>Ga0181528_10000223_pt1 | contig 50154 bp, 46 predicted proteins | sample PEATcosm2014_Bin_47_FD_119742 | JGI IMG/M metagenome (GOLD analysis project Ga0181528, IMG submission 119742) | Peatland microbial communities from MTU Mesocosm Facility, Houghton, MI, USA - PEATcosm2014_Bin10_10_metaG | ecosystem: Environmental > Terrestrial > Soil > Wetlands > Peat | place...
AGACCGAATACTTCGCCGCGCGCAACATGAAAATCGATGCCGCGCACAGCCTGCACGTCGCCGTAATTCTTCGTCAGGCCCGAAACCGTAATTGCCAGATCCTGTTCCATTCGCCCCCTGATTCAATAAACAAACCCGCCGCTTGCTGCCCGCTGTGGCGCACGCTTTAGCGTGCAGCGTCGAGATTCATCTCGACGTCCGGCAAATGGCGGCATGGATGCCGCCACGGCACGCTAAAGCGTGCGCCACAAGGCGATGTGTCTCTATTGCGCCGCCAGCACCGCGATTGACGCACGCAGAAACGCTGGGAGATCGTCGGGCTTTCTCGACGAGACCAGGTTGCCGTCGACCACCACCTCGCTGTCTTCCCACAGCCCGCCCGCGTTCTGAACGTCGACGCGGATGGCAAAGAAGCTCGTGCAGTGCTTGCCCCGCAACACATCGGCGGAGCAGCAGCACCACAAGCCATGGCAGATGGCAGCCACGAGCTTGCCCCGCCGGTTGATCTCGGCGATGAACTCGTTGGCTTGCGGATTGCGGCGGATGAAGTCCGGCGCGAAGCCGCCCGGGGCGACCACGCCGTCGTAGTCGGCCGCGTTGAGTTCCGCGTAACTTTTAGCCGAAACGGCCGGATAGCCCGTCTTGCTCGGATAGGTTTTGCCTGCCTCAGCGCCGACGAGATGCACCTCGGCGCCCTCTTCGATGAGACGGTAATACGGGTACCAAACCTCCATCTCCTGATAGAGCTGGTCGACGAAAACAGCGATGCGTTTGCCCTTCAATTTCGCTTCGGGAGTCATGGTGTCAGTGTACTTCGTTCCCGTACAGGTTTCCGCGCCCCAGGCGTTCGAAATGACGGTACAAGATGGCCGCCACCGCTGGGATCGGGTTCACGGCATCGGGCAAAAGCGAAGTCATCACAGCGAAAGCGAACGGACGGTTCTTGAGCAGCACGATGCCGCCCTCGGTGTAGACGCCTCCCACCTCGCCTGTCTTTGAAGCTACTTCGACATCGTCGGTGATCGTCGCGCGGAAGGCCCCATTCACACGCTTCATAACCGAAAGGATCTCGCGGCAGTCGTCGGGAGCGGCGGCCTCGCCGCGCCAGATCAGCGCCAGGAGGTGCGCGATGTCGGCGGGCGTTGAGACGTTTTCGCGATCGGCGCGCGCGGCGGCCGAATCCATCATGATCCGCTGCAGGCGCGTGTGCGCCAACCCGAGCGACCGCATCGTAGCGTTCACTTTCTCCATCCCCGCGAGCGCGATCAGCCGGTTCGTCGCCGTGTTGTCGCTGTCGACTATCATCCGCACGATCAGATCGTGCACCGTCAGTGTGACCGGCCCTTGGGCCAACTCTTCCTGCAGATGACCGCTGCCTGTGACCGCGTCCGAAGATTGCAGCGTGAGCTTATCGTCCATCCCGAACGCGCCAGCGCGCCGGGCCCGCACCAACTGTACGAGCAGCGGTACCTTGATCAGGCTCGCCGTCGCCGATTCCGTCCGCGCGTGATACTCCAGCGTCTCGCCGGTGGTCAGGTCGATGGCAGCCACGCCCAACACGCCGTCGATGGTGCGGTCCACGCCGGCGATGTTCGCAAGCGTCTTCTCTCCATAAAGCTGAGCGATAGTCTGCGCGCAACAGGTGAGGGCCGCCGCGAAAAAGAGAGCGATCAACGGCTTTGTCATAATCAATAACGAGGATACCCAAGCGTTGATGGCAATGTGGAACTGGCTGGCCGTGGCATGCGGCGCGGCGACGGGCGGCGTGTTGAGATACGGAGTGGCGTTGTGGTTTGGCGGCCGCGCGCCCGGAGCGTTTCCGTGGGGCACATTGTTCATCAACATCACGGGCTCGGCCTTTATCGGATTCTTCAGCACGTTGAGCGGCGCGGAAGGGCGGCTGCTCGTCTCGCCGCAGACCAAGCTTCTGGTGATGACAGGCATCTGCGGCGGCTACACGACCTTTTCCACGTTCAGCCTGGAGACGTTGCGCCTGATGCAGGACCGGCAGTATGGCGCGGCCGCGCTGAACGCGGTGGGCTCCGTGCTGCTGTGCCTGCTGGGCGTCTGGCTGGGGCACACGCTTGCGGCCACCCTGAACCCCCGTTAGATCGATCATGCCTGAGGACAAAGCCATGCAAGTTCCGCGCGATGCCGTGCTGTTGCGCATTTTCGTTGGCGAAAACGACCGTCTCGGCCACAAGCCGCTCTACGAGGCGATCGTCATGCGGGCGCGCGAGTCGCACCTCGCCGGGGCCACCGTGCTGCGCGGGCCGCTCGGTTTCGGCCACTCCAGCCGCATCCATACAACGAAGTTACTCGAGATGTCGAGCGATCTGAGTTACGTGGTTGAGATCGTCGATAAAGACGAAAAGATCCAGGCCTTTCTGCCGGAACTCGACAAGCTGATGATCGAGAGCAAGGGCAGCGGGCTGGTGACGCTGGAACACGTGCAGGTGCTGCAGTACGGGCCAGTGAGCCAGTAGCCTATTCGACCCGCAGCGCTTCGACTGGGTCGAGATACGCCGCGCGCAGCGCGGGGATCAGTCCGCTCACCACGCCCACAATTACCAGCACGACGCCCGACATCACCATCGTCGAAAGCTGAATGGTCAGATGCAGGTCGGTCTTGCCGGTCTTGTCCTCGAAGATCTCGCCGAGCATCGGCAGCGGCGGCATAGCCGCCACAAACACGTAGGACAACGCAACGCCGATTACGCCGCCGGCGAAGGTCAGCACGATCGCCTCGGCCAGGAACTGCCAGGCCACGTTGCGGCGCGTGGATCCAAGTGCGCGCCGCAGCCCGATCTCACGCGTCCGCTCACTCACCGAGACGAGCATGATGTTCATCAATCCGATGCCGCCGATGGCCAGAGTGAGTGAGCCAATGAAGAGCAACAGGCCTTTCAGCCCGATGGTCAGTCCGTCGATGATGGGCCGCATGTCGGAAGTGCCAAAGGTCTCGATGGCGCGCTTGTCCTTCGGATCGAATCCCTTGCGCTTTGCGATGGACGTGCGGAACTGCGAGGCGGCCAGATCTTCGAACTGCGCCGAGACAGGCTGGATCACAACGTTGCCGGGATAGCGGGCATTGAACAGTTCGCCCATGGTCTCGTAGGGAATGAACACCGCCCGGTCATCGGGGCCGTAGTAGTTGCCGATCGACATCTTCTGGTCCATGCGGCCGATCACGGTGAACCGTACGCCGACGATCGTGATCGTTTCGCCGACGGCCGGCCGTCCGCCAAAAAGCTTGTCTTTCGCCCAGTCGCCAAGAAACGCTACGTGCCGCCGTTCGTGCTCGTCTTCCCTGGTGAACCAGCGTCCTTCCATCGGAATCTCGGTGCGGATTTCGCCATAGTCCGCGCAAACTCCGCGCAACTGAATATCGAAGGAGCGATCTTCGTAGCCGATCTTCGGACGGCGAACCAACTCGGGACAGATCTGCTTGATGACGGGCGATTCCGCCTTGGCAACCTCCAGGTCCTCCTTCTCAAAAAGCACCTTCTTGCCCGCGCGCTCACCGCCGGCCTGCATCGAGGTCTGGCCCGGAAACGCGATGACGCAGGTCTTCGAAAAATTCGTAAACAGATTGACGAAGACGATTTGGAACCCGTTGCCGTAGGCGAGCAGCAGTGTGACCGCGGCAATGCCCCAGACGATGCCGCTCATCGTGAGGAAGCTTCGTGTCGGGTTGCGCCGCAAGCTGGCCCACGCCTGCGTCAGAATCTCTTTCCACATCTCGTGTTCCGGCTTACCCGCCGGCCTCCCAGCGCAGGGCCTCGATCGGATCGATGGACGCCGCTCGCGAGGCGGGATACATCGCCGAACACAGCGCGACGATCCCCAGCAACACAATGCACGTGACGCTCACCTGCCATGTCGCGATCAAGCCTGCAAAGTACATCGGCATCGGAAGCTTGTTCACGGCGGCGCAGAGTCCATGGGCGAATGCGAAGCCCACCGCGCCGCTGCCGAATACGATCATGAACGTCTCCGCGAAAAACATGAGCAGGATCTCGCGCCGCGTCGCGCCCACTGCCTTGCGCAAGCCGATTTCGCGCGTCCGCTCCTGCACCGCCACCAGCATCACGTTCATGGTGCCGATGCCGCCCAGCAGCAGCGTGACGACGCCCATCGCGCCGAGGAAATACTTCATGCCGTTCGCCATCGAGGCGAAGCCGCGCGACTCCTTCACCGTGTCCCAGGTCGGCACGGCTTCTTTGTCGGCGGGATCGAAGTCGTGGATCGCCGCGAGCGCACGCTTCAACTCCAGTACGCACGCCTCGTGAACTTCGAGCGACTTCGCTTTGACGATAAACTGATCGATGGTCTCCGGCGGCATCGGCGGCTTGTTCGGCAGGTCCTTGATCATCGCTCCGTAGGGAACGAAGATCTTCTCGATGTCACGCCCGCTGTAGCTGCTGTCCTGCTCTTTGTGCTTCATTACGCCGATCACTTCATACGGAAACCCGTTGACGGTGATGCGCTCGCCCAGCGCCTTGCGCGCGCCGAACAGTTGTTTGCGCGCTTCCGGTCCGATGAACGCTACGCGGCGGGCTTGCAGGTCATCTTCCGTGGAGAAGAACCGTCCCTCCTCCGCGGGCAGGTAGCGGATCGTTTGGAACGCGGGGTTCGAGCCGCTCACATCGAGCAGCGCGTTGTTGTACGCGCTTCGTACGGGAATGCTGCCACGTTCGAGTTCCGGCAGTATGTTCTGGCAATCGGGGCACTGCGGAATAATCGCCTCGTGGTCGCGGGTGGTCCACCAGATCTTGCGCCCGGCGCGCTCGCCGCCCGCCTGGAGCGACGTGCGGCCGGGCCACACGATCACGATGCTGTCGCCGAACTTCTCCGCCACCTGGCGCTGGCCTTCGCGAAACCCGTCGCCGGCCGCGGTCATCAGCGTGATGGAAACAATCCCCCACGCCAGCCCGAACATGGTCAGGCCCGTGCGCAGCTTGTGCGCCGTGAGCGTCTGGTAGGTGTCCTTGAGGAGGTCTGAGATGCTCACGGCGCACTCCTTAGCTGCTATTGGAGAATGACTTTCGCGCCCTGGTTCAAGCCAGCGACCAGCTCTGTCTTCACGCCGTTGCTGATGCCGAGTTTCACGTTCACTTTCTTGCGGCCCTTGTCGGAGGTGGCATCTGGAACCTCGACGGTCGCCTTGCGGTCTTTGTCGTAAATGATCGCCGCCTCGGGGACCAGCAGAACGTTCGGCTTTTCTTCGAGAATGATCTCGGCATTAGCGCTCATCTGGGCCTTCAATTCGCGGCCTGGATTCGCGATGGAAACCTTCACTTCAAACGTCGTGACGTTCTCCTTCTCCACACCCAGAGGGCTGATCTGGTACACCTTCCCCTCGAACTTCTTGTCGCGGAAGCTCTCCACTGTAATGCGCGTGAGCTGGGTCAGATACACCTTGCCGATATCAGCCTGGTCCACCTTGCCGCGCACGAAAACGTCGCTGATGTCGCCGAGTGTAAACAACAGCGTCGCCTGAGAACCCAACACCAGAATGGAGCTGACCGCGTTGCCCACTTCGACGTTGCGCGACAGCACGAGACCGTCGATGGGGCTCACGATCGTTGAATTACGCAGATCCTGATCGGCGCGTTCTAGCGAGGCAGTGGACTGCGCCACCATGGCTTTCGCCTTAGTGATCTCAGCGCGCGATACCGCCAGGTTGCGAATCGCGGAAGATTGCTTGTTAAGGGCCATCTGGTAGGCCTTCTCCGCGTCTTCGACGGTGTTCTTCGCAATCAAGCCTTGTTTGTTGAGCTCCCGCGCCCGCTCCATGCCTGTCTTGAGGAAGGGCATGTCCGGCCCTTCGGCATCGACCTTGTTGCGTTCGAGAGAGGCCATCGCGGATTCCTCCGCGGCCTGCGCGGCCTGCAGATTCGCCTTCGATTCGCGAACGGTGGCCTCCAGGTTTTCCTTGTCCAACTCGGCCAGAACCTGTCCCTGGTGAACGTAGTCGCTATAGTCCACATACAACTTCTTCACGATGCCGCTGGCCTTCGATTTCACTTCGACCGTGGAGCGCGGCTCGATCTTGCCCGTAGCCACGACGCTGCGCGCGATATTGCCCCGCTCGACCGAGGCTAGTTTGGAGGGATCGATCTTATTATCCGGTTTGAGCGCGGCTCGCACGCCATATCCGGCACCGCCTATCACGACCACCAGGATGCCCAGCCAAATCAGGCGTTTGCGCCATTTTCTGTTCTTTCCGTTCTTGCCGTTGGGTGTCATGTTTGAGAACCTCGCGTTCATAGTCGATTACGGTGCGACGCCCCCAAAGGTTCCGCGGAATTCGAATTTCGGTGCCGGGCCGCAGCCTCGCTCCTGGGAACGCCGATCTCCAGATCGGCTCCGTCCGGCTCACACTTCGACCGCCGGCAACTGCAGGCAGGTTTCGGGGCGCGCGAATGTGCATTCGAGTTGCCGCTCACGCGCGCCGTTCGGAGCCGATCTGGAGATCGGCGTTCCCAGGGGGTGTGACCGTGGAAGGGTTGGAACGATTGGCGCAACTCCGGGAACGCTGTTAAGGAATGCGCAGGTAGCGGTAGCCGGCAGCCTCCATCGCGCTCCGGTCCAGAACGTTCCGGCCGTCGATAAGAACAGGCACCCGCATGCGAAGCCGCAGGCCCGCCCAGTCCAGCGCCAGATACTGCTTCCACTCCGTGACGAGCACCACGGCATCGGCGTTTTCAAAAAGCTTCTCGGGATCGTCGGCCAGTTCCACCTTCAGCTCGGGCTGCTCCCGGCGGAACCTGTCAGCGGCGGCGGGATCGTGCGCCGTCACCTTCGCGCCGTGGTCGAGCAGGCGGCGCGCCAGATCCAGCACAGGGGCGTCGCGCAGGTCGTCGGTTTCGGGTTTGAAGGCGAGCCCCAGCAGCGAGATCCGCTTGCCTTCGAGCGCACCGTGGACGCCGAGCAGCTTCTCGATCACCTGAACCCTCATGCGCCAGTTGACCTCGCGGGAGGCGCGCACGATGGGCATGGAGACGCCATGCTCAAACGCGGTCGTTAACAGGGCGGAAGTGTCCTTGCCGAAGCACGACCCGCCCCAGCCCAAACCTGCCTGGAGAAATTTCGGGCCGATACGCTTGTCCATTCCGACGCCCCCGGCGACCGTCTGGATGTTCGCGCCCACTTTGGAAGCCAGGTTGCCAATTTCGTTGATGAAGCTGATCTTCAGGGCGAGAAACGCATTGGCGGCGTACTTGATCAGCTCGGAGGACGCGGGATCGGTCAGGACCAGAGGCACCGGGGAGATGCCTTCCGGCCGGGGCAGAAAAGGCGGCGGGTCGAAGCTCTGATCGATGAGCGGGCGATAGAGTTCCACCAGCCGGTCGCGCACGCGCGCATCCTCCGAGCCGATCACGATCCGGTCCGGATAGAGCGTGTCCGACACGGCCGAGCTTTCCCGCAGAAACTCGGGATTCGAGCCAACCCCCACCAGGCCGTCCGCGTCGCGCCCATGCCGTTCGAAATAGGCGGCCTCAATCACCAGGCGCACCCACTTGCCGCTGCCGATGGGCACGGTGGATTTATTGACAACGACGGTGTAGCCCTTACCCAGGTGCTGTCCGACCTCATCGGCGGCGGCGCGCACAAAACGCAGGTCGGGACTGCCATCGGCGCGCGGCGGCGTGCCGACGGCGATGAACACGACCTCGGCCTCCGGCACCGTTTCCTCGTAGCTCGTAAGGAACCGGAGATGGCCCTGGCTCAGTTGCAGCAACTCTCTGAGATTCGGCTCGTAAATGGGCGGCTCGCCCTGCTTGAGCCGCTCGATTTTTTCTTCGTCCTTGTCCACGCAGGAGACATCGTGGCCCAGGTAGGCAAGAGCTACGCCTGTGGTCAGGCCGACATAGCCGGTTCCGAGAATAGTGACGCGCATGGCCATGAAGCCATCAGGCTATCAAGTCTGGATCAACGTCGTGTCAGCGGTAGCGCTCGCGCGGCGATGGAGGGCGGTTGGACGACACGCTACACGTAGCGAACCCTCACCGCGACACGAGTCTCCAGGCCTGAACGCCCGATTCGGGGACGTCGCCTGTGCCAGCCACAGCCCGCAAGCGGTGCCGAGTCGCCAGGGCCGCGAGGTCGGAGCTATCGAGGAACACCGGACCATCGAGAGCCAGGAAATACATAACCGATGACGCGTTGGAACTATGCTGCAACCCCAGCAGGTGCCCCAGTTCGTGGACGGCGGTCAAGAACAGCTCATCCGCGGGTAGGGAGACTCTTGGATTGAAGGCGATCCAGCCCTGATATGCAGGCAACCCAGGGAACTGGGCGCGGGCGACTTCGCCTGGCCTGAAAAGGTCGGGATCGCCGTCGACGGCTTGAATCGCACAAGCCCGGCTATCCTCCTCGTGCCAATTCATTTCGAGGATGCTGGCCCAGAAACTCATGGCACGCGCGAACTCCGCATTCAGTGCTGGGTTTGAATTAGAGAACCGGACGCCCAGGTTCATGGGCTCTCGCTTCAAAACCTCGGCGTGACCGTCACACGGGGGATAACGCCCGGTCCACGCGCCAGGCCGCTCGCCGGCCCTCACGGTGAAAGCAATCATCAGGCACAGCATTATCGCGCGCTTCGGCACGCGACGTTGATCGCAGTGGACGAACCGCTCGACGTGGCGGCAGCCAGTCAAAATGTCCCAGAGCTTCCAGATGCGGCCGTAGAGAGCCATGTTTCTCCGTGACACTAATTGAACGACCTTCTCTCTCGTTATCGGCCGAAAATGAGCCGGCCTCTGGCGACCGTGCGGGAGACGGCTATCGGCGGCTTGGCGATCCAGGGCTTCCCTTGCGATCGCCCGGCGTCCTAAGCCAGGTGCGCCCGCAAGAATTCCAGCCCTCCCACGCCGTGAAACTCGTGTTCGGCCGGGAACTCCTCCCGCTTGCACAGCTCGGGACTGCCGAAGATCTCATATACGCGATGGACGGCGTTGAATGCCTCGCGCGAGCCCGCCAGCGGGAAGATCGGGTCCTTCTCGCCGGATTCGACAAAGAACGGGCGAGGCGCGATGAGCCCGGCGACGTCTCCCATCTCGACCCAATTGAGAATGCCCGGAACGTAGTTGTCGATGCAGTGCGGGAGGGACAGGATGCAGTCGCGAAACATGCAAAGCGAACAGCTCATGAACGCCGCGCGGATGCGCTCGTCCAGGGCGGCCGCATACAACGTGACCGTCCCCCCGCCGGAGATGCCCATGCAGCCGATCCGTTTTGCGTCCAGGTCCTTGCGGGTGGCAATGAAGTCGCAGCTCCGCATCACATCCCAGGTCCGCCAGGCGGCCATCGTCTCGCCCAGCAGCAGCGCGGCGCCCGCCGCGGGCTGGCAGGAACTTTGGCCCGGCCCGGCCTTGCGCGCGGCCGGATCGCGACGGCAGCCGAAGCCCAGCATCTCGATCGCCAGCGCCGCCATGCCGTGTTCCACGACCTGCACGGCGTAGTCGTACTGATAGCCCACCTTCACGGTGCGCTCCCCTCCCTGTGGGTCGATGCCCACAAGGTCGTCCACGCCCCGCCCGTGCCCGGCCAGGCAGATCACGACGGGCAGCGGAGCCTGGACCGCCTTGGGTTTGAGCAGATAAGCGAAGACCCAGCAGCCCTCGCGCGACTGGAACACGAGCGCCTCGCGCGTATGGTTGGGGAAATCCGCGACCTCGAAGGTCGCCGGGCTCAGAGCCACCCGCGTTGCCGGAAATCCGCCCAGGCAAAGCTCGACGCGCTTCTTCAGCTTCTTTTGCCACGCGGCGGCCTCGCTCTTTGACTTCGCCGCGAAAGCCAGTTCGCGAGGCGCGGTTTTCCAGCGCTCCAGGGAGAAGGCGCGCGAGTCGAAATCCGCGGGTTGAATCCGGCCCTGGTATTTCTCCAGAGGCCCGCCGTAGGTGGGTTCGCTCTCAGCAGCCATCGACTCCCTCGCTAGTGTTGCGGACGTAAGCGCCGCCATTGCCAGACCCCGCCGGGTGATGTCCATGTGCCTCCCGTTCAATACCCCTCCACGGAGAGGCCAGACGGCAATTCTACGCCCATTCGCATCGATCTCTCCATGACCCGAGGGACCAGCCACCCGCAATTGATAGAAAAACGGCAGTTGAACGTTACCGGCAGCAGTCGGACGCGCATTCGCCGGGAGCCCCGAGGGCGAAAGAGTGTAGCCCACGGCGTAAGGCGTGGGTGGCCGCAAGATGCAAGCGGAGCCCCGGAATCGGGTCGAAAGAACGCAAGCGCTTGTCTTTCGCCCAGTCCCGGGGCTATTCCTCAATCTGCAAGCAGACCCAGTGCTTACGCACTGGGCTACATTCTTACGCGCTACCGTGCTCTATCGGTTGCGGACCGATTTGATTTTTCAACTGCTTCGCAGTTCACCCTCCGGATGAGAACCTGCTTTTTTCCAAGCGCTTGCGGGCACGAAAGTTAGATTCGGAACGGGCCTTCAATTGCCGTTTTTAGGTTGATAGAAATCGACCACCCGCCCCCCCGGCACGGAGCCTCGAACGGAGAGAGCGGCCAATGCCAGTTACAACCACTCCCTCACGGTCACGGCTCCGTTCCGGCCTGGTCTGGGCCGCTAAAGGCGTACGGTGAAATGTATGGCGCCAGCATACGCTTATCCAGAAACAGCTCTGATACTTAGCGCGAAACACATTTGCCCCGAGTGATGAAGATAGGGGGTTCACAGCGTCCATAAGTTACCCTACAATGGACGTGTGGTAGAAACTCCTGCTACAAATCGTCCCTCCCTCTTCGCTACCGACTAGCAGCGTAGCCACCCTTCGCGCCTAGCGATTCTCGCCTGGCTTTTCCGGTCCAGTTTAAATTCTTCAGGCCAGTTTCCGGAGATACTGTCATGGTTACTTCTGCTTCTCTGCGGCAGGACCTGCCGCATTTGGTGACTGCGCTGCCGGGCCCCAAGGCCCAGGCCATTGTGGAGCGCGACCACGCTGTCCTGTCGCCCTCCAACACGCGCAGCTACCCGCTGGTGATCGCCAAGGGCGAAGGATCGATTGTTGAAGACGTGGACGGCAACCGGTTCCTGGACCTGAACGCAGGCATCGCGGTCTGTTCCACCGGCCACTGCCATCCGAAAGTTGTGGAGGCCATCCGCGAGCAGGCCGGCAAGTTCCTGCACATGTCGGGCACAGACTTCTACTACGAGAACATCGTCACACTCGGTGAGAAGTTGAGCCAGTTGGTCACCTGCGGCGACGCGACGCGTGAGAAACGCCGCGTGTACTATGGCAACTCCGGCGCCGAGGCCGTTGAGGCCGCGCTCAAGATGGCTCGCTATCATAGCGGCCGCGACAAGTTCATCGCCTTCTTCGGCGCTTTCCATGGACGCACGATGGGCGCGCTCTCGCTGACCGGCTCCAAGAGCGTTCAGAAGAAGGGCTTCGCGCCTCTCCTGGGCGGCGTCACGCACATCCCGTACGCCTATTGCTACCGCTGCCCTTATTCAAAACAGGTGGAGAGCTGCAACGTCGAGTGCGTGAAGGTTCTGGAAGACCAGCTCTTCAAGACCACCGTCCCCGCCGAGGAAGTCGCCGCCATCTTCGTAGAGGCCGTGCAGGGCGAAGGCGGCTACGTCGTGCCTCCGCGGAAGTTCATCGATGAATTGCAGGAAGTCGCCCACCGGCACGGGATCCTGGTGGTCTTCGATGAAGTGCAGAGCGGCATGGGCCGCACCGGCAAGATGTTCGCGCACCAGCATTTTGGCGTCGACCCGGATATCATCACGCTCGCCAAGGGAATCGCCAGCGGCATGCCGCTGTGCGCGACAGTCGCCAAGGCAAGCTACATGCATTGGAAGCCCGGCGCGCATGCCTCCACGTTCGGCGGCAATCCGGTGTCGGTCGCCGCGGCGCTCACCACTATCGAGCTCCTGGAGCAGGAACTGGTCGACAACGCCGCCCGCATCGGCGCACGGATGAAGGACCGGATGCTCACCTGGGCCGCTCGCTTCCCGATTGTCGGCGAGGTGCGGGGCCTCGGCCTGATGCTCGGCATAGAGATCGTCCGCGACCAGGCGACCAAAGAGAAGGCGCCGGAGTTGCGCGACCGCATCGTCGATCTGGGATTTGAAAAAGGCATCCTGGTGCTTGGAGCGGGCCAGAACGCGATCCGCCTCGCGCCGCCGCTGGTGATCACCGCTGACCAGGCCGACTTCGCGCTCGACATGCTCGAAGAGTGCATCCGGGAAGTCTGCGAGTAGCAACGTGTTTTCAGCCCCCGGCAAGGGGCTGGTTCCCAGGCCTGCATGGAGGAGACACGGTCTGGAGTGCGCTTCCGGTAGCGGCGACAAGGCTTGTTCCTGGCCGCTATCGGGAGATGCCGGAATGATGGCGGCTCGCGCGCGCCGTTACACTGGTCTGGTGGCCTCCCCGCGCATCCTGTCTCCTCGCATACTGGACGTCGGCTGCGGCATCAACAAGTTCGCCGGCGCTATTGGCATCGACAACAACCCACGCACGAAGGCCGACGTGCTGTGCGATCTGGACCACTTCCCGTATCCATTTCGCGACAACTCGTTCGACCAACTGCGCGCCATCCACGTCATCGAGCACGTGGCCGACGTGATCCGCACGATGGAGGAGTTCCACAGGCTGGTGCGGGCGGGCGGCACGGTGCTGCTCGAAACGCCGCACTACACCGATTTTTCCTCCTTTTGCGACCCGACCCATCGCTGGCACCTGAATTCGTTCTCTTTCCGTTACTTCGGCGAAAACAATGCCGGCTTCGGCTACTACTCGCAAGCCAGATTCCGCGAGAAAAAAGTGCGCGTGAAGCTACTGGCTTTGTGGAGGTATCTCGGCTTCGAGTTGCTCGTCAACGCCTTCCCGCGCTTCCGCCGGTTTTGGGAGTACTACCTCTGCTACGTGGTGCGGGGGAAGGTGCTGACGTTCGAGTTTGAGGTCCTGAAAAAGCCCGAGTGATTCGCTGGCTTCTGTCACGGTTGCTTTCGATGATGGATTCGCTGCGCCATGCCGCATTGCGCAGCCGCAGTCGAAGTGCCCAGGCATTGGGTCGCCGGGGCGAAGATCTCGCCCATCGTTATCTGCAACGGCAGGGCTTCCGCATCCTGGCCCGCAACTGGACCGGTCCGCAGCTCGCCGAAGTGGACATCGTCGCCGAGCAGGACGGTCAAACGGTGTTTGTCGAGGTGAAGTCGCGGGCGGGTGTTGAGCACGGGTCGCCGGAGCGTGCCATGGACGACTTGAAAGTTGTCGCACAGCGCCGGGCCGCGCGAGCCTGGGCGCGCCGCGCTGGAATCGAGGCGACAGGAATTCGCTTCGATCTGGTCACCGTCGTCTTCACCGAGCCGCCCACGATCGAACATTTCCCCGACGCCTGGAGTTTCAAACACTGAAACCCGTACGGGCTAGTACTGAACGCTGCATGAATCGGTCCAGGAATTCGATATTCTAGTGTCTTGCCCTTACCCGGGCATTGGAGATTTCGTTGCCAGACCTTCGTAGAGACCCGATTACCGGACGTTGGGTCATCATCGCCACAGACCGGGCCCGCCGTCCGGAGGACTTCACCCGCGAGCGCGTCGTGTCGAAGAACGGCCGGCTGTGCCCTTTTTGCGCCGGCAATGAGTCCAAGACGCCGCCGGAAGTGCTGGCCTACCGCACCGGCGGCGCACCCAACCACGCGGGCTGGCACCTGCGCGTCGTCCCCAACAAGTTTCCCGCACTGCGAGTAGAGGGCTCGCTTGACCGGCAGGGCGAGGGGCTCTACGACCGGATGAATGGCATCGGCGCGCACGAGGTCATTATCGAATCCACGAACCACAAAGCGTCGCCCGGCTCGCTCACGGAGAAAGAGTACGAAGACACGTTCTTCGCCTTCCGCGATCGCATGATGGATCTGAAGAAGGACAGGCGGCTGCGCTACATCCTCCTGTTCAAGAACTATGGAGAAAACGCCGGCGCGACGCTGGAGCACCCGCACTCCCAGCTCATCGCTTTGCCCGTGGTGCCCAAACGCGTGATCGAGGAGATGGAAGGCGCCAAGCGCCACTTCGACTATCGTGAGCGCTGCATCTACTGCGACATCATCCAGCACGAGTCGCAATCGCAGCAGCGCGTGGTGCTCGAAACCGATCACTTCACAGTCCTGTGTCCCTACGCCTCGCGCTTCCCATTCGAGGTCTGGATCATGCCGCGCCGCCACGCCTCGCACTTCGAGACTATCGACACGGGCGCGGTCCGCAATCTTGCCTGGGTCACGCGAGTGCTGATGCGCAAGATGGAGAAAGCGCTCGAATTTCCGCCCTTCAACATGATCGTCAGCACCGCGCCGGTGCAGGACGCGCCCTACGACTACACTCATTGGCACATCCAGATCATCCCGAAACTGACCCGCGTCGCCGGTTTCGAATGGGGCACGGGCTTCTACATCAACCCGACGCCTCCCGAGGAAGCGGCGCGTTTCCTGCGCGACATCGGGCTGCCATAAACGCCCCCTGGGATCGCCGATCTCCAGATCGGCAGTTCGGAGCGGCCAACCAGGGGATTGCTGGTTCGAAAAGAGCCGATCTGGAGATCGGCGATCCCAGACCGGTGGTCAGTCTTTCAGGCGGTTCTTCAGGATGAACTCGACGATCGGCGCGGGGTCCTCAAGCGAGTGCGGATGGTGGCCAACGCCCGGCTTCACGATCAGCTCCACATGCCCGCCGAGCGCCTCATAGCGCTGCTTGAGGACGCCGGTGTTCTCATCCCAGGGCACGATGTCATCGGCGTCGCCGACCACGTGAATGATCGGAATCTGTGCGGCTGCAATGGGAGCGAGAATATCGATCGGATTCAGTTTCCATTCGAGCGCCGGCTGCTCGCTCAGCCCATAAACCTGTTTGAAAAGTTCCCAGTCCTGCGCGCTGCCTTTGCCCTTGCCCTTACCGCCGGGCCAACTCTTGACGTCGCAAACCGGAGCATCGCCGTAGATCAATCCGACCCGCTCCGGGTGGGCTGCCGCCCAATTGTAGACGTAGAGCCCGCCACGGCTCATGCCAAGCAGGACCGGGCGGCGGGAGAGCGCATGTTTCTCTGTCAGCAGGTCGTACAACTCCGCCCAGCGGCGCATCGTGTCCGGGCTGCCGAAGGTATTGGAACAGTCCATATAGACGACGTGCCAGCCCTGGTTCAATAGCGCCTCGTCCACGGTCGAGAACGCTCCGAAGAACTCGCCGCGCCATAACCACGGACGGCCTTCCGCCGCTTTTTCGGGAGTCACCACGGTCACGGAACGCTCTGCCACTTCGAAGTCGAAGCGCGGATGTCCCTTCCATTCAGAGACCTTTCCAGGAAACGCTTCGGCTGCCAGGAGAGTGCAGGAAACGGCCAGCCCTGCAATCACGGTCAGTGCGAAACCGTATGGACGATTTGTCTTCATTTGGTTGAGATAGACCGCTTGCGGCCGCCCTGGCTGTTCGAGAGGGAAAGCGGCTCCGCTCGCGGTTCACTTCTCCACGGGCATCCCCTCGGCGGACCACTCTCTCCAGCCGCCATCGAGGGAGATGGGGTGTTCGTACCCCATCTTTTTCAGGTTGTCGGCGGCCAGAGCGCTGCGAAAACCTCCGCCGCAATACAGCACGAGCGTCGCGCTCTTGTCTGGGACGCGGGTCTCGATATCGCGCTCGATGATGCCTTTGCTCAAGTGGATCGCGCCAGCGGCGTGGCCGGCAGCCCACTCGCTCTCCTCCCGCGTGTCGATCAGCACGTGCGGTGTGCCGCGGGCGACCAATTGCCGGTAATCGGTCAAATCGATCTCTTCGATGCGCGACTTGGCGTCGTTAACGAGGGCCAGGAATCCGGGTGCATGCTTCATGAGGCGACCTCCAATTCTTTTACTTTATATCTGGCCTGTCGAAGTTGCTGCTCTGAGATCTCAGCCCCCAACGCTCGTCAGCGCTTCCCGAACACGCCCGCCGCAGGCCGCGAGCCGCTGCTCGGCCTCCTCGCGCAAAACACCGAGCTTGCTCATGACAATGGCCGTCCGAACACTGCGGCCGGAGTCTTCGAGCAGCCGTGCCGCTTCTGCGCGCGGCAACTCCGTCACAGCCATAATAATGCGCTCCGCCCGATCGACCAGCTTGGCGTTTGTCGGCTGGACGTTCACCATCAGGTTCGAATACACGCAGCCCAGGCGCACCATCACGCCGCTCGAAATCATGTTCAAGGCGAGCTTCGTTGCCGTACCTGCCTTGAGGCGCGTCGAGCCCGTAATCACTTCGGGGCCGGTGAGAAGCTCCATGGGAAACCGCACGCGCGCGGCAATCGGCGAAGCAGGAGAGCAAACGATGCAGGCAGTCAACGCGCCGAGCGAATTCGCGGCATCGAGCGCGCCGAGCACATAGGGCGTGCGGCCACTCGCCGCGATTCCGACAAGCGCATCTTCCGCTGAAAAGCCGCGAGCAAGCAGGTCGGCGGCGCCCGTTTCGGGCGAGTCCTCGCTGGCCTCCACCGAGCTTCGCAGCGCGCGATCGCCGCCGGCGATGATGCCGGTGACGAGTTCGGGAGAGACGTTGAAGGTGGGTGGGCACTCGCTGGCATCCAGGACGCCCAGCCGCCCGCTGGTGCCCGCGCCCGTGTAGAAAAGCCGGCCGCCGGCGCGCAGGCACTCAGCGATGGCGTCCACGGCGCGTGCAATGCGCGGAAGCTCCCGCTCGACGGCGTCAACGGCGCGGCGGTCTTCGCGATGGAAGACAGCCAACATCTCTCCGGTAGACAGGCCATCTAGACCAACAGAATCGGGATTGACCTGCTCCGTCAGGAGATGTCCAAGATCGAGAGAACGGTCCATGCTGCCATTGTCTCTTGCCTGGCAAGCATTGCGCGAAGCGGCAGGAGAAGGCTGGGGGTTGGCCGGGCAAAAAGGAGTTAGGCTACGCCGCGTCGCCGTAGGCCGTGAACGAGACGCGATTCCGGCCCTCGCGCTTGGCCCGATAGAGAGCCTCGTCGGCGATGCGAATCAGTTGGTCGGGCGTCAGAGCGGCCGGCGGGATTCCGGACACCGCGCCAAAGCTGCTTGTGATCTTCACGCGGTGGTTCATCCACTCAATAGGCCTGGCTGCGACCTCAGCGCGAATCCGCTCGGCATTGCTCTTCACGTCTTGCTCGCCGCAGCCGGAGAGAACGCAGATGAACTCTTCGCCCCCATACCTGCCGATCGAATCGTAGGATCGCATGGCTCCTTCGACCCGCTTGACGAGTTGTTTCAGGACCTCGTCACCGCACACGTGGCCGTAGGTGTCGTTCACGCGCTTGAAGTGGTCGAGATCCAGCATGATCACGCCCAGAGCCCTCCTCTCGCGGCAGCAGCGATTGATCTCGCGGGCCAGAATGTCGAACAGGGAGAACCGGTTCCAGCAGTGCGTCAGGGAGTCGCGCGTGGCCTGTTCACGGAGCGCTTCCTGCATTTGCATCAGCTCAGTCTGGAGATCCACGATGCGGCGTCCGGCGCGGAGACGGACCTCCATCTCCGGACGGTCGAACGGCTTGATAATGTAGTCGTCGGCGCCGGCGCCCATGCCTTCGATCAGGTCCTGGTGCTGCGCCTTCGAAGTCAAAAGGAGGATGTAGGTATAGGTGCGGCTTTTGCGCCCGCGCACCCGGCTGCACAACTCGGGGCCTGTGAGCTTCGGCATCACCCAATCGAGAACGGCAATCGGCGGCGGGTCGTCCGCGCTCAAAATCTCAAATGCCTGCTCGCCGTCGTGGGCCTGAACTACCTCATAGCCCCACTCTTCCAAAGTAGATTGGAGCAGACGGCGCATGGTCGGGCTGTCGTCCGCTACTAATACTCTCATGGGCGTTCAATCAAATGTCCGAGCATGGGTTCAATCAAGCACTAGCATACTGCAACCACTACAGTTCCAGGACTACCTGGTGGGTGTAACGGTACCAAGGTAGCACTGGATAGTACCGGTCGCCGCGGGATTACGCCAGGAACAAGCGCGGAGGATAGCACTCGCAGGCAGTATTATTTTCTGCGAGTCTGAACGGGAAGGAGGCCGAAGCATGATCGAAACCGGCTTGAAGGAGAAAGTGGTCATTGTCACGGGCGCGGCCACGGGAATCGGCCGCGCTACGGCGCTGAGATTCGCTTGCGAAGGCGCGCGCATCGCTGCGTGGGACGTGAATGCGGAGGGAGCCGATGCGCTCGTGCGCGAACTGACGGAGGCAGGTGGCGAAGCGATCTTCCAGAGGGTGGATGTCTCCAACCGCACGTCTGTCGAGGAAGCCGCCGCCGGGGTAGTTGCCCGCTGGGGCGCCATTCACGTCCTGATCAACAACGCCGGCATCCTGCGCGACGCAATGCTGGTGAAGTGCAAAGAAGGTGTTCCGCCGGTCCTGATGAGCGACGAGCAGTTCGACGCGGTGATCGCCGTGAATCTGAAAGGCGTCTTCGTCTGCACGCGGGCCGTAGCGCCGTTCATGATCTCCGGTGGTGGCGGCGTGATCCTGAACGCCTCGTCCGTCGTCGGGCTGTACGGCAATTTCGGGCAGACGAATTACGTGGCGGCAAAATCCGGCGTCATCGGCATGACCAAGGTCTGGGCGCGCGAACTGGGCAAGTACGGAATCCGCGTCAATGCGGTAGCGCCTGGTTTTATCTCCACCGCGATGACCCGGAACATGCCGGAAAAGGTTCTGGATCGCATGCGGGCGGGTACGCCATTACGTCGGCTGGGCGAGCCCGCGGACATCGCTAACGCCTATTTGTGGCTGGCCTCGGATGCGGCCTCGTTCGTGCATGGGACCGTGCTTTCCGTCGACGGCGGCGTAGTCACGGGGACAATCTAAGACAGTCTGAAAGAATACACCGATGAAGAAGATCTACATCGCCGCCTATCATCAATCCAAGTTTGGAAAGCTGCTCGGCGCCACCGTGCCGCAGATGATCCAATCCGCCGCATTGGGCGCATGCCAGGAGATCGGCGCGGACCCATCCCTCCTGGACGTCGGCTCGATCGGCGCGGCTTGCAGTTTCTCATTGAACGAGCAGGGGTTGCTCGCGGGATTGCTGGCCATGACGCCGGGATTGGCCGGCAAGCCGATTGAAGCCGTGGAAAACGCCTGCGCCTCGGGCGGGCAGGCCGTGCTGAGCGTGATCTACAAGCTGCAACTCGGCCTGGGCGACACCGGCATCGCCGTGGGCTACGAGAAGATGCGCGACGCCGAAGGAAAGATGGATGGCAAGCTGATCGGCAAGGTGCTCGGCTACTTCTCGTATCCGGATGAGCGCGAGGGCAAGACGTTCATCTTCCCGCATATCTTCGCCGAAATCATGAGAGGCTACATGGCCGAGTACGGCGTTACCGAGCGCGACCTCGCCCACATCGCCGTTCAGGAGTACGCCAACGCCCGCTCCAACCCTTGGGCCCAGATGCAAAAGGTGTCCATCACGGTGGACGACGCCATGCGTATCGAGGGAATCAATCGCTACGTGGTGGACGGGCTGCCTTTGAAGACCTATGACTGCTCGCAGATCACGGACGGCTACGCCGCGCTGATTCTGGCGACTGAGGAAGGCTTGGCGAGGCTCGGCGTCAGTAAGCAGGATTGCGTGGAAATCGCCGGCTACTCGCAGGCGACCGACCCGCTGGCCCGCGCAGGCCGGGACGTGCTGCGCCCGGTGGGCGCGCGGCGAGCCATGTCCAACGCCTACCGGATGGCGGGAGTGGCGCCCGAGGATGTCAACGTCGCCGAAGTCCACGACTGCTTCACGGTGATGGGCGCTCTGGGAACGGAGGTTATCGGGAAAGCCGCCGAAGGCTTGGGCGCGCGGTATTGGGTGGAGGGCAAGGCGGGCCCGGACGGCGAATGCGGCATCAACACTTCCGGCGGGCTGATCGCCAAGGGCCACCCGGTGGGAGCGACCGGCATCGCCATGATCGGCTGGAGCGCGCTGCAACTGCGCGGCAAGGCGCCGGCCGCGCTGCAGGTGAAAAATGCGCGCGCGGCGGCGACGTTTAACATCGGCGGACCGGTCTGCGCATCCGTCTGCACGGTGTTGAAACCGGCCTGAAGTGGGGCCCGTCTGGGGCATCCAGGCCCCACAGGTTGGCCAGGAGCGGGCTCTGGAGAGCCCGCGCGGACCTGGAGGTCCGCCCCACAAAGCACCTGCGCTTGCATTAGGGCCACCCAATCAGTCATCCTGTGAAGTTTCTCTATGCGCGTCGGAGGCGCTGACTGGCTACCCAGATGAAGGTTCGAATTCTTTACCACGACCACTGCTTCGACGGAGCGGCATCAGCCGCCTTTTTCAGCCGCTTTTATACGGACAAATTCGAGGCAGGCGCGGAGCTCCTTTACACGGGCATGGCGCACAAACCGGATCAGCTCTTTGAGGAGGGACTGTTCGACGGAGACGAAAACGCAATCGTTGACTTCAAGTACTCCAACAGCCCGAGGGTAACCTGGTGGTTCGATCACCACCAGAGCGCGTTCCTCAGCCCCGAGGACGCCGAGGATTATCAACGGCACAAGGACTCGAAGCGCTACTACTTCGATCCAACCTCGCGCGCCTGCACGACGTTCATCGCTAGAGTGGCGCGGGAGGTTTACGGCTACGAAGCCGCGGATCTTGCGGACCTGGTCTACTGGGCCGACATCATCGACGGCGCGCTGTACGCCAGTGCCGAGGAAGCGGTGGCCATGCGGGAGCCGGCCATGAAGCTGACGCTGGTGATCGAAGCCTCCAAGGGCTCGCAAACCGTCCAGAAGGTCATCCGGATGATGCAGCGCCAGAGCCTCGCGGCCATTATGGAGGATCCTTCGATCCAGGCCGAATTCCAACCGCTCTATGCCCGGCATTTGAAATCGATCGATGTGATCCGCAAGGTGGGCGAGTGCAAGGACGGGGTCATTTTCTTCGACGTCGCCGACCTGGACATGGAGGGATACAACAAGTTCGTGCCGTACTCCCTGTTCCCGCAGGCGACCTACACGGTCTCGGTGAGCCTGGCTAGCTTTCGCACGAAGGTTTCGGTCGGTTCGAATCCATGGTCTCCCAAGGAGCCGGAACACAACCTGGCGACCATTTGCGAGCGCTACGGCGGCGGAGGCCATCCGCGCGTCGGAGCCATCAGCTTCGGGCGGGATCAGGTGGCGGAAGCGCGCCGGGTCGCCCGCGAGGTTGTCCAGGAACTGCAGAGCTGAAACCAGGAGCCATTGTTGTGGGGCGGACCTCCAGGTCCGCGCGGGGCCTCCAGGCCCCGCTTCCGGAATGCAGTGGTTGTTAGCCTGCCGCGTCGGGATTCTTCTCGACACTCTTGTTCTGTTGCAGGCCTATCTCCTGGCCCGTGGCGGCAACTCGCACACCGAGGGCTCGATCTTGTGCCGCAATCGAGCCACGATGCGGTAGCCTGCGCGGGTGAACGGCCGCACGATAGGGTTGCCCAGCAGGAACGCCAGGTATGGCCAGCCAGTGGCGCGCAGCGCGCGCAGGAGCGCCTGACTGCCGCCCCAGATGGTCCCATCGGGCTCCAGCCATAGCATCTGCCCGGAGACCGTCAGCGCGACCTCTTCCGGCAGGGTGGCGAGGACTTCGCGCGACGGGCGTTTCTCAAAAGGCTTGCGGGCAAAACGCTCGAGCAGTCGCACCGAACGGGAGCAGAAACCGCACTCCCCGTCGTAAAGCAGCAACCCGCGATCCGGCGCGGGCATGATCCGAATCTCAGGGAAACTCTCGCGGGGCGGCACGGTTACCGGGAAGCCGATTCGATGTGAACCAGCGATTCTTTCGAGCTTGAATCGAAAGGACGCGGGTCCGGCTGGGTCTGCGGTTTACGCCAGGAGTCGAAGTAGGAGACGTAATGCACGCAGGAGACCGTGCAGTGCGGCGCGCAGGCCTTCTCGGTGTTGTACTCGCGCCGCATGTCGGCGGCGCCGTAGTCGGCCAAGGGCGTGCCCGGATAGCCGCGCTGCTGCGAGCAATAGTGCACCAGGCCGTTTTCGCAGATGTAGACATAGCGCGCGCCCGCACGACAGCGCCACTTGTTAGGCCGGCCGTTGACGATGGACTCCTGGAAGAAACTGAGTTGGGAGAAGTTGCGCTTCTCCAATCCCTTCACAGCCATGTAGACTTCGCGCTCGTGCGCCGAGAGCGGCTTCAACTGGCCCGTGCCGTCGTGAATGATGCCGATGGTGGAAGAGAAACCCAACTCGATGGCGCGCCTGGCGATGGCCAGAGCGTCGTCAGGATACTTCACGCCGCCGCCTACCACGGAGTTGATATTCACGTGGAACAGGGCGTGGTTCGCGAGCAGTTGCAGCTTCCGGTCGAGCACCTTCAGGCTCTTCTTCGAAACCTCGTCGGGCTGGACGTTGTCGATCGAGATCTGCATGTGGTCGAGACCGGCGCGGTTCAGCCGCTCGACGCGGTCAGCGGTCAGCAGGTAGCCATTGGTGATCAGGCCGGCCACCGCGCCGTGGCTCCGGATGCGGCGGATGATCTGATCGAGGTCGGGGTGCAGCAGCGGCTCGCCGCCGCTGATGGTGATAATCGCTGTGCCTAAACGGCCGAGGTCGTCAACGCGCTCCAGCATGGTCTCGGTATCGACCGGCTTGGAGACATCGTCGTATTCGTTGCAATAGGCGCAGGCGAGGTTGCAACGGCGCATCGGGATGATGTGCGCCATGATGGGGTGGCCTGTATCCAAAGCGCCCCAGGCGAGCATCCCGATTTCGCGCATCCTTCGTTTCAGCGCCGCCCAGTCGCGCCGCGCGCGGAAGACCTGATCTGACATGCAGTTATCTCTATTTAAGCATAGGGATTCGTTTACCCAGTAGGAACGGCGCTTCGGCGGCGCAAAGCCAAGGTTCAATGGCGCTTTTCGGCCTCCGTGCGGAGAACGTGCCCCGGAGCCGGATGGTCTTCCGGAAGCGCATGTTACACTGGCAAGTGAACCCGCTCGCATGAGCCCTGGGGACTTGCGTCCCAAGGCGCTTTCCGCACCAAATTGGAGAGGTGGCCGAGTGGTTGAAGGCGCACGCTTGGAAAGCGTGTATACGGGAAACTGTATCGAGGGTTCGAATCCCTCCCTCTCCGCCAGTTTAAAATCGGGGCTCTACGGTGACTTGAGGCTCGCCAAAGCGTCCCCCCCGAACGAGTTGAAACCTCGCCGGGGAGACGCCACACCCAGCCGCAGTGTGAACTGTCTCTCGCGAAGTGCATTTAGGAGTACCGTAAAGGGCAGCGAGATTTCTTTCGCAGGAGGTCGATCCGATGCCTCTAGTCAACCGCGCGGTACTGCTTCCTCTGGCTCTCGTCTGCATCGCGGGGTGGGCAGCCGCCCAAACCGCCATCCTCCGCCCCGATGGAAGTCCTCCCGAAGACCCCGCTCTCCGCGCCGAGGCTGTCCGGCTGCTCGAGCGCGCCAACCGGGTGAGCATACCGGCTGTCTGGCCCGCCAATGAAATGACTCTCCGCTTTCACGTCACGTCCCCTGCCCCGGGCGACCCTTACGACGGCGAATACGTGAGCAGCTCTGGCGGAGCCGGCTTGCGCCGCCAACACTGGCACTATGGGGCCTATGATCATACCCTGATCCGCAACGGCCAGCGCGTCAGCGAGACCGGCCCTCGCGGCCTGCCGACTGCGGCTATGACCCTGCTGCCCCAACTGGCGCCCATCTACCTCATCCGTTTTGACAATCAGGACGTGATTCGATCCATCAGGGATGCCGCCGAGGACGCTCGGTGCATCCAGTTCGACACAATCAGCGGAGACCGTCTCCAACCCAATGAGATCTGCGTAGATCCACGCAACGGGTGGTTGCTTTCCGTTCGCACCGGCGACACGCTCACCCGCAACTCGAGCTTTTTCCCGTTCCAGGGAGCCTTCTTCCCCGGCCACATCGAGCGCTGGTCAGCCGGCCGCAAAGTGATCGAGATCGAGGAAACCCTCGTTCCGAAGAACGACTACCCGGAAGACTACTTCACTGTCCCGGAAAACTCGACGATTTACATCTGCCAGCAATTCCGACGCGCATTCGAGGTCAACACGCCGCAGCCGCCCGCAGGCTCGTCTATCCAGATCAACGACATCCGCCTGCAGGGCCTGATCGACGCGAGCGGCCGGGTCATTGGCTTGAGGCCGCTCGATTCCGCCCGCCCGGACCTGAACGAAGAAGCTGTAAAGCTGGTCTCGACCTGGACCTATCAACCCGCCACCTGCGATGGCAAGCCTGTTATTTGGGGCAGCACCTTCACCGTCGAATTCAAGGGGCGCTGACCCGGCCAGATGGAACGCGTCCGCGGCCCTATTCCTCCGACCGGAAGGGCGACGCAGGCAGATTCTCGCCGTTGAAAAGATTGCAGTCCGGCACGTCTTTCCAGGCGTAGCGCACGCGCCGCGGCTCAGTGACGGACGGCGCGGACGCCACCACGGTCGCGCCCTCGATGCGGGCCTGGGCCTCGACGAACTTGCCGTCCGCGCCGGCGACTTCAAAACCCAGGACGACTTCGCCCTGCGTCTTCAATCCGCCCGTTGTGTGATCGAACCAGACACGCATTGCGTTTCCTTCGGCCGTAGCCTGCCGGAAGAGCGGACCAGAGTACTCGATCTTCTCGCCGTATGAGATGGCCTCGGCGGCCAGCGCCAGGCGCAGCCCGACATCCTGCTTATTCAGTGGATGAATGTTGGTCGCCTCGCCGATATCGATGGTCACGGCCATGCCAGTATTGGCCAGCGAGAGCGTGCGCCGCTGGGCGTCGCGCACCTCGGGCCACATCGCGTCCGGACCCGTCTTGAAGTCGGCGATCTGCACGAAGAGGAACGGGAAATCGCCCTGCCCCCAGGCCCGGCGCCAGTCCTGGATCATCGTTTGGAAGAGACGGGCATAGAGCGGCGCGCGCTCCGGTCCGGCGTTGCTCTCGCCCTGATACCAGATGGCGCCGCGAATCGGGAAGCGCGTCAGCGGCGCGATCATCGCGTTGAACAGACCGGCAGGCTGCCAGCAGTTGTCCTGGTTGCGATACCACGGGTATCCGGGCGCAGGCTTACCTTCCTGCTTCGCTTTGGCCACAGCCTGTTCCCACTCTTTCAGCAACTTTTGATGCTCGAGCAGCGTCGTCGCCTGATCCTGCATCATCTTGCCCCATTCGGCGAAGACGGGCATCAAGGACGCATCGGCGCCAAGCGACGTCATGCTCGTCCAAGCCTCGGCGGGAGTTCCGCCCCAGTTCGATTCAATCAGCCCGACGGGCACGCCGTATTTCTGATGCAACTGGCGTCCGAAGAAGTAGGCCGCGGCGGAAAACTCGCCAATCGTCTCGGGCGTCGTGGCGACCCAAGTGTGCGCGGCAATGTCTTCCAGCGGATGGTCCGCGACGCGATTCAAAGCACGGAACAGGCGAATCTGCGGGTAGTTGGCGGCGGCGATTTCGGCTTTCGCATTCTTGACGCCGTTCACCGCCATCTCCATGTTCGACTGACCCGAGGCAACCCACACGTCGCCCACCAGTACGTCCGTCAACGTGATGGTGTTGCTCGCCTTGACGCTCAGCTCGAACGGGCCGCCCGCCGCGCCCGCGCTCAGATACAGGCTCCAGCGGCCGAACGGATCAGGGCTGGCTGAACGCGTCTCGCCGCGAAACGTCACACTCACCGCCTCGCCGGGCGCGGCGGTGCCCCAGACGTGTACGGGCAAGTCGCGCTGGACGACCATGTGTTCGGCAAGCAGCGCGGGGAGTTTCACCTCGGCAAGAGCGGGCAGGGCCAGCAGCAGTGCGGAGGCAAGGAAAGAGAGAGTTCGGCGTGAGAAAGACATGATGGGTGAAACAGCGATCATACTGCACCCGCGAGACGCCTGCGCGACGGCGTCGGACAAAACCATCTCGCGGCCATAGGCGGCGCGGCTCTGCGTATGCTGGTAGAGATTCATGCTTCAGAGAGCTCTCGCCTGGCTGATCCTGCTGGCTACCGCCGGGCTCGTCATTTATGCTTTCGCCGTCGAGCGGCCTTTCCTACAGCCGGTCTGGACTCCGGACGGGCTGTACCATCTGGCTGGCTATCTGGCAGTCTTCACCGGACTCTCGGCGGCCATCCTGCTCTTGCAGCCACGCTGGTACTCGGCGATCCTCGCGGGACTGGGGATCGTTTATTCGTGCTATGCCGTGGGGCCGCTGGCTGTTCTGGCGGTCCTCTACATCCTCCTGTCGGCTTACTCCATGGGCCGCCTGATCCTGCGCAAGATCCCGCGTCCCACTTCGACGACGCAACTGCTGACGTTGCTGACCGGGCTGTGCGCTTACCTGGTCTGGTTTCTGATCACTTTGCGTTTTCCCATCCACTACGCGCGGGTCTATGGGGTTCTGCTGGCCGTGCCTGTCTGGCTGGCATTCCGTTATGGATTATTCCCAGTGCTGGCCTCGCCGGCGGGGCCCGAGGAGCGCCGCAACGCCTGGCCGCTCACCCTGTTGTGGATGCCTCTCATGGCGAACTGGCTGCTCGCGCTCAAGCCCGAAGTGAGCGAAGAGGGCCTGGCGCGCCATCTGGTTTTCGGCGCGCATCTGGCAGCCGAGCATGCCTGGACGTTCGATGTGCAGAAGTTCACCTGGGCTGTGTTCCCGACGGGCGGCGAGTCGATGTTCGGGCTCGCCTACCTGCTGGGCGGCGAGGCCGCGGCGCGCCTGCTGAATTTCGCTTTGCTGGCTCTGATGTGTTGGATGCTTCACGAGCGGATCCACGCGCGCGTTCCGGGATGGATCGCCGCGCTGCTGGCCGGAGGGCTTGCGACATTGCCGCTCACGCAAATGGTCACCGGCAGCCTGTCGATCGAGAACTGGGTTGCGGCCTACCTGCTAGGCGCGGTGCTGATGCTCCGGCTCCACAAGAAGGAGCGGCGCAGCATTTATGCCTGGGTATCCGCCGCGCTCGCGGGTGCGGCCTGCGCCTGCAACCTGTCCGGATTCGTGTTTCTGGTTCCCTTCTATGTCGCATTCGCGAGCATGACACGGCCCAGCGCCTGGATCCCTGGCGCGTTGCTGGCTCTGTCCATCGGGCTGTTCCCTTATGTAGACGCGATGCTGCGGACGGCGAACCCCATCTTCCCTTACTTCAATAACTTCTTCCGGTCGCAGTTCTACCAATCGTTAACGGCGTTCCGCGATTCTCCATTCCACGAGAGATTCTCGTATCGCGGCCTCTACGACCTGACCTTCCATTCCCGCCGCTTCTCCGCCGGCTCGGACGGAGCGTTCGGGTATACTTGGTTTCTGTTGTTGCCGGTAGCGCTCGCGGGCGTAAAGCGGCGCTGGCCGCGAACGGGATTTGTGCTCTTGTGGACCGTGCCGGCCGGAGCACTGCTCATACTGCTCATCGCGCCGGAGCTGCGGAACCTGTATCCGCTGATGCCGTTGTCCATCCTGCTGATCGGGATCTCAATCGGCAGCTACCGCGTACACAGTTACGGATTGGGACGGACGCTCGGATGCTTTGCGGTCGCGGCCTATACCTTGAACCTGGCGTTCTTTCCCGCCGCCGGAGCGTTGCACCGCGATTTCGTGTTTGGGCCGCTTTTTTCCAGCGCATCCGTCGACGCCTACGTCGCGGCGCATGCCCCGGAGCGGCGGCTGATTGAGACGCTGAAGTCGCACCAACCCGTCTTGGGAGTGGCCGTGTTCGAATCGCCAAACATCGGCGCGTACGCGGGCCGGATCTTCACGAACTCCTGGCGGACGCCCGGGTTCCCGCAGCGCCTCTACGAGTCGTCGAACGCCGAATCAATGGACATCCTGGCCAGCGAGTTGAACCTCAACTACTTCGTTGCGTCAAAGGAAACGGAAGCGCGCCACCTGACCATCGTGCCAAGCCGCGAGTTTATCGACCGGTACACGGTGCCGGTCGCGTCTTTTGGCGACGCGGAGTTGCGTTTATGGAAACCGCCCGAACCTGGCACCGCTCCTCCGGAGCAGAGCTATGCCGGCCCCGGACGTCATGACGACCTCGACGCGGCCGTCCATTTCGAGGGCCGTTGGGCGCGCTTCGTAGATCAGCCCAAGGCCTACCGGGGTACGTTCGTCCACACGAACGACATGAGTTCTCATCTCGAGATCCGCTTCGAAGGACGCTCGATCCGGCTGTTGTATGCCGCCGCCCCGAACCGCTGCAAGTCGAACGTAAGCTTCAGCTATGGAACGCCGCTCGATTTCGACGAGTACGCGGAGCGGACACAGTGGCAGGCCATCTCGCAGACATTCGAAGCGCCCACTCCCGGCAAAAACATTCTGATCCTGAAAATTGAAAACGGAGGCGGAGCATTGAACGCGTTCGCTCCCTGCCACCTCGACCTGGACGGCTTCATCGTGGAGTGAAAGGCCGGAAAGCGTAGCGAATGAAGCGCTCCCCTCGCTCATCCGAGGATAGACTTTCAGAATTACAGCGGCAGGCCGTTCCTCTTCCGCTCTTCCCGCTGCTTTGATATCCTCGTCTCGAGGCAGACAATGCACGGCGATTACCATGTTTTGTGGATGTGGATCGATAGCTTCATTTTGCTTCTGCTGTTCGTGCTGCTCGTCGTTGCTATCCGCGCGTGCGCGGCCGATGCCAGACGCCGGGGTAAGTCCCCGCTCCTGGTGACTCTCATGGTCCTGTTCTTCTTCCCTTTGGGGCTGATCGCGTGGCTCGTGTTCCGGCCTGGCCCGCTGGACGCGACCAGAGCGCGGCGACGGTTCCGGCTTGAGACTCATCGGGTCTGATGAAGTGCGGCGCCTCGCGAGCGCGCTCGGAACCGCCGCGTGAGTGCCTGCGGAGCGTTCAGGCCGCGCGGGCATTACCATGAAAGTATGGACCTTCCTCCCGCCGAGGGCGCGGCGCAAACTGCTCAGCCCGTCGCGACCGCCAACCTGTCGCAGCCGATCTTCGATCTGGAAAAGCAGTATCTCCTGCAGAACTATGCCCGCTATCCGCTGGTGCTGACCCGCGGCAAGGGCTGCTGGCTGTATGACATCGATAAGAACCGCTACCTCGACCTGATCACCGGCATCGGCGTCAACGCGCTGGGCCACGCGCACCCGCGCATCGTGAAGGTCATTCGCGACCAAGCCGCCCGGCTGATCCACTCGTCCAATCTTTACTACCACGAGTATCAGGGAGCGCTGGCGCGCAGGCTGTGCGAAACCAGCGGCCTGCAGCGCGCCTTCTTCTGCAACTCGGGCACCGAAGCGATTGAGGGCGCGATCAAGATGGTGCGCTCGCACGGCCACCACTTGAACCCGGAGAAGTACGAGATCATCTCGGTGGAAAACTCGTTCCATGGCCGGTCCATGGGGTCGCTCTCCATCACCGGGCAGCCGAAATACCAGGCGGATTTCCAGCCGTTGCTGCCCGGCGTCAAGTTTGTGCCAGCGGGTGATGAAGCAGCTCTCTCCGCCGCTGTCAACGAGCGGACCGCGGGCATCTTCGCCGAGGCCATTCAGGGCGAGGGGGGCATCTTGCCGGCTCCGATCCAGTGGCTGCGCAAGGCGCGCGAGCTGGCCGACCAGCACAACGCGCTCCTGGTTTTCGACGAGATCCAGTGCGGAATCGGGCGTCCCGGCGTGCATTTTGCCTATCAACTGCACACGCCGCCAGTGATGCCGGATGTGGTGGCGCTAGCCAAGCCCATCGCCTGCGGACTGCCGCTCGGCGCGATTATCGCGAACGAAAGAGCCGCCGCGGCCATCGCTCCGGGCATGCACGGAACGACGTTTGGCGGTGGCCCTCTTGCCTGCCGCGTGGCGCTCGAGTTCTACGACATTCTGGACGAACTGCTGCCACAGATGCGCCGCGTGGGCGAGTACTTCTTCGACGGCCTGCACAGGTTGCAGAAGAAATACGGCTTCATTCGCGACGTCCGCGGGGCGTGCCTGATGATCGGCGTGGAACTGGATTTCAATTGCGCCCACCTGGTAGCCGAAGGCATGAAGGAAGGGCTGTTGTTCAACGTGACGCACGGCAATGTCGTGCGACTCCTGCCGCCTTACATCTTCACGGAGAAAGAAGTGGACCGCGCGCTGAACGGTCTCGGCCGGGTATTCCGGCACGCTAAGCCGCTTCAGGCGTAGGCGCAACGGATCAGGATTGTGACTGCACCACCGGAGTCGCGGAGCGGGCGTCACGCGCGGCGGCGCGCACGAGGAACAGGCCGCCCATCATCAGTACGGCTCCCGCCCAGTAGGGAGCGCTCATGCCCACATGGTCGAACACCGCGCCCGCGAAGATCGGCCCGCCCACACGCGCCAGGCTGCTGAGCGAGGCGCTCACGCCCATCAACGTCCCCTGCTCGTGAGCTTCGGCCTGGCGGCTTAGAAGTCCCTGCATGGCGGGGCCGCCCAGCCCGTTGCCGACGGCGATGATGGCGATCGCGACGAACAGCCACCAGGACGCAGGGCTCCAGGCGAGGACCGCGTAGCCAATTACCGAGAGAAACAGGGCCTCCGAGGCTAGCCGGCTCTCTCCCACCTTGGGCAGCATCTTCCGCACAACATAGCCCTGGATCACCACCGAGACGACGCCCAACCAGACCAAGATGCCCGCGTTTTGCGAGGGGGTGAGCCCGTAGCGGTTCAACGTGTACACCGCGAAATTCGATGTCAGCCCACTCATGGCGAATGCCAGAACGAAGAAACCCGGCAGCAGCCAGCGCAGAACAGGACGTTTGAGCGGAGCGGCAATGTGTCCGAGGGGATTCAAATGGCGCAGGGTGAAACTCGCGCGCTTGCGTTTCTCCGCCGGCAGCGATTCTGGCAGGAAGAACAGTGCCGTGGTAAAGGTGATGAGCGAGACGATGCCGGCAGCGAACGCGGGCGCCTGCAGGCTGATCTTGCTGAGCGCCCCGCCCAAAGCCGGGCCGAGGATAAAGCCCAATCCGAAAGCCGCTCCGATCATGCCGAAGTTCTTCGCACGGTCTTCCGGCAGACTCCGGTCGGCGATGTACGCCTGGGCAGTGGAGATGTTCCCGCCCGTCAGGCCGTCCAGAATCCGGGAGGCGAACAACACCCACAGGCTGCCTGCCCAACCAAACAGAAAGTAGCCGAAGGCGGAGCCGAGGATACTGGTGAGCAAAACGGGCCGGCGGCCGACCCGGTCGGAGACCGCGCCCAGAACCGGCGTCGCCAGAAACTGCGCGGCCGAATAGGAAAGGCTGAGCAGGCCGACGGTCATCGCGTCCGGACGGTAGCTCCTGACGATATAAGGCACTACGGGGATCAGAATGCTCGCGCCGAGCAGATCCAGGAACACGATAAAGAAAGCCAGACCCAGCGCCTTGCGATCTGATGATTGAGTTTTCACAGGGGTGTGACCTCTATTGTCAGGGAACCGGACGGGGGAGAGTCAACTGGCGGGAGCGAACTGGCACGGGTCCGTGGTGGGGCGGACGCCCTCGTCCGCGGCCGGCCCCCTGGCCGGCCTCACCGGGTATCCTGGTGCGCCTGACGGACTAAGTTGAAGGCGGTCGTTTGCGAGCGGGATCCGTGAAGCAACCCCGCTGGAATAATGCCCAAGCACAGAGATGAAGGGCGACCAGGGGGTCGCCCGCGGACGAGGGCGTCCGCCCCACCACCCACCCTGATTACTTTGCCGGGCGCGGCCGCGGCGTAGCGTCCGCCTCGATCAGGCCCAGGCACCACTTGGTCGCTTCCAGCCACATCTTCTGCATGTCGGGACGGTCCCACGACTCGGGCGTATGCCCAAAGGTCGAATAGAACACGCGCCCTTTGCCGTATTCCTTCATCCAGGCGACAGGGAAATCCTTGTCGGTGCGATGTACGCGCGGGTTCTTGAGGTCAAGCTTGTTCTCATCCAGGCGAGCGAGGACGCGGACCTTATCCCGCGAAAAATCCTTGGGCTGGTAGATCTCGTCCCAGGTCTTAAACGCCAGCGGGAAGTGCCTCATGATCGGGCTCTCGGGATCCTCCACGATCACCGGAGCCTCGAAGGTCATCCAGGGGTGCTCGTCGAAATAGGCGCCCGTCATCTCGCCGTATTCCGGCCATTTATAAAACGTGTCGATGGCGCTGTGAACGCCCAGGAAGCCCTTGCCATCTTCCTTTACGAAGGAGATCAGCGCGGCCTTTTGCTCGTCGTCCATGTCGAGTTCGCCGGTGGTGTAGAAGGCGACCGCGTCGAAATAGTCAAGGTTCTTACCGTTAACGGGCAGCTTTTTCTTGGTGATTAACTGCGTGTCGGTCTTGATGTAGGTATCCCACAAGGCCGATTCGCGGCCGAGATTCGAGAGGGTCGCCATGGCCTGCGAGGTGGAGTCGTGCTGCCAGCCCTTCACGGCTCCGATCACGAGCAGGCGCTTTCGCTTTGCCTGGGCTTGCAGCGGGTTGGAGATCGGCGCGCTCAGGCCGACCAGAATCAGAATCGCGATGAGTATTCGAATTGGTTTCATGGGGTTCGCTCCGGGTCGCGGCCATCATATCATCTCGGTGCGCTGTGGCAGGCGTGCGCCGCATCAGCGCGCCGAAATACATTGCGGACGGCTTAGGCAATCTCCTGGTACTCCAGTTAAGCCATTGCCGCTGAATGCCTTAGTCCCATAGAAATTCCCTTTGGACCCTATGAATTATTTCGTTCCAGCCGGGCGCGCCCGGCGATGTACCATGTTTTCAACCCCAGTTTGGTTTAGACCACGTAGGAGTACCCCATTCGTGTTGCGGAGAATCTGTCTTTCTCTACTGACGTCCCTTGTGTGGACATCGTTCGCTCTGAACGCTCAGTCTCCAGTGAGCCTCGACGCCAGGCTGAAGGCGCTTGAAGAATCCACGAAAGCGGCGCAATCGTCCGGCGATAATGCCTGGATGCTGGCCAGTTGCGCGCTGGTATTATTCATGACCGGGCCGGGATTGGCCCTGTTTTATGGCGGTCTGGTCCGCCGGAAGAACGTACTCTCCACCATGATGCACAGCTTCGTCCTCATGGTTCTGGTGACGCTCTTATGGGCCGTGGTGGGCTACAGCCTCGCGTTTGGGGAAGGCAATTCGTTTGTCGGAGGTTTTCAATACGCGTTCATGCACGGAGTGGGCACGGCGCCGAATGTCGACTATGCGCCGACCATCCCGCACCTGACGTTCATGGTCTTTCAGTTGATGTTCGCTATCATCACGCCCGCGCTGATTTCCGGCGCATATGCCGAGCGAATGAAGTTCTCAACGATGCTGGTCTTCACGACGCTCTGGATGCTGGTGGTTTACTTTCCCATGGCGCACATGGTGTGGGGCAAAGGAGGCTTGCTGAACGCGGCGCTGGGCGGGAGGATTCCCTGCCTGGACTTCGCGGGCGGAACCGTAGTACACATCACGTCGGGCATCTCCGCGCTGGTCGCCGCGCTGGTGCTGGGGCCGCGCAACGGCTACCAGCGGGAACCGATGAAGCCGCACAATCTGGTGCTGAGCGTGATCGGAGCCTGTATGTTGTGGTTCGGCTGGTTCGGATTCAACGCGGGCAGCGCGCTGAACGCCTCGGGCCTGGCATCCAGCGCTTTTGTGGCGACGCACTTCGGCGCGGCCGCGGCTGCGGCCGGATGGATCCTGGCTGAGTGGCTGCACAACGGCAAGGCGAGCATGCTCGGCGGGATCTCGGGTTGTGTGGCCGGATTGGTCGCCATCACGCCGGCTTCCGGGTTTGTCCAACCCATGCCGGCGCTGATTATCGGATTTCTGGCTGGCATTTTCTGTTTCTTCATGGTGACTTTCGTGAAGATGCGGCTGGGCTATGACGACGCTCTCGACGCGTTCGGCGTACACGGCGCGGGCGGAACGCTCGGCGCCCTGCTGACCGGAGTATTCGCCACCAGCCTGGTGAACCCAATTCTGAAGAACGCCGCCGGGGCCACGCTGCCGTCCGGCCTGCTCGAAGGCAACGCCGCGCAATTCGGCAACCAGGCAATCGGCGTGCTCATCGCGCTGGCTCTGGGCGCGGCGGGCAGTTTCGTCTGCCTGAAGGTTGCCGGCCTGCTTTGCGGCCTGCGGCCGGACGCCGACCAGGAAGAAAGCGGCCTCGATCTGAGCATGCACGGAGAAGAAGGCTACAATTTGGATGCATAGCGTTCCAAGTCAGAACGGAGATCCACCATGAAGAAGATTGAAGCCGTAATTCAGCCTTTTAAGCTTGAAGATGTCAAGAATGCCCTGAAGGCAATTGGCGTCGATGGGATGACCATTATCGAGGTTCGGGGCCATGGACGCCAGAAGGGCCACAAAGAGGTTTACCGCGGCCAGGAATACCAGGTGGACCTGTTGCCGAAGGTGAAGCTCGAGCTTATCGTCGCCTCCGCGCGTGTCGATGAGATCGTACAGACGCTCTCAAATGCCGCGCGAACCGGCAAGATCGGCGATGGCAAGATTTTTGTCTACACCGTCGAGGAGGCGATTCGAATACGCAATGACGAGCGCGGGGAAGCAGCTCTCTAACGAGTTCCTGGACGGCTGGAGGGCCAGGTTTCTCGAAACCGGTGACGCTCAATCCGTCTGGAAAGCGAGGACGGCCTACGTCGATACGGCGGTCCTCGAAGCTCACGCAGCAGCGCTCCTGCCCGCCTTTCAGGAGGATTTCGCACTGCTGGCTGTCGGCGGTTACGGCCGGCGGGAACTCTTCCCCCACTCCGACATCGATCTCCTGCTTCTCACCCGGAGCCCGCTGGTACATTCTTCGTCGAAAGCGGCGATTTCGGAATTCGTGCGCCGTTTGTGGGATGAGGGAATGCGCTGCAGCCAGTCGGTCCGTACCCTGGACGAGTGTGTGGCGCTCCACGACGGCAATCTGGAGTTGACGATCAGCCTGCTGGACGAGCGGTTGCTGACCGGCGACCTGGCGCTTCACACGCAGTTACAGGAGCGCTTCGGGCGCTTTATAAACGCGGAGCGAAAAGAAATCGTCCGGCTGCTCTGCAAGGCCACGCGTTCCCGCCACGCCAAGTTTCACCAGACCATCTATCGCCTGGAACCGGACGTCAAAGAGGCGCCCGGCGGATTGCGCGACGTCCACACGGCGCGTTGGCTGCCGCGGTTGCGCGACGGCGAAGTGCCCGCTACCCTGGATCCTCACCCGGCGGCGCACGTGTCATCTGTGCGCACTTTCCTGCATTTCCGTTCCGGCCGCGACCAGAATCTGCTCGACTTTGAATCGCAGGACGCGCTCGCCGCCACGCCGTTTTCTCCCTGGCGCGACCCGGCGGAATGGATGCGGGCCTGGTACCGCAATGCCCACTCCATCTGGCTGGATATCCAATCGGAATTGGAGACGAGCGAAAAGCTGGAGCGGTCGATGCTGGCGAACTTCCGCGACTGGCGCTCCCGGCTCTCGAACAGCGAATTCACCGTTTCGCGCGACATGGTATTTCTGCGCAATCCCGCGGAATTGGAAGTTGACGCAGAGTTGCCGTTGCGGCTGTTCCAGTTCGTCGCCCGGCATGGCGTCGCACCGGCGCGCCAGACCGAGCAGCGCATCTCGGCCCATTTGGCGAGATGGGCGCGGAACTATGCGACGCACCCTCCGCAAGCCAGGTGGTGGCGCGAGTTGCTCTGCCTGCCGTCGGTCTCGCTCGCCATGCGCTCCATGCGCGCCTGCGGATTCCTGGGCGCAATTCTGCCGGAGTGGGAGCGGGTTGAGCACCTGGTGATACGCGATTTCTACCACCACTACACCGTGGACGAGCACACCATCGTGGCGCTCGAATCGCTCGAAGAACTCGCCGATGCGAAGTCAGGGCCCACGCTCCGTTTCGTGCCCTTGTTGGAAGAAAGCCGGGACGAGCTTTGGATGTTGCGGCTCGCGCTGCTGTTCCATGATCTGGGCAAGGGCACCGGCGGCAACCATGAAATCGAATCCGTCCGCCTCGCTAAGGAGTTTCTCCACCGCAGCGGTTTTGGAGAGGTAGAAAGCGCAACCATCCTGTTTCTCATTCAGCGCCATCTCGATCTCTCAACGTTGCTTCAGAGCCGCAACCTGTCCGATCCAGCCACGGCGCGCTACTCTGCTGAACTCACTTCCACCGAGGAACGTCTTCGCCTGCTGACGCTGATGACTCTGGCGGATATCAATGCCGTCAACCCGTCGGCGCTGACGCCCTGGCGGCTGGAACAGCTTTGGCGGCTCTACCGGGTAACGCAAAGTGAGCTGAACCGGGAACTCAGCACGAACCTCGAACCGGAGGCTCCGCCTGTCTCGCGCGAGGAAAACCCGGTTCTCGCGGAGTTCCTCGACGGGCTTCCGAAACGTTACCTGTTCACGCATTCATTGGAGCAGGCCGCCGCGCAGGCCAAACTCTACACGCTGGCGCTCGAACAGAGTGCGGCCCTGCATATCGAAAAACGCGACGGCTTTTACCATCTTTCGGTCGTGGCGCAGGACCGGCCGTTCCTGTTCGCTTCCGTGGCCGGCGGGCTGTCGAGTTTCAACCTCAATATCCTGAAGGCGGAAGCCTTCCACAACCGCCACGGTTACATCGCCGACACCTTCGTTTTCTCGGATCCGGGCAAGAATCTGGAGTTGAATCCTCCCGAGTTGGAGCGGCTGCGCGCGATGCTGCGCCGCGTCATCCTGGGCGAGGTGCGCGTAGAGCAATTACTGCAAGGCCGTCCCGCAAAATCCGCGCCCTCGCGTTCCAGCAAAGTGGAGCCGCAGGTCACGCTGGACTCGACGACCTCGGAAGCGGCCACGCTGTTTGAAGTCGTGGCCCAGGACCGGCCGGGTCTGCTCTACAGCCTCGCCTCGGCCATATCGCGCTCGGACTGCAATATCGAAGTCGTGCTGGTCAACACCGAGGCGCATCGCGCCATCGACGTTTTTCACGTGACGCAAGGTGGCCGGAAGCTGGACGACGCTCATGCGCTCCAGGTACGTGACGCGCTGCTGGCCGCCGCGGAGGGTTAACAACTTTTTATAGAAACCGAAAACCGCCCAAATGAGCGGTTCTTGAAAATAACCCATTATAATTCAATCACTTGCAAACATGACCGCTCAAATGAGCGGTTTTGGGATTTCTGCCCCGGGAGCTAACGCCCGCCGCGAAACTGGTAAACATCGCGCGTTCCCGCCGCCGCGCCAGCCAGTTTCAGATAGATCAGCAGTTGGTACTTGTGGTTGATCAGGTGCTCCAGGTTTCCGAGCAGCAGCGTCAGCAACCGCTCGCCCCCAGGCACGAAAACGGTGGGAACCCGGCAGGCCAAATCCGAATCCTGTAGCAGCGCCATGCCCTCGTCGATGCAAGCGGCATATTCCGCGATGCGGCGGCGAGCTTCCTCCGTGCCGCAGAGATGGTTCACGGGCAAGGCCCGCAAGCGCTCAAAGTGGGCGAGCGCCTCGGGCCGAACGGCATAGAGCACGGCACAGAATCCGGCCAGACATTCGAGCAGGTGCCCCATCAGCCAGCCCACGGGCCGTGCGCCCGGAATCGGGGGCGTCCATTCGAGCGGGATCTCCGGAAGCAGGCCCAGCAAGTGGGTCGATCGCTCGATCTCTTCGTGAATCTTTTCAAGGAGCGCGGAACACAGCGGCTGCGGCATTTCTCTGTTGTAACGCAGGGACGCGGGCGAGGTGAGATGGCCGGGCGAGCCATAGCTGTGCTTGATATGAGCCACGGGGGATGTATCGGTCCGGCTCGCCAGCCCCCGGTGTGAGGGACGGATGCTGGATGGTCGGAGCGCAGCCCCGCCCAGAACGCGATGGCCCTCTCGTGAACGCGAATGGACGCCATGGCTCAAACAGGGACGGAGCGGAATGTTCTCGTGAAGAACGGTGTGTCCCCCTGGCCCTTCGGTAACGGAGAATCATGACTTTGGTCTCCGGGCGAAAGTGGAGAAATGCGCGAGGGTGCCCCACAAGTGCTTGCAATTAAGCTTGTTATTGCCAAGTAGAGTGGTGCGAATGCAACGGTGCCCAAGAAGCGCACGTTCTGCCAAGCGGCGTCATGTATCAGATAACTACTGTGAGATCAATCGTTTGGCTAAAGGGACACCTGGACGTCCCGTTGCCATGTTTGGCAAAATCTGGAATAATTCATACATATTAAACGCGGAAACACACATATTTCCTGTTGCCAAAGCAGCAATTCAACAGTAAAGTCGATCACGCAAGTGATGGACAGATCGAAATGCGGATATCATGCCTAAACTGGAGGAACAACGTATGTTTGTCAGGCCACGAGTAGTCCTTGCACTCGTTCTTTCTGTACTCGCCGTAACCTCTCTCGCTGCCGTTGCGCAGACCCCACCCTCCGCTGGCGCGGCAAGGAGCCTCACGGTGAGCGATGTGATATTTGACCAGGCGAGTGGAAAGCTCTCGTTCACACTCAGCAACGGTTCTGCGAAACCCCTACTAGGGTATTCACTAATGGTTACATATTCCTTTTCGGACGGAACGAAGAATTCGTTCCCGTTCATCCAAGACCACGTTGAGACCCTGCCCCTGGTGGGCCGGGTTATCGCGCCACCGGGTGCGCAGATCGGATCGGTGCTCCCGGGCGGTAAAGAACCCTGTAGCTTCGCTCTCGGTGTTTCCTCCTCGCGCGGCCCGATAGCCGCAGTCTCCGTAGCCCCCATCACGGCCGCTTTTGACGACAATTCAGTGGAGGGGGACCAAGCCCGGGCGAGAAACGACCTTTTCATGCGACGCCAGGCCTTGAGCGCCGAATACTTGGACTACGTGTCAGCTCTAAAGAGGATTCCGGCCAATTCCGACATACGAACTCAATTAGACGAACTGCGGCAGCAGCAAGCGGCCGCAGGTTCCGGACAGAACGTTTTTGCTCGGGACCCTGACAAGTACGGACGCTTCCTCCGAAGCGCCAACAAGAGGATCGCCTGGGAGCTAGACCATGCGATTCACCGAATCGCTTCCGGCAGCAAGCCTGCGGCTACGGTCTTTGCCGATGTGCTTGCAGACGCCCAAGCCTTGCAGATGGCTTATGAAGCCCACAGCGTGCCTGAGCCATAGGGGGCATGACAATGAACCTGCGATCAGTATTTTGGAGCGTCCTTGTACTTGTGTGCATGAAAACGAGCATTGTTGCTCAGTACACAGGCTGCATCATGAATTGCGCGACAGCGGAGGAAACAGACGCCTATCGCGTAAGCAACACTAGCTGTACGGCCCCACCGTATAACCCTAATCAGACTGATTCCACGTCTGGGACCTATTCCGTCACAGTTCATTTCTTGGATAGCCGCTACAGATGGGATACAGATGCTATCGACAGCCCTCAGTCCGCAAACTCTACAGCTTCAGGCATATGTATTGTCCCCGACTTTTGTGAAGGCGATGGTTGTGAGAATTGGCCTCCCCCAGACGAAAAGGACTGCGACCCATATTGGAGTTCTGAACCGACAATATCGGGTCCCATTTGTGTGGATCAGGGGCAGATTTCCGCTGAGTACTTAGTATGGCCTGGCATAACGAGGATTGAACAGGACGGTCTAATGAGTTGTTCTCTTGGTAATTCTACCGTTGCTGTTTATATGACGTGGGCTCCTGCGGAATGTGCACCGTGTGCGGAGTACAACTACTGCTGCTATTCTGAGTATGGGGGGATACCTCCGGATTACTGCACATATTATGGGGACGGCTGCCCCGCCTCCATGCACCCATATGAGGGATGCTGCGTACATTGATGTTGAGTGTTTCTGGAGGTGCAATGCCAAAACCCTTGTGTGTCGCTATTGGAGTGTGCTTTCTCGGGGCATTCATATGCCTTCGTGGTGAGGACGTGGCAAAGAAATGCTCAGCCATACAGCCGAAGGAACTGACCGCTCTACAGCACTTCATTCAGGCGAAAGATCGGCTGCCAATGCCGCCGGAAATCACCATTGAAGAAGTGCAGGCTGATTGCTTTACAAAGCTCTCCGTTATTCCGAAAGAAGACGCTGAACGATCAGTGGCAAGGACACTGTTTTTGGATCCGGACCATGTCCATTTGTTTCCGGAGGTGTTCGATGTACGAATCGACCCGAGCGTGATTGTCCACCGCGAGGAGGAACGCTTGAAACGCCTGGTGGTGCTTGGCGCGCGTCGTCTACGCGGAACAGAGTCAGCGCCAGTCCAAGTTGTAGTGTACTCAGATTTTCAGTGCCCGTATTGTGCCAAGTTCTGGAAGACGTTGCGGCCATATCTGATTGCTGATGATCAGGGGATCGCGATTTCCATTAGGTCAAGTCCCATAGAGGGGATACACCCATGGGCACATAAGGCCGCCGTCATGAGTAAATGCGTAGAGAGACAAGGGGACCTGTACTTATTGGCACTGTCAGATTGGCTTTTTGATAATCAGAAGACGATAACGGTCGATAATCTGTCCGCAAGAGTGGCGGAGTTTCTCCGTGAGGAGCGGGGGTTCGATCAAAGCGCCTTCGAATCTTGCATGTCATCTCCGGCTGCTGAAGCGGAAGTGTCTGGCGATCAGCGCTCGGCGAGGGAGGTGCGCCTGGGAGCGGTGCCTACTGTTTTCATTAACGGACGAGGAGTCCGGGGCGCCGTGCCGCCGGAACGTTTCAAGACGCTTCTAGCTGAGGCCGCGACGCCACGCGCTTCTACGGGGCTTGAGCCGTAACGACGGACTAGAGGCAAAAGTGAGCGATTTCGGCATTTCTGCCGCGGATCGCTCGGCTGGGTGGAAGATGATTTCTACCCCTCCGCGACGACTTCGCGCAAGGCTTCGAGCGCCGTCAGGCACTGGTCGCGCGTCACGTCATAGTGCGTCACGGCCCTCATCTGCCGGGCGTCGATCGGGTTGATCAGCACTCCGCGATCCTTCAGGCCCGCGCTGATTCGCTGCGCGGTCAGGCCAGTGGCCGAGACGTCGAAGACGACGATATTGGTCTGGGTCTTCGCGGGCCAGGCATGGATGCGCGGAGTCGCCGCGAATCCCTCAGCCAGCATCCTGGCGTTGGCATGATCTTCGAAGAGTCGCTTCGGCATGATTTCTAGGGCAATCAGACCCGCGGCGGCGAGCACGCCTGCCTGCCTCATGCCGCCGCCGAGACGCTTGCGGTAGAGCCGGCCCTTGTCGATCAGCGCGCGCGGCCCGGCTAGCATCGAGCCGACCGGCGCGCCCAACCCCTTCGACAGGCAGAACATTACCGTGTCGGCTCTACGGCACATTTCGCTCACCGGCAAGCCCGTCACCGCAGCCGCATTGAAGATGCGCGCCCCATCAAGGTGCACGCCGAGTCCGCGCTCGTGCGCCCGGTCGCAGATCGTGTCGAACACATCCTGCGGGTACACCGTGCCGCCACCCATGTTGTGCGTGTTTTCCAGCTCGATGCAGCCCGTCTGCGCGGAGTGCGGACCGAGCGGCCGGTAATGCGGCTCGATTTTCTCCCAGCTCAGAATGCCGTCGTCGCCCTCGGCCGTGCGGATCAGGCAGCCCGAGAACCAGGCAGTCATCGACAGTTCGTAGTTCAGTAAGTGCCCGCGGACATCGCAGATCACTTCCTGGCCCGGTTCGGTGAGGAGCTTGATGCCGATCGTGTTGCCCATCGTGCCCGTGGGCACGAACAACGCCGCTTCTTTGCCGGCGATCTCGGCGGCTCTCGCTTCCAGCCGGTTCACTGTGGGGTCTTCCCCATAAACGTCGTCGCCGACTTCGGCGCGGAACATCGCGTCGCGCATGGCGGCCGTAGGCCGCGTCACCGTATCGCTTCGCAGATCGATTAATTGGCTGGGCATTCCGATCCTATGAACTCCTGAAACACTTCGTTAGATATTAGGACGCCGCGCGGCGTCAATTTGATCCGCCCGCCCGTATCTTCGAGCAGCCCCGCCTCGACCAGCTCCGCGATCTGCGCGCTGTATCGAACCCGCTCCTCCGGGCTGGGCTCGACCCCCTCCATGAGGCGCAATCCCACGAAGAAACGTTCCTCTTGAGGGACGGCGGGCGTCTCCTCAACCCGCGCGATTTCACCGCGACTCCAGCGCGCGACGTAGTCGGTCACGCTCTCGCTGTTCTGCCAGCGGAGCCCGCCATCCAGGCTGTGCGCATCGGCGCCAAAGCCGAGGTAGGGTTCCAGACGCCAGTACTTGAGATTGTGCTTCGATTCGTGGCCGGGCCGTGCGAAGTTGGAGATCTCATAGCGGCGTAATCCCGCGGCATCGAGCCGCTCCACGGCTTCCTCGTACATCGCCACCGTCGTGTCTTCGTCGGGGACCAGATTCGCGCCGTAGCGCACGCCGCCGAGCATCATCTCCTTGCCCAGCCGGCTGTCTTCATCGATCTCGAACATGTAGACCGAAACGTGCGGGGGCGCAAGCCGCTCGATCCACTGAAGCGATTCCCTCCAACTCGCCCGCGTCTGCGCGGGCAACCCGGCGATGAGGTCAATATTGATCTCCTCAATGCCGCACGAGCGGAGCAGTTCGACGTCGTGTTCCACACCCTCGGCGCTGTGTTTGCGACCGGTCTGGCGCAGCTCGCGCTCAACAAACGACTGCACGCCCAGGCTGAGGCGATTGATGCCGAGCGACCGCCACGCTTCGACCCGCTCGCGCTGCAATGACCCCGGCGCCGCTTCGAGTGTCGCCTCCGACCAGGGGCGCCCTGGAATGAGTTGCAGGATGCGCTGTAGCGCGCTGGGCTCCATCGAAGACGGAGTCCCGCCACCGAAATAGACCGTTTCCGGGCGCCAGGTCCAGGCTGCAGACTGGATTTCCGCACAGAGGGCATCCAGGTATTCGGCTTCCAATTCGCGCGGAAACACACCCGACGCGAAGTTGCAATACGTGCATTTCTGCGCGCAGAAAGGCCACGAGATGTAGACGCCAGCCATGGGCTTCAGCGAACCTTACAGGTGAAAATCGGGCAGCCGCAAGGCGATCGCGCCCGCAATCAGTTCTTCCAGGCTCTCGCCCGTCGCGGCCAGCACGAAGGCGGCGCGCTCCGCGTTCCAGTCCAGCTTGAAGCTCTGCACGTGCGCGGAAACCCAGATTTGGCTCACCGGCGAATTCGGGCTCACTACGAATCGCTCCCGCGGCGCTTCAAACTCAACGGTCAGCGCTCCACCGTTCATGTCCACATCGAATTCGTAATCGTTCGACGCCTCGGCCAGCTTATCGTAAAGGGCTGAAATCGATTCGTCGGATAGACGTTGAAATTCCTGGTCTCCCAGCATCACCTTTTCAGTCTAAAGGAATGTCCATGCAGGAGGTTCGGTGAACGGATGATGGCCTCTGATACGCTTTGTAATGGTTGTAAGGAAAGCTCCCTGGCATTGATGAAGACCCAGTGTATTCCGCATTCACGCCTTCCGGGAACCAGCGCGCTCTTCGCCGATTACCTCAGTGATTTCGAGCGGCTGAAGAGCTTTTACCGGCACGATCCGAACGATCCCGCGTCGATTCGAACGGCGGCCATGCAGGCAGACATACCCCTGGATCGGCGCCTTGCAGTGGTTTCCGCGTTGCGCCGCATGAATGGCGATTCGCCTGCGCTCGAACTTCTCGCTGCGCCCGGCACGGTGGCGATCGTCACCGGCCAGCAGGTCGGACTCTTCGGCGGGCCCGCCTACACGCTCTATAAAGCCCTGACCGCCTTGAAGTTGGCGCATCAGTTGACGGATCAGGGCATCCCCGCGGTTCCCGTTTTCTGGCTGGCGACCGAAGATCACGATCTGGCCGAGACCGACCATTGCTGGCTCTTCGGCCCCGACCGGCGGCCTCATCGCGTCAGCGCCAAGGTGCAAGGTCTCACGGGCCAGCCGGTGGGCTCGCTCGTCCTCGACTCGGTACCCCTGGAAGAGTTGAGGGCCGTGCTCGACGGTCTGCCGTATGCCGAAGACATCGTGGAGCGGGTGGCAGCCGCGTACCAGCCCGGCCGGACGATGGGCGAGGCGTTTCGTCTGCTGCTCTCCAATCTTTTGGGTGACCGGGGCCTGCTGTTCCTCGATCCGCTCGATCCGCAGATTCGCGAAATTGCCGCGCCGTTCCTGCTGGATGCCTTTGCGCGAGCGGACGAACTGGGCGATGCTATCCTCGCGAGAGATGCCGGGCTGAAGAGCGCGGGGTATCACTCGCAGGTACTTTTCGAGCCGCAGAGTTCGCTGTTCCTGCGTCTTGAAAAAGGCCGTCGCATTGCGTTGCGGCGCCACGATGGTGCGTATTTCCATGACGCCCGGCGCTACGAACCCACTGAGCTTGCGGGAGATCCCGCCGCGCTTTCGCCCAATGCTCTACTGCGTCCGGTGATGCAGGACTACCTGCTGCCGACTGCCGCATACATCGGCGGGGCGGCCGAGATCGCCTACTTCGCGCAGTCCGAAGTTCTTTACAGCCGCCTGCTGAACCGCATGCCGGTCGTGGTCCCGCGCTCAGGCTTCACGCTGCTCGACGGTCACGCTCACAAAATGCTCGAGCGCTTCGATCTGACACTGCTCGATTGCCTCCAGCCGGAAGGCCTGCTACGCGAGCGAATCGCCGCCAAGCTGCTCCCTGCGGACTTGCAGCGCGTTTTCGACGAGGCGGGTGCGGTCGTTCTCGAATCGACCGGGCGCCTGTGCGCCACGCTCGACGCATTCGATCCCACCCTCGGCGCGGCGATGCGCAAGAGCGCCGTCAAAATGCAATTCCAGCTCGACAAGAACCGGGGTAAGGCGGCACGCGAAGCGTTGCGCCGGGAGAAGCGCGTTACGGAAAACGCCGCGCGCCTGTCCGGCTTGCTGTATCCGGAACGTCATTTGCAGGAGCGCCTCTATTCGTTCCTGCCGTTTCTGGCCTGGCAGGGACTGGACCTGATCGAGACTTTGTACGAAAACACTTATCGGGCCTGTCCCGACCATTTGCTGATGACTCTATGAAACCCAACACCGTTAAGCAGGCTCTGCGCGAAGGCCGCGTCCAACTCGGAACGGGCTTCTGGCAGTTGCGGTCCGAAGACGCTCTTCGCACGCTCGCCGCCGCCGGTTTCGATTGGGCCTTCATCGACACCGAGCATGGCAACTTCAGCATCGAGACGATCCAGGACCTCGCGCGGATCGCGGTGCGCACTGGCATCAGCCCCATCATTCGCGTCGGCGAATTGCAATACACCCTGGTCGCCCGCGCACTCGATTGCGGCGCGGAGGGCATCATCTTCCCGCGCGTGGAAGACCCGGCGCTCCTCGAACAGGCCGTGAGCTGGACCAAGTTCCCGCCGCTGGGCATCCGCGGCTGCGGGATCGGCGCGTTCAATTATGACTTCGAGCCCGTTTCGATCCCGCAGATTATCGAGCACGCAAACCTGCACAGCATGGTTGTGCTGCAGATCGAAACAAAGCGCGCGTTTCAGGCCTGCGACGAGTTGCTCTCGGTGCCGAATATCGACGCCGTGATGGTCGGGCCGGTGGATCTGTCCATCAGCCTGGGCATACCTGGCCAGTTCGACAACCCGCTGCTCATCGACATCATCGAGAAGATCGCCGACTGCTGCCGCCGCCACGGAATCGCCCCGGGGATTCAGAATCGCGACCTGAAGATGGCAAAATTCTGGCGCGATCATGGCATGCTATTTCTCGGCTGCAGCAATGAGACGTCGATGCTCTACGATCGCGCCCGCGAGATTACCTCGGCGCTACGCTGAAGGGCCTGGGAACGCCGGTCTCTGACCGGCTCCGCTGCTTCTCGGTAGTAGCCAATGGCTGGATCCCGTTCAGGCGTTCAGGAATGATAGGCTGAAACCGCTGCCTGTCCATTCCGAACAGGCGGACGCAATTCAGCTCGACACGTTGACTCATGAAACTCCACTCATTGCTCTGCATCCTCTCGATGGCATCCCTTGCCGTTTTCCCCTCCATGCTTCTGGCGCAGGAACACAAGCCCATGTCCCTCTGGCCCAAAGGCGCGCCTGGCGAGAAGGGCGACATCGGGGCTGAGGTCGATACGACGAAGCCTGATCAGGACAAGCCAGGCAAGCGAGTCATCCGGCTTGGCAACGTCACAGACCCGACGCTCACCGTCTACAAGCCCGCGGCAGGAAAAGACACCGGCGCGGCCGTGGTCGTGTTCCCAGGCGGCGGCTACAGCATCCTCGCCATGGACCTGGAGGGCACGGAGCTTTGCCAGTGGTTCAACTCAATCGGCGTGACGGGTATCCTGGTGAAGTACCGCGTACCCGCACAGCCCACGTCCCCGCGCGGAGCGGCTCCTTTGCAGGACGCGCAGCGCGCGATGCGCCTGGTTCGAGCGCACGCCACTGAATGGCATATCAACCCCGCGCGCATCGGCGTGATGGGCTTCTCCGCGGGCGGGCATCTCGCCGCATTGCTCAGTAATAATTTCAATAAGCCGGTCTACGAGCCCATTGACGCGGCGGACCAGAACAGCGCCCGGCCCGACTTCGCAATGCTGATCTATCCTGCTTACCTGACAGGCGACAAAGAGATGACCAGCGTCTCGCCGGCCCTGCCCGTTTCGGCGAAGACTCCGCCTACGCTGCTGGTCCAGGCCGAGGACGACCCCATTCCGGTGGAAGGCGTCCTGGTGTATTACCGGGCGTTGAAGAATGCCAAAGTACCGGCCGAGATGCATCTCTACCCCGCAGGTGGCCATGGCTACGGGCTGCGCTCCCCGGTGGCTCCCTTGAACACCTGGCCCAAACGGGCGGAAGAGTGGATGCGAGCCTTGGGGCTATTGGCGCGGTAGGCCGTCAGTTGGTGAGGGGGGGAGATTCCTTCCGCAGCCGCAATCGGAACCCGCGCGACGGCAAGTCCCGCACTTCCATGTGCAGCTTATGCACACCGAGGACAGAGCTCGTTCTCCAGATGAAGAGGAGCTGCGGGTAGGATGATCTTTGTTTTCCAATCGTTGCGCCCGCCAGAACCCCCAGCGGGCGCTTGGCCCGGCGATTGCTCTGTCGCAGGCCAGGAGAAAAACTATGTCCCGTTTCTTGAATGCAGCTTTGCTCTGTGCCGCCCTTACCGTCCCCATAGCGATTGCGCCGACAGCGTTGTTCGCCGACGATCACGCGGCAGCGCGCAAGTACCACGACAAACAACACAACGACGATCATGAGTGGAATAAGAATGAGGATCAGGCGTATCGTCTGTACGCCAAAGAGAACCATCGCAAGTATAGGGATTTCTCGAGGCTCGGAGACAACGATCAGCAAGCCTACTGGGGCTGGCGTCACGAGCATTCAGACGCCCTGCTGAAAATCAACATCCACTAGCCTGAACACGTTCATTCCTGCGTGGGTTGCCGGTCCGGACTGGCCCTCGATCAGTGTGCGATGAAGTCCGGCCACCAGACCACAGCCCGTCATCTAAACGGCATCTTGCGGTCTTGAGTCCCGTCTTCACGTTTCTTGCCATTGGAGCCTCTTCCAACGCGGCACACGATTGGTGTGCCGCGTTTTCTTATCTAACGGAAACATTTCACGCCGAGTGCCAGCATGCGACCGAAATTCTGTATGCGGCCGCCCCGAGCCCCGTTATACTCGGACAATCCCATGAAAGCCGCAGTTCTCGTTCTGCTTGCCGCAGCTTGCGCCTGCTCACAGTCCGTCACGGTTGAGGAGTACTCGCCGAAGTCTTCACTCGTCGTGCCGGAACACTTGAAAACGCGCGCTAAGTACCCATTCATCGACGTGCATAACCATCAGGGCTTCCCCGCCTCGCCCGAGCGTTATCAGCAACTCGTCGCCGACATGGATTCGATCCACCTGCAGATCATGGTGAACCTGAGCGGCGGATCGGGCGACCGTTTAAAACAGGCCGTAGCGTCTTCCAGGGCCGCCGCACCGGGGCGGTTCGCCGTCTTCGCCAACCTCAATTTCAGCGGAATCGACGAGCCAGATTACGGCCACAAACTCGCCGTTCAATTCGAAGAGGATGTGAAGAACGGCGCGGCGGGATTGAAGATCTTCAAGAACTTCGGCATGGATGTCCGCGACGCGAAAGGCCAGCGCGTTCACGTAGACGACCCGCGTTTCGACGAAGTATTCGAGACCTGTGCGCGGCTGAAGGCGCCGGTGCTGATCCACACCGCCGACCCGAAACAGTTCTGGGAGCCTTGGGATAAGTATAACGAGCGCTGGCTGGAGTTGAAGGAGATTCCCTCCCGCCGCCGCTCGGCCGAGGCCACGGCGCCCTGGGCGACGTTGATTGGCGAGCAGCATGCGCTGTTTCGCAGGCACCCGAAGACCCTGTTCATCGATGCGCACTTGGGCTGGCTGGGCGGCGATCTGGCGGCGCTGGGCAAGCTGCTCGACGAGTGCCCGAACGTGTACACCGAGATCGGCGCGGTGCTCGCGGAGCTTGGCCGGCAGCCGCGGTTCGCGCGCCAGTGGTTCATCCGCTATCAGGACCGGGTGATGTTCGGCAAGGACACCTGGAATCCGCAGGAATACTACACCTACTTTCGAGTCCTCGAAACCGCCGACGAGTACTTCGACTACTATCGCCGGCGCCACGCTTTCTGGCAGATGTACGGGCTGGACCTGCCCGACGAGGTACTGAAGAAGCTCTACTACAAGAACGCGCTGAAGGTCGTTCCCGGTTTGGACCGCTCGGCCTTTCCGAAAGATTGAGACCCAAAGACTGACCTGAGGAAAGACTTGCAATGCTGACGCCGCTGGTTCCCGTAACTCTGCCGTCGATCTACAACAATCAACCGCTGCCTGCGCGCATGGCCCTGGCATCGAAAGACTTCGCAATCGCGCTCGCCGATCTTTCCGCGAAACTGCCCAACCTGCGTTGGAGCGATCTCTTCCGCAGCTACGAGATGCAGAAGGCGGCAAACGCCGATTACCTGCAGGGCAGGAAGAAGGCGTTCAGCCCTCCGCCGGGAGGCAGCCTCCACGAAGCGGGACGCGCGATGGACATCGATCTCTCGACAATTGGAATGAGTCTGGCCGATTTTTGGGCCTTTCTCAAGCCGCTCGGCATGGTTCCGATCATTGCTCAGCCTAATTCCGGGACGAGCGAAGCCTGGCACTTCGAGTACCGGGGCAGCCATCAGCTCGTTTATGACTATGCGGCCGCCGGGAACGTGCGCGCCGACATCAGTCCATACAAGCAGGCCGCGGCGAGCGCGATTCTGGGGATCGGCATTCACGTCGATGAGGCCAAGGACCAGACCGTCGCCCTCGTGCAGAGCGCGCTGATCCGGCTCGGCTTCGACCCGGGTCCCATCGACGGCGATCCCGGCGACCGCACGGCTGCGGCGCTCCAGAAGGCAGGCGCTACGCTCGACACCGCCGAGAGCGTGTTGGCACCGATGCTGCAGGAGAGCTTCCCCCAGGAATACTGAGGCACTCGCCCGAAAGACGTCCTGCGCGCTTAACCGAGCGGCGGGTTGCTGTCCCATGCGACGGCAGGTCCCATCCAGAGCAACTCCTGGGCGATGTCGGAGTGAAGCTGGTAGACGTGCGGGAACGCGCTCGGCAAGCCAGGCCGGACATCGATCTGGCTGATGTCGTATTGGCCCAATCCCGCCTGCCAGCAATAGTTCAGGTACCCTATCGTGGTCGGATCGATCCCCATGACATCCAATCCGACGCGGTCGAGAGCGATCAGGTCGGTGGAGGCTAGCGCGACATGGGAAGGCACTGCCGTCCCCCCAGTCGGACCGTCTCCCTCCATCCCCTCGAAGCCGTCGATGACGCCCAGATTCCAGAACGGCTGCTGTTTCTGCGCGTTCAGCAACATGTCGAAATTGCTGACGCGTACTCCCGAGTGAAATGTGCGCTTGTCGCTCCAGGCTGGGTTCTCACCAGGCGCATGGAGCGGGGCGCCCATCACCATGTTCTTCACCGTCATGGTGGCGATCACCACGTTGTGAGTCTTCAACATGGCCAGAGAGATGATGAACGCGGTCGGGTCGAAGAGCCGGGCGGCCAGACGTACCGCCGCGATGTGGATGTCGCTGTCGGAGACTTGCAGCACCTCATATAGGCCCTCTTCGTGGAAATCGACCAGCCGGATGTCGCGCGGACTGTAGCCCTGGATCAACTGCGGATATCCGAGAGCATTGAAGCCGTCCCATGTGTCATAGGCGGAACCCTCCCCAATCACGATCGGTCCCTGGAAGCGGGCCACCACAAAATCGAGAACAGCGCGCAGGGCGTCCGGGTGCGTGATGCCGAGCGGGCAGGTCGGGTCGACGATGTTCGGCTTGATAAGGACGGAACGTTTACCGGCGAGAACGGGGAGGATCTGATCCTCAATCTCGGTGAGAGCC
>Ga0181528_10000224_pt1 | contig 50143 bp, 42 predicted proteins | sample PEATcosm2014_Bin_47_FD_119742 | JGI IMG/M metagenome (GOLD analysis project Ga0181528, IMG submission 119742) | Peatland microbial communities from MTU Mesocosm Facility, Houghton, MI, USA - PEATcosm2014_Bin10_10_metaG | ecosystem: Environmental > Terrestrial > Soil > Wetlands > Peat | place...
CCGGAGAGCATCGGCGGGACGCGTAGGCGCAGGTATGACGGAGGCAAAGGCTGTAGCGATGGTTTTGTCTGCACGGTGGCCAAGGCTATTTCCGGCGCCGGCTGGCTTGGTCCGGCTGTCGCCACCGCTGCGCCCGCCGGGGCCCGCACAGGCGCAGGTAAGACGGAGGGCAAAGGCTGTAGCGATGGTTTTGTCTGGCCGGTGGCCAAGGCTATTTCCGGCGCGGGCTGGCTTGGTCCGGCTTGCGGGATCGTTGGGCCCGCCGGGGGCGTCGGTCGGAGAGCATCGGCAGGACGCGTAGGCGCAGGTAATACGGAGGGCAGGGGCTGTAGCGATGGTTTTGTCTGCACGATGGCGAAGGCCATTTCCGGCGCGGGTTGGCTTGGCCTTTCGGTAACCACCGGCTGGTTTGCCTTCGGTATCGCTGTGCCCGCCGGGGGCGTCGGCCGGAGAGCCTCGGCAGGACCGGTGGGAGCGGGTGAGACGGAGGGCAGGATGGCGGAAGCCGCCGCAAAAACGGATGCCATTTCGGCTGGCAGCGTCGAGCGATCCGAGTTCTGCTCCGGCACACGCGCGGCGAACGGCCCCTCTTGCGCGGGTTGGCTTGGTCCCGCTGTCGCGACCGGCTGGTTGGCGACTTGCGATTTCGCTGCGCCCGCCGGGAACGTCGGCCGGAGAGCCTCCGCAGGACCGGTAGGAGCACGTGAGACGGAGGGCAGTATGGCGGAAAACGCCGCCGAGGCGGGCGCCATTGCGGTTGGCAGCGTCGAGCGATCCGAGTTCTGCGCCGGCACGCGCGCGGCTAACGGCCATCCTTGCGCGGATTTGCTCGGTTCGGCTGTCGCCGGCATCGCAGTTGGCGGCGCGGATTCCGCAGCTTGTTCGAGGACGCTGCGGGACGACATCGCCCTCACCGGAACCCCGGACGCATCGCTATTAAGATCGTCCGTGGACTCCGCCAGGGGAACTGCGGAGACCGTCACGGCCACCGTCGGGGTGAGTGTGGCGGAAGCTTTTTGGGCTACAGGCTGGCCGGCGACTTGCGGTTTCGAGGTGCCCGCCGGGGGCGCCGGCCGGAGAGCATCGGCAGGACGGATTACGGTCTGCCTGGTGGCGCTGGGCGTAGGCAAGGCCACCGGCAACTGCTGTAGAGATGGTTTGGACTGGACCAGGACGGTCCCAGCCAGCTGCCAATTGGGGGGCGTTGCCGATTCGCCTTCGCGCGCGGCGCTGTCGGCCGGAGCCGAGAGTGCGCTGAGTTCGCTGGCAAAGCGTGCATGGCTGCCGCCGTCGCCTCCGTCGGAGGGGCGAAGCGCGGCTAGGATCGGAACCGGGGGGGCGGCCGCGTGCGCAGCGGAGGCAATCGTCACGTCACCGGGAAATGCAGATCGACCGCCATGACCGGCCGCCATTCTTTTCAACCCGATAGGCGGGCCGCAGGGGTGTTGGGGTTTTGACTGTCAACTCCGCGAGTCAAACTTTTGACAAGCAGGAGCCCGACTTATCCTTACATATCGCCGCTTCTAATACATTTTCGAGAGAAAATTTCGAAAAGCAACTTAGGCCACTTACTTGCAAACTCCCTTACCAGTCGCTTCCGCTTATGGATAACCTGACTATTGCCGCCGCCAGCGGTTTGCGGTCCCGGATGGAATCGCTCGATCTGCTGGCGAATAACCTGGCCAATACCGCGACTACCGGCTTCAAGCGCGACCTGGAATTCTACGGCACCTATTCTTCCGCGGACTCGAACGACCCTGTAAACGGCGGAGCCAGTTCCACGCTTCCGACCATAGAGAAACAGTGGACCGATTTTTCCCAAGGAACCATCCAGGTGACGGGCAATCCGCTGGATGTCGCGCTCCAAGGCAGCGGATTTTTCGCAGTCACCGGCCCAAAGAGCACCTTATATACCCGCGCCGGCAATCTCAAAGTACTTGCCTCGGGCGCGCTGGCCACCAGCGATTCCTATCCTCTTCAAAACACCACGGGCGGGACCATTCAGATCGCGCCCAACCAGCCGATCGCGATTCTGCCGGACGGCACGGTGCAGCAATCCGGCCAGTCCGTCGGACAGTTGAGCGTCGTCAACTTCAAGTCCACCAACTCGCTTCAAAAAATCGGCAATACCTGTTTTCAAAATACCGACAGCAAGAATGTGCCCACGCCGGCTGCCGATGTAGACGTGCAACAAGGGAAGATCGAGGGTTCCAACGTTCCCGTCGCCGATGCGGCCATGCGGCTGGTTGGGGTGATGCGCCAATTCGAAATGTTGCAAAAGGCGATTGGCGTCAGCAGCGATATGGATACTAAGAGCATTCAGGAGGTGGCGCGCGTAGGTGCCTGACGCACGCCATAGCAGCCAAGGAGTACTTACATGATCAACCGCTTAACCCATAGCACCGCCGCCGCGGCAGTGGAACTTCAAAATGCCGCCGAAGCGCGGCGCAACCAAACCGCCAACGCGCAGACGTCTCAACCGGCAGGCGCGCAATACAATTTCGCGGAGATCTTCGGAGGCGCCGATTGGGGCGCCGCCGAAAAGTCGACGGCTTCTTTCGCCGTGCCGGCTTCGTCGCGCGGCGGTTTCGACACTGCCATCGCCACCGCTACCGCCAAGGTCGTGAAAAGCGCCGGCGAAGCAGAAACCCTTTCTACTCCGAAATCCTCCCTGGACACCAACCTCGCCGCCGGAAGTTCCGTTACGGCCCCGCAGGCATCGCCAACCGCGACGCCCGCCGCCACGGTGACAACCGCCGGCGTGGACACACCTCCCGCCGTGACCGATCCAGGTGTGGAGACGCTGGTCACCGCCATTATGAACGGCTCGTTCCAGCCCACCTATGTGACCGATCCGTCGCAATTGCAGGAGACCACTCCGGCCGGGACGGACACCGTGCCGAATTTCTATTACGCCTCCGACCAAACGGCGGCACAGCTGGCCTCTTTATTGGGCGGAACGGTAGTACAGCAGGCGCCATTCGGCCAGGACCAGGGCTGGAGCGAACCGCTGGCCAATTTCATCCAGCTTCCCAATGGCCAGACGTTTAATGCCGCCGACGTTGCCTATTACGCTAATGCGGGTTCGGAAGGCGCGGCGCAACTTACCGCCGATATCACCGCAACCATCAATCAGGGATCGGCGTGGACTCAGTATTACCAGTCAGGCGGCCAGATGGCCATGCCCGTCTTCTCCGAGGGATATGTGGGACCGCCTATTTCGGGCATGACTTATGACCCGAGCATGATAGGTTCTGACGGCAACGTGATTAATCCGGCCATGCAGCAATCCGCGGGAACGGGGACATAATCTATGATTCGCGCACTTTATAGCGCTGCCAGCGGCATGACCGCGCAGCAGCTGAACGTCGATAACATCGCTAATAACCTCGCCAACGCGAATACTACCGGGTATAAGATGCGCAGCCCGCAGTTTCAGGACCTCTTATATCAAAGTATCGTGCAGCCCGGCGTGAACGCAGGCCAACAGACTACCGTGCCCGCCGGCCTGCAACTCGGCCTCGGCACGCGCGCGGCCTCCAATGAGATCATCTTCACGCAGGGCAGTCTGAATCAGACCGGCAACCCCCTGGATATCGCCATTCAGGGAAGCGGGTTCTTCCAGGTGAAAATGGCTACCGGCCAGCTGGCTTATACCCGCGACGGCTCGTTCCAGATGGACAAGAACGGCATCGTGGTGGACTCGAGCGGCAACCCGCTCGATCCGCAGATCACCATCCCGCCGAACGCGCAGTCCGTCACCATCGCCACCGATGGCACGGTCAGCTATATGACACCCGGCCAGACAAGCTCGCAGCAGGCCGGACAAATTCAGCTGGCCATGTTCCAGAATCCCGCCGGCCTCACCAGCATCGGCCAGAATCTTTACCAGCCGACCGACGCCTCCGGCGATGCCACCGTGGCCGCGCCCGGCGGAACCGAGGGCCTCGGCACCTTGATGCAGGGTTACACCGAACAGTCGAACGTCTCCGTGGTGGACGAGTTCATCAACCTGATTGTGGCGCAGCGCGCCTACGAGGCGAACTCCAAGGTGGTGAAAGCCGCCGACGAGATGTACCAGCAGGTCAACAATCTCAAGCAATGAAGCTCCGGGCCCTATTTCTGTTTGGTTGGACGGCGTGGTTCGCTCCCGCGCAGGAAGCGTCCTGCCACCCCGTGGAGGGCGACCGCATCTCGGCGCGAGACCTGGCGGCCGCCCTTCCGGAATTTCGCACGGCTCCGCAGGAAGCGCTGATTGCGCAAGCGCCCCTGCCCGGCGCGCGGCGCACGTTCCACGTTGCGGAACTGCGCGCGTTGGCGCACCGCTTTGGCGTGGCACTGTCTTCGCCTGAGGACGTCTGCTTCGAATGGCCTTCCCAACCGCTGGATCGCGCCCGCGCGATCGCGGCCATGCAGGAATCGCTGGCCGTTCCCGGCGCCAAAATCACCATCAAAGACGCGCTTTCCGGCGGCGTACCGGCGGGACAAGTCGAGTTTCCGCTCGGTGGCCTGGGGACGCCTTCGCCCACCGGGCCGAGCGCTCCCGTACTGTGGAGAGGCGACGTAGTCTACGGCGACAGCCATCGGTTCGCCATCTGGGCGCGCGTGCAGATCGCCGCGCCTTGCCAGCGATTGATCGCCGCCGAAAGCCTGAAGGCCGGCCGGCCCATCGAGGCGCGGCAAATCCGCACCAACACCGCTACCTGCTTTCCCATCGCCGGCAAAGAGCCCCCGACGGTCGCGCAACTCACCGGCATGTCGCCGATTCATTCGATTGCCGCCGGCAGCGAACTGCGGCTCGAACTGTTGGCGCCGCCTAACGAGATTAATCGCGGCGATGCCGTGCATATCGAGGTGCGCAGCGGCGCTGCCCGCGTGCTCCTCACGGCTCGCGCTCTCAACGGCGGACGCAGTGGCGATACCATTTCGGTGCGCAACCCCGAAAGCAATAGGACCTTCCAGGCCCGCGTCACAGGCAAAGGCACAGCCGTTGTCGAGGCGGGCATTCCAAAAGGGATCTAAATGCGTTCTCCCATCATATTCCTGACTCTGGCGGCGGCCGCGCTGCTTCTGGCCCCTCCGCTGCATGCTGCCGGTAAGAAGCCCAAGAAATCCACCCAGCCCAGCGCGCTCGATAAGTACCTGCAGGAAGCGCTCAAGCAGCCGGTAGCGCCGGTGCAGCCGTCGGCCGGCTCGCTGTATTCCTCGGCGTCGCGCCTCACCGATCTCGGCAGCGACGTGCGCGCCGCGCAAGTGGACGATCTGGTCACCATCGTGGTCAACGAATCGGCATCGGCGGTGGCCACGGGCGCCACTCAGACGTCGCGCGCTTCCGCCGCCACCAGTTCCATTACCGCTCTGCTCGCGCCCAAGAGCCCCGGCGGCGCGCTCTCGAATCTGCTGAATACATCCAGCACGCAGACTCTCAACGGCGCTGGCACCACATCGCGAGGTTCCACCATCACCGCCACGCTGAGCGCCCGCGTGACGCACGTCCTCCCCAACGGGTATCTGGTGCTGGAAGGCACGAAGGATGTGCTGGTCAATTCCGAGCATCAGTTGGTGACGGTGCGCGGCGTGATCCGGCCGGCCGATTTGACCGCCGGAAACATCATCACATCGAATCAAATCGCCCAGATGGAAATTCACATTGACGGGAAGGGCGTGGTCAACGACGCCATCCGCCGGCCGTTCTTCCTGTGGCGCTTATTGCTCGGCATCCTGCCTTTCTGAGGGAGCATGAAGAGTACACCGACTCAGGTGCAAAATCCTAAGATGCCACCGCTCAGTTTCCGAGCCGCGCGCGTGAGCAAGCGGTTCTTGGGATTCCTGGCTGCCTTTCTATCCTTTACGATCACGCCTCTTTCCGCCGCTGCCACCGCCGTGCGATTGAAAGAGCTGGTAACGCTCGAAGGCGTCCGCGACAACCAGCTGATGGGATACGGACTGGTGGTCGGGCTGGCGGGAACCGGCGATCGCCGGCAGACCATTTTTGCCGCTCAAAGTCTCGCCAACCTGCTCGAGCGCATGGGCCTCACAGTGGATCCGACCACCATCCAGGTGAAAAACACCGCCGCCGTCATGGTGACCGCCACGCTGCCGCCGTTTGCGCAGCCCGGATCGCGCATCGATGTCACCATCGCCGCCATGGGCGATGCTCCCAGTCTCTCAGGCGGTATTTTGCTGATGACCGGGCTGAAGGGGGCCGACGGCCAGGTTTACGCCGTGGCGCAAGGTCCTACCGTCTTGGGAGGATTCACCGCAGGCGGGGCAGCCAACGGCGCGTCCGTCAACCATCCGACGGTTTCCCGCATTCCCGATGGCGGGATTGTGGAACGCGGAGCCCCTTCGCTGAACCTGGGCAGCCAGATCCATCTGCAACTCAGCCGCGGAGATTTCGCCACGGCCTCGCGGGTGGCGGAAGCGTTGAACAAACATTTCGGCGAAGTCGCACACGCCGATAACGCGGCGCTGATTTCTGTCGCCCTGCCGGCGGAATACGCCAAACGCACCACGGAATTCGTCGCCGAATTGGAAGCTCTCACCATCGAACCGGACGCTGAGGCCCTCATCGTGGTCAATGAACGCACCGGCACCATCGTGATGGGGAAAAACGTGAAAATCGCGCCCGTGGCCATCATGCAGGGAAATCTGAGCGTGGAAATTCAGACCACCTACGATGTTTCGCAGCCCGCGCCGCTCTCCAAAGGGACCACGACAGTGACCCCGCAGACCAATGTAGCCGTGAAGCAGGAGCCCGCCCGCAACCTGATGCTGAAAGAGGGCGCCACGGTAGAGGAACTGGTGCGCGCTCTCAGCGCGATCGGCTCCACGCCTCGCGAGATCATCTCGATTCTGCAGAACCTGAAGAGTGCGGGAGCATTGGACGCGGAATTGAAAGTGATCTAAATCGCGGAGTAATCATGAACATCGACTCCATTACCGCCGCCACCGATGTCACCAGCCTGGCGGCCAAGCCCAAAGACGGCCCGGACAAGATCTTGACTGCAGCCAAACAGTTCGAATCGCTGCTGGTGGCTCAACTGATGAAATCCATGCAGGATAGCGAAGGCGGATGGCTGGGCACCGGCGAAGACCAGTCTGCGTCGGCCGCCATGGAGTACGGTCAGGAAGCTTTCGCGCAGGCCATGTCCGCCAGCGGCGGTCTGGGGCTGGCGAAAATGGTGGCCGAAGGCCTCCAACGCGCCGCCAAGGACTGATGAGCTACTTGCAAAACTCGCTGACGCAACCTCATGGTCGCGTGAGCAAGCGTTTTCCTCCGCTGATGTCGCTACGCGCTCCAACCCTGTCCCACGAGTTCCGGTGGCGCCGTGGCGAAAGCGTTGGGCTCGCGATGCGATTCAGCCGTGTGGTTGGATTCGGCCTGTGCCGCCGGCCGTATAGCTTTCCAGGCCTCTCCCAAGGTGCGCAGCAGCGACTCCACTTCCGCCAGCGGAGCGTCCTCCTGACGGATGTTGGCCGCCAGCAAGCGGGTGCGCATATATTGATAAAGCCCCGCCAGATTACGCGCCAGGGAACCGCCTGCCTCGCGATCGAGCGAGCAGTCCAATTCATCGATAGCCGCTATGGCGCGCGATATCGAACGGCCCCGGGCGGAGATATTACCTTCAGCCAGGTATCCCCGCGCATCGGCCACCATGGCCAATGTGTGCTCGTAAAGAATGTGAACCAATTCAAGCGGGTCCGCGGACAGAACTTGGGTATCGAGGTACGCGTTTCTCCACATTTCGTTAGCGCTGCTCCCTTTGCCTGGTGCTACTTCAGTTGCTGTGCTAATTCCAAAACTGTCTCGGACGGTATCTGGTCAAGTACCTCACCGGTATTCTGGTCGACGATCTGGATGACGGGCCGGTGTGTCTCCGGATCGCGGGTAAAGGTTAGCTGGCGTCCCTCGCCCATGAGCTCCGACTTGTTTACCTCACTGACGGCCGTCACCACCTGGCGAACCGGCACGTCCTTTTCATTCGTTGGCGTAGGGCTACTCACCGCGGCGCTTACGCCCATGGAATCGACTCGCGGTATCTCCATGACCTACCCTCCACGAAACATTTCGGCGTTTGCCCGCAACTTTCGAGGAATTATATGATAAGGCCGTTAATTTATTGCAAATACATAGTCGTCCTAGCTCTGCTGGCTGGCCCCCTGAGTGCCCAATCCGCCGATGCCACCGTCAAACAACAGAACGTAGCCGCCGCCATGCAGGAATCGCTGGCCAAACAGCGAGCCTCCATCGAGCAGCAGACAGGTAGCGCCGGCCGAGGTTTTTTCCTCCTGCCTCGGGCGGCCAGCCTCGGAGGCGTTACCGGAGTCATCGCGGCGCCCGCTCCCATAACCTCGATCGGGTTGCCTCTACTTGCCGAGTGCGATCCTCTGCCTGCGCCGGAAGTTGAGTCCCTGGTGGGAGAGACCTCCCAGCGCGAAGGCGTAAGCCCCGATCTCCTGCGCAGTGTGATGAAACAGGAATCCGCCTTCCGCCCGTGTGCCGTTTCCTCCAAGGGCGCAATGGGCCTCATGCAGTTGATGCCGGCCACCGCTGAGCAAATGGGGATTGCCGACCCCTTCGACCCGATGAGTAATTTGGACGGCGGGGCACGATTCTTGAAGCAACTCCTCACCCGGTACTCGGGCGACGTTCCTAAGGCCCTGGGAGCTTATAACGCCGGTCCGGCCCGAGTAGACGCGGCTGGGGCTGTACCGGCCATCCCGGAAACCGTGGACTACGTCCGGCAGATTATCGCCGCCCTGCCGTTCCATTAGAGTAGGGCGATTTTGTGGGATAAGCTTTTAGCTTGTCCAAGCGAGCCGAGCTCGCTTCAAGCCGCTCACTAACGCAGAATCCTTACGCCAGAATGCTGCTGGCAGCCGCCCCGGTTGCCGCCGAAACGAACGACCGTTCGCCGCATGTCCGGAATTCGTAATGGTCCATCTCCAGCACCGTTCCCCGCTCACTCGTGCCGGTGGCAGTGCCGCGCACCACCAACTCCAAAGGGCAGACGTTCTGCAGGAGATACGGCCAGGCGATGCGGAGTTCCATCTCGACGCCGTCCGGCGGTGGATCGTCGGTGCTGAAGCGCACCCCGCCGCGACTCAAGTCCACCGTCAGGCCTGACCCGAAATGCGTGCCGCCATCCACCCTGTAACTGAACTCGAGCTCCATTTCATATCGATAGCGGCGGTCCCCGCGGCGGTCTCCATGAATGATCTCAGCCCGGCCAATAAAAGCCCCCATACAAGCCAATCATCGGCAGTTTTGACCTGCAAAAACAGTCCTGCAAGTACCTCGAATTGTACTGTTTCGTGCTGCCGGTTCTATGTCAGTTCCAGTACTGTCATACCGCTTCCCGGCAAAGAGCTACTTACCAAGCGCCGTATTGTAAGGCACTAACAACGTTCGTATCATGCCATCTGGAAAAGGGGATTTTACTCATGTTAGATATAGCGCGCCTCCCGTTCTTTGCCGTCCTCCTGGTTGCCGTGATAACCATAGCCGTGGTGCTCTGGCTGGAAGCCCGCCGCCACGAACAGCGGCAGCGTCTCGTGAAAAGGCTCGAGTCCGTGTTAAACGACGAAGGGGTTCGCAGCGCCGCGGAAGACCAGCTCCAACGCGCTGCCTGAGCGAAATCGTAGACCCATCGCGTGTTCGCTTAGCTCGCGCCCGATTCAACGCCTGAAAAGCTGGCGCGGCAACGGCCCCGGGTCGCCAGAGAGAATCACCGGAGCCCATTCGAGGAAGCTCGGCGCGCCGGCGGACTTCAATTGTAGCTGGGCCTGCCGCAGCGCTTCCGCCCGCCCCTTGCCGGCGCTGAGCTCGCTATAGAATCGATCCATCAAGCTCCTTTGGACGGCGTCATCCACCTGCCACAGCGGCGCCACGGACGTCTTGACGCCGGCAATCGCCGCCGCCCGCCGCATTCCAAAAACGCCCTCGCCGGAGGACGGAATCCCGTCGGCCATCCGGCACTGCGAGAGCACTAACATCTCGGTGCCCTGCAGATTGAGGGTCTGCAATTCGAGCGCCGTCAACATTCCGTCTTGCGGCGAGTTGCCGCCGCGCCCGTAGGCCTCCTCCAGCACGATCGCCGAAAGGTTCATGATTCGCGCCGCCGGATCGAGCGTGGCCAGCTGGCAGCCGGGACTCTCGGGCATGGAGCGGCAATCCTCATTGCCCCGCACAATCCCATGCCCCACGATGTGCAGCAGCGCCGGCCGATGCAGTTGCTTGATGCGCTGCTCGGTGGCCTCGCCTTCGCCCAGCAACGTCGCTCTAGGCAGCCAGTGCTGCACGTCGCGCGCTTCCAGTTCGGCGCCTTCCAGCCGCTCCAGACGGTCCGCTCGAAAAGCGTTCGCCGCCATGGGCTTGGCGCCCGCTCCCGGGCTCACCGCAATTACCATCGAATTCGCTTGGGAACTGGCGGAACTTTCCGGTGTGGCCAGATCGCGGCCCGCCGAGACATAGCTCGTGGCAAAGCGCTCGATCAGAAACCGCCCGCGGCCATCGGAAATGGCGCTGAAAGGCACGAGATTCAGCATTCCATCGGGCGCGATCCGCAGCCGGTGGAGGCCGGCGGATTGCCAAAGCGGCGACAGCGCGGGCGACAATTTCGACGAAAGCGTTTCCATGGCGTCATGAGCGGTCTGTGCGGCCGCATCCGCACCTCTTTTCTCGCCGCCGGAGCGTGCGGCGCTCCAATCGTTGGCGGCGCCGAACAGGTCCTTGACTGCCAGATCGATGGGCGCGGCGGGCCCGAGGTCCGCCCATCTCAAATCCGCGCGGCTGAGCACGAATGCGCCGTAGCGATTGGCATACTCGACGAATTCGATGAGCTGCTCATCGGCTTCCAGATGCGCGCGGATGTCGGCCAATCGCGGCGGCCGGAGAACGGCGGCAAATCGCGGGATTCCACGGCTCAAATCGGCTTCCAGCGCGTCAATGTGTTGTCGCAAGACGCCCACGGCTTCCAGCGCCAGCTTGCCGCGCGCCTCCGTCCAACCGGTGCGCAGTTCGTGCAGCAAGCGCTCGTAGCGTCCCTCCAGTTCCATTCCCGTGAGGGCACAGGTTCCGACCACCGCCGGTTTAAGATCGCGATAACCCAACGCTACCGTCAGGGACGCTTCGCACTCCACCATCGCCTCGCGCTGCGTCAACAGCCGGTGAATCTCGGGATCGGCGTTGTCGCGCAGGGACGCGCCCCAGTCGTGTACCGAATCGAGAATTCGTCCTTTGCGCCGCGCCACCGCTTCAAAGGCAAGCGCCCGGGCGTCCGGCGTTCGAGCCTTGGCCTGAAATGCAATCAGCCCCGGGAGCGGATCTTCGAGATTCGTCAGCACGGCCGATTTGTTGCGCTCCGATCCGATGGTCAACATGTCCGTCAGTGCCCGATCGGACACCTCCAGGCTCCGCCTATACAAGGGTTCCGCGCTGGCGAAATCGCCGGCTTCCTCGTAAACCGCGGCGAGGCGTTGAAGATATGGCGCGAGGTCGGGATGGTACGCGCCCTGGCTCTCTTCCACAATCGCGATGGCGTCGCGCAGGCATTGCTCGGCCTGCGGATACTCGTGCGCGGATTGGTGAACCAACCCGAGATCGCGCTCGACGGCCGCATACAGCGGATGCTTGACGCCTAAACCATTGGTGACGACGTCGGAGGCGCGTTGCAGCGTCTCGCGAGCGGCAGCCAGCTCGCCGCGATCGCGCTGCGCTTCCGCCAGGCCGAGAAGCGCGCTCCCGTAGTCGAAAGCCGGCGGTTTGGGATTGCGCGCGTACAAATCCACGTCTTCCTGGAACAGCTTTTCGCCTGCCTCCCGATTGCGCGCCGATACCATTCGCGCCAGATTGCGCAGCGACGCGCCGATGGTGAGGGCATCCGGCGAGAAGATCTTGCGCTTCAACTCGAGCGATTTGCGGTAATCCGCCTCGGCGAGCGTCAGGTTGCCGATGGCCGCGTAAAGCGCTGCCCGATTGTTCAGGTACGCGGTGTAAGCCGGATGCTGCTCGCCCAGCTGTTCGCGCAGCAGCTTGCCCGCCTCGTCGTACAATTTTTCGGCAGTGGAATAGTGCCCGAGGTCGGCCTGCAGGTAGGCGTATCCCACCAGGCTTGCCGAGTATGCCGGATGGTCCGGGCCAGGTTTCACACGCAGAACATTCAACCCCTTCCCGAACAGAGCTTCGGACTTTCCGTACTTTCCTACTCGCTGATACGTGCCCGCCAGATTCACGCAGAGCGTCCCGAATTCCTCGCTGAATTCCGGTGACGGCTGCGATTCGTGAATCGCCAGGGCTCGTTCCATGCTCGCAATGGCCTGATCGTAATCACCGAGAAAGGCCTGAATACCGCCGAGGGTGTTGAGGCTCTCGGCGACACTTGGGTCATGCGCCCCCAGCAAGCGGGAGCGGATGGCGCCGGCCTGTTCGGCGAGCTTTCGCCCTTCGGCCAACTGGTCGGTATCGCGGCAGAGCAAGGCTAGATCATTGGCGCTCTCCGCGTAGTCCAGAGTATCTTCGCCGATTTTGGTCTTGCGGATTTCGAGCGCCTGGCGCAGCGCGGCCTCGCCTGCCTTCAGGTCACCCGAGGTGTATTGGAAGAAGCCCAGCCGGTCGAGACTGTGGGCCGATTGCTTGGAATCTGCGGCGGCGGCCACCGCCAGTTTCGCCACCCGAATCGCGCCGGCCAGATCGCCTTTGGTATATAAGTTCTCGGATTGTGCGCCCAGTGCGGTCCAATCCGCCGCATCCTGCGCGAACGCCGCAAATGCCAAAACCAGCGCGAGAGCGAGTGCCGGCATGGTTCACTTCACGGCTTGGACGCGCGCCAGATTGCTCTCGATCGTAGCCCGGGCTGGCGCAGGAGGATTGGCGTGCAGAGCGTGCTCGTACAGCGACTGCGCCTTCAGCCGATCGCCACCCAATTCTGCGATTGCTCCCAGGTTGTTCCAGTCTTCGTAATCCGTCGCGGCGAGATCGAGGCGGCCACCGGCCGCGGCCTGCTCGGCCACGCGCCTCGCCCCGTCCGCATCGCCGCGTGCCGAAAACGCGGCGATCTGATCCAGCGCAGCGCGCAAGGACGCGGCGCGCGGTACGCGAACCGAATCGTGTAAGCGAACCGTCACTCCCGGCGCCGCTTCCGTCCGCGCACGATCGCGGAAAATCGTTGCCAGCTTGATTCTTCCAATGGCCTGCCCGTCGCGCAAGACATCCACTTCGGCGCCTTTCCACAATCCGTCCAGCGAACCCAAATCGATGCTCACCGACCCGTCGGCAACGGAGGTCACCGAACCGGTGGCCCGCGGCCCCCGGCTATCCGGTTCTGCGCCGCGAAATACCGTGGCCGAATCGCCTCTGGCAGCGAGAAAAATGGGTGGTCCGGAGACGGCCACAAGCGGCGCCCGCGAGGGCCGAAACTGGCGAATCGCGTACGGCGACAGCACCAGGACCACGGCCGCCGCGGCCGCTAACAGCGCGACGGTCCACGGCCACCTCTGGCGCTTGCGATCCGCCAAATCCATCCTGGCCACCGAGCTGTAGGTGAGCTCCTCGAACAACTCAGGATCGTCGAGAGCTTTGCGGGCAAGCTCACGCGCCTCCATCGGCGACAACTCGCCGCGTGCGAAGCGATCTAATTTCTCCTCACTCACGGCCGCCGCCCGTTCGCTTGCGAATTCGCCGGCCCAACTCGCGAACGCCACGGCTGACCCAAGTGGCCACGGTATTCTCGTTGGTGCCCAACCGCCGCGCGATCTCCCCATACTTCAGTCCGTCCATGCGCAAGGAAAGCACTTCGCGATAGTCGCGATCGAGCGCCGCAAAGCAATCGGAAACAATGGCGCTGGTCTCTCGCCGGATCAGGGCCTCGAGTGTATTGGGCGAGCCGTCGGCTGGTTCGGCCATCGGGATCGCCGCTACTTCGCGGCGAAACCCGGCCCGGTCCCGCTCCTCGCGGACCACATATTGCAGAACTCCGTGCAGCCAGGCCAACAGCCGATCGAGCGGCCACTCGGGCGCCGGCGCGCCCACCGGGAATTCCTCGGCCAGATAATATTCCGCGGCCTCTTGCGACTTGGGATTCTCCAGCGAGCGCCGCAGCGCCTCCTGCACCGCCGCTTCGGGATCGCGCGACCCTAGCCGCGCGGCCCTCGATGCCAGCACGTCCGCCAGCCGGCGATACTCGAGGAACACGTTGCGTTCGAGCGGCGGCGAAAGGCGATCTCCCGCCGTCGGATGCCCCCCCGGAGTGCTCATGGACCTGCATTATTCTCTCCCATGCCCCGTTGCGGCGCAAGGCGGCTGTGGCGCAGACTCTAAAGTCTGTTGGGTCGAGACCCTTCTCGACCCGTCGCGCCCGGAAGAGTCTCTGACATCCTGATCTGCCCCGAGTATGGGGCGAGGTTGCGAGGAACGCGAATGAGCCGCTTTTTCCTATGCCTTCCATCGACGAACTCCGATCGAAACTCAGTCACGGGGATACAGAAAAGAAATTTTGGCCGCCTATGGCTAATTTTCCTTGCTGGCACCTGAGGTCGGCTCATCCTGATTCCATGAGATCAGGAGGTCAGGGGCTCGGCTCTGCCGGGCAAGAGCGCCTGCGCCCATGGTGGTCCTGGTTGCGCGTCATCTGCGCGCCAGGCGTCCAGCCTATTTCCATTATTTGAATTTCGAACTCACGCTGATGCCAATTACGCCCTGCACGATGCCGATATCGAGGCCGCTCGCTGGCAGGGACTGATAGATGTCGTTCTGGATTTCGACTCCGCCGCTGCCTGCCGGCAAACCCGACAGGATATAGGCGGGAACCGTAAGCTGACCATCGCCGGCATTCGCCAGGCAGGTGAAACCACCGGCCACGGAGGGCGTGTTGGCGGTGGCGGCGGAAGTGGACGTGCCGGTTACGAAAACGTAAGAGCCGGCATTGCCGCCAGTCCACGTCGCCGTGAACCCCGCGCTTCGGTCGATCGTCGCGGCGGCGTTCTGGTTGGTCCAACTCAAGAGCGGATTTGAAAAATTCAGCGTCGCGGTGAACGAGCCCACATCGGCGCCGCCACTGCCTTGAAAAGTGTAGGCGCCCCCGGATTGCTGAATCGCGCCGGCCGTCAGGGTTGCGCTGAATGCTCCCTTGATTCCTAATTGGTTTGCCAGCGCGACCGAAAGCCCGCTGGGACCGGCAAGCCCGATTTGCCCCGGATCGAGGCCGGTGAAGGTTCCTACGCTCACGGGCGTAAGGTTGCTGAGCAGACATCCGCCCGGCGACACGGGATTGCTGGGCGAGTAAATGCCTTGATATTTCTCGAACGCACCGGTGGCGCTGGTGCTATCGGTAACGGTTCCGTTCGCCGCCGTCCTGGCAGTCTGAATCAGTCCGACGAATCCCGTGCGTAAGGTTTGCGAGCCCGGCGCCACCTGCGCGCCGCTGAGACCGTTAACGGGGTCGACGCAAGCGCCCCCTCCGCTGTTCACGGGGAGGGTCGCGATGTTGCTCGTCACGCCATTCGACACAGCCACGATTGCGATCCAACAGCCGTTTGGTGTGGACGCAGGTATGGTGAGATTGATCTGATTGACACCCGGATAGCCGGCCGACCCCTGATAGAGAATGGTGGCGGGTGTGCCGTCGATATAGATCTGCAGGGAAGTGGCCACCGCGTGAGGGGTGGTCGTATAGGTGGTGTCGCTATCGGCGGGGTCGGCTCCCAGGCCCGTGGTCCAGAGAACGATGGTCTCGCCGGGTGTTCCGGAGGCGGTATAGGTTAGGAGGGCGCCGGTGATGGCGTCCGTTGCAACCGCGGAGTTGGTATAGAAAGTGTTGATGCCGAGCGCGGCGGCTACCACCACCAGCGGCTCGGCGTTGCTCGCCACCCCTTCATAGGTGACGGTCAGGGTACCGATTCCAACCGGCGTCGATGCCGGCAGCACGGCGGCAATCTGCGTGGGGCTGGTGTAGTATATCGCCGGCTGAACGGTGACCCCAGCCACCGTAGCGGAGATGCTGGCCCCGTTTAGCGTCAGCTGAAGACCCGGCGCGGCGCTGGATTGCAGTACCGGAGTGCCGGGATCGGCGAGGCCCGTTCCGACGATCACGAAGATGCTGCTGGGCGCGATCCCGTAGTTTGGGAAGCCGGCGAAGATGTTGCTGGAGTTATTGCGAATCGCGGTGATGGTGGGCGGGCCGGCAGTTCCGCTGCCCGTCACGCCGAACGTGGTGAACATGAGGGTAATGGTCGAGGCTGTCGACCCGGTCACCAGTAACTTGGCCCAATGGCCGCCATTGGTATGCACGAAAAATTCGTCCACCAGGGGACCCTCCACGGTTTCAAGCGTGGCAGTGGCGATGGTTTGAGTGGAGTAACCTGGATAGAACTCGACCACCAGCTGAGAGACGGCCGCGAAACCGGCCGCCGTCTGGATGCCAACATTGAGCATGGTCGCCGCGCCCAGTGGAGCCATCCCGGCGGAACTGAACTGGATGTCTCCGCCGGAATTGGAGGCCGCGCCCGCGACCAGGTTCAGGTTAGTTGGATTGGAGGTAGAAAGGGTCACTGTTTGGGTAAGGTCCGCTAGAGCCATCGCAGGGAGAAGGATTAGCAGAGCGGCGTGAAATGATCTCATGTAGTTCCAATGGGGATGGAGTGCGGATTCTTTCAAGAATTCGCGTGCAAGAACGGGCAAGGCCATCCGGAAGACGCTCTGGCGCTGGCGCTCGCCCTCAGCAGCCTGGTGGCCAGCATGCTGTTCGGGCTGTAACCTGCGGATCCCATCGCGAACGGCCTCGCGTCGGCGCTCATGAGCGCGGTGGCGCTCTTCGCGGGCTGGATTTCGGCCAGGCGGGCGACGCGGATCCACCCCACAGTGGCGCTGCGGTACGAGTAAACTCGTAGGTGAATGCTGACGAAGGCGCTCTGCGCCGGAGCACTCGCGCTCACCTTGCCGGCGCAATCGATGGTTCCCGCCAAAGCGGGCCTGGTCTCCTATGCCGACGAGGCTTACGTCGATGACCGCCCGGTGGAAGTATCGCCCACTCGATTCTTCGTGATGAACGAAAACGCGGTACTGCGCACCGGCATCGGCCGCGCCGAAGTGCTGCTAGGCCCCTGCTCGGCGATGTGGTTGGATGAACAAAGTTCGCTGCGTCTGATCTCCAGCGGGTTGAACGATGTTCGTCTGGAGGTGCTCAGCGGTTCCGTGGTCGTCGCCACGGGCGAGATGGTGAAGGGAACCAAGGTGACTCTGCTGCTCAAGGCTTCGTCGTCGGCGCTCGATCCCAAAGGCGCCTACCGCTTCGACGCGACCCCTCCCCTGATCAAAGTGCTGACCGGCAGGACCACGGTGCAATGGGCCGGTCGGGCCATTCTAATACCCGCCGGACGCCTGCTGCCGTTGGATGCCGCGGCGCAGCCGGTTAAGTTCGATAAGCAAAATGCCGGCGCCCTGGAGACGTGGAGCAACGACCGGGCGGCTTACCTGGCGCGCTTGTCGGGCCAACTGAAGAGGGAAAGTCCCGAGCCCACGGCGCCTGACTCCACCACGCCAAGAGGTGGGCCCGGGCGGAGCCGCCTGCCGCTCGACACCATGCCTCAAACTTTGCCCAACCCTCCAGGCTCGGGATGCGGCGTAACCGCCTGGTGAGAGGAACCGGTGGTCTATTTAATCTCCAGGATGTCTTTTTCTTTGGTCTTCGCGGCGGCGTCGATCTTGCCGATATAGCTATCGGTCATTTTCTGAATCTCGTCGTGGGCCTTCTTGTCCTCGTCCTCAGTGACCTTCTTGTCCTTCAGAAGCTTCTTCGACGCTTCGTTGCCCTCGCGGCGCACATTCCGCAACGCCACCCGATGATGTTCGGCGGCGGCGTGTACGCGCTTCACCAGTTCCTTGCGCCGTTCCTCGGTGAGCGGAGGGATGGGGAGGCGGATGACTTTTCCGTCGTTGGAAGGATTGAGTCCGAGATCGGACGTGCGAATGGATTTCTCGATCGGGCCTATCTGCGATACGTCCCACGGCTGGATGGTAATGAGCGACGGCTCCGGCACGTGCAGGTTAGCAACCTGATTCAATGGCGTGGGCGTGCCATAGTAATCCACGCGAATATGTTCCAGAATCGACAGGCTGGCGCGCCCCGTGCGGATAGCTGCCATCTCGTGCTGCAGATCGGAGATGGCTTTCTCCATGCGCGTCTTCAAGTGAGCTTCCACATCTTTGATGGAATTGAACGTGGGACCGCTGGTTGCTGCCGGCTGTTGTTCAGTTTTCATTGCTGTATCTCCCAGTGAATCACCGTGCCTGCGGATTCACCATCGACATTCGCATTATAGCCCGTTGGACCCTAAGGAAGTCCTTGCCAGCGCGAACACGATCGACGGTCCGCTCGCCTGGACAAGCTGATGAAGCTTATCCCCCAACCGTCGGTGTTTGCCGTCGTGGGGCATGCTTCAGCAGGGCCGCCGGCAAGCCGGTTTGTACGAGTGTATGACTCCGACGTCGCTGTTGGCACGAATGCTGAAAGAGCCTGGTCGAAACGCGAGCAGCATCGAGACACGATGCTTCCTGCGAATCGATCAGATCCTTCCCTTCCCTACCTTGCGGCGTGCGCTCGCCGAATCGCGAACGTCTCCTAACCTACTGAGCGCCAATGGGGTCAGAGATGAGCTTGCCTTCCGGGCGACAGCTAGGCGACAGCCCGGCCTGTCTTCTTCAACCAATCGGAGTGCCGTCCTAACCCATGCGAGTCATGTCGCTCGATGTTCCACCAGCGGCGGGAACGTAACACTTCAGCGTGTAGTCCATCACCATGCGATCGGCATTGAAACGCCAGCCCAGCGTGCGGATGGTGCGCTTCATGCGCTTGATCCAGCCGGTTGGCAGGCCATCGCCGTCGCGTTGGTAATACAGCGGAATCACCTGGTCGCGAAGGGTTCGGTATAAATCCTCGCCGTCGCGCGAATCGTGGATGTTCATGTTGGAGTGGGTGCGTCCCGTGCCGATGGCGAAACCGTTGAGCCCGTCGAAGGCCTCAGCCCACCAACCGTCGAGCACCGATAGATTGAGCCCGCCGTTCAAAACCACTTTCTGGCCGCTCGTGCCCGACGCTTCCAGCGGACGCCGGGGATTATTGAGCCAGACGTCCACTCCTTGTACCAGATGACGGCCGACGTTGATATCGTAATCTTCCACGAATACGAACTTGTCGCCCAGTTGGCTATCGCGCATCATCAGCGCCACCTCCTGCAGGACCCGCTTGCCGGGTTCGTCGAGCGGATGGGCTTTGCCGGCGAAGACGAATTGCACCGGGCGCTTGGGATCGTTCACCATTGAGGCCAGTCGTTCGATGTCCTTGAGCAGCAGGTTGGCGCGTTTGTACGTCGCGAAGCGTCGCGCAAACCCGATAGTCAGGGCATCCGGCGAAAGAATGCGGCCCAGCCGCTGGAGCTTATCCTTCGACTCGCCGCGCCGCTCGGCCTGTTCCACCGCACGCTGCCGCACAAACGCCAACAGGCGCGCCTTCAGGCCCAGGTGAGTTTCCCACAACTCGCCGTCATCGATACTTTCGATAGCCTCCCAGATACGCGACTCGCCGCTGTATTTATGCCAGTCCGTGCCGAGGTGCCGGTCGTAGAGCCGGAACATTTGAGGAGCGAGCCAGGAAGGCACGTGGACGCCGTTGGTGATGTGGCCGATCGGCACCGCATCCTCGGCGCGGCCGGGAAAGAGGCCCATCCACATTTCGCGCGAAACTTCTCCGTGCAGCGCGGATACGGCATTCACGCGGCGCGAGAGTCTCAGTCCCAACACGGTCATACAAAACATCTCGTGCGGATTGCCCGGATTCTCGCGGCCGAGCGACATGAGACCTTCATGGGCCAGTCCGAGCGATTCGCGCAACGGCCCCAGATGCTCCTCCATCAATCCCGAATCGAAGCGATCGTGGCCGGCGGGTACCGGTGTGTGCGTTGTGAACGCCACTTCGCGGCCTACCCGGCGGGCAGCCAGGTCGAAGCCCAGCCCTTCGTCCTCCATCCGGCAGCGGATGGCTTCCAGCACCGCGAAGCCGCTGTGCCCTTCATTCATATGCAGCACCCCCGGTGTGATCCCCATCGCCCGCAAGGCGCGGTAGCCGCCCACACCGAGTAACAGCTCTTGCCGGATGCGCACGCGCCCGTCGCCACCGTAGAGCCGCGAGGTTAGTTCGCGGTCCTCGGGCGCATTGCCGTCTACATCCGTGTCGAGCAGCAGCAGGTCGCAGCGTCCCACTTTCATGCGCCACACCTTGGCGAAGATCGTCCCGCGGCGCGTGTCGATCTGCACAGTTATCGGTTCGCCTTTGGAGCCGATCGCCGGTTCCATCGGCATCTCCGCAACGTTCACCTGAATGTAGTCTTCCTGTTGCCAGGCATTGCGGTCGAGGCGCTGGCGGAAATACCCTTGTCCATAAAACAAGCCAATCCCCACCAGCGGAATGTCCAGATCGGAAGCGCTCTTGATGTGATCGCCCGCCAAGACTCCCAGACCGCCGGAATAGATCGGCACCGATTGGTGCAGCCCGAATTCGGCTGAAAAGTAGGCGACCGGGCGCGGCCGCAGCACGCCTGCATGAATGGCGCCCCATGTCCGGTCGGCGTTCAAATATTCCTGCAAGCGGCGATAGGCATAGTTGATGCGGCTGTGGAGGTTCCGTTCCGCGGCGCGCTGTTCCAGGGTTTGCAAAGGGATCTCACTCAGCAGTGAGATTGGGTTACTCTTCAGTTGGCGCCAACGGACCGGGTCCAGATCGCGGAACAGGCTGGCGGTATCGGCGTCCCACGACCACCAGAGATTGCGCGCCAGGGCCCACAGACGCGCCTGCGCCGGTGCGATAAAGCGGTCGAGGGTGCGAGCTTCGCTGACCACCGGCGCCACCTGCGCGGCGGCGGCAAAGAGCATGCGCACTTCGTCGTCGGCAAAGCTGCGGGGCGCGATGGTTTGCACTACCAGAACGCCTTGTAGCACGCCGCAATCGATCAGCGGGACGCCGAGGAATGAGTGGAACGCTTCCTCGCCCGCCTCGCCGAAGAACTTAAAACGGGGATGCTTCCGAACTTCGTCCACGGCGACTGGACGCACCTGTTCCGCCACCATGCCAGCCAACCCTTCGTGCAGCGCCATGCGAAGCTTGCCGATGCACTCGCGGCGCAGCCCGACGGTGGCGGCCAATACCAGATTGGCACGATCCGGTTCCAGCAGGTAAGCCGAGCAGACATCGGTATGGAAGCGCCGGGCGATCAAAGCAACCACGTTCATCAGGGTCTCGGCGGGCTTGCCGCCTTCCTGAGTCAGGGTGCTCAGCTCTTCCAAAGTGAGAACATGATTGGCGGTGGGTGTTTCTGCGGTATCGTCCATTTTGCCGTTTCCTTCTCCATTCGGACGCGGATCTATTCGTCCACCAGCGCGAACGGGGCGGAAAGCCGACGTGGGACTGAAGGCTTCAGAATACCACCACTACGCGCAGGCGATCATCCGATCCTTGACTGGAGGGTCCAAGGCATGAAGATGGGGTTGGCGAGATCACTCGAAAACTCTGAGCCTACTGGTTACGCCAGGATGGGCCAGGGTGACGGCGGATGCGGCGCTGGCCGATATCTGAATCCCGGAAGCGCTTGGTTTTGTCGGTGTTCATCGGTGTTCATCGGTGTTCATCTGTGGCCGAAATAACTTAAGTTGCTCCTCCAACCGCACCTTTAATTTCCGTTCGACCTCCGGCCATTCGCTATCCAGCACGCTGAAAAAAATGCTGTCCCGCCGATAGCCGTCTCCGGTGAGGATGTACGATCGCAAGGTTCCTTCCTCGACCGCGCCCATTCTAACCAGCGCCGCCGCGGACCGCTGATTGCGGCTGTCCACCTGGAACTCGATCCTCAGGCAGCCCAAGCTCTCGAAACCATATTTCAACAGCAGAAGCTTGCCCTCGGTATTGCACCCGCTGCCCCAAGTGCCCGGCGCATACCAGGAGCCGACCAGCGCCTTGCGATGCTCCCGCGAGAGATTCTTGAAACGCGTGATCCCCGCGATCTCGCCGCTCGATTGGAGCCGAACCACGAATGGCATGGCGGCCCCGCTCGCGTAATCGCGAACCAGCCCGTCCAGGTAAGCCCGCATGAGACCGGGCGTCTTCGGACGGCTGGCCAGATACCGCCAGATCTCTGTGTTCCCGGCGAACGTAAGAAGTTCGGGGAAATGGCCTTGCGACAGATGCTCCAGGCAAACCAGCCTGCCGGGGAGCGAAACGGGCGGTAAAGGAATGGGCCAATCGGCCGGGAGCACAGGCATCATCAGGGAAAATACCACAAGAGAATCGATCGGCCCACACGTTCCTGTGGCGGAACGCGGTCCGTCCACCTCGGCACGCCGAAAACTTTCCAGGCGCTGATGCTGACGGCGCTCCACCCGGGCGCCGGATGGCCGGAATCGACAGGCAGAATGCGCGGGAACGCATCGCCGGCGAGCATCGGATAGGTCTTGTTGAAAGGCTCGAACGTCACTTCGGTTGCTCCGGCCTGACGGAGCCGCTCGCCCAGGCGCTTCATGTCCTGACCCCAATCGAGGTCGGAATCGGCAACGAAATTCTCCGGATGGGCGCCGGCGATTTCGTTGGTGTAAGCCAGGTAATCGGGCTGCTGGAGAGCGCCGGAGGCGACCTGCCAGACGAGCAGTCCCGCGAGAATCCACCGGGTTGCCTGGCGGCGCCACATGGGTGCGGCCGCGGCGCCGCCGATAACTGCAAGCCCTACATAGATGGGCAGAATGTGGCGCACACCGATATTGATTCGGCTCAAGAAGGCGCAGACCAGGATCGCGGCGGAGAATGTCACGGCAGTAGAAAATCGCCGGCAACCCACAACGACCAGCGCCAGCAACGCCAGCGGAGTCTTGATGGCCAGCACCACGGGGTAGTAATACCAGAAGCCCGTTCGGCTGGTACGGCCTAACAGATAGGACACGTGCCCCGTGGCGTTGTGCGCCCAGAGAGTCGAGAGTCCGGTAAAGAAGCGCGGCGCGGGCAGGCGAAGATGCAGGTAGTCGACGCGTGCGAATGTGAAGCGGTAGCCTGCCCAGATCACCAGAAATGCCACCGCGCAGGCGACGCCAAGCGGCCGGCGATGCCGCCACAGTTGACCGCGATGCATCGCCAGCAAGGCGGCGGGGAGAAACAGCAGCGCCGAGAACTTCGAAAGGCAGGCGAGCCCGATTGTCACGCCGAAGAGAATCGTCCACCGACGATCGGGCCGGTCGGCCCAATAGAGCGATGCCAGCGCTGCGGCGCCCGTCCAGGCGGTGACCGCCATGTCCGTGGTGATCAGCCCGGAGTGCGCCAATACCGGCGGGAGAGTGGTAAAGAGCAGCGTGGAAGCGAAGGCGCCAACCGGACCCGCGATCCTCAAACCCCAGAGAAACACTACCGCCGACGCGGTCCAGAAAAACGGCAGAATGCCGGCGCGGCCGAAGGCCAGCATGCGGTCGTAATGGGTGTCATGCCCGAGTATCCGGAAGCCCTCGAAGTAGGAATCGGGGCCTCGATGCCAGCGCTCGCCGGCCAGGTACGGTCCCAGGGCGCCCATTACGCGGGCCAGGGGAGGGTGTTGATCTTCGTAGAGATACTTGCCGGCAGAGATCCATTCCATGCCTGCCGCCAGGTGGGCAGGCTCGTCAACGGTGTGGTTGAAAACGGTGTATGTGGAGACGATGCGGGCGGAAGCGATCAGAACAAGCAGGATCGCCGCCAGCGCCGCTTTGCCTGAGTCTAAGTGATTGTCAAAACTTTTGTCTAAACTGGGCTGCAACCAGCCACTATATCGCGCGCCGCACCGGCCGGCGATTGCGCGAACGGAAGAGCAGCTTGCCGCCGGTGCGCTGCTGCGGAGTGCGATCGTAGCGCACCGCGGCGGCGATCTCGACGATGGGCGCCATAGTCTGGTTCTCGCCCACGATTTCCTTGGGGGCCAGTTGGCGCGTCATGCGAATGGACAGCGCGCGTTCAATCTTGGAGATTTCGGAGCGCTCCATGCGAGTGGCAAACGTGGACGCGGTGCCGTGCGCGCCGGCGCGGCCGGTGCGTCCCACGCGGTGGATAAAGTCCTCAGGCACCTGCGGCAGGTCGTAATTCACCACGTGCGAGATGCCTTCCACATGGATGCCGCGGGCGGCGACGTCGGTCGCCACCAGGACCCGGTAGTAGCCGTCTTGAAATCCCTTAAGTGCTTGATTGCGCTGGCTTTGGCTGCGGTCGCCATGGATGGCGGCGGTCTTCGCTCCGCTGCGCGAGAGTTGCTTGGCCAAACGATCGGCGCCGTGCTTGGTGTGGGCAAAGACGAGGAACGAACCCATTTCGGTCTGCAGCATGGATTCGAGCAGCGGCAGCTTCTGGCTGGACTCGATTTCATAGAGGCGGAGATCGACTTGTTCCACCGGCCGGGTGGTGGACCCGACTTCCACGCGAACGGCGTTGGGAACATGCGTTTCCACCAGGTGACGGACGGAAGTTTCGATGGTAGCCGAGAAGAACAGCGTCTGCCGTCCGGCGGGAGTGGCGGCCATGATGCGCTTGATAGTGGGCAGGAAGCCCATATCGAGCATGCGGTCGGCTTCGTCCAGCACCAGGATTTTGACGGCGCCCAGGTTGACGAGCTGGCGGCTCAAAAAGTCGTATAAACGGCCGGGAGTGGCGATGACCACCTGCGCGCCTTTGCGGATGGACTGCAATTGCGGGTTTTCGCCGAGTCCGCCGACCACGATGGCGGCGCGAATTCCCGTGCCGTGAGCGATCTTGCTGAAGGCTGCATGAATCTGGATGGCCAGTTCGCGCGTAGGGCTCAGGATAACGGCCCGCACGCCTTTGGGCGCTGGCTCCGCGAGGAGCGATTGCACCAGCGGCAGGACGAAGGCGAGAGTCTTGCCGGTGCCGGTTTGCGCGGTGGCAACGACGTTGCGGCCCGCGAGGGCTGGTTCGATGGCAAGTTCCTGGACGGGAGTGGGTTTAGTGAATCCGTGCTTCAGGAGGTTGGTCTGGAGGACGGGGGAGAGAGCGAGTTCTGAGAAATTGTTCATGTTTCGTTTTGAGGAAGGAAATCAGCGAACCAACTACCAACGAGGGGAGAAGAGAAGCGGATCGACTTCGATTACATACAACAGTATAGCGCAGAAAGGAACGCCGTGGGCGGGGAGAGTACCATCGGCTAATTCGCCGTCGGCCTTTCCACGTGATCGATAACGATTACTGCCACCGGGCCGTGGTCGGCTTTCAATTCGAGCCCCAGTTGCTGCTTGACCGCCTGAAAGATGGTAGGTCCCGATGTGTCCGGGTCTTCGCCATTGATCTTTCCGCCTTCGGGAAATCCCGGCGGCAACTCCGCAGTGTAGGACAAGTTGAAATCGTAGCCACCCTTGAGGCCAGTCATGTCGATCACCGGCCGGTCCACCTGCTGCGCCAGGCGAAACGCGACGTACTCCATGGGAGCGGCGGTGGCCGTCAGCTTCAAGTGCAGAAATTTTTCAAAGCTGATATCGATCCACGGGTCATGGGCGCTCTGCGCCTCGTGGGGAGTCAATTTCGGCCCATCCTTGTCCACCGTCAGAACATATCTGCGCAGGTTACGCTCTTCGCGGTGAAACTTCAATTGCATGCGGTCCACCAGCAGGTTCATCAGCATGGTATGGAGTTCGTCGGGGCTCGAAGGCTTGTCCGCCTTGGCCTCCATGTCGTAAAGGTCCGTGTCCATCCATGAGGGACCACCGACAATCTGGTCCGGTTTCACCCGGTAGGCCACCATGATCATGCCCTTAATCGGATAATTATTGGCCACGTATCGCATGCCCCCCTCCGCCGGACGGATTCCTCCCCCGCGCCCTCCCGGCAGACTGGGTTTCAGTGAGGCGACGTCAAATCGCAGGTCGGCTGGGACGGCGGTGGGTGATTGGCCGAAGAGGGGCACAGCTAGAAGAACACAGACGGCAATGCGGTTCATGGACTAGATTATGTCACCGCCGGCAGGTGAGGCCAAGTCGGGCCAAGGGACCCGGTTTCACTTCCCAGGTCCGAAAGAGTACAATGAAAGCATGGCCCGAGGTTGGGAAAGCAAGTCGGTCGAGGCGCAGATCGACATGGCCGAGGCCCACAGTGCTACCAAAAGAACAGCAGCGCCCAGTCCTGAAACGCTCGCAGTAATCCGCAAGAAGGAAAATATCCTTCTCTCCCGTACCAGGGTGGTGCGGGAATTGGACAGTGCCCAGAATCCGCGCTACAAGGCCGTTTTGACCAAAGCCTTGGCCGAGCTGGACGCGCAACTCACTTCCATCGCGGCAGTTTAGCGACTAACCGCCGGTGGCCCGAATCCTATATTAAAGGACCACGGCGTCCGGAACCTGCAGTTTTTCTCCCACTTGCCCGGCGTCCTGAGGCGCCGGGCAGGGTTCATGCTACGGTCTACTGCCTCGTCCCCCGGCACCGCGAAAATCCGCCATATCGATCAGGCAGCTGACGAAACCATCGAAACTGCCGTCCTCACGGAATCGCGGCACGGCTTTGCCCAACATCCATCGGTACACACCGTCGCGGCGGCGCACGGGAGCTTCCGCGCTGAATGCCCCACGAGCTAGGAATGCCTGGCGGCATTGTCTCACCACGGCCCTGCGATACCCCGGGTGGATAAGACTCACCCAGCCGTTCGCCCGTTCCTGTTCGACGGTCCGTCCCGAGAAATCCAGCCAGGCCCGGTTGACAAACGTGCTGGAACCGTCGGCGCTGCTATAAATCAGCGGGACGGGTGCGAAGTCCGCGATTCCGTAAAAGTGCCGGCAGGAATCCCGCAGAGCCAATTCCAATTCCAGCGCCTGGGAAGCCACCAGGCGCAACTCCATCTTTGCGGCCATCACGCCGGCCAACTCGCCCAGCGCGCAGAAGTCCGCCAGGGAGAACTCCGGCCTCGGCACCCGATCGGCGATTACCAGCACGCCAAACTGCACGCCGCTCGTGGATTGCAAAAGTGCTGATGCGGCGAAACGCAAATCCCGCAAATCTGTCCCTGGCGGCAGGTCGCATGCAGGGTCGCGCACCAGTTGAGGTTCGGCGAGCAGTTTATCCAGCCGCAGCACGCCCAGGCAATCGGCGTATTCGGTGCCGCTGCCGATGCGTGCCAAGACCCGGTCAGCACCTCCGAGGAGCGCGAAATAAGCTACCGGCACGCGGAAAAGATTTTGTACGAGCGCGGTCAACCGCCGGAGGTCGGGATGCTCCGGAGTGTCTAGAATATTGTGAAGATACGAAGTCGGCCGAATCAGATTCGCTTCTGCAATCATACTCTGCCAAGTCTCTATCTCCTTATCGGCCAATGGTCTGCAAACTTGAATCGGGATGCTTTCCGGATCGGCTCTAAGGTACTTGCCCGCTCGTGCCGATAGACTGGCAGGCCACCGGTGATTTCGCTCAAGAAAAACCTTCCAGACGACGGCGCGACCGAGGAGACGCTCCTCCGGATCGTGCGTCTTCTGCTGCAGGGGATGGAACAGCATGCCATCGAGGGCCATCCCAACGATGTGCACGGGTTCCGCACGGGCATTCAAAGGCTCACCGATTCGTTGGAAGGCGATCTCACCGTCTCGGAACTGCTGGTTCAGGCCGGTTCCCTGCTGCCGACGTTGCAAGAGTACAACCGCCGCACCGCGCGCTTTCTCAAACGTCCCGCGGGTGAATGGCAGGCGGCGGTAATCATGTTGATATCGGCGCTGGCGGCCACCCAGCCGGCCGATGGGCGGGGGGTCAGCCAGTTGCGCGAAATTGCCGGGCGTGTCCGCGCGTCCAGCGGCCCGGAGGAAGCCCACAAGATCCGGCTGCAGCTTTCGGAATGCCTCACCTCCATGCAACTCGACAATCGGCGCCTCCGGGATCCCGATCCCCCAGTCCCCTTGCCGTCTCCCGCCGGGCGCCAACTACCGGACGCCGCGAGCGAACCGGCCGCCGGTCTCGCTGCTCGATCGCAAGCCGAAGAAGCCCTGGCCGGCGCCTGGCAAACCGATCCGCCTTCTTATGTGGCCGTAATGACGATCGATCGTTTGCGCATCTTCAATATGCGGTTCGGGCATTCTGTGGGCGATGAGGTGATCCGCTATTACAGCGAATTTCTGCGTGAGCGGTTACGCCCCGAAGATCGCATGTTCCGTTGGAGCGACGCCGCGCTGCTGGTGCTGCTGCCCCGGCCCAACCGGCTGGAGATTGTCCGTGACGAGATCGCCCGGCTGATGGACGTCCGCTGCGAACACACGGTGCAGACGGCGTCGCGCACCATGCTGTTACCGATCGCCGCCCGCTGGACGGTATTCCCATCGATGGCCGCGCCCCGGCTGCTGATCCACAAGATTGACGCGTTTGCGGAGATAGACGGGAAAAACAGCCCGCCGGCGTCAGCTTAATAGACAGTTGTCAGCTTAATAGAAGAGATACTTCCGCCACTGCGCGTCGCCCTTGCCCAACATACGCATCAAATGGCGGCTGGTATGCAAACTGAACGGCCGCGGCATGCGCGCCAGCTTCATCCCGGCTTCCTCCGGAGTGCGGTTGCCCTTGCGATTGTTGCAGGGGTGGCAGCATGCCACCAGATTCTCCCAAGCAGTCTCGCCGGCGCGCGAACGGGGAATCACGTGGTCGAGCGTCAGTTCGCCCGACGGCATTGCGCGATGGCAATACTGGCAGGTGTAACGGTCGCGCATGAGAATGTTCTTGCGCGAGAGAGCCCGTGTCTGGTGGGGAATACGCCGGTATTCCAATAGCCGGATAACCGAGGGCAGACGCACGAGCGTGCGCGCGGAATGCACCGCGCTCAAAGATTCTTCTTCCGCCGATGCCACACCCTTCAGCACCAGCACCAGCGCCCGCCGCGCCGCGCAGATGTTGATCGGCTCGTAGCTGGCGTTCAGCACCAGCACCGGCTTTTGCAGTCGCTCGCTCGCCATCATGAGAGTTCTTCTCCTCTGCCTGGGACCATTTGCGCCCGGGCGCCTTCCAGGCGCCGGTCGACGCGCGCCACCGTCGCCAGAGTCACTCGGGCCGCGCCCGCCTGCTTGAGCGCCCGCGCGCAGGCCGCCGCCGTGGAACCCGTGGTCATCACGTCGTCAATCAATAGGACACTCTTGCCGGGAAGCGACCTCGACGCGCGGCGGCAGCGGAAGGCCGCGGCGACATTCTTGCGCCTCTCGGTATTGCTCAATCCCGCCTGGGTGGTAGTGAACCGTCTGCGCCCCAGCGCATTCACCAGCGGAATGCCGCGCCGCCGCGCAATGGCGCGGGCCAGCAACTCGGATTGATTGAATCCTCGCTGCCATTGCTTCCGCCAGTGCAGCGGAACCGCGGTCACGAAATCGTAACGCTTATCCAGCGGCAGCGCCCCGGCCAGCCAGCCGGCCAGCGGCTGCCATAACGTTTGAATCCGGGCGTATTTGTAAAGGTGGATCAGCTCGCGCAGCGTGCCTTCGTAAGATCCGAAGCAGTACGCGGCGTCGAACCCGCGCAGGCCCGCGCGGCACAGTGCGCAGCGCCCCGCGGCATCCAAAGGGAAGGCATTCAGAAAGGGCGTCCGGCAACTCACGCAGAAGAATTCAGCGGCGATCGGCTGCGGTTCGCGCAGGCATTTGGCGCAGACCGGAATGCGCGTTACCTCTCGCAGAGGCTGCGCGCAGATTCGGCAATCATCCGGGAAGAGAAGGGAAAAAAGGGCGTGAGAAGCTGTGCGGACTACTGAAGGACCGGCAATTACGATTGCGGCTCGGCTGCTACTCGAGAAGACCCACCCCCCAGCTTCAAGTTTCATTATAGCCGATATGATGCAGGGGTATGCAACCAAATGCCCATGCCGAAACTGCTACAATCCATTTTCGTGCTGCCGCGTCCATGAAAGAGTGACGGCATTCGATCCCGTGCTGCAACGCGTCTTCAAAGCTTTCCAATACCGTGACTTCCGCCTCATGTGGACAGGCGCGTGTCTTTCCGCCATCGGCACCTGGATGCAGATGTTCGCCCAGGGATGGCTCATCTGGAAGCTCAGCGGATCGGCCCGCCTGCTGGCCTTGGACCCGATTTTACAAGCCATACCGATTTTTCTTTTCTCGCTGGTTGGCGGCGTTTTGGCCGACCGGTTCGAGCGCCGCCACATGCTGATCTTCTCGCAATGCGTGCAAATGGCCGCGGCGATCATCCTCACCGTGCTGGTAGGATTTCACATGGTGAAGGTCTGGCATTTCCTCACCGGCTCGTTCATCGTCGGGTTCGCGCAGGCGTTCGGCGGCCCGGCGTATTCAGCACTCATCCCCACTCTCGTTCCCAAGGAACATATGCCCAACGCCATCGCCCTGAACTCCATCCAGTTCAATGCGGCGGTGGCGGTGGGACCGGCATTGGGCGGCCTGGCTCTGGCCAAACTGGGCGCCACCTGGTGTTTCGGGCTCAATTCGCTTTCGTTTCTGGCCCCGGTGATTACGCTGCTGATGCTCAACATCCGTTTCCTGCCCGAGAAGACCGGCGGCAGCATGCTGGCCAGCTTGAAGGAGGGAATCAGCTTTGTGCGCAACCAGGGGGCGATGGAAGGGCTCATCGTGCTGGCTTTCTGCATGGCTGCTTTGGGCGTGCCGATGCGCACCTTCCTGCCGGTATTCGCCGATAAGGTGTTCCATCGCGGCGCCTCGGCCGCGGCCTGGTTTCTCTCCAGTTCCGGAGCCGGATCGGTGGTGGGCGCGCTGGCCGTGGCGGGACTCGGTAATGTGAAGAATAAGGGCCGCTGGGCACTGGTGATGCTGATGGCGCTGGGTATTACCGTCACAGCTTTTGCCCTCTCGCCCTCCGTGCCCTTGAGTTGCATCGCCCTGTTCTTCTCCGGCGCCTCCATGATGGGAGTCTTCGCGATGGTGAGCTCGCTGGTGCAACTGATCGTCACCAACCAGATGCGCGGACGCGTGATGAGCGTTTACAATCTCTCGTTCCGCAGCGGGATGCCGATGGGAAACCTGGTGGCGGGATGGCTCGTTCCCATTTTCACCGCCCCGTTGGTGCTGGCCGTGAACGGCGCGCTTTTGGTCTTTTTAGGACTTTACTATTTCCTGGTACAACGCCGCGTCGCTGAGCTCTGATTAAATAGAAGTAGACGCCTATGCTGGTCCTATGGATGGCCGGATTTCTGGCCTTCGCCCCTCCTACTCCGATCGAGACCGCGCGCGATCTGCAGGATCGTCCCGCGCTGGAGAAGGCGGTAAACGAATTCGCCGCGGCTGCCGCCAAGAGTCCCAACGATGCCGATACCCAATACCGTTTGGCGCTCGCCTGTTCTTATCAGGCGGAGGTCGACATCGAACTCCATGACAAGAAGGCCGGCCAGCAGGCGGCCGAACGGGGCATCCGAGCGGGCGAGAAGGCGGTCTCGCTGAATGGCAATAACGCCGAATATTTGCGGGTATTGGGCACGCTCTACGGCCAGGCGATCGTCGACATTCCCAGCGGACTCAGTTACGGCCCCAAAGCAAAGGACGCCATCAATCGGGCAGTCGAGAAGGCGCCCAAATCGTCGGCGGTGTACGTCGCCCGGGGAGTCGGTAACTTTTATCTTCCGGCGATGCTGGGCGGCGGACCGAAGCCGGCCATCGAAGATTTCAAGAAGGCCATCCAGCTCGATCCTAATAACTCGGAGGCCTATCTGTGGCTGGGAGTGAGCCTGCATAAAGACAATCAGGCCGCCGAGGCGCGCAAGGCGTTCCAGAAATCGCTGGCGCTCGATCCCAAGCGGGTATGGACTAAGCAGCAGTTGGATAAGACGCCGGCAAAATGACGGGCGAGCCTGGCTCGCCTGGGCAAGCTCACCTGTGACCCCATTGGCGCTCAGTAGGTTAGTCAGGGGCGTTCACGATTCGGGCGAGCGCAAGCCGCAAATTCGGGAAGGGAAGGATAGGGATGGCTGATCGATTCGCAGGAAGCAATCGTGTCTCGACGCCGTCCGCGTTTCGTTTCGGTGCGTTCAGGATTCGGGCCAACAGCGACGTCGGGGTCATACACTCGTACAAACCGGCTTGCCGGCGGCCCTGCTGAAGCATGCCCCGCCTATGCGACGGGATTTGTCAGCGTGCCGATGCCATCTATCGTGATGGCGATCTCGTCACCCGAAGCCAGCGTGAAGGTGTTCGGGGGCACGATACCGGTCCCGGTCAACAGAAAACATCCGTCAGGAAAGGTGTTTTCGCGGAATAGGTACTGCACCAGGCCGGCAGGGTGGCGCTTCATCGATTCCAAAGTCGTGCTGTCGGAGAATACCGCCGATCCCCCGCGGCGGATCTCGATGTGGATCGCTGTGGTGGACGGCAACGGCTGGTTTACCACCAGGATTCCCGGGCCGAGCGCGCAGGAACCGTCGTAAACCTTCGCCTGCGGCAGATACAGCGGGTTCTCGCCCTCAATATCGCGCGAGCTCATGTCGTTGCCGACGGTGTAGCCCAGGATTTTGCCCTTGGGCGACACCAGCAGCGTCAACTCGGGCTCCGGCACGTTCCAACTGGAATCGTGGCGGATGCGCACCGGCTGACCCGGTCCGACGGTGCGGTGCGGAGTGCTCTTGAAGAACAGTTCGGGGCGTTCGGCGGTGTACACGCGATCATAGAAACTCTGGCCGCCTCCGGCTTCCGACTCTTCCATGCGCGCGGTGCGGCTTCGGAAGTAAGTCACTCCGGCGGCCCAGACTTCCTGTTCCTCGATGGGCGCCACCAGGGCGTGACCGCCGCTGTGGGGAGCGGCCTCGCCCTCGATAGCGGCCAGATACTCGTAAAGGTCTTCGCGAGTGGTAAGGCGGCCGGTGGCCTGCGGAGGCACCGGGATCCGCCCGCCATGCGCGCCTTCCAGCTCCCATCCGTTTTGCGTCCGGTAAATGCGCATCTTATGATTTCAGCCTCTCGGGGTTTGCAATTTATCAATGATTCGGTCGACATCGAAAACACATCCGCCCCAAGTTCCGCCGCTGACGTCCTGCAGAGCCGCCCATAAGCGCGTTTCGGGCGGCAGTGCGGGGTCGGCGGCGAGATCGGCCGGCATGGAGCGCAGCGCGAGTTCGTGCGCGCCCGCCTGCGCGCTTCCGTCCACCACCAGATTGACCTCGCCCGTCAGACGCTCGCGGTCGATCGCGATCGCAATCCGGTCGCCTTCGCGCACTTTGCCGATTGGGCCGCCAGCGAGCGCTTCGGGGGTTACATGGCCGATGCAAGCTCCGGTGGACACGCCGCTGAAGCGCGCGTCGGTTATCACCGCGACATGCTTGCCGAAATCGAGATAACGCAGCGCCGAGGTGATGGCGAAAATCTCCTCCATGCCGGAGCCCATGGGGCCGCGGCACATGAGCACGATGACGTCTCCCGCGCGGATACTGCCGCTCTTGATGGCGGCGATGGCATCCTTCTCGGCGTGGAAGACGCGCGCCGGCCCGGTCTTGCGATAGACGCCGTCGGCATCCACCACCGAAGGGTCGATGGAAGTGCTCTTGATGACCGAACCGCCGGGCGCGAGATTGCCTTTGGGAAATGTGACTGTAGACGTGAGGCCGCGGCGGCGCGCGCCATCGGGATCCATGATCACGTCGTCGGGATCGATGCCATCTCGCTCGCGCAGAACCTGCCGTAGCGCAGCCCGCCGTTCCGATTGCTCCCACCAATCGAGCACGGCATCGAGCTTTTCGCCGCTGACGGTGTGAGTGCCGGTTTCGAGCAGTCCCGCGCGACGCAGATGCAGCATCACCTCGGGCACACCGCCCGCGAGGAACACTTGCACGGTGGGATGCCCCTTGGGTCCGTTGGGAAGCGCGTCGACGAGGCGTGGCACCTGGCGATTGACGCGCGTCCAATCTTCCACCGTCGGGCGCGCGAGTCCCGCGGCGAAGGCGATGGCGGGCAGGTGCAAAATCAGATTGGTCGACCCGCCGAAGGCCGCGTGGACCACTAGCGCGTTGCGCACGCTGGCGTCGCTGAGTACATCGCCCATAGTGATGCCGCTCGATTCCATTTGGAGGACGGCGCGAGCGGATCGCCGGGCCATGTCGGTCCAGATGGGATGTCCGGAAGGAGCGAGGGCGGAATGCGCCAGCGCCATGCCGAGCGCCTCGCCGACCACCTGCGAGGTCGCCGCCGTGCCGAGAAACTGGCATCCGCCGCCGGGTGTGGCGCAAGCGCGGCAGAGCATATCGGCTGCGTCCTGGAGGGTCATCTGTCCGCGGGCGAAGCGCGCGCCGGCCGATTGCACTTTGCCGGCGTCTTCGCCATCGGAGGCCTGCAGTGTGACTCCGCCCGGAATCAGAATGCACGGCAGCGTGCGGGTGGCGGCGAGCGCCATCATCATCGCCGGGAGGCCTTTGTCGCAGGTGGCGACGCCGATCACGCCGCTGCGCGTGGGTAGCGAACGGATGAGGCGGCGGAAAACGCTGGCGGCATCGTTGCGGTAAGCCAGCGAGTCGAACATGCCGGTGGTGCCCTGCGTGCGGCCGTCGCAGGGGTCGGTGCAGTAGGCGGCGAAGGGGATGGCGCCGAGCGATTTGAGTTGCTTGGCGGCGGCATCCATGAGCAGGCCGACTTCCCAATGGCCGGTGTGGTATCCGAGCGCGACGGGAGTCCCGTCAGCCGCGCGGATTCCGCCGTGCGTGCTGAGGATGAGGAATTCCTTGCCGCCAAGCGCGGATGGCGTCCAGCCCATACCGGCATTTTGCGACCATCCGAAGATGTCGCCGGATGGCCGCGCGATCAGCATTTCGGGTGTTAGGGGAAGCGAACCGGCGGGTCCGGGAACTTTGCTGTGGATGTCGTAAAGCGAGGGGTCGCCGGAGTCCAGGAGCTGCGCGAGCATGTCTCCCTGAAGTGTAACGTACGGTCGAGGGGCCTCGCCGCGCTAACAAATACTTCTTCTCGATTCGGCGAGGTTGGGCCTTGCCAGGCAAAGCGCCTCTGTGTGACGGCAGGGACGAACCAGGTTGTGTGGTGCTCAGTTGTAATGGGCAACAAAAACGGGACGACACGTATCAGGCTACCGCCCATTGGACGGAGCCGCACTTTTCACACCTCGTCTTCACGTGAACGGCTTGCCGTGCCTCGAAGTTTACCAGCTAAGCGACATCCCACATCCGTACGGGCTGCCCGAACCGAAATCGCTTCGACCGTTTGAAACGGGCCGTCTCACAACGGGGAAACGCGCCCCGAAAGCACTGGAACTCGCTCAGTTTCCCGATGTGCATCGAACTTGCAATACCCCCGCGATGTGCGAGGCCCGAAGTCCGCGGGTCCAGCCGAACTGACCAGTTGGCGAAAAAGAAGGCGCCGGAAAGTCCGCAGCCTGCCTACGGCGTCGGCTACATCCGGCAGTACGCCGAGGCCATCCACTACGATCCCGGCCGCCTCATCGAACGCTACCGCGCCGCCACCTCCGAGCCTACCTCCGAGCCCCCACCGCAAGAGCCCAACCTGGACCCCCCGCCTCCGCCGACGCCTTCCTTTGTAAGCGGCCGCCTCCTGGGTCCGCCCGCCCCGCCCCACCTGCTACGATGAAATTTCCCTCCAATTCATATGCCGCTGCGCTTCTACAATACGTTGACCCAGCAGGTGGAGGAGTTCTCGCCGGCGCGCGACAACACCGTCCGCATGTACACCTGCGGTCCGACGGTCTACAGTTTCGCCCACATCGGGAACTTCCGCACCTTCACGTTCGTGGACATCCTGCGCAAAGCTCTGCGCGCCAACGGATTCAAACTCGACCATGTGATGAACATCACCGACGTCGACGACAAGATCATCCGCAACGCCGCCGCCGAGCACAAAGATCTGAAAGAATATACCGCCATCTACACCAAAGCTTTCCTGGAAGATTGCGCCGCCCTTCGCCTCGAGCGCCCCGAACATCTCGTCCCCGCCACCGACCATATCGGCGACATGGCCGACGCCATCGCGCGTCTGGCCGCATCCAGCCACACCTACGAAAGCGACGGCAGCGTGTATTTCCGCATCGCCACCTTTCCCGGGTATGGCAAGCTTTCGCACAACGATTTCAGCGGCAATATGGCCGGCGCGCGCGTCGACGTCGACGAATACGAGAAGGCCGACGCCCGCGATTTCGCCCTCTGGAAAGCTCCCAAGGAAGGCGAGAAATATTGGGACACCGCCATCGGCCCCGGCCGCCCCGGCTGGCACATCGAGTGCTCCGTGATGGCCATCAAGTACCTCGGCGAGACGCTCGATATCCACGCCGGCGGCGTCGATCTGATTTTTCCGCACCACGAGAACGAAATCGCGCAGTCGGAATCGCTTACCGGCAAGCCGTTTTCGCGCTTCTGGATGCACGCCGAATTCCTCATGGTGGAAGGCCAGAAAATGTCCAAGTCGCTGGGGAATTACTTCACCCTGCGCGACGTGCTGGAGAAGGGATATCAGCCCGAGGCCATCCGCTATCTGCTGGCCTCCGCGCCGTATCGCAAATCGCTCAATTTCACCTTCGACGGGCTGAAATCGGCCGCCACGGCCATCGATCGATTGCGCAATTTCAAGCTGCGCCTGGAAACCGACAAGTATCCCGAAAGCTCCAACGAGCAGTTGATGGCGCGCACCGGCGCGGCCGATCGGGCCTTCATCGACAGCCTCAACGACGACCTCAATACCGCCGAGGCTCTCGCCGCCGTCTTCGAATACGTGCGCGACGCCAACAGCGCCATGGATTCCGGCGAATTCCGCGCCGGTAACGTGCCCTCCGCGCTCGCCTTTCTGGCGCGCTTCGACTCCATTTTCGACGTACCCAAGCCCACCGCACAGGACGGGCAACTCACCGATGCGGCCGTGGACGCTCTGATCGAAGAGCGCACCGCGGCCAAGAAAGCTAAAAACTTCGCGCGCGCCGACCAGATTCGCCAGGAGCTTCTGGGCCAGGGCATCATCCTGGAAGACACCAGGTCCGGCGTGCGCTGGAAGAGGAAATAAGTTGCAAATTCACAGCAAAGCCGTGCACGCGGGCGACCGCAAGAAACTCGGCCGCCACATACCCACGTCGACTCCCATTTACACCGCGTCGAGCTACGTCTACGACAGCATGGAGCAACTCGACCGCATTTTCGCGCAGGAAGAGGCCGGGCCCTGTTACGCCCGCTACGACAACCCATCGGCGGCGGCGCTCGAAGAGCTGGTCACGTCGCTCGAAAACGGCCATGGAGCCTTGGCGTGCTCGTCGGGGATGGGGGCCATCCACATGGCCGTCCTCGCGGCCCTCACCGACCGGCGGAAATCGGTGGTGGCTGCTAATGCCACCTACGGCGCCACCGTGAGCCTCCTGATGAAAGTGCTCGAGCCCATGGGAGTGGCCGTGCGTTTCGCCGATGTCTGCGATCTCGACGCCTTGCGCACCGCGGTCGCCGAAGCCAAGCCCGGCTGCATCGTCATGGAGACCGTTTCCAATCCGCTGCTCCGCGTCGGCCAGATCGACCGCATCGCCGAAATCGCCCGCGAAGCCGGAGCGGCGCTGGTAGTCGATAACACTTTCGCCACGCCGCTGCTCTGCCGCCCGCTCGAAATGGGCGCCAATTTCAGCGTCCACAGCGTCACCAAGTACCTGGCCGGACATGGCGACGTGCTCGGCGGCATTGTGGTCTCCGACCGGGAGCATTACGAAGGGCTGCGCGCTCTTTCGCGTGTGGTCGGGCCAGTGCTGGGCCCGTTCGAATGCTATCTCACCATGCGCGGCATCAAGACGTTCGCCCTGCGCATGGAGCGGCAGTGCGCCAATGCCTGCCGGGTGGCCAATTGGCTGGCCTCGCATCCCCGCGTGGAACGCGTGTATTTCACCGGCGACCCCGCCCATCCCGACGCCGCCACCATCCGCCGCGTCTTCCCCGCGAACCTATATGGCGCCATGGTCAGCTTCGAAGTCCGCGATGCCGGCCGCGACGAAATCTTCCGCCTCATGGACAACCTCAAAATGATTGTCCGTGGGACCTCCCTGGGCGATGTCCATACCATGGTGCTCTACCCCTCCATGAGCTCGCATCGCGAGATCTCCCCCAAGCACCGCGCGCGCATGGGCATCCAGGACGGTCTGCTGCGCCTTTCGGTGGGCATAGAGGCGGTCGAGGACATCATCGCCGATCTCCAGCAGGCGCTTGGCAATCAACCCTAATGGTGGATCGCGGAGCGATCGCGCAAACTGATTCCGTAATTCGCCCGTACATCCGGCGCACTCCCGTCGTCGAACTAGATGGCGCCGATTTCGGACTGGACGGCATTACGCTCGTGCTCAAGCTTGAATTCATGCAGCACGCCGGCTCCTTCAAAGCGCGCGGCGCATTCGCCAATTTGCTGTGCCGCGACGTTCCACCGGCGGGAGTAGTGGCCGCTTCCGGCGGCAATCACGGCGCGGCCGTGGCGTATGCCGCCATGCGCTTGGGCAAGCCGGCGCGCATCTTTGTGCCAACCGTCGCCTCGCCCGCCAAACTGGAGCGCATTCGCGGCTATGGCGCCGACCTGGTAGTCACCGGCGATCGCTATGCCGATGCCCTGGCGGCCAGCGAGCAATGGGCCGCGCAATCGGGAGCGCTGCCCATCCACGCCTATGAGCAGGTGGAAACGCTGCTCGGGCAGGGCACTGTCGGGCTGGAATTCGAAGAGCAGGACCCCAACTTGGACTCCGTTCTGGTCGCCGTCGGTGGCGGCGGATTGATCGGCGGCATCGCCGCCTGGTACGCCGGCCGCACCAAACTAATCGGCGTGGAGCCGGAGCTCTGTCCCACGCTCGAGATGGCGATGGCCGCCGGCCGCCCCGTGGACGCGCCTTCCGGTGGGATCGCCGCCGATTCGCTCGCGCCCAAGCGCGTCGGAGAATTGATGTTCCCCATCGCGCAGGCGTTCATAAGCGGCGTAGTATTGGTGCCCGATGCGGCGATCGCCGCGGCGCAAGCCGCATTGTGGGACGCGCTGCGCGTGGTCGCCGAGCCCGGAGGCGCTACCGCTCTGGCCGCGGTTCTATCCGGCCGCTACGCGGTAAGCCGCGGCGAACGCGTCGGCGTCCTGGTGTGCGGGGCGAATACTACGGCGGTGTCGTTCGCTTGAAGGGTGGCGTCCCTCCAGTATGGCGATCGACACCAACGTGCTTGTTTCCGGACTGCACTCCAATCGCGGCGCCTCGCATCTTCGTCTCCGGATGGTGGCGACCATTCATATGGCAACTCAACCTTTCCTTACGGCATTGGACAAGGTCGGAACCGTCGATCTGCCGCGCGTTTACCACCACGGCAGTCTCGTTATGGCGCTACGGAGACATCCGCCGCGGCCGCCTTGCGCCTTGCGAATGCCGTTCTAATCGCCGGCCAGTAGATCACCAGCAGGTACGCCGCAACGGCATAAATGACGCCCGTGACAATATCGAAAACATAGTGTTCGCCCAGGTACACGATCGCCATCCATACCGCCAGGACATACAGCGCCAGCACCGGCGCCAGTTTAGGCGCTTTTTGACGCACGAATAGCGTCATCAGCAGCGGGTACGCTGCGTGCAACGAGGGCACGGCGGCCACCAGATTCACGTGCAGTCGGGAATAAAGAGTAGGCAACGAGATAGGGTCGGGAAATTGCAACAGGGTATTGCTGAGTATGCGATTGACCGGCGGCAACAGGCCGGACTGCGCGGCCAGCCACGGCGGAGCTGCCGGAAACGCCAGATACGTCAGGTAGGCGGAATACGACAGGATCAGGATTGCGGCGGCAAATTCACGGAACACCGCGCGTTCGCGCAGCCACAAGAGAAAGGCCGCGCTCAGGGGCACAATAAAGTGCAGGAAATAGAGAGTGACGGCCGCGTAATCGTACCAGTGCGGCGATTCGGGATTGTAAAACCGCGACTGCAGCGCGATGGTGGGCACGCTTCCGAAGAGGAAGCGGTCGAAATCGATCATTGGCTTCAGGTAAACGTGGTCATTGATCAGCGGCACGAGGCTGCGGACATAGTCGTATCCGAAAAGCAGGACGACCAGCGGCAACCAGTCCCAAAGGAAGGCTCCCGCCCTGCCGATAAAAACGCTCGCCAACAGAACCAGCAGGAAGAACTGATCGGGCGAAACGAAGTTGCCATGCCACACGAGGTACGCAGCCGTTATCGCCACGAATGCAGCCGACATAGCGAGGATAGCTTTGTCGTACGGGCTTGACTTGCTCCAGCGTTCGGTGATCCGCATAAAACGGCAGCCCGATTGTAGCAACCCGAACGGTAAGATATCCGGGCGAGCTCCGCTCGCCGGACAGGCTGAATCATGTCTCACGCTACTCGTGACGCAGCGCCACCAACGGATCTACGCGTGTCGCACGGCGAGCAGGGATGTAGCACGCCGCCAGAGCCACCAGCAGCAGCAAGCCGCTCACGCCGATGAGCGTGACCGGGTCGCTCGGCCTGACGCCGAAGAGCATCGTGCCGAGCAGTCGCGTCACAGCCAGCGATGCCGCGATGCCGATGGCCGCACCGATGCCGGTGAGCACCACTCCGTGCCGCACCACGCCGCGCAGAACCTCCGCCAGCGGCGCGCCCAGCGCCACCCGAATGCCGATTTCGCGCGTGGCATTGGTCACTTCGTACGCCAGCAGTCCGTACAACCCGATGGAGGCTAGAAGCAGCGAGAGCAATCCGAACAGGCTCGCAAGCCGGGCGATCAGGCGCTCCTGGAAGAGCATAGTATCGATCTGCTGCGTCTGCGTTTCGATTCCCACGATAGGCAGATCGGGGCCGGCTTGCCGCACCACATTGCGCACCGCCGACACGAGCGACTCCGGATCGCCCGCCGTCCGCAATTCGAACGTGCCGGCGTCTCCACTCGGCACATACATGGTGGGATGGATCTCGCGCCGCAGGTCATTGTATTTGGCGTCGCGCACCACACCCACGATTGTCCACCCTGCGCTTTCCTCCGTGTCGGGGTCGCCCGACATCGCCGGGCTATCCGCTCCAAACGGCTGGCCGATGGGATCGACCTTGGCGAAATAGGCCTTCACAAAGGATTCGTTCACCACGGCTGGCCTGACAACTTTCGCTCCGGCTTTCGGGTCGTCTTCGATTTTGCTTGCGAGCTCAAGCTCGGCCGGGGTGAACATGCGGCCTTTGACCATGGGGATTTTCATGGTCTCGAAAAATCCCGGACCGATGGGCAGATAGTCCGCCGGCGCCGACGCTTTGGGCGGCGTGCCGGGCAGGTGAAAGTCTGTTATCCCAAGGCTGCCGCTCAGCAACGCCGACTCCGAATAGCCGACGGAGAGCACGCCGGGCAGCGTGCTGAAGCGCTGGTGCAGATCGCCGTAGAACTGTGCCCGGCGCTCGCCTTTGTAGCCGGTCAAGGTGGCATCCACGCTGAAGGTCAGCAGCTTCTGGGTGGCGAATCCGGGATCGACGCTGCGCAAGTTCTGCAAGGTGTGGACCAACAGGCCGGCGCCCACCAGCACCACCATCGTCAACGCCACTTGCGCCACGACCAGCAGGTTACCGAGCTTAAAACGGCTGGCTCGTCCATGCCCGCGGTTAGGGCCCGAGCGGAGCGCGGGCGTCAAATCGACGCGCATGGAACCGAGCGCCGGGGCCAGCCCGAAGAGAATGCCCGTCAGCAATGCCGCGCCGATGGTGAACGCCAGCACGCGCCAGTCGAGGTCGGCTGAAATCGCCGGGAGCCGGTTGGCGCCGCTATTGGCGAACGCCAGCAAGGCGCGCGAACTCCAGTAAGCCAGCAGAATTCCCAGGCTAGCGCCAGCCAGCGCCAGCGTGATGTTCTCGGTGAGCAGTTGGCGCACGAGCCTGGCGCGCGCCGCTCCCACCGCCTGCCGGATGGCGATCTCGCGCCGCCGCGCGCCGGCCCGCGCCAATTGCAGACCCGCGACGTTGGCGCAGCCGATGGCCAGCACGATGGCGACTGCCAGCATGAGGGCATACAGCATGGCGGACATCCGCAGGCGCACTCCCGCCAAAGCGGTCTGCGCGGGAAGCAGGGCGATAGCGGGCGCGTCTTCGGGTTTGGCAAGAGGCTTGTCCCCATGCATCAATTCGTTGGCGAAGAGCGCGTTGACCTGGCTCTGCGCCGATTGCCGAGAGACCCCAGGTTTCAGCCGGCCCACCGCTACGATCCACCAGGAGCCGGCGTCTTCCTGCTTTGGGGTCCACCGTTGCCGCAGGTATTGGCGCTGGCTCATCGGCAACGAGATGTCGCGCACCGTTCCGGGCGTGAGGTAGGCGAAGCTTTGTTCCGCCACGCCGACGATGGTGAACGGCAGCCCGTTGAGATAAATGGTTTTTCCCACGGCCGAAGGATCGCCCCCGAATACCCGCTTCCAGTAGCCATAATGGAGTTCCACCACGGCGGCCGCTCCGGGCAGATCGTCGTTGGGGGTGAGCACCCGTCCCAACGCCGCTCCCACGCCGAGGGTCCGGAAATAGTCGCCGTTGACGTATTGCGAGTTGGCGTGATGCGCCTCGCCTTGGCCGCTCACCGTAAAATCGTTAGCGCCCGCAAACTCCGCCATTCCGGAAAACAGCCCGAGCTTGCTCACGTCTTCCAGGAAGGGCTTGGAGAGCGAACAGCCGTGCGGGTTCACGTCGCCCCAGCTGGTATCGCAGTCTCCGTAGGAGCTGGCACTATGAGTTTTGAGCGAGTGGCGCGCGCTCCACTGCAACACCAGCAGGTGCTGCGGATCGCGCACCGGCAGCGATTTCAGCATGACGGCATTCATGATGGTGAATATGGAAGTGTTGGCGCCGATGCACAGCGCCAGCGTCAGCACCGCGACGGTGGTGAATCCCGGGCTCTTCTTCAGGACGCGCAATCCGTAAAGGATGTCCTGGCGGACGTCGGTGAGCGAGGAAAACGCTCCCCGTTTGCGGAGATCGCGCGCTTCGGCGGCGTTTTGCAAAGTGGTCATACTCGATTCCCTCCCGCGGTGCGATTCTTCCAACTCCCGCGCCAGCGTGGTCCAATCGGCGATGTGGCCTTCGGTGGCTGCGCGCGCCTGCTCCCGGGTCGAACCCAGACGCAGCGCTTCCGTGAAGGCGTCTTCCAACTGGCGGGCGACTTCTTCCACAATTTCGGCTTCCCGCTCGGGGCGAAAGCCCCGCAGGCGCAGGTTCCGCCGGACGTAGTCGAACCAGTCAGGCATGGCTGGGCCGCACGATTCGGTTGACGGTGGCGACAAACTCCTCCCAGGAACTCCGCTGGGCTTGCAGGAACTTGCGCCCGGCCGGCGTGAGCCGGTAACAGCGGCGGCGGCGCTCGCCGTCTTTCTCCAGCCAGCGGCCGGCGATCAGGCCGCGGTCCTCGAGCCGGAACAGGATGGGGTACAGCGAGCCGATGCGGAAGCGGATCTGGCCGTTGGAGCGTTCTTCAATCAGCTTGCCGATGTCGTACCCATGGCGCGGCCGGCCTTCGAGCAGAGTGAGAACCAACAATTCGGCGCTGCCTTTGTTCAGGTCGCGATTGAATGACATACTGTGGGGAATTATACTTCCGTAAAGTATACATGGTCAAGTTCCCACTTCCCGGATGTGCGTGAATAGTGGGGCGGACGGCAGTCCGCGGTCGAGGAGCACCGGGCGAACCAGCGGATGCGTAGCGCGACTACAACCTGCCGGGCAACTTTTGGCGGCCGTGAAAAACCGCAATCAAGTTCCAGCCGCTCGCGGCGGGCCCGGTACGGAATGACGTAGGGGTATGTCTGGAGCAGATCAACAACCTCCAGAATTCGGCTAGCGCTAGCGACGAGAGCCGCATTTTGCTCCGAATCCCGTTCGATGTACTCGCGAAGGTGGACGAGGTGGCGGATCGCGAGGCGGGACCAGACGACTTTCATCTCGGGGCTTTTGTCTCACCGGGCTTGCCCCAGGATTTCAGCCATTTTGAGACCTTCTCGTGGTTGACTTCCTGTCCGGAATCGAGCTCGGCCATTCCGGCTTGAAGCTCGCTGAGCTGCCGTTCTTCAGACTCGACGTAGGCGGCTATGGCCTCGGCTGGCAAGAAAGGAGATCGACCGCTTCGAGCGTTTGGAGAGAGCGTCCAGGCGCTTCCTGGTACCCGCCTCGACCCGTATCGAGAGTGTTTCGCTCATAGGTTGTACTCACCTGTATACTTCTTCGCACGCTGGCACACACCGGGCAGTTTCAGATGTCCCTGTCCGCGTGAGTTCAGACGGCCATTTCGGAAAGCGGCCTCGGCCCGCGGAAATGACGGCCCTGGCTTCGTCCGAATCAAGACGGCGCTGAGCCAACAGAATCTACTTGCTGGCGGTTAGATTCTTCTCCCACAGGAATTTGTGCAGGAACGTCTCCATGCGGCCGAGGGTGTAAATCCAGCGACTATGTAGCAGCGACTCGTGTACGTCGTCGGGGAAGACGATCAGTTCGTAGTAGACGTCGCGCTGGCGCAGGAGCTGAATAAGGCCCGTCATCTGCTGGAAAGCGACGTTGCGGTCGTCGTCGCCCTGGATGAGCAGCACCGGGGATTTCCAGCCGTCGATCGCGCCGATGGTCGAGGACTTGTAGGAGACCGATTCGGGATCGAGCGAACTGCCGAAGAGGTGGACGCCGGCGAGGTCGACGCCGGCCCTGAAGATATCGGAGTTGCGAGCCAGGGCCTGTGAGGTGAGGAGGCCTCCGTACGACAGACCCCAGATGCCGACGCGATTGGGGTCGACATCGGGCCGGGATTGCAGGTACTTGCCGCCGGCGACCACGTCCTGATATTCGCTGTTGCCGGCGGCGCCGGCATTTTGCGCCTGGCGGAAACTGCGGCCGTAGCCGATGCCGAGGCGGTAATTAATCGACATCACAATGTAGCCCTGGTTGGCGAGCCACTGATTGATGCCGTACGCCCAATGGTAGAACTGCATGTAGTGGTAGGCGGGCATCATCTGGCGCATGGGTCCCCCATGCACGAAGACGATGGCGGGACGGCGCTCGCCGGGTTTCAAATCGGGCGGCAGGAAGAGTTGATTGTGGATCTCGAGTCCATCGGCGGCCTTGGTGATGACGATCTGTGGCTTTACGTGCGCGTCCATGGGAAATCCGGGGCGCGATGTGGGGAAAACGATCTTCTGCGGGGTAGCCGCGGCGGTGGGACCTTCCACCGCCAGCTTCCATACGCCGACCGATTGCGGCATGTTCCAACTCGCGCTGATGGTGGCCAGGTACTTGCCGGAGGGGAGCGGCGCGGGAGATGTCTCGGCGCCGTCACCGGTGGTAATCTCGACCGGCGTGCCGCCGCCGACCGGTACGGCCCAGATGTGGCGCAGCTCGATGTCCTTGGCGTTGGTGCAATAGTAGAAAGTCTTGCTGTCGGCCGAGACGGCGGTGGAGGTACGATCTTCGATGAGGCCGTCAGTGGTGGTGAGTAGCACGGGGCGCGCGGAGGCGTCCATGACGTTCAGGGAGTAGTAGCGATCCCATTCGTCCACCGGGGCTGCCGGCGTTGCGGAGGCCGTTTCGGCTGCCGGCGGTTCGGCGGGAGGGCCACCGGGTCCACCTCGACCGCCTCTGCCGCGTCCGCCGCCGGGCAGGAATTGGAAAATGACGAGATCGCCGGCCAGGTGGGCGTTGGCAAAGTTGGTAACAAGCGGGTCGTTGGCTTGGTTGTGCCAGGTTTCCTGCGCTTCGCCGGTGGCGACGTCTGCCTTATAGACGGAAAGCGTGTAGCCGCCCTTGAATGTGGCGCGCATCAGGCCCGCGGAGTTGTTAATGACCGGAGGGGGCAGGACCGCGGTAGCCGCCTGATTGCCGCGCCCGTTGCCGCGCCCGCCCCGGGCAGCCGCCGCCGCTGCGGCTTGTGCGGCCGGACCGGGCGGCAGACCGATTCCGCCGGCGCCTTGTTGCGCCTGCTGGCCGAACGGGAGTCCCGGCTGGCGGACGAAGATGAGATGCTTGCTGTCGGCCAGCCACATGGGGCTGGTGTCGAAGTCGACGCCCGGCGACATGTACTTTACCGAGCGGGTGGCCACGTCGTAGACGGCGACGAAACTGTGATCGGTGCGGGTGCTGACGAAGGCGATTTTACGGCCGTCAGGCGACCATTTGGGATCGCTCTGCACGCCCCACTCGGTGATGAAAGGCTTTTCGCCGCGGTCAACCTCGGTGGCCGGCTTCACGGGGGTCAGTTTGGCGCGATAGATCTGTCCCTCTTTGACGAAAAGAATGGAGCTGCCGTCGGGCGCGATTTCGGGGTTGGTGGCGTCCACCACGCGCCACGCGGAGCCGGGGGCGTTGGTGCGCGCCGCCCAGATGGCGTGTTCCGGCCCATTGGGGTCGGCGGAAGGGTTGGGCGACCAGCCTTCGCGGTTGGGCTGCTCGCCGCGGAGGAAGACGACGGTGCTGCCGTCGTCGGAAATCCTGATGGCCGACATCATGATGCCGTCGTCCTTGGTGAAGTTCGTCAGGCGCACGGGCACGAAGAGGGGCGCGGCCGCGACGAAGGCATTGCGCTTGCCTTCGGCATAGTCGACCCAGGCGATCCTGTCGGCTTTCTTGGCGACCGTTATTTCCTGCGGCGACGCCGGGCTCAAGAACTTCTGGTAAAGGGGGACTTCGGGTACCGCGGAGACGAGCGGGCTCAAAAGGAGTGCGGCTGCCGCAATGGAAAGGATGGAGAGGCGGATCAGGATTCGCATATATAACTCTGAGATTCGGCTGTGGAGGGAGTATATCACGAGCGCCGCGCAGCGATCCATGCGCCTGGTCTTCGAGCATGAAGGTGTGCCTACACGATCCACCGCGAGGCCGCGTCCGCCGCAAACGCCAGCGGCTAACCTCAAACGGCTCTATCGAAAGTGACGCGGCAACCTACTGTTCTGTCGTCCCTCAGGCTATTCCAGTCTCCCGGAATCGAGTGACGGTTTCGGAGGTGCACGATCGTGGCGAGGGCTTCGGCCTGCCGGGCCGAGACTCTGCCTCCTGAGGCCGCCCACCATTTACAGGGCCGGTGGAATTTTAGGCTGAAGCCTAACTCTGCGAAAAGCAAATTTAGCCACCGCCTGTGGCCCATAATGGTTTGTCTCGGCCCCAAAGAGAGCTCATCCTGTTCTGCGGCCTCGGGATTCCTGAGACTCAGGGCTCCTGCGACCGTGGACTTTGCCATGAGATGACTTGGTTTTATCTGTGTGAATCTGTGTCGATCCGTGGCCGAACTTGTTTTGTGAAGCTCGGCTCAGGCTCATTCCCCGCAATTTCCAAAACTGTGGATGGACCTCGTGGAATTTAGGTTGACGCCGCAAACCGGAAACGCAGTGTCCCGAGACTCGAAAACAGGTTCAGGTCAATTTCCCGAGCCCGCCGAAACTCCGGGGACCACCTCAGGAGGTCAGAGACTCGTCTCAACCCCTTGTTTTCCGCGCCAGCGCCGCAAGGTGGTTTGGCGCGATCACGGCAGCAAGTCCAGCCGTGCGCTTGGACTATCCGTCTGGCGACCCCTTGTATTTGGTCCGGGGCGGCGAGTTCTGAACTCGTGCCGTTTGATTCGCACGGCGATCCCTGCGCTGTCTGATCGGACGACCACACCCGACATCACTAATTGCAGTCTTGTTGTCCCTTCCAGCAAGACCGGCCAATCGATAGATGCCCTAAGCCTTTGCCCGGCCAATACAGGCCTGTCGGTAGTGAAGCTTAGCCCCGAGCTACTGAGGTCGATGGTGCGGCCTTTGCCTGATTTCACGGGCACACGACGACCCGACACAGTGAAGCCAACCTCCAAGGTCATGGCAAACCGGATACTGCGCCGGCGCTCCGGGCTGAAGCCCCGCGGCTCTCGCGCCGCTTGCTCGCTATTGCGCTCCACGCTTCCACCTATGGGGCAGGATTGGCGTCCGGACCTGTCTCCTGCAGGTCGTGCTTACCGGAATGGTGGCCGGCACGATATTTTCCCCCTGCGGACGGGTGGCCGCCATGAAAGTAGTTTGCCGAACACTGACTCAGTTGCGCATTTCCCAAGACTACGCAGCGCGATTCTGTCTGCCGGACATGTGTTTGACTGCCCGTATCCATTCCTGTTTTGCTGCATCGCCGGCGGCGCCGGCTGCCGGGCGCCAGGCAGTAACGCCAACCAAGGTATTGTCTGGCGGACCCAATGCGATCACCCCAAGGTGCGGCTGAGTGCGTCGGCAGTGGGCAATGAGTTTGGAAACGCCTGGCAAAGACGCATTCACAATCAACAGATGCAGTGGAGCCAAAGGTTTGTGGTTTACGACAGAGATCGCATCGGAAGGGCTGCAAGCGGGCCAAGGTTGGTAGCCCGCACCAACCAGGACGGCGCCCAACCAAAACATGAACCCAGGATCGTTATCTACAATCAGGATGTTCTTCGTAGCGCCTGTCATTTTTGTCCATACTCGGAAATCGCGGTGAGCTCGAAAGCACGCCGATGGCCAAAGCTCTCGTCTTTTGTTTTCAATGGCCCATAGATTCGAGTACAAGAGTTCTTACCAGCAGTCGGCTAAATTACACACCTGACGGGCGCGCCACTGGCGGGATCCGGATGGAAATGGATTAGTGGGTTGTGGGCGTCGGTGAGCGCTTTTGAACAGACAACACTTTGCGGAGTTGGTATTTTCGATCAGGCAAAAGGACAAGGCCTGTCCCTAGGGAACTCTAGCTTCCGCGACAACGGAGAACAGAGGAACCATGTTGATTCGGGAGATTATCGCAGAACTTCACGATGAACTTGCCCGTCTTGAGCGAGTGATCGTCGGCCTTGAAAAGTTGTTGCCCGCGAAAATGCCGGGTAACGCACATTCAGCGGCGCGGACCGGGAGCTCCGGCGCCGCCACGCATCGGAATCGCCATGGACAGCGCGGCTCAATGAACGGAGCCCATTTGTCCGCGCCCCGGGACTGACCATGCCGTCCCGGCGCGGCGCTACGCGCCGATCTCGGCTGGAGGAGTTTGTCGGGGCGCGGGAGCGTCGCAACTCCTCCGGAACGGGCATCCTCACTGGCGTGGTGCTGGGCGCCGGAATATGGGTGATTCTTAGTATGATCAAGTGTTGACTTATTTAGTCTCGCAGACTTGGGTGGCAAGTCGACGTGGCGCAGGCACTCCTGCCAGGCACGTCACTCGATTCTGCGCGACTCAATAGCTTTCACCCAAGCGAATCCGAATGGAGTGCGGGCACCCCGGAAGGCGAGCATACTCAGTGCACCATCGGCGGAGCCGGTGTTCCAACGGACCACTCGCCAAACCCAGGCGAGGAAAATAGTGGCCCGTTCTTCCGGGGTGTTTGCCGCCATCACTGGTGAGCCCGGCAGGTTGGCTCCCAGCTTTTCGCCGCGTCGCGCGGAACAAAAAACATCAGATGCGGACGCCAGTGCCCGGAACGGCCGCGGAATGGGATATCGTCTCCGCCGGAAGCAGCTACTTCTATTTCGTTGACCGCGAGTGGCCCGATGCTCGATGGGAGCGGCAGCCGCGTGCCGAACACTGCCGGCGCCGGCGGACCGTGGACGAAATCATGTCCGAAAATTGCTAGTCACGACCGACCCCCTGCCCTAAGATAGAGCGTATGGATGTGCCTGACAGCCGAGAGTACGGGCACCATGACCTGCAGCCGGACGTGTGTTGGCAGGCTGCCTACAGCCGCGATGCGCGCTTCGATGGGCGATTTTTCGCGGGCGCCGTAACCACCGGAGTATACTGCCGCTCCACGTGCCCGGTGCCGTTCGCCAAGCCCGACAACATTATATGGTATGCCTCGGCCGCCGAGGCAGCGGGATTTCACCCGTGCCGGAGATGCCGGGCCGCGGCGTCCCCGGGCACGCCCGCCTGGGCCGGCACATCGGCCGTCGTTTCGCGGGCCTTGCGCCTGATTGTCGAAGGCGCACTGGACAGCGGCAACGTGGAGGAGCTTGCCAACCGGGTTGGCATCGGCTCCCGGCACCTGCGCCGCCTGTTCGTGGAGCATCTCGGCGCCACTCCCATCCGCATCGCCATCACGCGCCGCGTGCACTTCGCGCGCAATCTCATCGAGGAGACCGACCTTCCCATCACGCAGCTCGCGGCTTGCGCCGGATTCCGGAGCATCCGCCAGTTCAATCACGCCATGGTTACCACCGCCGGCGAGCCGCCAACCGAGCTCCGCAGGATGC
>Ga0181528_10000225_pt1 | contig 50116 bp, 50 predicted proteins | sample PEATcosm2014_Bin_47_FD_119742 | JGI IMG/M metagenome (GOLD analysis project Ga0181528, IMG submission 119742) | Peatland microbial communities from MTU Mesocosm Facility, Houghton, MI, USA - PEATcosm2014_Bin10_10_metaG | ecosystem: Environmental > Terrestrial > Soil > Wetlands > Peat | place...
CCCGATGGTCTTTATACGTCGAAAATTGTTCCAGGAGCCCCGTACGTCAGGTTCACAGTTGAGTATGGCGAAATCATCGTGGGACCAATCGGTGGCCCTGGATCAAAAATTGAAGGTGAAGTGGCATGTAATCCTTCACCACAACTATCGGCGACAAACCCAAGCGAGTTCAAATCAACCGGTCTTATTACCTTTTACTTGGGTAGTGAGGTCCTAACGCCCAAAGGAACATTCTCATTTAACAACACGACGGTTGGCAGTCCCACGCCCTACACATTCACGCTTAGCTTTACTGGTCATTTCAACAGGGGTACCATAATTCCCGGCAAGACGATCGCCGCGGTGGCCACGCTCTCCGCTCCTCAAGTCTGCGCCACTACGGCTCCTACAATGACGTTCGACCTCGTGTGGAAGTAGCAGAAAAGCACCAAAGTCCTTTCACAAAACCTTCCTTATACGACGTTCAGCTAGTCCAAGCAATCGACGCGTCAAATCAATCTGCTCGTACCATTCCATTCATTGCCCTAAAGACTGGTCCAATAAACGGGTACTGGCGCATTTGGAGCGGGCGACGAGAATCGAACTCGCGTTCTCAGCTTGGGAAGCTGATGTTCTGCCGCTGAACTACGCCCGCAATTGGTCAATGGTATCGTCACCGCGCACGGTCGCAACGTGGAATCGCGAAGTCGCCGATCATGTACCGTTCGAGAAGTGGTTTCTCACGCCGCCCGAAGGTCCACTTCGCGCCAAATCCTCGCTGGAACTACTTGATGGTGGGATGATCGTTGCAACATGCAATCGTCCTGGCCCACCCTTTGGCACAAACATCCCGGCGTTCGAACCGGCGAACAACTCACGCGAGGGGAGCGCGCGGCAGACCGAATGCGCAACATGATGGGTTCGTGGACTTTCGTCTTCGGTTTTTTCGCGGTGATGATTGCGTGGGCTCTCACGAACACCTTGTTTCTTGAGCACATCTTGCATAAGAAGGCTTTCGACCCATACCCATATATATTGCTCAACCTCTTTCTCTCGATGATGGCGGGCGTACAGGCGGCAGCCCTACTTATTGCGGCGAAGCGATCGGATTCGATCTCTTCTGAGGTCGCAGTGCACACTTCAATGAATACCGATGACATTAAGAAATTGATCCAAGAGAATACTGAATTGACCGCTCAGGTCAAGACCAACACAGACCTGCTCGAGGAGATCCATTTGCACGTCGCAAATATTGGTCTGAAGGTTGGCGCGGACATGGGAAGGTTCCCGCCCAAAGACCAGCCGGCTTCTTTCGAGTGAGGGGTCGCGGAATCCACCGAATTACCTGATGAAGCGACAGCTCTGGAGTTCGGTACGTGGCACGCGGATGGCGATTTTGCCGGCGGGCAAGAGAAAGTCGGGAACTCACTAGGCACTATCGTTGCCATGGTTATGGTGCTCTCGGATCGGTCAATCAAAGAGGCCCTCAAGGAGGGTCGGATCATCATCGAGCCCCTGGGCGAGGACTGCATCCAACCATCTTCGGTAGATCTTCACATTGATCAACTATTTCGGGTCTTTCGCAATCATTCCCAGCGTGTCATCGACGTGCGCGACGCGCAAGAAGATCTCACCGAGCTGATTGACGTAGGTCCCACCGAGCCAATGATCCTGCACCCTGGGGAGTTCCTGCTCGGTTCGACCATTGAGCGCGTGGCATTACCCGATGACCTTGTGGCTCGACTTGAAGGAAAGAGTTCACTCGGGCGTCTTGGGCTACTGATTCATTCAACTGCGGGCTTCGTGGACGCGGGTTGGGACGGGCACCTCACCCTTGAACTTTCCAACGTCGCGAACCTACCGATAACGCTCTACCCGGGGATGAAGATCGGTCAAATCAGTTTTTTCGAGATGACGACTCCCGCCGATCGTCCGTACGGTTCTTCCGGTCTAGGTTCAAAGTACCGTGGACAACGCGGTCCAACAGCGAGTCGTTACTCGGAGAATTTCAAGAAGCCGTAGCGTCGATCATGGGGAGTAAACGGTGTTAGCTCGGATCATCATCGGACTGGGCGTAAGTGTGATCTGCTTCGTGATCGCGGGACGTCGCTTCTTCTGGCTCTCGCGCTTGATACGAAGCGGGCAACCGGCTCCTCGTCGCTGGCAGGGCTTTCGCAAAGTCAGTGAGGCCGAGGTCACCGAGGTCGCTGGCCAGCGCAAGATTCTGCGCTGGACCGTGCCGGGACTCGCACATTTCTTCACGATGTGGGGTTTCACGGTATTGATGCTCACGATCATCGAGGCGTACGGCTCGTTGTTTCAGCGAAGCTTTCACATCCCACTCATCGGCACGGATAACTGGCTGGGTTTCGTCGAGGACTTCTTCGCGACCGCGGTCCTGGTCTCGTTGGTCGTCTTCACCCTCGTCAGGATCAAGAACGCCCCTTCGCGCAAGGAGCGCGCGAGCCGCTTCTTCGGCAGCCATCTGGGGGCCGCCTGGCTGGTGCTCTTCTTGATCTCGATGGTGATCGTCACGCTCCTGCTCTACCGCGGGGCCCAGGTGAACACCGGTTATTTCCCTTACGGGGACTCGAAGTGGGCTTTCGCGAGCCACGTCGTGGCAATGTGGCTGCATCCGCTGGGCGCCGGGGTGAATTCGGTGCTCGAGGCCTTCTTCCTGCTCGCCAACGTCACGGTGATCACCGGTTTTCTGGTCTTCGTCTCGTATTCGAAGCACCTGCACATCTTCCTCGCGCCGGTGAACATCGGCGTCTCTCGTCGTCCTCGGGCCTTGGGAGGACTGGACAAGACCCCCGACATGGACATGGAGCACGTCACCGAGGACACCGTCTTTGGAGCGGGCAAGATCGAAGACTTTACCTGGAAACAGATGCTCGACTTCGCAACGTGCACCGAATGCGGTCGCTGCCAGTCAGTGTGTCCAGCGTGGAACACCGACAAACCGCTGAGCCCGAAATTGTTGATCATGGGGCTGCGAGACAACATGTTCGCGTCGGCGGACCGACTGTTGTCGGGCGATTCGTCGATTGACGTGGCGACGCTGGTACCCACCACCATTGACCCTGACGTGCTGTGGTCGTGCACGACGTGCGGCAGTTGCGTCGAGCAGTGCCCGGTTGATATCGAGCACGTCGACGCGATTATCGACATGCGTCGGTACGAAGTCTTGATGGAGAGCCGGTTCCCGAGCGAAGCCAGTCTGCTGCTGCGCAACATGGAGAACCAGGGCGACCCGTGGGGACTGGGTGCGTCCAAGCGCACCGAATGGCTCAGCGCGCTTGATTTCGACGTGCCGATCGTCGACGGCGTCATTCCCGACGACGTCGAATATCTCTACTGGGTGGGTTGTGCGGGCTCACTGGACGAGCGCGGACGCAAGCAAGTGGAGTCGACGGCTCGCATGATGCACCGTGCAGGCGTGACGTTCGCCATCCTCGGACCACGGGAATCGTGTACCGGCGACCCAGCGCGACGGATGGGCAACGAGTACCTCTTCCAAGAGTTGGCCAAAGCCAACATCGCCACCTTGAACGAGGTAGGTGCGAAGAAGATCGTCGCGAGTTGCCCGCATTGCTTTAACACGATGAAGAACGAGTATCCGGCTCTCGGGGGCGACTTCGAAGTGATCCACCACGCCGAGCTGCTCAATCACCTCGTCGCGAACGGTCGGCTCGTGCCGGGTGTGGCGTATAAGGGCACAGTGACCTACCACGATCCGTGCTATCTGGGTCGCCACAACCGCGTCTTCGACGAGCCACGCAACGTGCTCGACGCCATTCCGGGCGTCAAGCAGGTCGAGATGGGCCGCTGTCGAGAAAAGGGCTTCTGCTGTGGCGCGGGCGGCGCGCGGATGTGGATGGAAGAGAACATCGGCAGTCGAGTGAACATGAACCGCACGCACGAGGCGCTCGATACCGGCGCCGACGTCATCTCCACGGCCTGCCCTTTTTGCATGATTATGCTCGATGATGCAGTAAAAGCCAACGGCAAGGCTGACGAAGTGTCCGTGCTCGACATTTCCCAGGTCGTCGAACGCTCGCTCGCGATCGCGGTTTCGAAACAGAACGAGGCCTGAAATCTGGGCGTTGTTCATACGCCCGAAACACTTCGCTAACGAAGTAGAAATCCTCAATTGACACACTGGTGCCATCAACTTGAGGTCAGCGTCGCCCTCTCCTAGAAATCAAAAGGAGTGGATGTGCTCACCGCAGTCACCAACATCCCATATCCCAGTTGGCTCAATCCAGCTGACAACACGTGGCAATTAGTCGCCGCGACGTTGGTCGGTTTGATGAGCCTTCCGGGCATTGCAGTGCTGTATGGCGGTCTCGTTCGAAAGAAGTGGATCGTCAACACGATGTTCATGACGTTCATGGCGTTCTCGATCACGCTCGTCGTGTGGATGCTTTGGGGTTACAACCTGGCCTTCGGACCCGCGTCGCACTTCGGCGCCACCGGATCGTTCTGGAGTAACTTCATTGGTCACTTCACGCCGCTCGCGACTTCGGGCTCGGAACAGGGACAAGCAGTCTCGGGTGCGAACACACTCATACCGTTCCACTTCCCGACCGCGACGCTGGCGTACTTCCAGTTCGTGTTCGCGGCGATCACGCCCATCCTCTTTTTGGGTGCCCTAGTCGGGCGTCTCAAGTTCAAGGCCTGGCTGCTCATCGTGCCGCTGTGGATCACGCTGGTCTACTGCGTGGACGCGAAGTTGCTCTGGGGTGGTGGGTTCTTCGCCATCAAGGGTGCGGTGGACTATTCCGGTGGTTACGTCATTCACCTCAGCGCAGGTGTGGCGGCCTTCGTCGGCGCGGCGATCCTCGGACCGCGTCGTTGGCAGGACAAGGAGAACGCCTTCCCGAGCAACCTGATGATGGTCGCCGTCGGTGCGGGCATCCTCTGGTTGGGTTGGAACGGCTTCAACGGAGGTGACCCGTTCTACGCGGGCGCTGACGCCGCAGCCGCCGTGCTCAACACGAACGTGGCGACCGCCGTCGGATTAATAACGTGGGTCGTCTGGGACATGGTTGCGTCCAAACAAAAGAAACCGACCTTCCTCGGCGCGATCAACGGCATGATCTGTGGTCTCGTAGCGATCACCCCGAGCGCAGGTTGGGTGAACGGCGCAGGCGCCATTTACGTGGGTCTCATCGCCTCGACCGTGGTGTGGTTCGCGTGGAACTTCCTTTCCAAGTGCCGACCATTCTCTAAGGTCGACGACGCGTTGGGAGTCGTCTATACCCACGGTTTCGCCGGTCTGACCGGCGGATTGCTGGTGGGCATCTTCGCCGACCCGGGCATGGTGGAATACGGCATCAAGGGTGCGCATTACAAGGGCGCTGGTTCATTCTTCGTCGACGGCTGGTTCTACGGACATTCGTTCCACCAGCTTTGGGAGCAGTTCATCGCGGCACTGTGGATCATCGGTTGGACCGCCTTCGGTACGGCGATTATCTTCTTCTTTGTGAAGCTCGTCTTGGGTGGTCTACGTGAGGATGACGCGACGCTCGCCGTCGGTGACCTCGCAATTCACGATGAGGAAGCCTTCCCCGAGCCCACCTTCGGTGAGCCCGTGGACAGCCCCAGTCACCTGCACAGCGACAACGTCTAAGGAGCGACGATGAAATTAGTAACCGCAGTCGTAAAGCCGTTCAAACTTGACGAAGTCAAGGTGGCGGTGAAAGAAGTTGGCGTCACGGGTATGACAGTGGGTCAGGTACGAGGATTCGGACGCACGGGAGGTCACATCGAGATCTACCGCGGCAAGGAATACGAGTTCGACTTCATTGACAAGATCCAAATCGAGATCGTAGTCACCGACGAACAGGTGGAATCGGTCCTTGACGCCATTGTGAATGCCGCACGCACTGACACCGTTGGTGACGGGAAAGTGTGGGTTACGGACGTCGAGCGCGTGGTGCGAATACGCACCAATGAGCGAGGTCCCGAAGCGGTATGACTCAGCCGGCCTGGCGTGCGACGGCTTCGGCCGCCGCCGCCGCGGCCAGCGGGTCACCCAAGTAGTCGGCTTCGAGCACGTTGAGTTCGTTATCCATCTTGATCCGGTAGGGGATGCCAGTAGGAATCTCAAGTGCCGCGATCTCGTCGTCATTGATGTGCTGAAGCACTTTTCGTAGCGCACGGAGCGAGTTGCCGTGCGCTACGACAATGACGGCGCCACCGCTCACGGCCTCCTTGCGAAGGTCTTCGACGATGACGTCGCTGAAGTAGGGGGTTACACGGGCGACTACGTCCTTCAGGCATTCAGTCCTTGGAATGAATTCGGGCGGCACGTCGCGGTAACGCGGGTCGAGGGCGTTGGAACGAGGATCGCCTTCGGGCAGGGGTGGCGGCGGCACGTCGTAGGAACGTCGCCAGAGTTTGACCTGGTCGCTGCCGAAGCGTTCGGCAGTCTCCTTTTTGTCCTTGCCCGTGAGATCGCCGTAGTGGCGCTCGTTGAGACGCCAGCTGCGTCGCACCGGGAGCCACGAGCGGCCCGCCGCGTGCAGGGCGATGTCGGCCGTGCGAATCGCCCTCGTGAGTACCGACGTGTGCAGGACCCTCAGGTCGAGGTCGGTCAGGCCCGCGAGCAGCGTGCCCGCAGTTGTGGCTTCGTTTTCGCCCAGCGCCGTCAGATCGACGTCCTGCCAACCAGTGAAGAGGTTGCGATCGTTCCATTCGGATTGGCCGTGGCGAAGGAGAATAAGGTCAGGCACGTCTCCAGCGTAGTGAGTGTGCGGATGCCTTCAAAATTGGAGTTTTCCCTAGAATTTCAGCATATTGAGCACAGGAGGGTAAGAACTATAAGAATCACTGTCTATTTTCTTGACAAGCAGAGACTCAAGTCTGTATCCTTAGTTCTGTAAGTTCTCGCTGTCCAGAAGGTCTGGCGAGTCGAGATCGCAGAAGAGTTAAGGAGCAGTTCATGGCAAAGGCAGTCGGAATCGACCTGGGAACCACCAACTCGGTCGTAAGTGTTCTCGAAGCGGGCGAGCCCGTCGTTATTCCCAACGCCGAGGGTGGTCGTACGACCCCTTCCGTAGTTGGTTTTTCTAAGACCGGTGAGGTCCTCGTCGGCGAGGTCGCCAAGCGTCAGGCGATCACCAATCCCGAGCGCACCATTCGTTCGGTCAAGCGCCACATGGGCGAGAAGTGGTCGGTCGACATCGACGGTACCAAGTACACCGCCCAGGAGATTTCCGCGCGGATCCTCCAGAAACTGAAGCGCGACGCCGAGGCGTACCTGGGCGACACGGTGACCCAAGCGGTCATCACGGTGCCCGCGTACTTCAACGACGCCCAGCGCACCGCGACCAAGGAGGCCGGCCAGATCGCCGGACTCGAGGTGTTGCGCATCGTGAACGAGCCGACGGCCGCGGCCCTCGCCTACGGCCTGGACAAAGCCGGCCAGGAGCAGACCGTGCTGGTCTTCGACCTCGGTGGTGGCACCTTTGACGTGTCGGTACTCGACATCGCCGACGGCGTCTTCGAGGTCAAGTCAACTCACGGCGACACCCACCTCGGTGGCGACGACTGGGACGACGCGGTCATGGAATGGCTCGTCAAGACCTTCAAGGACACCGAGGGTGTGGACCTCTCCCAGGACAAGATGGCGGTACAACGTCTGAAGGAAGCTGCGGAAAAAGCGAAGATCGAATTGTCCTCGGTCCAAGAGACCCAGGTCAACCTACCGTTCATCACCGCCACGGCCGACGGACCCAAGCACCTCGACCTCAAGTTGACGCGCGCCAAGTTCAACGAACTGACGGCCAGTCTCGTCGAACGATGCCGCAAGCCGTTCGACCAAGCGATCAAGGACGCGGGACTTACCCTGGACAAGATCGACCACGTGATCCTCGTTGGTGGTTCGACACGAATCCCCGCCGTTCAGGAACTCGTCACGAAGGTCACTGGTAAGGAGCCGAACAAGACCGTAAACCCCGACGAAGTCGTCGCGGTGGGCGCCGCCGTGCAGGCGGGCGTGTTGAAGGGCGACGTAAAGGACATCTTGCTGCTCGACGTGACACCGCTCTCGCTCGGTATTGAGACCAAGGGCGGGGTCATGACCAAGATCATTGACCGCAACACCACTATCCCGACCAAGAAGTCCCAGACCTTCACGACGGCCGACGACAACCAGCCTTCGGTCGAGGTCCACGTGCTTCAAGGTGAGCGAGAGATGGCGACCTACAACCAGACGCTGGGTAAGTTCCAACTGGTGGGCATCCCGCCCGCGCCCCGCGGCATACCTCAGATTGAGGTCACCTTCGACATCGACGCGAACGGCATTGTCCACGTGTCGGCCAAGGACATGGCGACGGGCGCGACCCAGTCGATGACCATCACCGGTGGCTCATCGCTCTCCAAGGACGAGATCGACCGCATGGTTCGTGACGCCGAAGCGCACGCCGAGGAGGACCGTCAACGCCGCGACGAGGCCGAGGTCCGCAACAACGCCGACGGCCTGGTGTACCAGACCGAGAAGCTGCTCAAGGACCAGGCCGAGTCGTTCCAAGGCACCGAGCGCGACGACGTCGAAGGAGCGCTCACTTCACTGAAGGAAGCCCTGAATGGTAACGACATCGAAGCGATCAAGAACGCGACCGAGAAGCTGCTCACGGCGAGCCAGGGGTTCAGCCAGCGTTTATACGAGGAGGCCGCCAAGGCCAATTCCGAACCGGCGGCGCCAGCGGGTAGCGACGACGACATTGTCGACGCCGAGATCGTTGATTGATCGTGACCGATAAGGCAGCGACCAATGAACAGGTCGATAACGAAGTAGTGACCAATCCGGAGGTGGCGGCAGCGAATGCCGCCACCGAACCGGCGGATCCGCTCAGCCAACTCGAACGTGAGCGCGATGATTACCTGGATGCGCTCCAACGTTTGCAGGCCGATTTTGAAAACTATCGCAAACGTGTCGCTCGTTCGTCGGAGGAATCCGCGGCGCGGGCCGCGGGCGTGCTGGTGGTGAAGTTACTCCCGGTGCTTGACGTGCTCGACCTGGCCCAGGCTCACTTCGCGGGCGAGGAGAACGAAGAGGCCGCCGCGCTTGAACAATCGCGGGCGTTGCTGCTCGATACGCTCGAGAAGGAAGGCCTCGAGAGGATTGACGACGTCGGCGTGCTGTTCGATCCCCAAGTGCACGACGCGGTGGCGCACATCCCCGGTGACGGCGGGAGCGACCAACTCGTGGACGACGTGCTTCGCGCGGGTTACCGCTGGAAGGGCGCAGTCTTGCGTCCAGCGATGGTGAGAGTGAAGGGCTAAATGGCCGAACGCGAGTGGTTCGACACGGACTACTACAAAGTTCTGGGATTGACGTCGAGCGCGACCGAAAAGGAGATCACGCGCGCCTACCGAAAACTAGCCAAGGAGTTGCACCCCGATACCAATCCGGGTTCGGAGGAAAAGTTCAAGGAAGTCTCGGTCGCCTACGACGTGTTGGGTGACAAGGAGAAGCGCAAGGAGTACGACGAGGTGCGTCGTCAGGGCGCGGCGGGTGGTTTTCGTCCCGGTGGACCTGGCGCAGGTGCGGGTGGCTTCAATTTCCAAACCGGCGACCTAGGCGACCTGGGTGACATCTTCGGCGGTCTATTCGGTCAGCGTCGCCAGCGCGCGGCGCGAGGTGCCGATCTGGAGACCTCGTTGCACATGAGTTTTCGTGACGCGGTGAAAGGCGTCACGACGACCGTGAACCTGCCGAGCGCGGACGCGTGTCACACCTGCGGCGGCAATGGCGCGGCGCCCGGTACGGGCTTCGCGACGTGCGAGCGATGCCAGGGCCGAGGCGTCTTGAACGACGATCAAGGCCCCTTTGCCATGTCGAGCATCTGTCCGGTCTGTCAGGGCCGCGGCGGTCGGATCGTGACGCCGTGTCCGACGTGCCAGGGCACCGGTCGTGAGCCATCCTCGCGACGCGTTAACGTGCGCTTGCCGGCCGGAGTGGTCGACGGTCAGCGCATTCGCCTCAAGGCGAAGGGTAATCCCGGTACCCACGGCGGCCCGGCGGGCGACTTGTTCGTCGACGTCCACGTCACCCCCGACGCACACTTCGATCGCAAGGCACGCAACGTCACGACGTCGGTGAAGGTGCCGCTCACCGCAGTCATGCTCGGCACGACCGTCGAGGTGCCCACGCTTGACGAACCGGTCACCTTGAAGATCGCTGCGGGCACGCAGCCCGGAACGACGATGCGGGTGCGAGGGCGCGGCGTACCGGCTGCCGGCAAGCACGCCGCCGGGGACCTGTTGGTCACGGTGAACGTCACGGTACCGAAGAAGTTGAACAAGGAACAGCGGACCCTGGTGGAGAAACTGGCCACCGCGCTGCACGAGGAAGTTGAATCATGACAGATCGACATGAACACGCGGTCTACGTAATCTCGGTCTTCGCCGAGCTCGCCGGCGTCCACCCCCAGACACTTCGAAACTACGAACGGAGCGGTCTGCTGAGTCCTCAGCGGACGAGCGGTGGATCACGTCGATTCTCCGAAGCGGACCTCGCTGCGCTGCGACGCATCCAAGATCTCACCAACGAGGGTGTCAACCTCGAGGGCGTCAAGCGGATCATGCGACTCGAGGCCGAAGTTGATGCCTTGAAGGAAGAGCTCGCCGCCACCGCCAGCCAAGTCCGATCGAGCGTGGCGGAGACCCATCGACAGTACCGTCGCGACTTAGTGCCGGTGCAGAACACGATCGCGCTCTTCATGGACGCGGCTCGTCGACGTCGAGAGGGGAACTAATGGCTCTTGATCCGCAACGTTGGACCGTAAAGACTCGCGAAGCGTTCCAGGCGGCGACGACCCAAGCGGGCGCCGCGGGTAATCCCTACGTCACGCCGTCGCACTTGCTGCTTGCGTTGCTCAACCAAGCCGACGGTATCGCGCGTCCACTGCTCCTGGCGGCAAGTCTCGACCCCGTGTCGATCGCGTCAGCGCTAGCCGAGAAAGTCGCTGCTGAGCCGCGCACGGTTGGTGGTTCCCAGGCCGGACTCTCCAACGAGGCGCGCCAAGGACTTGAAGCCGCCGACGAACTTCGGGCGGACCTCGGTGACGAGTACTTGTCCGTCGATCACGTTATCGTCGCTTGGGCCGATCTGCTCGGCACGACCCGCGAGAACCTCCTGCAGGCCCTTCGCGGCATCAGGGGCTCAGCGAGAATCACCAGCGAGAACCCTGAAGAGACGTTCGCGTCGCTCGAGAAGTACGGTCGGGACCTCACGGAACTCGCCCGGTCCGGCAAACTTGACCCAGTTATTGGACGTGACGACGAGATCCGCCGCGTCATCCAGGTCTTGTCGCGACGCACGAAGAATAATCCGGTGTTGATTGGCGAGCCCGGTGTCGGTAAGACGGCCATTGTCGAAGGTCTGGCCCTGCGCATAGTCGAAGGTGACGTACCGGAGTCATTGCGAGGAAGGAAGGTCATCGCGCTCGACCTGGGCTCGATGGTGGCGGGAGCGAAGTACCGCGGTGAGTTCGAGGAACGTCTTAAGGCGGTCCTCAAGGAGATTCAAGACGCTCAGGGTGACGTGATCACCTTCATCGACGAATTACACACGATCGTGGGAGCGGGCGCGGCCGAAGGTTCGATGGACGCGGGCAACATGATCAAGCCCCTGCTCGCACGAGGCGAACTTCGCCTCATTGGTGCAACGACCCTCGACGAGTATCGACAGTACGTCGAAAAGGACGCCGCTCTCGAGCGTCGGTTCCAGCAAGTCTTCGTGGGAGAGCCTTCCATCGAGGACACCGTGGCCATTCTTCGCGGACTCAAAGAGCGATACGAGGTGCACCACGGCGTGCGAATCCAAGATGCAGCGCTCGTGGCGGCAGCCGCACTATCGCAGCGATACGTAGCGAACCGGAACTTGCCCGACAAAGCCATCGACCTGATGGACGAAGCGGCAGCGAAGTTACGCATTGAGATTGACTCGATGCCCACTGAACTCGACGTGGTGATGCGGCGCATCCGACAACTCGAAATCGAGCGAGTGGCGCTCAGTAACGAAACTGACGAACGATCGGCCGAGCGACTTTCGAAGCTCGAACAAGAACTCGCGGACCAGCGTGAGAAATCAGATGAAATGGCGGCGACGTGGCAAGCCGAAAAGCAGGCCATCCAGAAGATTCGCACCGCTAAGCAGGAATACGAGGACCGACGGACCGAGGCGGATCGTCTCGAACGCGACGGCGATCTCAACGGTGCCGCGGCTCTTCGATACGGAACGATTCCCGAACTCGCCAAGGCGATTGATGAGGCGACGCGTGAACTAGGTGTTCTGCAGGCCAACGGCGCCTACCTAAAAGAGGAAGTCGACGCCGAGGACATCGCCGAGGTCATAAGTCGCTGGACCGGCGTGCCAGTCGCCAAGATGCTCGAAGGTGAAGTCGACAAATTGGTGCGCATGGAGCAGTTACTTCACTCTCGAATCGTGGGCCAAGACGAGGCAGTGGTGGCAGTAGCCAACGCGATTCGTCGTTCGCGGGCCGGGCTCTCTGATCCGAACCGACCTATTGGCTCGTTCTTGTTCCTCGGTCCTACAGGAGTGGGCAAGACGGAATTGGCACGCGCGCTGGCTGAGTTCCTCTTCGACGACGAGCGCGCCATGGTGCGACTCGACATGAGTGAGTACATGGAGAAGTTCGCAGTCAGCCGCCTCATCGGTGCTCCGCCGGGTTACGTGGGCTACGAGGAGGGCGGTCAGCTCACCGAGGCGATTCGCCGTCGACCCTACGCCGTGGTGTTGCTCGACGAGATCGAGAAGGCGCACCCCGACGTGTTCAACCTGCTGTTGCAGGTTCTTGACGACGGTCGTTTGACCGACGGACAAGGTCGAACGGTGAACTTCACCAACGTGGTGTTCATAATGACGAGCAACTTGGCGGGCGACCCGTCGACGTTCTTTCGACCGGAGTTCATAAATCGCATCGACGACATCATCCGTTTCCGATGTCTCGACGAGGCGGACCTGGCGGTCATCGTGGGCATTCAATTGGGCCGGTTGCGTCAGCGTCTCGCCGAACGGCGCCTCACGCTGAACGTCACCCCCGAGGCATCGCTCGCCCTCGCGCGAGAGGGTTACGATCCTGCTTTTGGTGCACGACCGCTCAAGCGGGTCATCCAGCGTCGCCTAGAAGACCCGATCGCACTCGCGGTTCTCGAGGGTGTCTACAAAGAAGGTGACACGATCACCGTCGACCACCATGAAGGCGCGTTGACGTTTCAGTAGTCGAGAGCACGATTTTGGTGCGGTAGACTTTGTAGGCAACGAGGCCGTCTCGAGGGAGTCCAGTGCCCGCAACCGTGGTAGTCGGTACCCAGTGGGGTGACGAAGGAAAAGGAAAACTCACCGATCTCCTGGCCCGCGACATGGATATGGTCGTCCGCTACCAGGGCGGACACAACGCCGGACACCGCATCGTGGTCAACGGCGAAGCCTTTGCGCTCCAACTCGTCCCTTCGGGAGTGCTCTACCCTCATATCACGCCGGTCATCGGTAACGGCGTGGTCGTGGACCCTGCGGTACTGCTGGCCGAACTCGATGCCCTCAGCGCGAAGGGTGTCGACGTCTCCAAGGTTGTCGTGTCGGGCAACGCGCATCTGATCATGCCCTATCACCAGGAACTTGATCGATTGACCGAGCGGTTCCTCGGGAAGAATGCTCTGGGCACCACAAAGCGTGGGATTGGTCCGGCCTACGCTGACAAGTCGTCGCGAGTAGGACTACGCGTCCAGGACCTGCTCGACGCCAAGATCTTTCGCGAGAAGCTCGACGTCGTACTGCACGAGAAGAACCTCGTACTGAACAAGATCTACAATCGTCCCTCAATACCCGCCAAGGACATCACGGACAAGTACCTCGACGAGATGGCTCCGCGCATCGCACCCATGATCAAGGACACCGTCGCCATCGTGCACGACGCGCTCGACCGCGGCGAGCGAATCCTGCTCGAGGGGGCTCAGGCGACCTTCCTCGACCTCGACCACGGCACGTATCCCTTCGTGACGTCGTCGAATCCTGTCGCTGGCGGCGCGTGCACCGGTTCAGGCCTTGGTCCGCGTGACCTCACCGACATCGTGGGCATCGCCAAGGCCTACGTGACGCGGGTGGGTGCGGGACCATTCCCGACCGAACTCGACGGTGCGATGGCGGAGTTGCTCGTCGAACGCGGCCACGAATTCGGCACGAACACTGGTCGACGACGTCGAGTGGGATGGTTTGACGCCGTCATGGCGCGCCAGGCCGCTCGGCTTAATTCGCTGAGTGAGATTGCTCTCACCAAGTTGGACGTGCTGGACACGCTCGACGAGATAAAGGTGTGCGTGGCCTACGAAGCGAACGGTGAGCGCTACGACTACCCCCCGTACCATCAGTCCATCCTGCACGAGGTCAGACCGGTCTACGAGGTGCTACCCGGATGGCGCAGTGACCTGACGAGCTTCACAAGCTACGAACAGCTACCCGAAATGGCCAAGAGCTACGTGACCTTCCTCCAGGACACCATTGGAGTACCCATCTCGGTCGTCGGTGTCGGTCCGGGCCGAGAACAGTTCGTTCGACCCTCGTGACACGCAGCGTCGTGGTCGGGTCAGGCGCGCGCGAACACGCCTTGGCGTGGGCCCTCGCCCAGAGCGGGGAAGTCGTCGTGACGCCGGGCAACGCCGGCATCGCCGCACACGGCATCTCGTGCGTCGGTACGCCCTCGACGGAACTCGAGGCCGATCTCTTCGTGATCGGACCCGAGCAGCCGCTCGTCGAAGGTCTCGCGGACGACCTTCGCGCTCAGGGTAAGACCGTGGTGGGCCCGGGCGCCGAAGGTGCTCGCCTTGAGGGTTCCAAGGCCTACATGAAGGAATTCCTCGCCAGTGCCGGTGTCCCGACCGCGCGCTTTGGGGTCTTCCAACGTGAGGACGACGCGATGGCGTTCCTGTCGAGCATGGAACGCCCCTACGTCATCAAGACCGATGGTCTGGCTGCTGGCAAGGGTGTGCTGGTGACCGAGTACCTCGCCGAGGCTCGCCGCGACGTCATGGACAAACTGAGTGGCGCCGCGTTTGGAGCGGCGGGGACGACCGTGGTCATCGAAGAAGGACTCGACGGGGAGGAGTGTTCACTCACGGTGCTGTTTGATGGTTCACGCGCCGTCGCCCTCGCGCCGGCCCAGGACTTCAAGCGCGTGGGTGACGCGAACGTCGGTCCGAACACTGGCGGCATGGGCGCCTACGCCCCTATGGAGACCATGACGACCGAACTCGTCGAAGAGGTGATGGCTGGCATAGTGGCGCCTACTGTCGACGAACTGCACCGGCGGGGAATCGATTTTCGGGGCGTTCTCTACGCCGGGGTGATGTTGACGTCCAGGGGCCCCAAACTTCTCGAGTACAACGTGCGCTTCGGTGATCCCGAGACTGAGGTCATCGCTCCGCTCTACGGCGCGCGCCTTTTCGAGTTGTTGCGGGGCGTCGGCGACGGTCGTCTCGAGACGGTGGCCATAGGAACGTCGCAGTACGCGGTGACCGTCGTGCTCGCCGCGCACGGCTATCCGCATCATCCGCGCCACGGTGACATGATCTACGGACTCGCGAGGGATGGCCAGCTGGCCCAGCCCGTGGCGGGAGTGACGGTCTATCACGCCGGTACCGAGTTGGACCAACGAGGCCGTTTCGTCACTGCGGGTGGACGCGTGTTGGCGATCACCGGCGTCGCCGACTCCGTGCGACAGGCCCGCGAGCGCGCCTACGAGGGCGCGTCACTCGTAAACTTCGAGGGCAGGGTGATGCGTAGCGACATCGCCATGGCCGTGATCTAGAGGAGTGTCATGATCCCGAGGTACTCACCCCACGACGTGGCGGTACTCTTCGGTGACGTCAACCGCTTCGACACGATGCTCGAGGTCGAAATCCTCGCCGCGGAAGCGCTGGCGAAGATCGGCGTCTTGCCGAGCGACGAGGTCGCCGCGTTGCGAACTCGACGCCCCGTCATCGATGAGACGTTCGTCGCCGAAGTGGACGAACGTGAGCTGGTCACCAATCACGACACCGCGGCGTTCGTCGACGTCGTCCAGTCAAAGATCGGAATGCCCGAGGGCGCCTGGATCCACTACGGTCTGACGTCTTCGGACGTGGTCGACACCGCACTTTGTCACACTTTGGCGCGTGCGATGGACATCGTCATTGACGAAGCGGTGCTACTTCGTGACGCGCTCACCAAACGAGCCATCGAGACCATCGATTGGCCCATCATTGGGCGCACGCACGGTATGCACGCTGAACCGACCACTTTTGGTGCAAAGTTCTCGTTGTTCGCTCTTCAAGTCCAGCGCGACCTGGAGCGTGCGCAGCGTGCGCGCAAGGCGATCGCGGTGGGCAAGCTCTCGGGAGCCGTCGGAACGTTCTCAAATATCGATCCCGCGGTCGAAGAGTACGTCTGCGCCGCGCTCGGACTCGTCCCCGTGCCCGCCACGCAGGTGATCGCCCGGGACCGTCACGCTGAGGTGCTCTACGCCTGCGCGGCGTTGGGCACGTCGATCGAGCAGTTCGCCCTTGAGGTGCGGCTCTTGGCACGCAGTGAGGTCGGCGAGGCGGAAGAGCCGTTCTCACCTGGTCAGAAGGGTTCTTCTGCGATGCCCCACAAGCGTAATCCCGTGCTCTCTGAACGACTCTGCGGGCTAAGTCGCGTCCTTCGTGGTTACCTGCAAGCGGGCCTCGAGGACGTCGCCCTCTGGCACGAGCGCGATATCTCGCACTCGAGCGTCGAGCGGGTAGTCCTGCCCGACGCGCTGCAGCTGACGGTCTACATGCTTCGAAAGGCGACCGGTCTCGCGAACGGTCTGGTGCTGCACCCCGAGCGCGCGTTGGAGAACCTGACGGTGACTTCCTTGGGACTGGTCTTCTCGCAGTCCGTGCTGCTGGCTCTGGTCGAGTCGGGTATGTCACGCGACGACGCGTACCGAATCGTGCAACGTTGCGCACGCGAGGCGATCGAGGAGCGGCGTAACTTTCGTGAGGTCGTCGCGGGCGACGACGCCGTCACGTTGAGCAATGACGCGCTCGACAAAGCCTTCGACGTACAACGGCTGCTGCTTCATCGACGGCGTTTCCTCGACGCATTGACGTGGGCTCCGTGAGTCTCGACCTGCACCACGTCTATTCGGGTAAGGTTCGCGATCTGTACGAGGTCGACGACGAGCATCTACTCATGGTGGCGTCTGACCGTTTGAGTGCCTTTGACGTCGTAATGAACGAACCGATTCCCGAGAAGGGGCGCGTGCTCACGGGACTGACGAACTACTGGACCCGCGAATTCGCCGGGCAGGTGCCAGCGTCGCTGGTGTCGTGCGACCCGCGCGAGATCGAGCCGTTCGTACCCGGATTCCTCGAGGAGAAGGCGTGGCACGGTCGAACGATGCTGGTACGCCGCGCTCAGATGTTGCCGCTGGAGTGCATCGTGCGCGGGCGCCTCGCCGGTTCGTTCTACGCCGAATACGCCGCTCAGGGAACGGTCCCTGGAATGGACCTCCCATCAGGGATGAAACTCACCGATCCCTTCGAGACGCCGTTGTTCACGCCCTCGACCAAGGCCGACTCGGGTCACGATATCAACATCGACCTGACCACCGCGGCAAGTCTCGTGGGCGAGGACGCCCTGGACCGGGCCATGACACTCTGTTTGGATCTGTTCTCGCGCGCGGCCGCGTCGCTCGCGAAAGTTGGGATCGTCCTGGCTGACACCAAGTTCGAACTCGGCTACGTCGACGGCGAATTGGTCGTGTGCGACGAGGTGCTTACGCCCGATTCGTCGCGCTTCTGGTCCGCCGACCATGTTCAATCGGGCCAGACACCCCCGTCGTTCGACAAGCAGCCCTTTCGAGATTGGCTCACGGCACAAGAGTGGGATCATTCGCCACCACCACCAGCAGTGCCCGACGACATCGTGAAAGTAACGTCGGAACGTTACGTTGCGTGCTACGAACGAGTCACCGGGCATTCGCTTCGCCAATGGTACGGTGAAGAGAAGTGAACTATCCAATCATCGTTGACGTCACTTTGCGCGAAGGTATCGCTGATCCAGAAGGCGCCACCATCGAACGGGCGTTGCCCGCACTCGGCTTCAACGGGATCACTCACGTGCGAGCCGGCAAGTCGTTTCGCATGAACATCGACGCCGAGGATGAGTCGTCGGCGCTCGCCACCGCCGCGGCTCTCGCGCAGCGACTGCTGTCGAATCCGGTGATTGAGAACGCGACGGCGCGAAGCGCCGCGAAGGAGTAACCGGTGACCCGAATTGGCGTGGTGGTGTTCCCGGGTTCGAACTGCGAGTACGACGCCCTTGGTGCGGTCAGTGCCCTGGGCGCCGAGGCCGAGTTCGTCTGGCACTCGGCGACCCACCTGGAAGGTTTTGACGGCGTGATCCTCCCCGGAGGTTTCGCCCACGGCGACTACCTGCGCCCGGGGGCGCTCGCCCGCTTTTCGCCGGTCATGGAGGCGGTCGCCGAATTCGCCCGCGCGGGCGGCGCGGTGCTCGGTATATGCAATGGTTTCCAGGTCCTGACCGAGGCGGGACTCCTGCCCGGGGCCCTGCAGAAGAATCGCGGCCTCACCTTCCTGTGTCAACCAACGACGCTGACCGTCGAATCCACCGCGTCGGTACTCACCAGAGGCGCCTTTCGGGGCCAGGAGTTGGTCATCCCCATCAACCACTTTTCGGGCTCATACACGTGTGACGACGAGACGTGGGCGTCGCTCGTCGCCCATGATCAGATCGTGCTTCGCTACAAGGAGAACCCCAACGGCTCACGTGATGACATTGCGGGCGTGTCGAACGTCGAGGGTAACGTCGTCGGCTTGATGCCCCATCCCGAGAGGGCCATGTCCACGTTGCTCGGCAGCGCCGACGGACGAGTGCTCCTCGAAAGCTTCGTGGGCGCGCCGGTGGGTGCGCGCTAGTTCGACGGCCCGACGTGTCCGATCCCTTTCGTCGTGTCGCTCGAACGTGTTACGTGTTGGCGATTATCATCGTGCTCTATTGGGTGCTCTGGTACAGCCACCGTTCGCTCGTGGCGTCGGAGAATTCGAAGCTCTACGTGAACTTCGAACAAGCCTTTCCGCTCGCCGATGGTTTCATTGTCGTCTGCTTGGTGCTCGCCGCGCTATCGCTTCAGCGTCGCGCACCGACCGCGTTGTTGTTCTTGCTCGTCGGCACGGGCGCGGGGTTCTATCTTTGCGCCATGGACGTGCTCTTTGACCTCGAGCACGGTATCTGGGGCAAGGGCGCCAACGGTGTCGTTGAGTTGTGCATCAACGTGCTCACGCTTCTCGCGGCGAGCGTTCTTTCGAGATGGACGTGGTCGCATCGACGCGAACTCGATCCGAGGGGCGAACGTTCTGACGCCGCCGGGTAGTTTGTAAGTGTGAGTAGCGCCCCCGAGCCCCTGCACCGTGCCTTGGGCCTCACCGATTCGGAGTTGGCCCAGATCCAGTTAGTCCTCGGGCGAGACCCGAATCCCTTGGAATTAGCCCTCTACGGCGTGATGTGGAGTGAGCATTGTTCTTACAAGTCCTCGAGAATCCACCTGCGTCGACTCCCCAGCGAGGGCCCGCACGTGCTGGTGGGCCCCGGCGAGAACGCGGGCGTGATCGACGCTGGTGACGGCATCGCGGTCGCCATCCGCATCGAAAGCCACAACCACCCTTCGGCGATCGAGCCGTACCAGGGGGCCGCCACCGGGGTGGGGGGAATCCTGCGCGACGTCTTTACCATGGGCGCGCGTCCGCTCGCGGTCATGGATCCGTTGTTCTTCGGCAATCTGGACGACGCTCGTCAGCGCTGGCTCGTCGAAGGGGTCGTCTCAGGGATCTCGGGCTACGGCAACTCCGTGGGCGTGCCGACGGTCGGCGGCGAACTGACCTTCGACGAGTGCTATTCGTCGAATCCGCTCGTGAACGTGCTGTGCTGTGGCGCTCTGCCCACCAGCCGACTCGTACTCGGCGTCGCCTCGGGCGTCGGCAACCTCGCGGTCCTGCTGGGCTCGTCCACTGGTCGTGACGGGATCGGCGGCGTCTCGGTGCTCGCTTCGGCCGGATTCGTCGGCGACGACGGCGCAGCTTCACTGGATGACGCCAAGCGCCCGAGTGTGCAGGTGGGTGACCCCTACGAGGAGAAGCGACTCATCGAGGCGTGCCTCGAATTACTCGACCGAGGACTGGTGGTCGGGATCCAGGACCTCGGCGGCGCGGGACTCGTGTGCGCCACGAGTGAGACCGCCGCGCGTGGCGGCGTGGGGATGGACGTGGACATCACGGCAGTGCCACTTCGAGAAGAAGGTATGCAGCCCTTCGAGATCATGACCTCGGAGAGCCAAGAACGCATGCTCGCGATCATCACGCCCGAGAACTGGGAGGAACTCGCGAGCCTTTGTGCCAAGTGGGAGGTGCGAGCGAGTGTGGTGGGACGCGTCGTCGAGCCGAGCCTTGACGTGAACGGGAACCCGCGCGGATTGCTTCGCATCAGGCGAGGATTCGATGGCGAGGTCCTCGGAGAGGTCCCCGCCCAGTCCTTGGCCGACGAAGCGCCGCTCTACGACCGAGCGCGTGAGCGGCCGACCTCGCTCGACGCCGTGCGCGAAGACGACCCGACCTTCGATGAACCAGTCGGTTCGCCCAATGATGACCTACTGGCGTTGTTGGTGGATCCGGCGTGGGTCTACCGGCAATATGACTCGCAGCTCTTTCTCAACACGGTGGTGGGACCGGGACGCGACGCATCGCTCCTGCGCCTGGCGGGGCCCGGTCTGCCCGCCTCCGAGCGCGGCATCGCGCTCTCGACCGACTCGAACCCCCGATGGTGCGCGCTCGATCCGCGCGTGGGTACCGCCCTGACCGTCGCCGAGAGCGTGGCGAACCTGGCTTGCGTGGGTGCGAGCGCCAAGGCGCTCGTTAACTGCCTGAACTTTGGAAACCCCGAACATCCCGAAGTCATGTGGCAACTCTCTGAATCGATCGACGGCATGGCCGAAGCGTGTGTGGCTCTGGCGATTCCCGTCGTGGGTGGCAACGTGTCGCTCTACAACGAGAGCGGCGGCAACGACATCGATCCAACACCGGTAGTGGGGCTGCTCGGTGTGCTCGAGACGCTGGTCGCGCCGCCGCCGGGCTGGAACTGGCGCGAGGGTGACGCCGTCGTGCTCGTGGGCGCGCGCCGTGCCCCGGGCACCGTGCCCTTTCCACTCGCTGGTACCCGCTGGGCGACCAGGCGCGGACGCCGAGGCGGCAACGTCGCTGCCTTCGATGGTGCTGGACTCAAGAACACCTTCGACTTCGTCACCGGTGAGGTCGCCGAGATCTGTGCGGGCGCGTCGAGTGACGTGACGTCGGTGCACGACGTGGGCTCTGGCGGTCTCGCCACGGCGCTCGCGGAGATGGCGAGTGTCACTGGTCTAGGTGCCAATATCTTCGAACTCGAGGGTCACCAGGAACTCTTCGCCGAGTTCCCAGGTCGCTTCGTCATGACGACGAACAATCTGGAGCGCTTCATCGCTCGTGCCGTGCGCGCAGGTGTCGCTGTCGAGGAGATCGGCCGCGTCGGCGGCACGAAACTGACCATCGGCAAGGCCATCGACCTCGAGGTGCAAGAAATCGCCCGTCAACGTCGGGGAGCACTCGAAGAAGCGCTCGAGGCCGCGGGTTAGTTAAGCGCCTTCAACTCGTCGAGGACCTCGTTGGGGACTCGAAGATCACCTGACTTGCCAAAGCCGAGGGTGACGTCGCTCTTATAGCTGCCGTGGTAGTCCGAACCCCCCGTCGGGATCATGCCCGCGTCGCGAGTGAGTTTCACCATCAACGAGCGCAAGGCGTCCGAGGTGCCACCGTAGTAGGCCTCGATGCCGCGTAGTCCTCGTTCGCGCAGTGACGCCATCACCCTGGGCATCGTGGCGACGATCGCGGTCGTATTCATGGAGTCCACGTAGTTCACGAGCGGATGGGCAATGGAGAACACGGTCGACGAGCCCTTCGCGGCGTCGACGAACTCCTCGATCGCCATGCTGGTCTTTGGTACGTAGGCCTTACCCTCGGAGCCCAGCCACTCGACGAAGACGCCGTTCCATCCCTCGTCGGTTCGTTCGCCCACGATCTCGGGATGAAGTTCGAACATGGCCCGCGCGAAGTGGGGTCGGCCGATCGAGTGGACGTTGCCCGCGAGCAGCGCCAGGTAGTCGATGGTCAGTTTGTCAAAACCCTTCTCGTTGAGCACTTTTACCAGGGCCGCGTTTCGTACGTCGCGGTCCTGGCGCAGTGAGGCCAACTTCAATTGGAGGGGGTGGGCGGGGTCCAGGGGCACGAAGTAGCCGAGTACGTGCACGTTGCGCGGGCCCACAGTTCCGTCGGGACGCTTCTTGGGGAATTCATTGTCTCGCAGGGAGACCTCGACGCCACTGACCAGTTCGACGCCGAAGCGCTCGCACGCTTCGCTCATCTGGGGATAGCTCGCGGTCGTGTCGTGGTCGGTCAGGGCTATTGCCGAAATGCCCAACTCGTACGCCTTTTGTGCCAACTCGGTCGGCGTGTCCGAACCATCCGAGAAGCTCGAGTGCGTGTGCAGGTCGATCACGGCTCCAGCGTATCGACCAAGCGCCATGGGGTTGGGTGGCTGTGCGAGAATGTCCCAGTGCCTCTTCGACTTCTGACCCCTACAGTGGAGAAGGCATGAAAGAAGCTTGTGGCGTCGTCGCGATAGTTGCACCGGGGCGCGACGTGGCGCATCTCTGCTACGACTCGCTCTACGCGCTACAACACCGTGGGCAGGAATCGGCCGGCATGGCCACTTTTCACAACCAGCAGATCACGGTCGTGAAGGACAACGGGCTCGTCAGCCACGTCTTTGCCGACACGACCTTGCGCGCACTCGCCGGATCGCTGGTCATCGGGCACACCCGCTATTCCACGTCGGGTTCGGCGAATTGGACGGCGGCGCAGCCGGTGTTTCGTTCCGCTGGTTCGTCGGGTTTCGCGATCGCGCACAACGGCAATCTGACCAACACCGCCGAACTGGCCGACAAGGCGGGCATCCAGGTGACGTCAATGCTCTCGGACTCGGACCTGGTCGCCGAACTACTCGCTCGCGAAGTGGAAAATGGCCACACGCTCGCCGAGGCGCTATCGGGCGTACTCTCGATCGCCGAAGGCGCCTTCTCGATGGTGGTGCTCGAAGCGGATGCGGTGCACGCCGTGCGCGATCCCTACGGTTTTCGGCCGCTGTGCCTCGGTCACTTGGCGGGCGATGGCGCGGCGGAAGGCTGGGTCGTCGCTTCTGAGTCGCCCGCTCTTGACGTGATCGGCGCCTCCTTCGTCCGTGAGATCCAACCGGGTGAGATGCTCACCATCACCAGCGCCGGGGTCACGTCGACCCAACTCCTCGAACCAGCCGGCGAGAAGCAGAAGCTGTGCATCTTCGAGTTCGTCTACTTCGCGCGGCCCGACACCTATCTCATGGGTCACCAGGTGCACACCACGAGACGACGTATGGGCGAGCTGCTCGCCGGCCAGTCCCGCGTGGAAGCGGACATCGTCATGGGCGTCCCGGACTCGGGCGTGCCCGCGGCCGAGGGCTACGCGAAGGCGTCGGGCATACCTTTCGGCTACGGACTCGTGAAGAATCGCTACATCGGACGAACCTTCATCGCCCCGGACCAGAACAAGCGAGCGGCCAGCGTACGGCGCAAACTCAATCCCCTGCGCGAGAACATCGAAGGTCAGCGTCTCATCGTCGTCGATGACTCCATCGTTCGCGGCACGACGACCCAGGCGCTCGTCAAGATGTTGCGTGACGCCGGGGCCAAGGAAGTGCACCTGCGGATCTCCTCGCCGCCGTTCATGTGGCCCTGCTACTTCGGCATCGACACGCCCACGCGTGACGATTTGCTGGCCGCCAACAATTCGATTGCCGAGATGAACGCGTTCATAGGTTCTGACACGCTCGAGTTCATAACCCTGGCGAACCTGAGAAGTGCAATACAGCTCGACGGCGAGTGTTGCGACGCGTGTCTCACCGGTAACTATCCCGCACCCACCCCGGTAGCTCTCGGGGCGAGCGGGGGTCGTTGGTGAGCCGACTGCTCGAACAGCCCCAAGGTGGCATGACGTACCAGTCGGCCGGTGTGTCAATCGAAGCGGGCGAGCAAGTGGTCCAGCGCATCAAGCGAGCCGTGGACAGCACGAAACGACCTGAAGTGCTCGGGAGTATCGGCGGCTTCGCGGGCATGTTCGCGCTCAATCGCGCCAAGATGAAGGACCCCGTGCTTGTCGCGTCGGCCGATGGCGTGGGGACCAAACTCGAGGTGGCCCGCCAGATGGGCCGCTACGACACGGTGGGCCGTGATCTCGTGGCGATGCTCGTCGACGATCTCGCTTGCGTGGGAGCCGAACCGCTCTTCATGCTCGACTACGTGGCGGTGGGCTCACTCGACCCCGCGCGCCTCGAGGAGTTGGTGACCGGAATCGCCGAAGGTTGTCGCAACGCGGGCATCGCGTTGTTGGGCGGCGAAACCGCTGAGCACGGTGACGTGATGCACTCCGACGACCTAGACGTCGCGGGCTTCGTGCTGGGCGTGCTCGAGCGCGGCCACGAGTTGGGCGTGCACCGAGTACACAAGGGTGACGCACTCATCGGCTTCGGGTCACCGGGACTGCGCTCGAATGGTTATTCGCTGGCTCGCAAGGTGTTGATGGGTGAGTCCGGTGCGCTGGCGCGACCGGCGTTTCCGGGAGCGACTCGCTCGTTGGGTGACGAACTCCTGTTGCCTTCAGTCATCTACGCGCCGGCCCTCACGGCCATGCGCAAGAAGATGGGCGATGGCGTCCGAGCGGCGGCGCACATCACGGGCGGGGGGATCATGGGAAACGTCGTGCGAATCGTGCCGCCCACCCGCGACGCCGTCATCCACCTCGACGCCTTCGAGACCCCGGAGATCTTCTTCGAGATCCAACGCCGCGGCCAGGTGAGCGCCGACGAGATGGTGCGAGTCTTCAACTGCGGACTCGGCATGGTGGTGGTCGTCGACGCCGACGACACCGACACCGCGGTCGAGGTAGCTCGCGAGGAGGGCCTCACCGCCTCGGTGATCGGCAACATTCGAAGCGGTTCGGGATCGGTGGTGCTGACGTGAGCGACGCACGCGCTCGCGTGCACGAGCACCTTCTGGATCATTCGGTGCGCCGCGGGGACTTTACCTTGAAGTCCGGGCGCACGTCGTCGTGGTTCATCGACTCCAAGCGGACCATCTGTTCGCCCGAGACCATGGTGGACGTGGCGACGCTGCTCTTGGAGAGAATTCCCTCAGACGCGACCGCGATCGGTGGGCTCACCATGGGTGCGGACGGTGCGTCGTTCATCACCGCGGGCGTCGCGGCGACCAGGGGTCGACTGCTTCGGGCGTTCAGCGTCCGTAAAGAGGTCAAGGATCACGGGGCCGGGGGACGAATCGCGGGCGCCCTCGAGGTCGGCGATCGCGTGGTGATCACCGAGGACACCGTCACTCGTGGCACCAGCCTGCTCGAAGCAGCGAAGGTGGTCCAGGAGTTCGGGGCAACCGTCGTCCTCTTGCTCGCGGTCGTGGACCGGGGGGGCACGGTGGGTGACATGGCGAGGCACGAAGGGCTCAACTTCGACGCCCTGTTCAGCGCGCCAGATTTGGGCTTCTCCTACGAAGGTGCCTAGGCGCCTTCGGCGAGTGCATCCAACACCCTGGTGCGCCATTCGCCGAGTTGGGGATAGTGCTCCTCGGAGGTGTGGCCGAAACGCAACACCAGGGCGTCGAGGTCCGGAGCCACGCTGATCATCTGGCCCTCGTAACCGCTCGCCCAGTACGTGCCGTAGCGGTCGCCGGTGACCCACCACTGCCAGGAGTAGAACGAATCGCTGTCGGGATCCTTGCTGAGCGGTACTTGGGCCGTGGCGGCCCACTCGCGTGAGATCAGTTGTTGGCCGTCCCATGCGCCGCCGCGAAGGTAGAGCAGGCCGAACTTGGCGAAGTCGAGCGCGTTGGCGTGCAGGTAACTCGACGCGACGAACACGCCCGTCGGGTCGAAGGTCGCCACCGCACTCTTCATGCCGAGTGGGTCAAAGAGACGTCGATGAAGGTAGGCGTCGTACTGGTCGGCGTAACCGACCTCGTCGGCCACGATGCGACTGAGGACGTTGGTCGTGCCACTCGAGTAGTTGAAGAACGTACCGGGCTCGTGGGCGAGAGGTAGCGCCGCGGTGTAGCCCGCCATGTCGTGCTTGCCTTCGCCGAAGAGCATTTCGATGACGTGGCTCACCTGACCGATCTCGTAGTTCTCCACGAAAGCGAGACCGTCGCGCATGGCGAGCAGGTCCTTCAGTTTGATGGCGTGGCGCGGGTCGGTGGCATCGGACCATTCGCGCACCGGCGCACGGGCCTCGGGGTCGAGTCGGCCCTCGTCGACGAGGGTACCCAGGATCATGTGCAGATGTGATTTGGCCATGGACCACGACAACAACTGCGAGTGCGCGTCAATCGTCTCGGGTGAGCGGTCGAAAAACTCCTGAGCGCCCGCGTAGCGCTCGGCGATGACCCGGCCACCCTGGATGACGACCACCGCGTTGGTGATCGCGAGTTCGTCGGCGCTAAACGCCTCGTCGACGACGTGGGCCAGACGCGCGGGCGTCGCGCCCGCTCGAGGCCAGCGTTCGGTGGGCCAGGCGACGCCCGCGGGTTGGACGGCGAAGCGGGGCGTGACGTGCGGCATCTCGTTCATGGTCTCCCTTTCGGAGCCATTGTGGCACGGCTCGTCACACCTCGTCGGTAGGTTTCGTCGATGTCCGGTGATCCGCAACCCGCAGAACGCTACTTTTACCGCTCCGCTCGAGTCAGTCACCGCGATTCGATGGTGAGTATCTACCTGGTTGAGCGTTGTCACGGTTCGCCGGTGGTCGCGAGGATCGAAGCGATGGGACTCGTGCACTCGAGGATCGGTGACCACGAGATCGCCCTACGAGGGTTGCGACGCAATCTCGTGTCGGTGGGACCCTGGCGAGCGACCCGCAGCGCGCGGCATACTCGCGTCGCGGTGCGGCCACTGCGATAAGGGACGCGTTCGTTCCCTGGGAAACTCTTGGAAACGATCGGTTGGTGGTCGAGACCGGCGTCGATCCGGTGACCTCACGCTTTTCAGGCGCGCGCTCTACCAACTGAGCTACTCGACCTCCTCGTCACCCTTTCGGGTGTCGAGCGGACCTGACGGGATTTGAACCCGCGACCTCCGCCTTGACAGGGCGGCGTGCACTCCGAGCTGCACCACAGGTCCTCGGTGTTCTCGAAGCGAAGACTCCGAGACGCGAAGTGTCAGTCTATCCGTTGGCGGGCGTATGAATTGGGGCTGGACAAAGGTCGCAATTCGACCGGCTCGTAGACTGGTCTCCGTGTCCTCGGTGCGTCGAACTCTGCGAGTGGCGACGGCCTGAGCGTGAACAACACCGTCGTACTGGTCGTTCTCGGAGCCGGCCTCGTACACGCGGTGTGGAACGCCATGGCCAAGAGCCTTCACGATCAATTCGCGAGCTTCGCCCTGCTCAATCTGGGTGTGGCGTTGGTGTGCGGGGTCACCTGGCCCTTCGTGGGACTGCCCAAGTCGGCGGCATTGGTCTATCTCGCGTTCTCGGTCCTGTGTCACGTCGGCTACGAGCTCTTCCTCATGGGTGCTTATCGACGCACCGATTTCTCCCAGTCCTATCCGATCGCACGAGGAATCGCGCCGTTGCTGGTCTCGCTCGGGGGACTGATCTTCGCCGGCGAGCACATTAGTCCGCGTGGGCTGTTCGGTGTCGTCGGGATCGTGGTCGGCATCGTAAGCCTCGCCGTTCGAAGGAACCCCGCGGTCGCGAACCGCCAGGGCGTCTACTGGGCTCTCGCGACCGGTGCGGCCATCGCGATCTATACGGTGGTCGACGGGCTCGGCGTGCGTGCGAGCAACAACGCCCTTCGCTACGCCCTGACGCTCTTCTCGCTGCAATCAGGCGTCTGGCTGTTGGCCGTGGTGGCGCGCCAGCCGCGGGGTTGGTGGCCAGGAGCGCGCCGAGCGTCCATCGGCATGCTCGGTGGCGTCTTGTCAATGGTGGGTTACGTCGCGGTGCTCTGGGCGCAGATTCGAGCACCCCTGGGCGTGGTGAGCGCCCTTCGCGAGACCGGCGTGCTGTGGGCGGCGATGATCGGGGTGTTCATCTTTCGCGAAGGTCGACTGCGCCGCGTGCTGGTACCCGCGGTTTTCGTCGTCGGGGGCATCGCACTGCTCAGCCTCGGCTGACCGATTCGACTCAGTAGGGGAGCACCAGACAGAAAGGGTGGCCCACCGGGTCGAGGTACACGCGAAAGGTGTCACCGGGTTGATCCGCACCGGGCTGGAACGAGTGCTTGGTGGCCCCTTGTTCGAGGATGTGGCGCTCGCCCTCGTCAAGGTCATCGACGATGAAGTCGAGATGTAGTTGCTGGGGTACGGGACCCTCGGGCCAGGTCGGCGCGACGTAGTTCTCGACTCGTTGGAACGCGAGTGTGGGCATTCCCTCATTCAAGAGACGCACCCACTCGATCTCGCCGGGATCCTCGCCGTCCAATGGTTCGATCTCCATGCCGGTGACACGCGCGTAGAAATCGGCCAGGGCGAGCGGGTCGGGGCAGTCGAGGGCCGTGAGTTCGAGTTGAGGCTTCACGGACACAACGTAGTGCGCGTGCTCGGACCCAGCAAGTGAAATCGAGGCGTACTCTACCTTGACACCGAGGCTCCACCAACGACACCGGTGACGCCGGACGCCCCGAAGAGCGTGGTGATGATCCTTCTGGATTCGCTCAACTGTCGCCTGTTTGGGGACCACCGATCCCACGAGTTCACCACGCCGAACCCGACTTGCTTCCCGCGCCCCGATGGAACAATCGCCCCTCTAGGCGTCGATGACGCTGCGAGGGAAATCGCTGGTCGTCGCCGCGTACCACTCGGCTGAGGCCTTGGGCGTGCGCGCGAACGTGGTGCGATCCACGCCCACGATCCCGAACTTCGGACGGTACCCGAAGGACCATTCGAAATTGTCGAGGAGGGACCACTGAAAGTAGCCGCGGACGTCGATGCCCTCCTCGAGCACGTTGTGCAGACCCTGGAGAGCCCCCTTGAGGTAACGAATCCGCTGATCGTCGTCATCGGTACCGATGCCGTTCTCGGTGACGAAGATGGGTAGCGACGAGAGCGCGGCCGCACGACGCACCGTGTACTCGACGCACTGAGGCCAAAAGAGATAGCCCATTTCGGTCTTCTCGCCGGGCGGGTCAAAGACGACGCCGTCGGGCCCCACGACCATCTTCGTGTAGCACTGCACGCCGATGTAATCGTCCTCTGCGAAGGATTGAAGGTACTTGTCCTCCATCTCGGCTCGCATCGCCTGCATCTTCTCTTCGCCACCGGGCAACGCCTCGTATTCTTGCATCGAGAGCGGCATACCGATGGGGTAGGTACCCGGTCCCGCCCGCAACGCCTCGCGCATCGCCACGTGGGCCTGGCGCATGATCTGGTTCACGGCGACGAATCGGTCATTGTCGGCGACTTGGGGCGGAAACATGCCGATGAGGTAACCCATCGCCGCGACAATGTTGGGCTCATTGATGGTGCACGCAATGCCGATCAACTCACCAAATTCTTCGCCGACGACCATGGCGTAGTGCGCCAGCCAGCCAACGATCTCGGGGTTTTCAAATCCTCCGGCGTCAGCGACCCACAGCGGGAGTGTGAAATGGTGCAGGGTCACTACCGGCAGGATGGCGCGTACGTGGCAGGCTTCGAGAACTGCCCGGTAGTGGTCGAGCGCCTCGCTCGAGATGACGCCGTGTTCGGGCTCGATGCGAGCCCATTCGATCGAGAGACGAAAGGAATTCAAGCCGAATCGCACCAGCAGATCCAGGTCCTCCTCGTAGCGGTGCCACGAATCACAGGCGTCCCCACACGTCTCGACCGCTACCGTATCTGGCGCGCGTTCGAAACGCCACCAATCGGTGTTCGTGCCGCCGCCTTCGATCTGATAAGCGGAGGTCGACGTGCCCCACAAGAAGGACGCGGGGAAATTGACTTTGCGTTCCGTCATGGAAAGAATCTAGAGCCCGGCCAGGGCCGTTGCTCGTCGGCCCTATTTATTGATGATGACGATGAAGCCCCACACGACGGTCGCCACGATGACAAGGGCAACGAGACCCATGGCGGTCACACTCAGACTTCGCAGCGCGACAGAGTTGTCCGCACGGCGGTAGTGCGAGAACGAGTGGACGCCGACCGAGAAGAGGACTACGAGTCCGATGCCCAGGGCGACGCTCGTGTAGAGGACCTGGACAAGGGCGTGCCAGTCGATCAGCGGTGTCGCGGGAGTGACCGTCATACCTTGACGGGCTCCTCCACCGGCTCCAGTGGTTTCTCAAATGCCTCAGAGTGTTCGCCCCACTTGTCGTTGACATTGTCCGCGTTGATCTTGTCCTTACGCGAGTGGTAGTAGATGAACGAGCAGTAGCCGATCAAGATTGCGGTCATCACCACGACGCCGAAGGAAACACCGAAGGCCCGCTGTCCGTAGAAGGCGAGGGCGCCGCAGACGCCGGCGCAGGGAAGTGTGATGAGCCACGCGGTAGCAACCCGACCGGCCAACTTCCAGCGCACGGCGCGCTTACGGGTGCCCACCCCTGCGCCGAGGATGGAGCCGGTCGCAACGTACGTGGTCGAAAGGGGCATGCCGAAGTGGCTCGACGTGAGAATGACCACCGACGAGGTGATCTGGGCCGTGAAGCCTTGGGTTGGACTCAACTTCGTGAATCCTTGGCCCATGGTGCGGATGATGCGCCAACCGCCGATCATTGTTCCCGCGGCGATGGCGAGACCACAGATCAGCACGACCCACTTAGGAGTGGCGCTGTTCTGAGCGAGCGTTCCGTTGGCGACGAGCGCCAGGGTGACCACTCCCATGGTCTTTTGCGCGTCATTCGTGCCGTGCGCGATCGAAAGTAATGACGTCGAACCAATCTGTCCGATGCGCATGCCGGCCGACTTCGTCGCGTCGTCAGACCTCTTCGTGAGGCGACGGGCGAGCGAGGTGGCTATCGCCGCGATAACGAGTGCGAAGATTGGTGCCGCGATTGATGGCGCGAGCACTTTGCCGACGATGCCACTCCAGAGCACGGCACTTGAACCCGCGTGCGCGATCATGGCGCCGATGATGCCACCGATGAGTGCGTGGCTGGACGACGAGGGAATTCCGAAATACCAGGTAGTTACGTTCCACACGATGGCGCCGATCAGCCCGCCGATCACGACTGGCATGATGATGTCGCCTTGGCTCACGATGCCACTCGCAACGGTGGCGGCGACCTTGAGTGAGAGGAACGCGCCGACGAGGTTGAGAGCGCTTGAGAGGATGACGGCCGTGCGAGGCTTCAGGGCTCCGGTGGCGACGGTGGGCGCGACGGCGTTGGCGGTGTCATGAAAGCCGTTGGTGAAGTCGAAGCCGACGGCGATGAGCACGACGAACACCAGCACGAAAGTGTTATGCACACTCCACTCTTAGCAAGCATCCTTGGCACTTTTCGAGGCAAAAGTCCCCATTTGGCCTACTTTTGGTTCAGATTTCACCTTCGCATTACTTTGACGTGGCGCGACTGTCGAGGCAGCAGATCGGTCACGCAAACGAGGGAGCGCGACTCGCGAGGTTCGTTCAATGACCGTGAAGCTATTAATTGCACTGATTGGCGTGTGTCTCATTGGGTTGCGAGCGACTGAGTCCAAACTCGAGATGAATCGTGCGGTCAGTGATCGTGACGGGGACGCGTGGATCCTTGGCGTTTGCCGTCGCGTGGTGCACGCGTCATGGGGAAACCAATCCTCGGGCGACGATCGAAATTCGCACGACCATCGCGGCGTTCTTGGAGATCGTGATGCTTTAGGCGTTGAGGCGACTTATCACGTCGTCGACGACGCCGCTCGTGGTGGACTCGCCACCGAGGTCGAAGGTCCGTATCCCGTCGGCGGCGCCTTCGAGGGTGGCCGTTCGTAGACGCTCGCCCGCTAACTGGAAACTCGGGTCGTCCAAATGGAGCGCGGCCTGGTCGAGCAACGCCGCTTGGGCGAGCAGCATCGCCATCGGGTTCGCGACATTCTTTCCCTGCAACGTTGGTGCGGTGCCGTGGGGTGCCTCGGCCATGGCGACTCGAGGATGAAGATTCTCGTCCAGGGCCATCAGCACGGACTCGGCGCCCGCGATCGAGCCGAACATAGCGAGCACGAAGTCACTCAAACAGTCGCCGTCGCGATTGAGCGAAGGGATGACGAGAGTTTGCTCGTGCACGTCGGTCAGCAGACCCGCGTAGGTCGCGTCGATGAGGATGGGGCGGTAGGTGACGTCGGGATATCGTTTCGCCGCGGCGTCCATCTCTTCTTTGAGCATGCCCTCGTAGGTGGGCGACACCGTCCACTTCGGTCCTCCGTAGACGACACCGTGGGTTTGAGCGGCGGCCTTGAACGAGTATTCCGAAACGAATCGGCAAACCGAGCGGTCGATTCGTTCAGTACGCCACGCCACTTCGTCGAAACTCCCGGGCGTTCCTTCACGCCCTTCGTCCGCACCATAGGCGTCACCCACCGCCATGCGTATCACGATGATCGGCTTGTTGGTGGCGACGACGGGAGAGACGCCGGGAATGCGACGCCCAGTCCGAACGATCACGGAGCCACCGATGCCTTCACGCAGGAGCCGGTTGGGCGATCCGACGCCGCCCATTTCGGGCGGCGTGATAGTGGCTGCCTTGAGCCCTAGTCCGGTCTCGACCATCGCGGCCGCGGCCTCTCGCACGACCTCGTTATTCGTCGCGCGACGGTTTTCGAGAGAAAGGTCAAAATGTTCAAATTGCAGGCTTACGCCAAGCAGATCGCCCGTCATGACCCGGAGTGATTGGTCGAGTAGTTCCTGGCCAGTTTCATCGCCGTCACAGACGATTACCTTTGCGATCGTGGTCGCCATAGCAACTCCTCAGGGTGAAATGAACCGTGTCGCGCGTGAGAACACTACGGCGTTACTCAACGTTAATGCAAAGTAAAGTGGCCAGTCGTCGACAGATGCGTTGGGCCACGCGGCTTCAACTGGAGATTGAGACGTCGTTCTCCTTTTCGCCACTTTCGCGCTCCGTGTGCGGCGAGAGTAGTTTGGTCCACTATGAGTGGGGAGCCCATAGTCGAAGCTACGGTAGAACTGGATGATGTCACGGTCCGGTTCGGCGGGCTGCTCGCTCTGGATCAGGTCTCCTTTGATGTTCAGCCAATGGAGATAGTTGGTCTCATTGGTCCTAACGGTGCCGGCAAAACAACAGCGTTTAACGTCATCTGCGGTTTTCAGAAAGCCGATTCGGGCACCGTCCGTTTCCCTGCTTTGGGTCACAACGCCCTTACGACCTCGCAGTTGTGCGCAGCCGGCGTCGCTCGCACGTTGCAGGGAGTCGGACTCTTCACGAACATGAGCGTTTTGGAGAACGTGATGGCTGGCGCTCAGGGACACGTTGGTCGTGGTTTCGCTTCGTCGCTCTTCGGGTTCCCCGCAGGCTACCGTCACGAACTGAAGTTGCGCGACGATGCGATGGCCCAACTGGAACGACTCGGTATTGCCAAGTTCGCCTCCGCGCTGCCTTACAGCATCCCTTACGGCATCACCAAGAAGGTGTCCATCGCCCGGGCCTTGATGGGAAGGCCGTCGTTACTCATGTTGGACGAACCAGCGTCGGGTCTCGACGAGAATGAACTTCAGGAATTGGCTGAGCTGATAGTCCAGTTACGTGAGTCAATGAGTGTCTTATTGGTTGAACACAACATGGATTTTGTTATGCCCTTGGTGCATCGACTCGTCGTCCTCAACTTCGGCAAGGTGATCGCGACTGGAGCACCGGCAACAATAAGCACGGACCCCGAAGTTCTGGCCGCTTACCTCGGGGTCGACTCGTGATTCGAGTTGAAAACCTGACGGTCAGCTATGGCGCAATTCGCGCGCTCGACGACGTCAGCGTCCAAGCCAACCCAGGACGGGTGACCGCCATTCTGGGGGCCAATGGCGCCGGCAAGTCAACTCTTCTTCGAACCATTTCGGGGCTCGTCGCGCCCAAGAGCGGGCGGGTCTTTTTTGGCGACCGCTCGATCTTGTCGACGTCCACTGAGAACATCGCGCGACTCGGTGTTGCCCACGTACCGGAGGGTCGAGGTGTCATCTACGAACTCACGGTCGAGGAGAACTTGCGCCTCGGCGCCTTCGCGAGCAAAGTCGATATCCGCGAAGGACTCGAAAAGCAGTACACGCAATTTCCGGTATTAGGCGAGCGGCGCAAGAAATATTGCGCAACCTTGTCCGGTGGCGAACGTCAGATGCTCGCTATGGCGCGAGCGCTAATAAGTAATCCCCGGGTGCTGCTGCTAGACGAGCCTTCACTTGGGCTAGCGCCCCAAGTGACGTCGGAATTGATGAACTTGATTCTTGAACTCTGTCACGCCAGCGATCTGACGGTCATGTTGGTGGAGCAGAACGCGAAGAGTGCATTGCGAATCGCGCACGACGCGGTGGTGTTGCATCTAGGGGTTGTCGTTGCGAGCGGTGAAGCGGACGTGATCGCCAAAGACAAGAATCTCCGCCATTACTACCTTGGCCTGGTTCAATGATGAGCACATTTCTCGCCTCACCGATCATGCACAATATCTTTGCTGGGTTGGCGCAGGGTGTTATCTACTCTTTGGTTGCACTAAGTCTCGTGATCATCTGGCAGTCCACGCACGTCCTCAATTTTGCCCAGGGTGCGATGGCGATGTTCGCCAGCTACATCGGCATGACCGAGATAGACCGAGGACTGAACTACTGGTTCTGTCTCGTGGTGTCCCTCGCTGTTGGGTTTCTCTTCGGAGGGCTAACTGAGCGGATTCTCATCCGCCCCCTCTACGGCAAGCCTGAGATCAATGCCATTGTGGTCACGGTCGGATTTCTGGGTGTCATCGAGGCGGTGGCTCAGGCCATTTGGACCAGTACCACACGAAATATCGCGACGCCACTGTCGCAGATCTACTTCCACGATCAAGGTCGTGTCGTTCTGCTGTCGCCGTTCGTCCTCTTCCAATTTGGCCTAGCACTGGGAATTATGGCCCTGGTCGCCGTGCTCTTTCGGTTTACGAACCTTGGACTCAAACTCCGCGCGTCAGCACTCGCACCTGAAGTCGCGCGCTTGCTTGGTGTTCGGGTCAATCGAATGCTCACGATTGGTTGGATGTTGTCGGCGGGCGTCGGCGTGGTCGCTGCGGTGATCGTGGCATCGGGGAGTTTCGGGCTCTATCCCAGTGACATGGACGGGATCTTGATCGCAGGATTCATCGCCGCAGTGGTAGGAGGCTTGGATTCACCCGTGGGCGCGGTCATTGGGGGACTTCTTATCGGTATCGCCGAACAGTTTGTCTTGGCTTATTGGTCGGCCGATCTTGCATCCCTTGGGGGACTTATCATCCTCGTCGTCGCGTTAATGATCAGACCACAGGGCATCTTCGCCAAGAGCGTCAGCAGGCGAGTCTGATGAGCTGGTTTCGCTCAATCGTTGCTCAAGAGCGAACGACCGCACGTCTTACCGGTGTGTTGGCCGTTACCATACTCACGCTCGCAATTACCTTCGTACTACCTCCCGTGGCGGATTCTCAGCTGGCGGGTGGGGCCGCAATTTCTATTGTCATTCTGGGACTGAGTTGGCTCGTAGGCTGGAGTGGCCAGATCTCGCTCGGCAATTCCGGATTCATGGCCGTTGGCGCATACGCCACTGGAATCTGGGCGGTCCATCATGGATCGACTCCGTTAATCTTTACCTTCTTCTTGGCGACAGTGATCGGTGCCATTAGCGGCTTGATCATCGCAATTCCGTCTACTCGACTTAGCGGGCCCTACTTGGCTGGCATGACCCTCGCTTTTTCAGCGGCGATCTCGCCCATTGCTCAGAACTACACGTCCGTCACGGGAGGCGAAGGTGGCTTGTTCTTCAACACGTTGACCACCCCCCATTGGTTCCTGGGGTTCTTCTCGGGTCAGAACGCCACGATCAATGCGGCCGCTCAGTGGACCGCGGACCTCGCCGTGGTGGTGGCAGGCGTGGCCTTCTTCTTCATGGCGAACCTCTTTCACAGTCACACTGGTCGGGCCATGCGCTTGGTGCGTGACAATGACGTTGCGGCCGAATTGGTCGGCATCAACCTGCCTCGTACGAGGACCGTTGCCTTCGTGGTATCGGCCGCGTTCGCCGGCCTCGGCGGGTCGGTCTACGTACTCATAAACGCCACTGTGAATCCTTCGGCATTCCCGCTCACGTTGTCAATCACCTTGCTGACTTTGATGGTCTTAGGAGGCATAGGTACCTTGAGCGGTGCAGTTATAGGTGGGATCATCTATGCGTTCAGCACAAATTTGATCAGTCACCTCAACTCATTGACTGGAATCAACCCCACTTCCAATCTGGGTGCCAACATGCAGGGGATCATCTTCGGGGTCCTTCTCATCCTGACGATGCTCTTCGCCCCTCACGGCATCGCAGGATTGGGGCGCCGACTTCGTTTTTTTGCGAAATCTGTTCGTCGAGTTGCGTCTGCTTCTACTGGCGAGTAACTTTGCGCTAAGCATCAAATTAAGCATTAACTAATGGGGGGGACAATGAAAATCGGAAAGAGGAATCGTCGTGTCGCCGCACTGCTGTGCAGTTCGGCTTTGGCGTTGGCGACCGCTTCAACGGGCCTGATCGGCGCGAGCGCCGGGGCATCGACTTCGACACCGGGAGTGACTGCGACCAGCATCACCATCGGCGCGTCAGTGCCGCTTTCGGGCATCGCTGCGAGCTACGCATCGGTCTCGGCGGCTGCCAACGCGGTGTTCAAATACATCAACAAGTTGGGCGGCATCAATGGTCGAAAGATCAAGTACATCCGTCTTGATGACTGCTACGGCCTTGCTGCGTACGGTCTTGGATGCACCGCTGGTGCCAGCACGACACCCTTGAGCAACAATCAGGAGTTGTTGGCCCAAGATCACGTCTTCGCAACCGTGGGGTCGCTCGGCACCGCGGCCGAAATGAGCGTCATGAGCTACCTGAGGCAGAACAACGTGCCGCAGCTCTTTGTTAATTCCGGCTCCGTTGAATGGAATCAGCCAAGCTCGTTCCCCGAACTCTTCGGGTACCAGACGAGTTATGTTGCCGAGGGCAAGATCTTTGCCAAGTACATCAAGGCAAACTTCCCCACCGACACCATTGGTTTCATTGGCCAGAACGATGACTTCGGTGCTACGGGACTCGAAGGGCTCAAAGACGGCGGCATCACCATCCCGTCAGCGGACAACCTGACGTACAACGCGGCAGACGCGATTTCTGGTTCGACGAGCGATATCACGGCCGACGTCTCCACATTGGCGCAGAACAAGGTTCCGGTCGTCGTGCTGGACTCGGTGCCTGGTTTCACCTACGGAATCCTTGCTACGGCACACGCACTGGGCTACTCGCCACAGTGGATCATCTCGTCGGTGGGCTCGGACCCGCTGTCGGTGAATACGCCGCTCGAAGCGGGCGCCGTAACGCTCAGTTACTTCCCTTCGACCACTGACAATGCGGATCCTTGGATTCCTTGGGTGCGCAAGGTTCTCGAAGCGGACCCCGCCGACTTTCCGAAGTTCAATTCATCGTCGGTCATGTCGTTCAACGAGCTCTACGGTGCCGGCTACGCGTTGGCGTTCGCTGAGACACTTCGCGCCGAGGGCAAGAATGTCACCCGAGGTGGGTTCGTGAAGGCGCTGACCTCAATGACGCTTGCCACGCCCGCGATTACACCGTTGCGTTTCACTGGGGGTAACCACCAGGGCATGCAGGGTGGTGCGATTGCGACAGTGAACTCGAACGGGACTCTCGCGCCAACCAGCGTGACGGTCACGAAGTCGGTGTTCACCACCACTCCGTTTGCGGGTAGTTCCATAAATTCTTCGAACTGGATAATTGCTCCAATTCCGAGCTGGCTGAAGTAAGTAGTCGCAGCAACAAGTCTGGGCCCCATCCTTACGGGTGGGGCCCAGACTTGTTGCGAGGCCAACCAGTGAAGTAATGGGTAACGTGGCCCGAACTTCGTGGTTCGTCGGTGTTTCGCCCGACACGGTCGCCCGATCAACCGAACGTGAAATCGTAGGCTTCGAGACCCTTTGAGAAGGAGAGTCCTAGAAGCCCGTTCACGTCATTTTTGTTCTTGAATAACGTGTAGAGGCGGGGATAACCCGAGACGGCGACCGTTTGGTAAGCCTTTCCGTTCAGCGTCTCAGTGATCGTACCGTTACCGCTCATGACGAGATAGACGTCGTTGGCTTGGAAGTTGATGTTGATCTTCGCGCCGGCGACAGCCCTGATCTCCTGAGGACCCGAGTACCATTCGCCAGCCATGGCGAAATTCCCCACGGGGATGTTCGACGGTGAGTGGTAGACCGCGGCCTGGTTCTGACTCAGTTGACTACCCACTAGGTAGGACTCAGATGCGTAGTCGTAGCCCAGGTAGGACTCGGGGCTGGTCTCTTGGGTCGGCGTGCGGTTCGCGACGCTGGTGGGCGGGGGAAGTTTCTCAGTCGGGTTCGCCGCTAGGAGCAATTGTCGGATCAGTGACTCGGTGCCGCTGTAGTCGCCTTCCCCGTAGTCGACGTGACGGATGACGCCCTGGGCGTCGATCAAGTATTCGGCCGGCCAGTAGTTATTCGTGTAGGCAGTCCACGTGGCCAGGTTGTTATCCACGGCAATGGGGTATTTCACACCCAGGCTCTTGGCGGCACTCTTCACGTTGCTGATCACGTGTTCGAAGGCGAATTCCGGTGCCTGGACGCCTACGATGTCAAGTCCGTACTTGTGGTATCGCGCGTACCAGGCCTCGACGTGCGGGAGCGAACGTTGACAATTGATGCACGAGTAGGTCCAGAAATCGATGAGTACCACATGACCACGCAGTTCGCTGAGAGTCAATGGCGTGTCGCCGGGAGTGTTGAGCCATTTGACGATGCCGGTGAATTCGGGCGCTACGCCACACTTTTGTATCGTCGAAACGGGTTGCGTCGCGGCTGCCGTCTCGCACGAAGCGAGCGAGCCGCTTCCCACCGTGCCGTATTTGAGTTTCTGGAGCGCTTCGTAGGTGGACTTGTTGGCCTCGAGGTGCTGTTGAAGCGCATTCGTGTAGCCCGGGACGAATTTTTGAATACCACTGAAGGCGTTGAAGATGATGCCCAACGCCATCAGGATCAACAACACGCCCGCGACCGGACGCAGTTTTCTTGCGCGTTGCGAGAGTCGACGGTTCCTTTCGATTAACCGGTCGCCAGTTAGGGCTATCGCGAAAAGGGGTAGCGCGGCGCCGGCTCCGAAGAAGAGGCTCAGCAGCACGCTGTAGAAACTGACGTGGTGACGCGCGCCAAGTACCGAGATCGCGGCGAGCACCGGGCCGGCGCACGGTACGAAGACCGCACCAAGTCCGAGACCCAGTACGAAGGCGGATCCGTTGCCGCTGGGTGCGCGCGCGCGAATCCGGGCGAAAGGTCGCTCCAGTAGTTGTTCGACCTGGGGAACCAGCAGGCCAATACCGAACAGGATGAGAAGACCAATACCCACGTCGCGCAGAAGGTCCTGGGGAAGACCGAGAGCGCTGAGAACGGCCGAACCGGCGGCAATGATCAGGCTGAAGCTGATGATGAGTCCAGCGATGACCGTGGCCGAACGACGCCGACGCGCGCGAAAGGGGTGCTCGACATCCTCGACCGGAGCGGTCCAGCCCACCAGAACCACGGGCAGCACGGGCAGGATGCAAGGAGAGATACCCGCGATGATCCCCGCCACGAAACCGATGAAGAGTAGACCGATCACTGTTCCCCTTTGCTGACGCTGAGAAACGACGCCACGCGTCGCTTCAGACTAGGGGTGACTAGTTTGACGTCGACCAGAACAGCCACCAGCATTTAGTACCCCGCGGCCCAGGTTTCGTTACAGGGTGTCGGATTTGACTCGAATCATCGGTATTTCTAGGGATACTTCGGATTCTGGCGAGACTAGAGAAGGTGCCGTTCGGTGGCCCAGTTCGTCAACTGGTAGCGATTCGAGAGTTGCAGCTTGCGCAGCACCGCGGACACGTGACTCTCGACGGTCTTTATCGCGATACTGAGTTGTTCTGCGATGTCGCGGTACGAATAACCCCTCGCAATCAGTCGCAGCACTTCGATCTCGCGAGGGGTCAGCTGATCGAGCTCGGGGTCGAGCGATGGCGCGGATAACCCATCGAGCGAGCGGTTGGTGAACGCATCAAGCACGAAACCCGCGAGGCGTCGCGAGAACACCGCGTCACCCGCCGCGGTGCGCACGATGGCTTCTACAAGTTCTGGTCCCTCGATATTCTTCGTGACGTAGCCACGCGCACCTGCGCGAACCACGGCAATGACGTCCTCGGCAGCATCCGAGACCGACAGTGCGAGGAACTTCACACCGGGTTGTTCCTTGTTCACTGCTCGCAAGACTGCTAGCCCACCGCCGTCTGGCATGTGCACGTCGAGCAGGACGACGTCAGGCGAGCGTTCGAGAATTATCTCGATCGCCGCGGCTACCTCATCCGCTTCGCCGATGACGCTCACGTGACCCGAGAGTTCCGCCCGCAGACCAGCGCGTATTAACGCATGGTCATCGACGAGAAAGACCGTCGGTACTCGTTCCGCGGTCACGTCGAACTAGATGCTCGAGGAAGCCGAAGCTCCACCTCGGTACCAGCACCGGTCGAACTCGTGACGGTGGCGGTGCCACCATGGCGACGCATTCGCTCGATGATGGATCCGGCAATTCCTTGGCGGTCGGGCGCGACCGCCGCGGGGTCGAAACCAGAACCCTGATCACGCACGAAGAGCGAGACTTGTTTGGCCTCCACTTCGACGTAGATTGCCACGTCTCGAGCACCCGACCACTTCGCCGCGTTCAGTGCTGCTTCGCGACAGGCTGCGACCAACGCGAGTGTCGCATCGTCGAGCGGTATGTCGCCGACCAAGACGGCATCCACCGATATGTCGTAGTTATCTTCGATCTCGCTTTCCACGTCAAGAATCGCTTGGGAAAGGGTCCGAGCCGTTGAAGAATGCGCACCGAACGTCTCAGGATTGGCTAACCAACTTCGCAGATCACGCTCCTGTTGCCTCGCCAAGCGAGTCACTTCGACGGGGTCGTTGGCGGATCTTTGTATTAAGGAAAGTGTTTGCATGACTGAGTCGTGCACGTGTGCCGCCATGTCGGCGCGATCTTGCGCTCGCACACGCGCTCGCCGCTCCATGGACAGGTCTTGGATGGAACGGATCCACCACGGCGCGAACAGGGCGAAGAGACCCAGGACGAGGGCGCTGGCTCCAGCTAAGACGTACGCAGCCGCGCCGTGCTCTCCACTGACGCGAGACATTAGCGAGATTCCCCAGATGACGAAAATCACGCCAAAGCCCGTGCGCAAGGCGACGGCACGCCAGCCGTCGGTACGCCCGACTCGTGTTTTCGACAGGTTCGAGGAGACCTGGCGCAAGTTCTCTCGCTCGTCTTCTGAGGCGCCTCGCCACACCATGACGGCCTCCAGGCAGGACAACGCGAGGAACCACAACGATACCCCCGGAGGTCCAACACCGATCGTGATGAAAGCTATGAACAAGGTGAGTACGGCAATCAAGATCGCGAAGAGGATCTCCTTATCGCGTCGATCGTTCATGGTCCTGGTGAAGATGGACGATGATTCGTCTCTTCGGGGCACGAGCATCCAAATCGTCATGTAAGCCGCCAAGCCCAGGGCGAAAAAGAGGGCCAGCAGTACCGTGATGATTCGTACGGTTCGCACGCGCACACCGAAACGACGAGCGAGTCCGCTGCATACGCCGCCGAGCAGAGCACCGTCCGAGTTCCTACGCAGCGGTCGTTGTGGACGACCGGGGGTGTCGAGCCGATGCCCCGATGCTATGAGTGGTTGCTTGTCGATGATTCTGAGTCTGTCATGATGTTCGCCACGGAACAATAAGGGTAAACCCTTGGTAAAAGGGCGGTTCTGAGGGTTCATCCCGATATCGATGTCTGCGGCCCACTACTTAACATCGGAGTTATGAGTGAAAACGACGTCCTAGGCGATTTGAACAATCCTGATCCGGCTACAGCACCGGTGAGACTCCACCGTAGTTCGACCAACCGCAAGGTTGCGGGTGTCGCCGGGGGCATCGGCGAAAGATTTGACATCGACGCGAACGTCGTGCGAGTGGTCTTCATCGTACTGACCCTGGCAGCCGGACTAGGTGCCGCGATCTATCTCGCGATGTGGGCTTGCGTGCCGCTGAGTGGTGCCCAGGAAGGAGACGAGGTCGCGAACGCTTCGGATGGTGGACACCACTGGAGATTTCGTAGCTTAGTTTTGCTTGCCGGGGCACTCTGTCTCGGTCTGATCTTCTTGACGGTGACCCTCAACGGACGCAACATCGGTCGAGGTATAGGCCTCTTCTGGCTGGTCTTCCTCGTGGTGCTCGCCGTTGGATCTTTGCGCCGCCCTGGGCGGTTTCGCTTTGTTCGGTTCCTTCTTGGATTACTCATTGCGGTGGTGAGCGTGGCGGTTCTCGCGTCCGGTGGTGTTCTGGCCTACGTCGCGGCTACCGGTGTTCCGATGACAGGTGGCGTAGGTCAGAGGATTTACCAGCCGAACTCGGTGGCGCAGGTCCAGCGTCAGTACCGACTCGCCATCGGCTCCATGACCATCGACCTGCGTGGCGTAGGTTTCCGTGATGATTCGATGGCGATTGTGGCGACCGTGGCGATTGGTCAGCTCACGGTCGAGGTGCCACCTGGCGTACAGGTCAATCTCAATGCCCAGAGCGGAACGAGCACGATTGTGTATCCCAACGGCCGTCAGTCGTTTTATCTGTCGGGAACGACTAAGGCTGCGCCGTCACATTTGAACCTCACAGTACGGGTAGGCATTGGAAGAGTGGAACTTTATCGAACGGGTCCCGCTGCAACAATCTCGCCGCAGCCTCCCATACCAAAGCCCTAGAGACGCTGTGGCCAAGTAAATGGTGGCGCAAGCTCGTGACGTGCGTCCAGAGATTGTCGTGTGGCTCGTCCTCGAGGTCACTCGTCGTATTCGTCGCGATTCGCGTGAGGTTGTCCGGATCTAGAGTGCGACGATTAACCGTACACTCGACCTATGAATACCCGGGCCTCAAAGTACGTCACCTATGGCCAGTGGAATCTCATCGTGTTTGTTCTTCTTTGTCTCAGCATTCATCCCGGTTTCGTTCTCAAGCGAGACGAAGGAGGTTTCAGCAACTACGGGGTCCACATCAAGACGGTGGTCCCCTACACACTGACGTACCTCGGTTGCATTATCTTCACGCTCCTCGCCGTCAAATATCTCCCAGCGTCCGGGCACAATGCGAGGGTTCTGGCCATCGTGCTCCGCTCATACGCGCTGCTCTGCTTCCTTCTGCTGGTCAGTACGTATGGTTACACGCTCAACGCGCTGCTCAAGGACACTCACGGGGCGATTGGCCTCATCGCAATGTTGTTTGACCCTGCGGCATCATTATGGCTCTTTCGTCACATGAGAGGATCAGGTTGGAATCGGGCCTTGGCGGGGGTTGAAGTTGTCGGAGTGGTTCTCGGCGTCATCGACATAGTCAACGTGGCGCACGTGCTCTTTGCCGCGCAGGCCGTGATCGCTATTGGATTCGGGTTTCTTTTGGTGCGCGGCACGCACGAACTCGAGAGTCTGGAGGTTCAATCGTCATGACCGAGAGGCGCTTGGGTCTCATCGGGGGCATGTCCTGGGAATCCACGCGGACCTATTATTCACTGCTCAACGAACTCACCGCGGCGTCGCTGGGCCCGTGGCACCAACCGCTGGTTCTCGTCGATTCGTTGGATTTCAGCGAGATCGTGGGTCTGCAGAGGGCTGGTGACTGGGAAGCCACTGGTCGGATCCTGGTGGCGTCCGCTCAACGTCTTGAACGAGGCGGGGCGACGGTCCTGGCCATCACGGCCAACACCATGCACGTCAATGTTGACCAGGTTGTCGCTAACGTTGGCCTCCCCGTGATTGACATTCGCGAAGCGATCATTGGAGAGCTTCGCGAGCGCGGTGCCACTTCGTTCTCTTTGTTGGGAACGAAATACGTGATGGAAGGCGACGTCTTTACGTCCTATCTGGCGAACGCTGGCGTGCACGTAGTCGTTCCCGATGAGGGAGAACAACGAGAGCTCCAGCGAATCATCTTCGATGAGCTGACTCAAGGAATTGTTCTGGAGAGTTCGCGGGCGACATTCCTCGCGATTGCGGAGAATTGTCGACGCAGGGGTGGTGAGGTGGTGGGTCTCTGCTGCACCGAGTTCGGCATGCTCGCCGATGAGTCCACTACATCGTTTCCGGCCATCGATTCAACCAAGGCGCACGTGCGCGCCTTGTTGGCGTCAAACTAGCGACGCCCGCCAAGCCCCGAGCCGCGCCGGGGCAACCGACGCGGCTCGGGGCTTCACTGCAAGGTCGTCAGCTGATGGCAATTCCCTCTGATGCGGTCGGGATGTCAAAGACTGTGGCGACGGGTGTCAACGCGGCGTTAGGGCCGATCGCGAAGACGTCGATCGTGCCAGCACCACCGCTCTCGACGTACAGGAACTTCTCATCAGGCGACACCACTGAGTCAGTCGTTCCCGCGTGAGTGGTCGCGGCGACGCTGGCGACTATCTGAGGCGCACCAGAACTCGTCTCGTCAAAAGACGTGATATCACTGCTCCCGGCGTTCGAGCCGAAGAAGTAGCCGTTGGCCGAGGATACCCAGCACAGCGCCTTCGCGTTGTCACTCACTGTACCGAGTGACGTCAGGGACCCGTTGGTGTTCACCGTGTAGACACTCGCTGAACTCGTGCCGGCTTCAATGGCGAACAGATTGCCGGCGGCATCGAAGTTGAAGTCGTAGGGAACCGGATTGTTCGAAGCGCTGATCACAGGGGCTGCACCCAGGACGCCGCTCGGGCTCACCGAAAAGACGTCATAGGAGTTGGTGGAGTTTTTGGTCGTGACCACCAAGTGCTGGCCATTGGGGGTATAGCCCACCTGGCCTGCACCGTGTACGTAGTCCGGGGGCGTCGTGTTGCTCAGTCCCAGCGAGCGGTTCTCGTTTGCGAGCGTCACGAGCTTATCGTGGTCCAAGGTGAACTCCTGGACTGCGCCCGCGCCACCTGCGTTGAGGACGGTGACGAGGTTGTTGTGCACGGCGATTGAGTTGGGGAACTGACCGCCACTTGAAACTTGCTGGACGAGTTTGAGGTGCGTGCCGCTCACGTCAAACACTGAAACCGTGTCGCTTCCTGCGTTGGTGGCGATCAACTTGCTGTTGTTGTCTGCGAGTACCAGACCGTCCTGACTTCCGAGAGGCGCGGCCGAGGAATTAGCACCGGCTCCTCCGACTCCTCCCGTTGCGTACGAGCCGGCGAGTGAAATAGTCCCGTCACTTCCTCGCTGGTAACTGAGGATTGAGTTACCGGTGAGCGAGTCGGTCTCTATAAAGAGTGCGTGAGTGTTCGACGCGGGGAGCGACTGCGCACCAACTTCGGTGGTGAGCGCGACACCGCTTGTGATGAGTCCGCCGAACAGTGCAAGTGCACTGAGCAGGCGTAGGTTGTTCGTACTTCGCATGTTGTTCTCCTTGGGTTGGATGTGTTACTTGGTAACAGTGCTCGGTTGGCTGCGAAGTGTTACAGCGAGATGCCATGTACAGATTCAACGAGTGTCGACTAAGCCAGCAAGTCGATTTAGGTAGAACGAAAGAACTCATCATGTCGTGAGTGAGTTACGGCAGCCTTCACACGAGAGATATAAAAGCTCGCGTCTACAGTGTCGCCAAACGAAATATTGTTACGAGCCGATGGGCGAACTACCCTAGGTGTATGGAGGACGAAGTTCTGCTCAAGCGAATTCTGGGTGGTGATCGCGACGCGTTCACTGAACTCGTAGAGCGCTATCAATCTTCTCTCGTTCGACTTGCGCGATACTACGTAAAGACCGAGTCTTCTGCCGAGGACGTTGCCCAGGACACTTGGATCGCCGTCATGAAGGGCCTCGAACAGTTTGAAGGGCGCTCGTCCTTCAAGACCTGGCTCTTTCGAATTGCCGCGAACCGTGCACGAAAGACTGGAACACGCGAGTTCCGCGTCGTGAACGTGGACCCGGTTGATCCGGTGTCGAGTGCTCGTTTCAACGAGGCCGGAATGTGGCGCGAGGCCCCGGTGCCCTTTACTGAACTAATAAACGACAAATTGGCCAATGCCGAAGTCTTGGAGGCGTGCCGAAGCGCAATACGGGACTTACCCGAACCTCAGCAATCGGTTGTAACGCTTCGCGACGTCGAGGGACTATCTACCAGGGAGGTTTCTGAGTTACTTGAAATCTCCGAGGCCAATGCACGCGTCTTGTTACACCGAGGCCGAGCCAAGATCCGCGAGGCGCTGGAAGGAAAGTTGAAAGGAGGGTACTCATGGCAATGACCAAGGACATCACGTGTCACCAAGCGGTCGCCCTCGTGAGTGACTATCTGGAAGGCGCACTGAGTCGACGCGATCGGCAGCGTCTCGAGCGTCACCTGGAAGGCTGTGAGGCTTGTTCGGCCTACCTCGAACAGATGAGAATCACCATCGCGATCAGCGGATCAGTCGGCCCCGAGGACTTGCCGGCTGAAGCCGTGTCGCAACTTTTGGACGTTTTCGAGAAGTACCAACGGGATAAATCGAACGAGTAGACGAGCAGGGGCCCCGGGGTCACTCAGGTTTCGTCGGCAACAACCACACCCTTGAGCCCATACCCCACGCTCCCGATGGCCCATAGAGCTCAGTGAAAATCCGGTGTGTCAGCACCGTCTTAGGGTCGCGGGCACTGAATTGAATCTTTTTTGAATACCACTTACCGTCGTAACACGCCGGAGAACAGCCGTTCCAGGTCAGCGTACCGGTCGCTTGTGCGCTGACCGAAGTCCACGAGATCCACGTGATGTGCTTGATGTAACGGTTCGAATCGGCGCACGTCAGTACGATGTTGGTCGGTCGCACCTGGAGCAGTGTGCAATTGTAGAGCGAGGTGCCCGGTGGGTTTGCCGCGAGGGCTGGTCCTGGGTTCGCGATGAGCATCAAACCAGAGATATTCAACGTCACCAGGAGCGCGCCCGTCAAGGTGAAACGTTTCATCATTCGCTACTCCTTGGTGGTGAATGTCGTTCCGGACGGCAGTTCGTCACGGGAGTCGGGGTGCAGTATCCAGGCTGACTGGCGCCCCTGCACGGTCCATTCTTCGGGCCCCCCGACCACGGCGGTGTCCTCGTCAATTCCGAGAATCGTCGCGTTGTCGTCAAAGGGCAGCAAGAAGCGCGTCGCGACGTCGGGCATTCGCTTGGTGAACAGGTCGAAATGGGGAATGACGCGAAGGTGGGGCAAAAGTCCCAGTCCCGGCGTGCCTCCCTTCTTGGGGTGGCGCAGGGAAGGCACCCACGTCGTCATGGCCATAGCGCCAGCGCTGCATCCCGCGAGCGCCGCACCATTTCGCCACGCTCGCACGATGGCGTCCCACAGGGGTGTCTCGCGCAAGGTCTCGGCCAGGTAACCCGGGTTGCCACCGGACATGTAGATCAGTCCCGCGCCCGCGACGAACTCAACGTAGTCCTCGTTCATGGCGTCGTCGCGAACGTTCACTGGGATGATGACCGCTTCAACGCCAATTCGTTCGGCCTGGGTCTTACCTAGATTGTGCCAATGCTCGACCACCTTGGGACCGTCCGGCACCGCGGCCGTCGCAAGCTGCACGTACCGGGGTGGTCGCCCTTTCAAGAGTGACGCCTCGATCGCTGTCATCTGGGGCAGATACTCACCTGATCCCACGAGGGCGATGGGTCCTGGTGATTGCTCAGTGCTCATGGGTTGAGTCTGCTTTCCAGACCGACGTGCGATGCGCCTGAGGAGAAGAAGCTCTTAGGCATTCAGGAGTCTCTGGTTCTCGTGTACGTCACCAAGATGGTGTTCGCACTCGTGAAGGGCCTGCGCACCCGCCCAGAGAATCGTCACCCTGGCATTCGAGATGGGGCTGTAGGTGAAGAGTCGCTTCTCGTAGTCAGGTGGTAAGGCCCCGAAAGTCTTCACGAACAATCGTGACATTGCACCAAGCTCGATCGCGACGTCATCGGGTTGGTCAAATCTATAGAAGCCGAGGTCAACTCGTTCATCTCGGTAGATCGGCGAGCCCACTGAATTTTCTTCAATCGAGGCCCGCACGATTCGTTCGCGAATCGACATGAAGACATCGCGCATATGGCCGCCATATTCGAGGATTGACCAGCGGTCGGGCGTCGGGCGGGCGTTGACGGATGGTGCTGACGAGAGTAGGGCGCCGACGAACTGCTCAGTCGCCTCGTTCGTGCGGGCAGGTATTTCTGATGCGGTGATTGAACTCCAGCGGAACCCACAGCCCTCGCACGAATCTGTTGACGCCATCGCCCCAACTTACATGCCGGACTTCTCGTATAGTTCGTGTCGCGCCGGCGCGGACGCGACTCAGTGGGCTCGGAGTACGCCCTTCGGCTCATGGTGGGCGGCGTGGTCCGCGAGGCAATTCGTACTCTGGTTGTCCGTGGCGCACGTGGCACAGAGCAGAATCAGGGTCCGACACGCCAGATTCGAACAGTTGTAGTACTTGCTGGTTGGTTCGTCGCAGCGTTCGCAGGTTCCGAGGACCTTCGGTTCTTCACCGAACTCCTGGTTCATCCGTGCGTCAAAGAGGTAGAGCGAACCTTCCCAAAGACCTCGGTCCCCGAACTCTTGCCCGTAGCGCACGATGCCACCTTGGAGTTGGTAGACCTCTTCGAACCCGCGCGATTTCATCAATGACGAAAGAACTTCGCATCGTATTCCACCTGTGCAGTACGTCACGACGGGCCGAGACTTCAGGTGGTCGAATTTGCCGTTATCGATCTCATTGACAAACTCGCGCGTGGTCTTGACGTTCGGCACCACGGCGTTTTTAAACCTTCCGATTCTCGCCTCGAAGGCGTTTCGAGCGTCGAAGAAGACGACCTCGTCACCTCTCTGTGCGACGAGTTCGTGTACTTGGGTGGGTGTCAAGCGAGTACCACCTCCGACAATGCCATCCAAGTCGACCTTGATCTCATCGCCTGCTCCAAAGGACACCACTTCGTCGCGTACTCGCACGCGCAGGCGCGGGAAATCATCGACGGCGCCGTCGGACCACTTGAAGTCGATCATCTTGAAACCGGAGTAACTCTTCGTCTGACGCACGTATCTCTTCAGAGCAGACATCTCGCCACCTAACGTGCCATTGATGCCGTGCTTCGAGATCAAGATACGACCCTTGAGGCCAAGAGTCCGACAGAGTGTTTCTTGCCAGAGTCGAATAGCCTCGGGATCCTCCAGGGGCGTGAACCCGTAGTACAAGATTACTTTTTGGAGGTCCACATCTTGATTTTATCGATAGCCGCGTGGTCCGAGAAGAGGAAGCACTCGGCCGGGGTTACAGTGGGCCATGGGACAAGGAGTACGCAAGTTGGTGCATCGGTCGATTGCTACTTCATGACCGAAGCCCTCTCGACGAGACGCTTTGTGGATGACTGGCTTCGCGCCTGGAACGAGCACGACCTTGACGCCATCATGGAACATTTCACCGAGGACGTGGTTTTCGCCTCGCCTTTAGCCGCCCAATTGATTCCTTCGAGCAAAGGTGTCGTTCGGGGAAAGCCCGCGCTTCGCGTCTACTGGGCCGAAGGACTGCGAAGGAAACCGGACCTTCACTTCGAGCTGGAAGGAATATACGAGGGCGTCGGCATCGTGGTGATCAACTACGTCAACGAATCGGGCGGTCGTGTTTGTGAGGTGCTGGAGTTCACGGGTGAGCTCGTCTCGCGAGGCTACGGTACTTACCAGTCATAGAAGAGGACGCTGCCGGCGAGAAGGGGAAATCGACGCCAACC
>Ga0181528_10000226_pt1 | contig 50095 bp, 45 predicted proteins | sample PEATcosm2014_Bin_47_FD_119742 | JGI IMG/M metagenome (GOLD analysis project Ga0181528, IMG submission 119742) | Peatland microbial communities from MTU Mesocosm Facility, Houghton, MI, USA - PEATcosm2014_Bin10_10_metaG | ecosystem: Environmental > Terrestrial > Soil > Wetlands > Peat | place...
AAAACAGCCACGCCTTCGGCGTGGGATGATGATGTGTCTGCTTCTCTGCTTGTTACGAATCCTGTTTCCGACGTGGGTCAGTTCAATCGAACACTACTGGGTCATTCTTCGTGAGCGCCGGGGTTCATTGTTGTCGTTCTGATATGGCGCGACAATGAGGGAGAATCGGGAGCGATGTATGGTCAAGCAATGTCCTGATTATTGCGTGACAGAGTTTCGCAATAATCGTGAGGGGCTGCGTTGATACGCAAAAACAATTCGGGCGCGCCAATCTATCTCTGGCTTTGCGCGCAGCAAACCATGCGAAGAAAGAGCTTCTCCCGAGAATTGCGCTGAACGAGGTATGGCGTGACGAATGTACGCAAGCTAATGAGGCGGCATTAATGAATATTTTGGAAGTATTATCCGTTCACATCCCGCGCGGCCCGTCTGGAGAGTTTTATGAAGTACCTCTGAACGATATTCTGCTCTCACATCAGATGCTGGAGCAAGGTTGTCCAGTACAGGATGAGACTGAGTGTCCGCCCCTATTTCAGACAAGAATTATCGGCCGTGATATTTTGGATGATTTTGTTAAGGCATGGAGTCGGCTTGACGCGAGTGTCCGTCAGAACGGCGGAGAGGTTGTGATCAGAGATTCCAACCGAAAAGCGCGGCGGCGGGATTCCGGGCGCAAAGACGCGACGCTCAACATCACAGATGGAGAAAGAGATCGAGGGTTGGACGAGACCTTATGTGAGACATTTCCGTGCAGCGACGCTCTCTCCTCCATACCCGATCCTTGAATCAAGTATGGCAAATTGCAGACACAGCCTTAACTGTCGAAGAGCGTTATATGAACATGGATGTATCATTCCTGGCGCCTGACCAGGTTTTTGAGAGACTTCACGCCCTCTGCATTGTGCGCAGAGTCAAGAAATCCGCGGTAATTTTCACCCAGGGTGAAGTACCCAAAGAGATAATTCTGTTGCGGAGTGGAAGGGTTGCGCTTACCCCCGCTGCAACGGAGCTCAGCCTTTGTCGGGTTGCAGGTCCCGGTTCGATCTTAGGTCTAGCTGCGAACCTGAGCAGCGAATCCTACAGCCTTACCGCTGTCACGGCTGAGGCCTGCGAAATTGCTGTCCTACCGCGCATGCGATTCATTGAAGCGCTTCGGGAAGATTCGGAGGTCACGTTAGGTATCGCGCAGATGCTAGCCAAGGAACTCGAGCAGATGCAAAACTGGGGGGTCCAGCTGAGACTAGCGCATATGGACGAGTTGCCATCCAAATAGCGTAATGCCGCCAATAAATACAGAATGTCCGTCGAATATGGCGAGAGAACAAACCGCGTGAGGACAGAGACAAGGAACAACCATGGCATACGTCATTGCAGAACCATGTATCGGTGTGAAAGACACCGCGTGTGTGGATGCGTGTCCAGTGGATTGCATACACCCCAGGAAGGACGAAAGCCGCTTTGCCGCAGCCTCTCAACTCTACATCGATCCGGTCGAATGTATTGATTGCGGGGCCTGTGTGCCCGTGTGCCCAGTGTCGGCGATCTTCGCGCTGGAAGACCTCTCCAAAAAGTGGACGGAGTACGCCGAAATAAATGCTGAACACTCTAAACACTAAGGACGAGCGAGTTGATACGAACAGGTAGAGGCAGAGAGAGGATATATGGAATACAAATTCATTCCGGATCTTGCTGAAGAATTCGCGATGCCACAAGATGGCATCATGAGCCGGGTGCTATATAAAGATGAGAAGCTCAGCGTAACACTATTTGGCTTCTCGACGGGCCAGGAACTATCAACCCATTCTGCGCCGACGCCGGCCCTTCTGTACTTCCTTCAGGGAGAGGCTGATCTCAGATTGGGTAGTGATACGGTGCATGCTAAATCAGGATCTTTCGTGTATATGCCGCCCACGCTCCCTCACGGAATTTCCGCGAGGGCTCCGGTCATGATGTTGCTTGTGCAGGTCAAGGAACCGCGAGTGGATACAGCGCACACCACACAAGGATCGGAGATCGTCCCATCCTCATAGACTTGCGTGGCAACAGAACACGATTGGTCAAAAGGATGGTGATCAACCCGATATGAGATTGCGGATCAAAGCCACCTGAGGCCTGCGTTGGGCGGTAGAGACCCGAGTTCTTCAGTTCTTTTCTGCTCGGTTATGTCGTGGGCAAGGTGCACTAGTAGGCCGGCGACCGGTACGCGGATTCGCAAATACCACGGTCGACATGTTGATCCAGACGCGCTGTCCGGACCTGGTCTTCGCATGAGTGGCTTTGAAAGACAGGTGTGCAATCAGGTCGATACCCCCGAAGGTCATAGCAGGTTTTGCGCAGCGCCTCTGGCGCGGTGTACCCGAATAAACTTCTTGGCTGCTTTGTTCCATAAGCAGATGCCGCCCTCCTGATTGAGGGTGAAGACGGCGTCACTCGTTCGTTCGAAGATGGCAGTTCGCTTTTCAACATTCGTGACAGGCGTCCCTCTGCCGTAGTACAGATGCCTCATTGCACAGGATCTGCGCACGAAGCGAAGATGTCAAAAGTTCTTCTGCAGCGAATACTGCGCAATGTGATCAACGCAGAGATGCAGGACGAGGGCAGAGAAAAACAGGAGGAACCGTGAAAAAGCTTATGTTGTTCGCTGCTTTGTTGAGTCTGACCAGCTTGGGCTGGGCGGAGTCCAAGCAGGAATCGATTGATCGACTGAATAATGCCGCCACAGTGCTGCACGAGATCATGTCTACTCCGGACAAGGGCATTCCGGAAGAGGTACTGGACCATGCGAAGTGCGTGGCCGTAGTACCGCACATGATCAAGGGAGGCTTCGTGTTTGGCGCGGAGAACGGCAGAGGAGTTGCTACCTGCCGGACTGCCAAGGGATGGAGTGCACCGGAGTTCTTTGCTATCACAGGCGGCAGCTGGGGATTACAGATCGGCGTTGAAGGCGTGGACCTGGTCATGATCATCCAGAACGACAAGGGAATGCAGCGGTTGCTTTCGAGCAACTTCCAACTTGGAGCTGATGCATCGGCAGCAGCGGGACCGGTGGGACGACATGCTTCCGCCGACACCGATTGGAAGTTGAATACAGAGATCCTGACCTACTCCCGAGCCAAGGGAGCCTTTGCAGGACTCACGTTGTCGGGAGCTTCGATTCGCCGCGACGACGATTCCATGCAAGCCTTTTACGGGCATCATGTCACCACCGAGGAGGTCCTTAAGGGTGGAGCAACGGCACCGGCTGCAGCGGAATCGTTCCTGGCCGCAGTCAGGGGAGCCAAAGCGCAGGCGGTAGAGGCTGAAAGGTAGCAATACGTTTGAAATGCGGGTGTACCAAAGGATTCCGTCGTGTGCTTGCGGGCCAGACTGCGGAGTTAAGAAGTCAGAAGAATGGCACTTGTCACCGCGGTGTGGTTCGGGCTGCTGCAACTCCAGTCAGCGGCACTTGGTAAAACGCGGTGTTATCAAGACGCAGGTTGGCGACGGCGAACGGAGTCAACGGGAGCCAACGAGAGCACAGGAGACGAAGATAAATGTTAACCAACGCTAAGCTCTTGAAAGGTTTTGTGATCCGAACCACAGACGGCGAGATTGGGGCTGTCGATCAGCTCTATTTCGATGACGAGACGTGGGCAATACGCTACTTCACTGTAGAAACTGGCAGCTGGCTTGCGGGCAGACAAGTTCTGGTCTCACCAATTTCCATCGTCCATACAGACTGGCAAGCCAAACGGCTGGATGTTGCGCTTACGAAGAAGCAGGTGGAAAACAGCCCCAACATCGACACGCACCGGCCGGTCTCCCGGCAGGACGAGGCGACTTACTCAGGTTATTACGGATCTCCCTATTATTGGGGATTCTACCCGGCTGGGCTGGCTGATCCAACCGCAAATTTTGACAACGAAGTTCTCGCGGACAAAATCCGGAGGGAGTCGACGGATTCGCATTTGCGCAGTACTGAAGCTGTCACTGGCCATCACATTGAGGCTACGGATGGTGAAATCGGTCACGTGCAAGGGTTCGTCATTGATGATGATAACTGGGCTGTCCGCTACTTGGAGGTGGCAACACGGAATTGGTGGCCGGGCAAGAAGGTACTGGTTTCGCCCGCATGGATTCAACGAGTCAGTTGGACAGATTCCAAAGTCTACATTCGCCTTTCTCGAAAAGCCATCCGGTCCGGTCCAGAGTACGTCGAGTCGATGCCGATCACACGAGAGTATGAACACCTGCTCTACCGCCACTACGATCAGGCACCATACTGGATACACGAAGCCGAAAGCGCGGCTTCTCGTCGTTGAGCGGTGTCGAGCATGGAATCGAGCTAGCAACGGGGCAACGGAGTAAGTGGTAAGTCGAATCCGCCGTAAACCAGGATACGTTCCGGACACGCCGTTGCAAGACAATTTCGAGCAGCTTGGCCTTCAGGCCTGGGTGTCGTTATCAATAGCAGAAATAACCATAGCTGCAGTGCCTTCCCGTCCGAGATTGCGACTGCACCGAGCAGTGCGGGCCAGAGGGGAGGGAATGCCGAATGCGACAGCCAGTGACCTCATTGATCAGCATCTGCGCAAGATGAGTTTGTCTCTAGTCCTTGTCGTGAATCTCGATCTGAACCCGGCGGGGTGCCTTGAGTACATGCGCCTTGAGCCCGTTTGCCCTGGTACGTTCAAACCGCAGATCAATGCTGTCCTTCCCGACGTACAATTTTCGTAATTCGATCCTATTGATGAAGTCGGGCAGAACGGGATTGTTGATGGTCAAACGTCGATCGAAGGCGCAGACCTCGATCCCAAGCAATTTTGTCAACATGAAAGGCACTGATCCTGAGGCCCAGGCTTGTGGATGGCAGGCCACCGGATAGCTCACCGGCCTTTCGTACTGCTCTCGCGTAAAACCACAAAACACTTCTGGCAAGCGAGAGTGCGCGAAATTGCGCGCGGCTTCAAGAATCCCTGCAAAGATCTGACAGGCAGCTTCATCTTGACGATATCGGCAGAGCCCGGCGACGATGATGGAATTGTCGTGTGGCCACACAGTGCCGAGATGGTAGCCGATGGGGTTGTAACGCTTTTCCTGGGTTGACAAGGTGCGCACGCCCCAGGCGCTGAACATGTCGGGCCTCATCAATCGCGCCGCAATCTTTTGCGCTTTGGTGTCATCCACGATGCCTGACCATAATGCTTGTCCCGCGTTAGAGGAAATCACCGCAGCGGGGCGGGCATCTTTCTGTAGTGCGAGTACCAAGTACTGCATGTCCTTGTCCCAGAAGTCGCGGTTGAAGCGTTTACGTAAGTCGTCAGCTTCAGCTTCAAGGCGATTGGCAGTGTCGTCGTCACCCGCTCGCCGGCATAATGACGCAATGCCGAGCTTGGCGAGAAACGCGTAGCCTTGCACCTCAACTAAAGAAATCGGTGGCGTGGCCAGCGAGCCGTCCGCATTCATGATAGAGACGCCGGAGTCCTTCCATCCCTGATTGCCAAGACCTTGTTTCGATTTCGACTGATACGAAAGGTACCCATTCCCTGCGATGTCAGCGTACGTGTCCATCCATTTCAAGGCGTGTTCTATGTTGGGGCGCAGCTCGTGAAATAATTCCAGTGAGCCTGTCCACTTTGCAGATTCCGAAACGAGAATGAGAAACAACGGCGTGGAATCCACCGCTCCGTAGTATGGGGTCTGCGGAATCTCGTTGAGACGGGCGAGTTCACCGCGCCTCAGCTCATGCATAATTTTTCCTGGCTGCTCGTCACGCCATTCATCGTCATGCTGGCCTTGATACCGCGCCAGCAGGCGCAAAGTTTGCGTTGCGATCTCCGGCCTGTAACCCAACATTTGTAATGCGGCAGTGATGCTATCACGGCCAAACAAGGTGCCGTACCAAGGGAGACCAGCGCTGAAGAACTCTTGCTTGTGAAGGTTGCTACGCAAAACCCGCAGATCCCGGATTGAGCGGTTCACAACTGTGTTAAGAAGATCAGAATCACTCTCAACTTTCGTATACTGCCCGAGCCAATCGTCGGCGTTGCGCTGCAGCGCTGATGCCAGATTTTGAGAATGGTTCAGTACCCCGGACCTCTTCGGATTTTGTTGCTCGCCTAACTCCGCCACCGAAATAGCAACGGACAAGTCATGCCGCTCTCCTGGTTTGAGCTTCAGCCTAAGCATGGCCTCGGAGCCTTTGAGATGGCGAGCCCGCTCCGAAAACTCAAGCTGCACCGTTCTCTGGACGCCGGCGGCGCCGTTGTAGCTGAAGGTGAGAGCGCTTCCCCGCCACTTCGGGGGGGCGGCTTTGCCGACCCGCTTTGGCTTCATTCCGCGAACCTCGAAAACGTCATCGAACTGAGCGCTGAATGCGAACTCCAGGGGCACATCGATGCTTTCTGGAGAGTAGTTGATAAAACAAAACACATCTCGCAAAGAGAGGGTTTCTGCATCGATAATGCGTTCCCAACCCACGCCGAGCGACTGCTTCGGCAGGATCGCATTCTTCAACGCAATGTCTGGGTTGGTCAGTTCAAATTTCGCCATGTAACCAAGTTCAGCCGAAGCGATCAGCGTATTTAGTTTCTGTCCGCCGACCCGCAGTTGATAACCATCAAGAAAGCGGCAATCGTGGTAATAAAGGCCGAAACCGTCGCGATTATCCAGTGGAAGCTCTCCGTCCGGATCGGTAACGAAAAACAAGTCCTCATCCTTGATGATGACGGCTTGCGCAATGCTATGCGGCACCTCCGACATTTTTGTTACGGACGATTTGCTGACTCTCGGCTTTTTGACGGCTGACTTGTGCTTTCTCATTTATCCGACTGGGACTTCGCAATCGAGCCCCGGAAACATGGCTGCGGCTCGGAATGGGCGAGTGCGAAGGAATGCGACCAAGTCATCGGTAAGTCTTACAATAGTCGGCAAAACCAAGATGGCGAGTAGCAGACAGCTCGCGTGCACAACGTCGCACGTGCCTCACTTCTGGTCTAACGCTCAAGGCAACCACTGCTGGACCTGAAGTTGGGATGCCGCATTTGAGAAATAGGGAGATCAGTGAAATTGCAAATATCCCTCTCCTCTAGTGATGACGTTGCAGTTCTGCTCGCCGAGTACCTCACGATTCCTGGCACCTCCGTCAGCGAATTGCCTTCGTTACGATTGTCTGCACGCTTAGTACGAACAAACCATTGTGAAGGGACGTGGCTGAGTCCGATAATGCCTGGTCTTGAACGCCTCTTCCGAAAGGAGCGCTGCCCTTCCAAGCCAGTGAAACGCATTCCTGGTTGGGTGCTGCCCATAAGAAATGCTCATGAACGGTCAAGCCGAGAAGCTTTGGACACTAGGCGTCTACTCCGTTGTCGTTGTTATGCTTGTGGCGACGATGCTTGCCGTCTCGTACGTCTTGGGGCAGCGGCATGACGAGCATGCAACTGGGCAGCCTTACGAATCGGGAATCCTCTCTGAAGGATCCGCCCGAGTCCATGTCTCGGCCAAGTTCTATCTCGTGGCAATGTTCTTCGTCATCTTCGATCTGGAGGCCGTCTTCATTTTTGCCTGGGCGATTGCCGCCCGCGAATTAGGCTGGACAGGTTATTGGGAAATCCTGGTATTCGTCGCGGTTTTGCTTGCTGCCTTGTCTTATCTGTGGCGTTTAGGAGCACTCGATTGGAGTCCAAGTCGTCGCACAATCCGTCTTCGTAGGTGAACCTATGCGCTGGTCGATCAGCAAACCCGAATCTCGACAGAGCCCGGCTGAGGCCGATCAGGGGCCGATCGAGGAAGCAATCCGTCGGAGCCTCATTCTGTCTCGACTACAAGACCTGCTGGGATGGGGCCGCAAGAACTCCATATGGCCGTTCAACTTTGGCCTCTCTTGTTGCTATGTTGAAATGGCGACGAGCATCACCAGCAAATATGATATTGCGCGCTTCGGGGCCGAGGTAATTCGCGGAACACCTCGAGAGGCCGATCTTATGGTGATTGCGGGGACAGTCTTCATTAAAATGGCGCCTGTAATCCAGCTGCTCTATGAACAGATGATGGAACCGCGCTGGGTCATATCCATGGGTTCATGTGCCAACTCCGGCGGCATGTACGACATTTACAGCGTGGTGCAGGGAGTAGATAAGTTTCTGCCTGTCGACGTTTATGTGCCGGGCTGCCCGCCTCGTCCTGATTCTTTTCTGGAAGGTTTGCTACTATTGCAAAATGCCGTCGGCAACGAACGCCGGCCGTTGAGCTGGGTGGTCGGCTCACAAATCACAGCGCGGCCGCAACTGCCTTCCATGCGCAACCTCAAAGCCGGGGAGCGGGAGAAAATTACCAACCTGCGCCCGATCGATGAAGTCTGAATATGCAGGCTGCCGTCAAGTCGCCCATCGCGGAGGAACTCCGGCGCAAAGCTGGTGAAGGCGTGCTCATCCCGCAATCGACGTGTGATGGAATCCCCTCGTTCTGGGCACCAAAGGAAAAAGTCCATGGACTGCTCCACTATCTAAAGCAGGCGATCCCGAAGCCCTATCGGATGCTGTACGACCTTACCGCTATCGACGAGCGTCCGAGGAAACATCGTGATGGTCAGCCTGCCAGCGACTTCACCGTCGTATATCACCTGCTTTCCTTCGATCGCAACGAATATGTACGCATCAAGGTGCCGTTGATGGATGGTCAGCTCAGAATAGACACCATCACTGATATCTGGCTGGCAGCGAATTGGTATGAGCGAGAAGTTTGGGACATGTTTGGCATCATCTTCGATGGTCATCCCCACCTAACACGGATACTTATGCCGTCAACTTGGACGGGGCATCCTTTGCGCAAAGATCACCCAGCGCGCGCGACCGAGATGGGAGAATTTCGCCTACCCGAGGCCAAGCAAGAGGCGGAGCAGGAGGCATTGCGCTTTCGTCCCGAGGAATGGGGCATGAAGCGGACCCGCGACGATGAGGACTTTATTTTTCTTAACGTGGGGCCTCAGCATCCCGGAACTCACGGCGTGCTGCGTATTGTGCTTCAGCTCGATGGCGAGGTGATAGTAGATGCGGTGCCAGAAATTGGGTTTCATCACCGTGGGGCCGAGAAGATGGGGGAGCGCCAGAGTTGGCACACCTACATCCCTTACACTGACCGAATCGACTACCTCGGCGGTGTAATGAACAATCTCGCCTATCTGATGGCTTTGGAGACGCTGGCGGGAATCAAAGTACCACCTCGCGCGCAGGTGATTCGGGTCATGATGGCGGAGTTGTTTCGCATCATCAGCCACCTTGTCTGGTATGGGACGTTCGCTCAGGATCTGGGGCAGATGTCTCCGGTTTTCTTTACCTTCAACGATCGCGAGCGCCCTTTGGCCATCGTGGAAGCCGTTACCGGCGCGCGTATGCATCCTAACTGGTTTCGCATCGGAGGCGTGGCCCAAGACCTGCCGCACGGTTGGGAGCGGATGTTCCGTGATTTTCTGGACTACCTCCCTCCCCGCCTGCGGGAGTATGACCACATGGTGCTGCGTAACCGCATTTTCAAGGCGCGTACCAAAGGAGTGGGCAGTTTCACCACCGAGGAAGGAATCGAGTGGGGCATCACAGGACCCAATTTACGCGCGACCGGCTTTGAGTGGGATTTTCGCAAAAAGCAACCCTACTCCGGGTATGACCAGTTTGAGTTCGAGATTCCGACTGGCCACTACGGAGATTGTTATGACCGAGCAGTGGTACGTGTGGAAGAGATGAGGCAGAGCCTGCGAATCATCGAGCAATGCATGCAGTCCATGCCGGAGGGGCCGTACAAATCAGCCAACCCGTTGGCCACCCCTCCAATCAAAGACCGTACGATGCACGACATTGAAACCCTGATCACACATTTTCTGAGCGTGAGCTGGGGCCCAGTCATCCCGCCAGGCGAGGCATTAGGTGCGATTGAGGCGACTAAAGGAAACAATGGTTATTACCTAATCAGCGACGGCAATACGATCTCGTACCGGACACGAATCCGCACGCCGTCGTTTCCACACATCCAGTTGCTTCCTGTGATCTGTCGTGGGCTGATGATTCCGGACCTTCTCGCCATTCTTGGCAGTATTGACTTCGTTCTGGCCGACGTAGATAGATGAGGAGCTTCGGACAATGCTGACATCTGCAGAACGACAAGAGATCGAAGCGGAATTCTCCCGCTATCCCAACAAGCGGGCGGTTTGTCTTGATGCAATGAAGGTAATCCAGCGTCATCGCGGATGGGTGTCGGATGAGAGCCTGCGCGACCTCGCTCAGGAACTAGATATGACGCCCGACGAACTTGACGCTGTCGCAACCTTCTACAACCTCATCTTCCGAAAGCCGGTAGGGCGACACGTCGTGCTGATCTGCGACAGTGTGAGCTGCTGGATCATGGGATGCGAGAAATTGTGCCAGCGTCTCACTTCCCAGATGGGGATCGGACTCGGCGAGACAACCGAAGATGGACGCTTCACGGTGTTACCCATTGTTTGCCTGGGAACCTGCGATCATGCACCCGCAATGATGGTAGACGGCGATCTTTATCAAGACGTCGAAGCTGACAAGATTAACGACGTGCTCAAGAACTACAAGTGAGGCAGCAAATGGAAACGCCTCTTACTAAGAACATTCCGACCAATGGTGACGGACCTCTGAACTTCAAGGCCTATGGAAAGGCGGGCGGATACGAAAGCCTACACAAAGCTCTGCACATGTCGCCAGCAGACATCACTGAAGTGGTTAAAAAGTCCAACTTGAGAGGCCGCGGCGGTGCTGGATTCCCAACAGGAACGAAGTGGAGCTTTGTTCCCATGGGCACGGATGCACCTCACCCCAAATACCTCGTAGCCAATGCGGATGAGATGGAACCGGGCACATTCAAAGACCGGCTACTATTGGAAGGAGACCCGCACCAGCTCATTGAAGGCATGATAGTGGTCGGCTATGCCGTCCAAGCTGACATAGCCTACATTTTTCTCCGTGCGGAATACAAACTGGCGGCGGAACGACTGAGAAGAGCGATTGCCGAGGCGTACGAAAACCATCATCTGGGCAAGAATATACTCGGCTCGACATACAGCTTAGAGATGTACCTCCATATCAGCGCTGGCCGCTACATGTGCGGTGAGGAAACTGGACTGCTGAATGCTCTGGAAGGCAAACGTGCGAATCCCCGTTCCAAGCCACCGTTTCCCCAAGTCTCCGGTCTGTGGGGAAAGCCCACGATTGTGCAGAACGTAGAAACACTCTGTAACCTGCCTCATATCGTCAACAACGGCCCAGAATGGTTCAAGAGTCTAAGTCACACAGCAGATGGCGGAACTAAGCTGTACGGCGCGAGCGGCAAGGTCAAACATCCAGGGATTTGGGAGTTGCCCATGGGAACGACCATTCGCGAGATCTTGGAAGAACACGCGGGCGGGATGCGCAACGGCGTAAAGTTTCGTGGCCTTCTTCCCGGAGGAGCCTCGACCGACTTCCTCACTGAAGAGCATCTGGACGTACGAATGGATTTCACTGAAGTGCAGAAAGCAGGCAGCCGAATGGGGACAGGCACGATGATTGTGTTGGATGATCACACGTGTCCCGTTGGTATGCTCTGGAACCTGGAGCATTTTTTTGCTCAAGAGTCGTGCGGCTGGTGCACGCCCTGCTGGAGCGGTCTCAATTGGGCAGAACGCATCCTGCGGGCCATGGAGGAAGGCCGAGGACAACCTGGAGACCTCGACAAACTGGGATTTCAGACCAAGTTCAACGCTCCCGGACATACCTTTTGTGCGCTGGCGCCGGGTGCCATGGAGCCGCTTCAAAGCGCTCTGAAGTATTTTCACGAAGATTTTGAGCAACACCTCCATCAGCATCGCTGTCCCTGGAAATAGCATGGCGACGATTTATGTTGACGATCGAGGCTACACGGCCGACCCCAGGCAGAACTTGCTGCACGCCTGCCTCTCGCTCGGATTCAACCTGCCCTACTTTTGCTGGCATCCAGCCATGGGCTCAGTTGGCGCTTGTCGTCAGTGCGCGGTCAAGCAGTTCAAAGACGAGAATGACACTCGCGGGAAGATTGTGATGGCGTGTATGACAACAGCCGCGGAGGGGACGAGGATCTCGATTCAGGACCCGGAAGCAGTCGAGTTTAGAGCGGCGATCATTGAAGGAATGATGATTAACCACCCGCATGATTGTCCGGTCTGCGATGAGGGCGGCCATTGTCATCTTCAGGACATGACAGTAATGACCGGTCACAACTATCGCAGGTACGCCTTCCAGAAGCGCACTTTCCAAAATCAATATTTGGGCCCGCTCGTCAATCACGAAATGAACCGCTGCATCCAGTGTTACCGTTGCGTCCGTTTTTATCGCGAGTATGCGGGAGGCAGGGACTTTGATGCGTTCGGCTTGCGGGATCAGGTTTACTTCGGTCGCCAAGCGGAGGGGCTGCTGGAGAACGAGTTCAGCGGCAACTTGGTGGAAGTCTGCCCCACAGGTGTATTCACTGATAAGACTTTTAAGCAGCACTACACGCGAAAGTGGGATATGCAGATGGCGCCGTCCGTCTGCGTGCATTGTGCCTTGGGTTGTAACACCACACCAGGTGAGCGCTATGGTATGTTGCGCCAGATTGTCACTCGCTATAACAGCGAGGTGAATGGATATTTTCTTTGCGACCGTGGGCGTTACGCTTATGAGTTCGTAAACAGCAGTCGCCGTATCCGCCAAGCACGCGTCACCCGCGACAACAATCCCGTCGGCATTAGCAGGACGGAGGCTATTGAGCGCGTGGCCGCTCTGGTTGCAGAAGGACGCAAAGCAATCGGTATCGGTTCGCCGCGGGCGTCGCTGGAGTCTAACTTTCTTTTACGTACGCTGGTCGGGCCCGAGCGCTTTTACGCTGGCGTATCCGACGACCACTTCCGGTTGATTTCAACCATGATCGAGATCCTGCGAGGTGGTCCCGCGCATTCACCGTCGCTGCGCGAAATCGAACTCTCGGATGCGGTGCTCATCTTAGGAGAGGATGTCACTAACGTGGCGCCGAGAATGGCATTGAGCCTGCGCCAATCCGTGCGGCAACAGCCCATGCAAATCGCCGAAAAAATGCGTATTCCTCTTTGGGACGATCACGCCGTACGGGATGCGCTGCAGGATGCAAAGGGTCCGCTATTTATTGCCAGCCCCGCGGCAACACATCTGGATGACGTCGCGACCCGCACCTACCGGGCTGCTCCCAACGATGTGGCACGGCTTGGTTTTGCAATCGCCCACCTGCTCGACGGGAATGCACCCGAGGTTCCAGACTTGCCGGCTGATCTTCGTGCCCTGGCCGGCGAAATCGCCCAGGCACTCAAAAAGGCGGCGCGGCCACTCGTCATCTCTGGTCCGAGTTGCAACAATGAGGCAGTTATTGAGGCAGCAGCGAACGTTGCACGAGCCCTGTGCGCAGGCGAGTCGCGGGCTGGGCTGAGTTTCACCATGCCGGAGTGCAACAGCTTCGGGCTTGCGCTGATGAACGCGGCACCTCTGAGCCAAGCGTTTAAGGCTGTGCGAGACAGGGCAGCAGACACGATAGTGATCTTGGAAAATGACCTCTACCGACGAGCGCCATTGCACTCAGTCGATGCATTCTTAAGCGGCGCGAACGATGTGATCATCCTTGATCACTTGCTGAATCAAACCGCAGAAAAAGCAACACTCGCGATTCCCGGGAGCACCTTCGCAGAGTCGGATGGCACGCTGGTCAGCAGCGAAGGGCGTGCGCAACGCTTCTATCAGATATTTGTGCCCGAGGGAGATATTCAAGCGAGCTGGAAGTGGCTACGCGAAGTACTGGATGCTACCGGACGGCAGGATTGTGTCGCCTGGGAGCATCTCGATGATGTGATCGCGGCCATGACTGCGGCCATTCCCGCTCTAGCCCGAGTCCAACAGGCTGCGCCTCGCGCATCTTTCCGGATTGCGGGTGAAAAAGTACCCCGAGAGCCGGAACGCTACAGCGGACGCACGTCTATGCTGGCGAACATCAGCGTGCACGAACCTAAGCCGCCGGATGATCCTAATACACCGTTTTCATTCTCCATGGAGGGCACGCTCGACCAGCCCCCGGCCGCATTGATTCCGTTCTTCTGGTCTCCGGGTTGGAATTCTATCCAGTCGACTAATTTTTACCAGACCGAGATCGCTGGCCCATTGCGGGGAGGAGATCCCGGAGTCCGGTTGATTGATCCCGAGCCAGAGCTTCGTGGCACATATTTCGCTGGGATCCCAACCGCATTTGAACCACGCGTTGATCAATGGCTACTCGTCCCCCTTTATCACATCTTCGGCTCAGAAGAGTTAAGTCTTTCGGCCCCGAGAATTGCAGAACTGGCTCCGATGCCTTACGTGGCTCTCAATGCGGAGGATGCCAAACGCCTTCGGGTCGAGGTGGATGAACAAATCACGTTAGAGCTTGACGGCGCTGCCCACAGTCTTCCCGTCCAGATCAGGGCAGGGCTGCCTCTGGGAGTTGCGGGGCTGCCGGTTGGCCTTCCCGGCCTGGCCGGGGCCAGCCTTCCGATATGGAGTGGCCTGAAACGCAAGCCGCTACGTGCCTCATGACCAGTCCTCATCCAATCGCGACGATTGTCGGCACGCTGATAGTAGCGTTGAGCATCGCGTCATTGTTGATTTGGGTTGAACGCCGCCTGCTCGCGGTATGGCAGGATCGCTGTGGACCTAACCGCGTTGGACCTTTTGGCCTACTCCAAGTTGTGGCGGACATGATCAAGATCTTCACCAAGGAGGACTGGATTCCTCCTTTTGCTGATAAGCCCGTATTTGTGCTCGCTCCAGCCATCATTATCGTGACGGTGCTGATGAGTTTTGCTGTGCTTCCCATTGCAACTGGCATCATCGTAGCCGACTTGAATATTGGGCTGCTCTTCTTCCTTGCCATGTCTTCGCTGGGGGTTTACAGCATCGTGCTTGCGGGCTGGTCATCAGACAACAAGTACTCACTGCTGGGCGGATTGCGTGCGGCAGCCCAAATGATCACCTACGAAGTCTTCATGGGTCTATCTCTGATAGGCGTGGTGGTGCTGGCGGGTTCATTCGACTTGGTCAGGATTGTAGAAGCGCAAAGGAATGTGTGGTTTGTAATTCCACAGTTTCTCGGCTTCGTACTGTTTCTTATCGCGGGCATTGCCGAAACGCGCCGCTTGCCGTTTGATCTGCCGGAAGCCGAGAGTGAACTGGTTGCCGGTTACCACTCGGAGTACTCGGGAATGAAGTTTGGAATGTTCTTCGTCGGCGAGTATCTGGGCGTCACGCTGATCTCAGCTCTTATCGCGGTGTTATTTTTCGGCGGCTGGATGGGTCCCTGGTTGCCGCCAATCGTCTGGTTCTTCATCAAGGTAATTTTCTTTATTTGTTTTTTCATTTTGTTGCGAGCGTCCTTGCCGCGACCTCGTTTTGATCAACTCATGTCCTGGGGATGGAAGCTCATGCTGCCATTGGCCCTCGCCAACATCCTGGTAACGGGTGCGGTCGTGCTCGCGTTTCGCTAGTGCGATTTCACGGAGAGGCAGGTCGCGAATGCTAAGTGTGCTGAGGACCATGTGGGACGTTTTCCTCCATGCCTTTCGTCCTAAAGTAACGGTGCAGTACCCCGAGCAGAAAGCCTACCTTGCCCCGCGCTACCGTGGGCGCATCATTCTCGCCCGCGACCCGGATGGCGGAGAACGCTGCGTGGGCTGCTACCTATGCGCCGCCGCATGTCCGGTGGATTGCATCTCGCTCCAGGCGTCTGAAGACGAACATGGACGCCGCTATCCCGAGTTTTTTCGTATCAACTTCTCCCGCTGTATCTTTTGCGGATTCTGCGAAGACGCTTGTCCAACGTATGCGATTCAACTCATTCCCGACGTCGAAATGAGCGAGTACCATCGCCCCAATCTGGTTTACGAGAAAGAGCACCTGTTGATCGATGGTCCTGGAAAATATCCTGGATACAACTACTGGAAGGTATGCGGCGCCGAGATCGGTGGCAAAGGAAAAGGCGAAGCTGAGAACGAGGCGCCCGCTACCGACCTGCGCAGTCTACTACCCTGAGCAATTTATGGATACGACGTTCTATGTTGCAGCAGTGATTGCAATTCTGGCCACGGTGATGGTTGTCACTCGGTTGAACGCGGTGCACGCCCTGCTATACCTGATCGTTTCGCTGCTTTCGGTGGCGATTGTTTTCTACACGCTCGGTGCTCCCTTTATTGCGGCGTTAGAAGTGATCGTCTATGCAGGAGCCATCATGATCCTTTTTGTGTTCGTCGTCATGATGCTCAACCTTGGTCCACATACGACAAAGCCAGAGGGCATCTGGCTCAAACCCAGGATGTTAGTAGGACCGTGCATCCTGTCAGCGATCTTGATCGCGGAAGTCGCCTGCCTGCTATCGCAAGCGGGAAACGCCCGCCAGGGAGCCGTTTTCGTTAGCCCCAAAGAAGTGGGCCTGGCGCTGTTCGGACCTTACCTGATTGGCGTGGAACTGGCTTCCATGCTCTTGCTTGGCGCACTTGTTGGTGCCTATCACTTAGGTAGACGAAAGCGAGAACGAATGGAGACTCGAGATGTCGTCGATTCCGATGCAGCACGGAATGCTACTGGCGGGGATATTGTTCGCTCTGGGACTGGTGGGCCTTCTCGCGCGGCGTAATTTGATCTTCATCCTCATGTCAATCGAGGTGATGCTCAACGCCGCTGGCCTGGCGTTTGTGGTTGCCGGCTCACGCTGGCAGGAGTCGGACGGTCAAGTCATGTTTATCTTCATCCTGACGACGGCAGCCGCGGAGGTCGCGGTAGGGCTGGCGCTACTGCTCCAGTTGTACCACCGGTACAAATCGCTGGATGCCGATGCGGCCAGTCTAATGAGAGGATAGCGTGCTTAAATTGTTGTGGCTGATTCCGGCGATCCCGTTTGCAAGCTTCACTGTGCTGGCACTGTTTGGTTCACAGATTTCGAAGAAAGCCGCGGCATTCATCGGTTCGGCGTCGATCGCCGTCTCCGCTGTGATTTCCATCCTGATTACCTGGAGCTTCCTGGTCTCCACCCCACCCGGAGACGCGTACACCCAAGTGTTGTGGACGTGGATCGATGTTGCGGGCTTTCGCCCGCAGGTCGCATTCTATCTGGACCCTCTCTCTCTGATTATGACGTTGGTGGTCACATTCGTCAGCTTCCTCATTCACTTGTACTCTGCGGAGTTCATGATCGAGAGCGAAGGCTACTCGCGTTTCTTCGCTTACATGAACTTGTTCGTCGCTTCGATGGTGACCCTGCTGCTGGCGGACAACCTGCTGCTGCTCTATCTGGGGTGGGAAGGCGTCGGGCTGTGCAGCTACCTACTAATCGGTTTCTGGTACTCGACCCCAGCAAATGGACTCGCAGCGCGTAAAGCGTTCATTGTGACTCGCATCGGCGACACCGCGATGATCATCGGGCTGTTTTTGCTCTTTCGCCACCTGGGTACCCTGCATATCCAGGAACTTATGCGCAGGGCGTCCGAGCAGTGGCCTGTGGGTTCGTCGCTGCCGATCGCGGCTGCGGCACTGTTGCTGGGAGGCGCGGTAGGGAAATCAGCACAGCTTCCGTTGCAGACTTGGCTTCCCGATGCCATGCTGGGCCCGACGCCGACCAGCGCTCTAATCCACGCGGCAACTATGGTGACTGCGGGCGTCTATCTCATCACACGTACCCACGTACTCTTCACGCTGGCGCCACCAGTGCAGTTCGCCGTGGCAGTAATCGGTGCATCCACCTTGGTGTTCGCTGGTTTCAGCGCGCTAACACAGTGGGACATCAAGCGCGTGCTCGCTTATTCCACCATCAGCCAGATCGGATACATGTTCCTCGCCATGGGCGTGGGTGCCTGGGCGGCAGGTATTTTCCACTTCATGATCCATGCGTTCTTTAAGTCCTTGCTTTTCCTCGCAGCGGGTGCGGTGATCGAAGCCGTGCACGAGGAGCACAACATCTTCAAGATGGGCGGCTTGCGCAAAGAGCTACCGCTGGCGTTTGGCGTTTTCTTGATTGCCGGCTGCTCTCTGGCCGGACTGCCGCTAATCACCGCGGGATTTTACAGCAAGGGTTTGATCGTGTGGGAGGCATGGTCGTCCCCAAAAGGCAACGTCATCCTGTGGCTTGCGGGAGTAATTGGCGTACTGCTGACCGCGCTTTACATCTTCCGCGTTATTTTTCTTGTCTTCTTTGGTGAGGTAAAGGCAAGCGTGACTAAGCGGACTGGCTACAAGATTCATATTCCTCTCGTATTTCTGGCGGTTCTCTCTCTGGTGAGTGGATTTGTCAATCTCCCTCCAGCGCTCGGAAATGTGCCGTTGTTTACCCGGCTATTGGACACGGTCCTGCCACCGGTTAAGCAAGGCCACTTCGGTCCGCTTACGGAAATGCGTTCCGAAGGGTTCCTGGCATTGGCATTTCTTATCGGTCTAGGTCTGGCGTATCTGTTATACCTTCGCGACCGCCAGTGGTCGGATGCCCTGACCAGAACTCGTGCAGGAAAAGCTCTACACGAGTTCTGGTTTGCCGATTGGGGATTCGACTGGTGTTACGACAAACTGTTTGTGCAACCGATCCTGTGGTTTGCGCGGTTCGATAAGGGCGACGTCGTGGATTCCTTCTACAACGGAACGGCAGATCTCAGTGAACTTCTGTACCGCGGTCTTAGCCTTACAGAAAACGGCCAGTTGCGCTGGTACGCCGCTGTAATCGCAGCTGGAACCGTAGTATTTGTGGCGATTGCGTTATTCCTATGATTCTGCTTTGGTTAATCATCATTCTATTGGTCGGCGGCTTGCTGGCTTGGACGGTTGGCTGCTGGAGCGCCTCGGCGGCCCGCTGGATTGCGTTGGTCGCCGTGAGCGCGGACTTTGTGATCGGACTTATAGTTTGGGTCCGCAGTGCAGGCCGCGTCGATCTTCTTCAGCAGCAAGCCTGGCTCCGAGAATTGGACTGGAACTGGATCCCTCCATTCGGCATCCACTTCCACCTCGCATTGGACGGATTGAGCCTGCTGCTGATCATGCTGACGTTCCTCCTCGGCATGATGTCAGTGCTGGCATCCTGGACCGAGATACAGGATGCGGTGGGTTTTTTCCACCTCAATCTGCTCTGGGTATTGGCTGGAATCGTCGGCGTGTTTTTGGCGATGGACTTGTTCCTGTTCTACTTCGCATGGGAACTGATGCTGGTCCCCATGTATTTTCTGATCGCGATCTGGGGACATGAGCGGCGGCTGTACGCGGCAGTAAAGTTTTTCCTTTTTACTCAGTTCAGCGGGTTGCTGATGCTGATCGCGATCCTAGCTCTCTATTTCGCCCATCACACTGCGACTGGCGTTTTCACGTTTGAATATGACGCTTTGCTGGGCTCTCCTCTGTCGCCACACGCAGCGTTGTGGATCATGCTGGGCTTCTTTGTCGCGTTCGCCGTGAAGCTGCCAATGTTTCCTTTTCACACCTGGCTTCCTGATGCTCACACCGAAGCGCCGACCGCGGGCAGTGTGGTGCTGGCCGGGCTCTTGTTGAAGACCGGTGCTTATGGCTTGCTTCGCTTCGTCATGCCCCTCTTTCCGGCTGCAGCACGATCCTTCGCACCTTTCGCCATGGCGTTGGCCGTGATCGGAATTCTTTATGGTGCGATCCTCGCATTTGCTCAAACCGACTTGAAGAGGCTGGTCGCGTACACCAGCGTGAACCATCTTGGGTTTGTTCTGCTGGGAATCTTTGCCTGGAACAAGCTTGCCCTCCAAGGTGCACTGATCACCATCGTTTGCCACGGCGTTAGCACTGGAGCATTGTTCATCCTGGTGGGAGCGTTGCAGGAGCGGCTTCACACCCGGGAACTCGCTCGAATGGGCGGATTGTGGGAGACAATCCCGAGGTTAGGCGGAGTGGGACTGTTTTTTGCACTGGCCTCCATGGGACTACCCGGCCTGGGTGATTTCGTCGGTGAGTTCATGATCCTACTCGGCGTTTATCAAAAGAGCAGGATCTTGACGATTGTGGCTGCGGTCGGCATTCTGGCGTCCACCTTTTACGCACTGAAGTTTGTCCAGTACGCCTTCCATGGGGCCAACCACTACCACTGGGCTCTGCCTGATCTCAGAGTGCGCGAAGCCATCATCTTCGCCCCATTGATCGTTATCCTCCTCTGGCTGGGACTTTATCCGCAGCTCGTGTTCAACACCTTCAATCCGGCAATGGAACAGCTGCAACAAGACGCCGGGCGGGACCTGCACGCACAGCGGAGATAAGGATGAACACCGTCGACCTGCTCGCTCTTTTACCGTTTCTGCTGATTGCGGGAACCTCCGTCTTCGTCATGCTCGCGATCGCAGTGTGGCGCAGTCATTGGTTGAGCCTGGGCATGGCGCTCGCAGGGACGGCGGCAGCGTTCGCGTCTTTGTGGCTTGTGGCACCGCTGGTGCCTCGCAAGGTGACGTCGCTCCTCATCCTGGATCAGTACGCACTGTTCTATATCGGCCTGATGATCGCCGCCACATTCACTATCGCGATTTTCTGTTATGGCTATCTCCAATGCCACTCGGAGAGTCGCGAAGAGCTCTACGTTCTACTTCTGGTGGCAACGCTCGGTTCGATGGTGTTGGTGGCGAGTAGCCACTTCGTTTCCTTCTTTCTTGGATTGGAAATCCTGAGCGTGGCCTTATACGCCCTATCCGCTTACCTGCACACTCGCAGTCGGCCCTTGGAAGCCGGAATCAAGTACCTGATTCTGGCGGGAGCGTCCTCTGCTTTCCTCCTGTTCGGCATTGCGCTAATCTATGCGCAAACGGGCACCATGGAATTGTTCCGCCTGGCAGCGTTGTTGACCGGCGCACAGAATAGCCCACTAGTGCTGGCGGGCTTAGCATTTATCGTTACGGGTATTGGCTTCAAGCTTGGGGTTGTCCCATTCCACCTCTGGACTCCGGACGTCTACGAAGGCGCTCCCGCGCCGGTCACCGCTTTCATTGCCACTGTTTCCAAAGGCGCGATGTTTGCTTTGTTGCTCCGCTACTTCTACACCGTCGGCGCGCAGCACTTCCGGCCGATTTTCGTGTTGGTTGCGGTTATCGCCATTGCCTCAATGATCATCGGCAACCTGATGGCACTGTTGCAGAACAACGTTAAACGGATTCTGGCTTACTCGTCCATTGCCCAAATGGGCTACTTGCTCGTTGCCTTCGAGGCAAGCAGCGTCACGGCCTCTGAGGCGATCGCGTTTTATCTGGTGTCCTACTTCATAACTACGCTCGGCGCGTTTGGAGTAGTCACCGTTCTTTCCAATGGAGAACGGGACGCTGATACCTTGGAAGACTACACGGGCCTGTTCTGGCGTAGACCAATGTTGGCAAGCATTTTTACACTTATGCTGCTGTCTCTCGCTGGGATTCCAGTGACCGCTGGATTCTTGGCCAAGTTCTATGTGGTGGCCGCCGGCGCTTGTGCAGGTATCTGGGCGCTGATCCTCTTCCTGGTCATTACTAGCGTAATCGGATTGTTCTACTACCTCAGAGTTGTAATTACGATGTACGCACGAGTCCAGGACGAAGCGCCGCATGTCGAACCCCATGCAATCGGTGGGAGCTATGTCCTGGTGGTCCTTACGATCCTGCTGGTTTGGTTGGGTGTGTACCCGGCTCCTCTCTTGAACGTGATCAGAAGAGTTCTACCGATATAAGTTGCAGGGTGCTATCTGGTTTTCTATGACAAATGTCCATCCAATTAGATTGAGCCTTGCGATGAAGCACGAACACGTCAATGTGCGCCCGTGGCTGGATGCGATTCCGAACTGGCTTCGCCAAGCCAGACGTTTCAAAGGCCGGTTCCGCAACGAGCCGGGCGGCACGCGGACGAAGAGGAGTACAAATGATCCCGTTCGATGCAGCCCATAAAGCTATTCATTATCCACCGGACCGGCGCTTTCGGGTCTGGATCAGGCCCTCGTTTGTCGCAGGAGCAGTCGTGTTGATACTCTTGCCCCTTTTGTTTGCTTGGGGACAGGCTGCCATTTTCGGGTTGCCGCACATTCCTTTCTTACCGCCGTTTAACGAAGCGTCTCCAACTGGGCCACACGGCTTTCCGCTGTGGATCCGCTATGCACACTTCTTTACTTTTCTATTCTTGACGATGCTGATTCGCAGTGGCCTTTCAATTCTCATGGACCATCCGCGGCTCTATTTTAATGACGACTGCACGCCCGGTACCGAGTGGATTCGATTTACACCTCTTAGAGTCCCAAGAGACCGGGTGTGGACGGCGAAAGATGATGCACGTTACATCTCGCCCGTTTTTGCGCTGCCGGGATATCGCCATACCGTAGGGGTAGCACGCTCCTGGCACTTCATTGATGTCTATGGCTTCATCATTACCGGTCTGATTTTTATTCCGTCGCTTTTCATCTCAGGGCAGTGGAAGCGGGTTGTGCCGACATCGTGGATGATTGTGCTCCAGGCCTGGAACACGTTCGTCCATTATGCAAATTTCCATTTCCCGCCTGAACCCAACGGCTTCTACGGATATAACGCACTGCAGCAATTAGCCTACTTTGCCGCGATCTTTTTGTTCGCGCCAATATCGATTCTCGCCGGCGCCGCGATGTCACCTGCAATGGTGAATCGCTTCCCGTGGTTTCCTCGTGTGTTTGGCGGAAGACAGGGAGCTCGTTCCGTCCACTTTCTGATGATGCTCAACTGGGTCGTATTCCTGATCGTCCACGTGACACTGGTGGCATTGACCGGATTTAAGCGGAATATGAATCACATTGTCCTCGGAACGGATACTTTTCAGCCACTTGGGATGATCCTTGGCTTTATCGGCATTGCAGTGGTGATTGCTGCCTGGGTCCTCGCTCACTACGCTTCGTGGATGTTCCCCCGTCTGCTACAACACATTCAAAAAGCAGTTTCCCAGCCGATACGACTCGTCACTCTGAATCGATTCTTTCCAAATGAGCGGTATACAAAAGAGCAGATCTCTCCGTACTTCTGGCCGAATGGCAAGATGCCAGAACGCAAGGATTGGAAACAAATGTCGGCAGAGAATTTCCGTAGTTTTAAGCTCAAGATTGGAGGTCTCGTGGAGAGACCGGTAGAACTCTCGTTATTGGAGATCCAGGCGCTGGGTAAGGACGAGCACATTACCATGCACCACTGCATTCAAGGTTGGTCGGGAATTGCGCAGTGGGGAGGCGTGCCGATGAAGATGATTGTCGACTTGGTCAAGCCGAAGCCCAAGGCCAAGACAGTCGCTTTCTTCTCCTTTGGCGAAGGCCTGTATGGTGGTGTGTATTACGACACCCAGAGTCTAGAGAACCTCTTGAAAACAGAATGCTTGCTTGCTTTTGAGATGAACGGTGCGCCGCTTACAGAAGAGTATGGCGCTCCGCTTCGGCTGCGTGTTGAGAATCAGCTCGGCTACAAAATGGTCAAGTGGATTGAAAGAATAGAGTTCATTGAATCCGAGAAGCAAGTCGGCAAAGGCGAGGGTGGAACGAACGAAGACGATGAGTACTTCGATGAGCTTCCGAACATCTGATTGCACAAACTAAGCACACAAGGACGGCACCCTGCTTCGCCCGGGGGCCGGTGCAAAGATGCAAACCCGCTGTCAGACAATGGCTCCAGTCTTCTTTATACGAGCCAACAAGAGATGGAAATAGACCAACCCGGCATAGGGCTGCCAGTCGGCAACGGCCCTATGCACCCCGTCGTAATCCAACGGTTCTTTTTTGTGCAGAAAATGGGCTAATTTCTTGCGAGCGCCAATGTCATCTCCAGGGAAGATGTCCAATCGCCCGAGCCCCCGGAGTAGGACGTATTCTGCAGTCCAGCGACCCACCCCTTTCAGTTTTACCAGTTGTTCGAGCGCAGCCTGGTTATCGAGTGTAACTAACGACTCCAGGTTTAGGTGCCGATCACGAATCGCGGAACTGACATCAATCAAGGTCTGCGATTTGTTGGTGCTGAAACCCAGCGATTTCAGAGCCTCCACTTCCACTCCGCAGAACTCCGTCGGGCTTGGAAAAGCGTGTGGTCCATCTTTCGAGCGTGCCGATATTACTCCGACTTCATGCGCCAAGCGGCTAAGCAGAAGAATTCCCACGAGCAGTGAGAGTTGTTGGCATGCGATGCCGTTAGCCACAGCCTCGAACACGGTGGGAAATTGCGGTGGCTTGAGCCCGCGAAATTCGTCGACCAACGGCTGTAATCTTGGGTCGCTCGTTGCAAGCCTATAAAACGGCCTCAAGTCCTTACGCACTCCAAGCATGCGCTCGAGCAACACTCTTGCGACCTCTGCCTGCCGCACAGTGAGACGAAAGCCGGTCGCAAGGACCTCCAGGTGTGGCGCGTCTGGGTCACCACTCTGGTGCACAGCCACTTCTACCGCTTGACTATCGATCATCAGAACACGCCGGTAGGTCCTCCCATCCCAGCGATCTATTGCATTCTCCGGACGCCGGCGAAGTGCCCAAGCTGTGAGATCCAACCGGAAGGGTGGTACGGGCGTTATGGAAAACGACCTCTGACTCACAGATTCGGCCTCCAACAGTGCTTAAAGATAGTCAACCGCGCAGGCACCGCCAACGTGCGTCCCTTCTCCCCGGCCAAGGTGCTGCCGCTGAATATTCGTGGTGGTGGATGCGTCCACGCCGTTGCTGCCGCGCTTCAGCCTTCCCTCAGTGCGGGGTAATCACGGTTACGAAGCGTCGATGAGCGATCCAAGCTGCGAGGGCGTGTCTACGCTGCTTGGGGCAGTTGAACAGGTGGTGCAGGCGTGGAAGCATCGTTGATCGTTTCCTTGTTTGCGTGTTCCTGGCTCAGTTTCATCGTCAGCGCTGTAATTCCGGCAAGATCACCCAGTTGCATCGTATCGATAGCTGAGCTGGGAACGAGGACGATTGTGGAGTTTTGTTTTAAGCCTTCATACAGCATGTTCATGGCTCTCAGATGCAAAGCGACTGGGTCGTTGGTATAGGTCTTGGCCGCGTCGCCGAAGCTCTGCGCCACCTGACGCTCTGAATCTCCCAAGATCACGCGAGCCTGGCGTTCCCGATCGGCTTGGGCTTGCATTGACATCGCATTCTCCAAGCCCGAAGGAATCAAAACATCCTTGACCTCCACCGAGATGACATTGATGCCCCATGGTTCCGTTCGCTCATCGATGATCTCCCGTAGCGCATCGCTAATCTTGTCCCTGCCTTCGAGCATGTCTGAAAGCATGGTTTTTCCGATGACATCGCGCAGAGCTGTTTGAGAAGCCCAATTTATTGCACTTTGGTAATCAGCTACATCGAGGGCCGCTTTCTTGGGGTCCACAATCTTCCAGAACAACACCGCATCTACATCCACTGGCACGGTGTCTTTTGTCAGAGTTTTTTCCGCCTTGAAAGAGCTCGTAAGAACGCGCGTGTCGAGCCAGTAGGGAATGTTTTCGATCATCGGAATGATCAGAAATAGACCGGGCCCCTCGAGAGAGCGGAACTTCCCTAGCCGCAGGACAACCGCCCTGCTCCACTGGTCCGCAACCTGAACGGCGGAAGAGAAAAAGAAGGCAAGGACACACGCACTGCCGATTATCCATATACCTACGACATTGTTAGACACGCTATGCATGCCGTACGCGAGTGCTACGCCGATGCCTAGAATGACCACAAAAATCAATAGTGAAAATGAGCTGCTCTTCCTCATTGCAATTCCTTCCGGTCGATCGTGCCGATATCGTTGTGGCGGACTTTTGCCCTTTGTTTCTACCCCACCTGGCTCAAGCGGCTTTGAGCACCTCGCCTAGTGCTGCTGCTGAATATCTTTCGCGCACTATGAGGTTATGCTGAGCCAAATGCATTGTTGGTGCAATGCTACATTTGTTTCTATTGCCATTACGGTTGTTACAGAACGGGAAAACAGAGTCCGGCAGCCTCTCTAGGACGAGTGCTTGTCGCGTGAACCGATATGCCTGCAGGCAAAGCTGCTTCGCTTCTTCCAAAGTCGAGATCCACCGCGGAACGCGTTGGAGTTATCCCCTAAACAAGCCTTGGCTGGGAGCGTTTTGAGCAACCTGGCATTGCCTCCGCCCAGCACGACGTAGTCAGCCTGTAGCGCCGCCTTCAGCCGCTTCACAACGTCAGCCACATGGTGACGCCACTTTTTCTTTCCTAGCCGCTTGAGGCCCGCCAAACCTATATAGTCTTCAAAGGTTCGACTTTTTCTGTAAGGCAGGTGTGCCAGTTCCAGAGGTTCGAGTACACCATCGACGATCAGTGCCGAGCCCAGCCCGGTGCCCAAACCTAGGAAGAGCATGCGCCCTCCTTCGTAGCTCCCCAGAGCCTGCATGGCGGCGTCGTTGACCACCTTAACGCGATGGCCGAAAGCACGCGCGAAATCGAAGCCAACCCAACCGCCCCCCAGATTGTAAGGTTCGCTGACAGGTCGTCCGTGAACAACCGGGCCTGGATATCCAATCGACACTGCAGAATACTCCCATTCGGCTGCAATCCTCTTCACGTCTGCGACCATTTTTTTCGCAGTCATTGTCAGCCCGGAAGGAATCTTGACAGGCTCCATGTGCCCCGGTCTATGCACCTTCACGTGAGTGCCTCCGACATCAATCACCAGAATCTTCATGCCATTCACCATTGCATATTAGCGGTACACACTCACGAAGCAACCAGACCTCGCCGATAACGTTGAGAAGCCTGCGCAGAGTGCCGATGCGGAGACTACGCTGGCGCGCTGGGATCCTCCGCGAAGAGCTGGCGGAGGTGCACATTCTGTACCTTGGCATGATGCTGCCGCAGCATCTTCCAGGCCGGCCGTTCGCAGAGCGGGCTGATTCCAGCTTGCGGTCTTGGGACCGTGACCATGTTCTATTCCGCCGCAGGATAAATGGGTTATTCGAGATGAATAGGATTTTCCGCGAACCTTGCCAATCCTGGTCCATCCCTGTTCGTTTCATCGCTGCGGATCTCACCCCGCGGCCTTGAGCGTAACATCCTTTGATACGATAGAACCCAGCAGCTCCTTCCAGGACTTGACGAATGACGTGGTGCCTTCGCGCTGCAAATCGGTGGCCAGTTGGTTGTAATCGATACCCGCTTTGCCGAACTTGACGATCATCTTCTCCGCATCGCCGCCGTCAACGGGCAGAAGCTTTTCCAATTTGCCGTGATCGGCGAAAGCAAATAATGTCGCCTCCGGAATCGTGTTGATGGTGAATGGAGCGGCGAGCGCCTTGATGTACAGAACGTCGGAGGCAGCGGGGTCTTTGGTGCCTGTGCTCGCCCAGAGCAGGCGCTGCGGATGCGCGCCGGCGTTGGCCAGCCGCTGCCAGCGCTCCGAATCGAGCAGTTGGCGATAGGCTTTGTACGTCCGCTGGGCGACGGCGATCCCGAGATTATCCTGCAGATCTTTCCGGACCTTTCCCATTGTCGCCTTGTCCCAGCGGCTGATGAAGACCGATCCCACGGACCATACAGCCGGGTTGAGCCCCGACTGGATGCGCCGTTCGACGCCGCGGAAGTAAGCATCGGCAGCCGCGAGATATTGCTCGCACGAAAACAGCAGCGTCACGTTAACTGGCACTCCAGCGAAGATGGCCTCCTCGATCGCCGGAAGGCCTTCGCGGGTACCGGGAATCTTGATGAAGAGGTTGGGCCGACCGGCGCGAGCGTAGAGCCGCTTAGCTTCCGCGATTGTGTGTGCTGTGTCATGAGCGAACAAGGGAGACACTTCCATCGACACCCACCCATCAGTGCCATTGGTCCGGTCGTGAATCGGTCGGAAGAGGTCGGCGGCCTGCGTCAGATCCTCGAGCGCAAGTTCGAAGAAGAGCTCCTCGTCCGACTTGCCCTCTTTCATCTTCTGACGGATGGCGTCATCGTAGAAGTTCGAATTCTTAATTGCGTGGTCGAAGATCGTCGGATTTGAAGTGAGTCCGGTGACCGAGAGTTCATCGATGTAGCGGCGGAGCGTTCCACTCGTCAGGAGCCCACGGGTGATGTTGTCAAGCCAGAGACTCTGGCCGAGGTCGTGGAGCTGCTGCGTCGGCTTCATATTTGTTTCCTTAATTACAAGGCCCAGAGTCCGATTCCCCACTCCCTTTGACTGCGCGACGCTGAGAGTATTGCGAGGAGCTACCCGTAAAGCAGACTTGACCGCGTTCACGATGTGGTCGGCAGAAATGCCGAACTTCTCGATCAGCTCTTTGGCCTTGCCGCTGTGCGCAATCCCCCGCACCGCCAGCTTGTAGGCCTGAATGCTCTCCTGGGCGAGAGCGGAAAGAACGGCGTCACCGAGTCCCCCGTGTTCATAGTGATCTTCGACCGTGATGACGAGCCCACCCACGGCTCGCGCCGAAGCGATCAGCTCAACGCGATCGATTGGCTGCACGCTGAACAGATCGATGACGCGAACTGAAATGCCCTCCTTGCTAAGTCGGTCGTATGCGGCCAGGGCTTCGAACACGGTGATACCGCCTGCCACAACGAGTGCTTGGTCCTTGTCGCTCTTTCGGAGGACTTTGCATTTCCCGATTGCAAACTCCTCGTCCGGACCGTACAGAATCGGCGAGTTCGGCCGCCCCAGCCGGAGATAGCAAGGGCCGGATTGCTCGACCATCAGTGCTGTGGCCTTCCAGGCACTCGTGGCATCGGCAGGATAGAGCACCGTGAAATCCGGTTCCGCGCACATCATGGCGAGATCTTCGAGCCCCATCTGTGATGGACCGTCCTCGCCGATGGACACTCCACAGTGCGTACCAACAAGCTTGATATTGAGCTTGCTGATGGCTGCCATGCGTATGAAGTCGTATGCTCGGGTTACGAAGCACGAAAATATAGCGGCAACCGGAACCTTACCCCTTGCCGCCAATCCCATGGCGACTCCAACGATGTTCTGCTCCGCGATGTAACCCTGAAAGAACCGGTTCGGTGCAACATTCTCGAATTCTTCAGTGTAAGTGGAGTTCTTCACGTCACCGTCGAGTACCACAATCCGAGTGTCGACCTTCGCCAGGGCGGACAGGCTGTCGCCAAAGCCCCTTCTCGTAGCGACTTCCTTACCTCCGATTACATAAGGCGGTTTTGCCGCCGGACCGGCGTCGCCGCCTGCCACGGCTTTGGAGCTGTCGGGTCGTACCGGAGGCAGCTTAGGCCCCCATTCTGTCTCGGCATTCGTCACTTGTTTCTCGAGTTCGGCTATGACCTTCGCAGCGGTGTCTTTGGGCAGTGCTTTGCCATGCCAATGCTCAAGGCCCTCGATTCCGATGAAGCCCTTGCCCTTCAGTGTCCGCGCGAGCACGATCGTCGGCCGGTCGGCGGACCGGTTGGCGGTTTCATAGGCTGTAAGGAGATCGGGAATGCTGTGTCCATCAACGATCAACACCTGCCAGCCGAATGCTTCCCAGCGAGCCTGGTAGATTTCAATATCCCGCTCCAGCATAGTTGGCTGACTCTGACCAAGGCGATTGATATCGATGGTCGCGCAGAGATTATTGAGGCGGTGGAGAGCCGCCCATTGCGCTGCTTCCCATACTGAGCCTTCGGCCGATTCGCCGTCACCCATCAAAACATAGACGCGCTGATCGGTATTCTCAAATTGTTTCGCATTGATGGCGATTCCTGCAGCAACAGACAAGCCCTGGCCCAGCGAACCGGTCGCTACGTCCACGAACGGCAAGCGGGTAGTTGGGTGGCCTTCCAGATCAGAGTCGACCTTACGCAAAGTCAGCAGTTTTTCGCGCGGAAAGGCGCCGGCCTCCGCCCACGCCGCATAGAGGATAGGCGCGGCATGGCCCTTTGAGAGCACGAAGACGTCGCTGTCCTGTCGGTGCGGATCGCGAGGATCGTAACGCATCACGGAATAGAAAAGCACGGACATGATCTCTGCCGCGGAGGCGCAACTCGTCGGGTGTCCACTGCCGGCCTCGGTCGTAGAACGGACCGAGTCGATACGCAAACGGGCCGCTTTGTCGTGTAGCGTTAACACGACTTGTTCTGAAGTTTCCGCAGGCATAACCTCGCTCCTTTGCCTTCCTGGATGGTGACCTCTTAGTAGAGTCGCGCCTCACCTTGAGCGCATGCCTGTTTCAGTCTCCTATTCGCACTGACCGAGACGTTTCTCTCGTGCGAGAAGACGGCGTATCGATCCCGAGCCCACAACGTTGGTGGTGGCCTCAGAGTCGCTGTGATCTTGGGACAATTTGGCTTGCGCAGTCTGAACTTCGTTCGGATCGCCACTCTCAATAACCGGTAAACTCCTCGATACGCACGTTGTCGTCATCCACTCCAGCATCCGTAAGTATGGTGTGCATGGCCTTCACCATGGCTTGTGGTCCGGTGATGTAGTAGACAGGCGACGGCGCTCCTTTCAGGTATTTTTGTAATAGTGCATGATTGATCAGGCCTCGTTCTCCTGACCAGGGCTGCTGTGATTTCTCCATCTCAGTCATACAGGCAATCAGCTTGTAATTCGGATTCTTCTTTTCAAGTTCTTGAAGTTCGTTGAGAAATGCAGAATCTTCCGGCCGCCGATTCGAATAAAAAAGAAATATGTGGTGCGGCAACCTCTCCTTTGCAGCGTGCAAAAGAATACTGCGGAAAGGAGTGATGCCGATTCCACCGGTCAGGACCACCGCCGCCCGCGATTTGTCGTTATGAAGTCGTAAGTTTCCGAATGGCCCCTCGATTTTCACCTCGGTACCTAAGGGGACACTCCGTAGAACCCTCTTGAAAGCAGTGTCTCGCAAACGGGTCGCCACCATGATGAAGTCCTCATAGGGTGCGCTCGCGATTGAGAAACCGCGCACATCGCCTTCAGAATCTGTTTGCGACGAATTTAACAGGGTAACGTCGATGAACTGGCCAGGAGTGAACTTGAAGCTGGTCGGTTTTTCAAAGCGGAACGCCATGGTGTGCTCAGCTATTTCTTCTCGATACCTGAGTTTCGCATGAAATTTAGGCCAGTCAGCAACTACAGTGCTCATTATCAAGTCCCTCTGCACCTAATCGACGCGCACTTCTATTCCAACCCTAGTCTCCAAGTACCAGCAGCTCAATAGTTCGTTCGTACCAACAGCGGGAACAACTATACCCAGCACCTAGACTTATGGGCAGATAGCCTTGCTGCCGAATGGGACAAAATTGGATAGGCGTGCTCCCGTTGCACTAAGTGCTGCGTGCTTCCGCCATGTTGGTGGAACCGCGGTCCTGCACGCCGAAATCTTCCGATAGGGTCATCTGAACGCCCGCACCATAGTTTCTGTTCCGGATCGGCTCCAAGAACGAATTGGCAAAATGGAAATACAGGATGTTCATGATCGCCTCCTTTCCGAGGAAGTGATCGATGCGGAAGATCGAGTCTTCGGGGAACACCGTGAGCGTGACAGGGTTCAGCTCGCGAGCCGAACCCAGGTCGCGTCCGAACGGTTTTTCAACAATAACCCGATCATGCTCAGCCAAGTTCGCGGCACTAAGCCCTTTGATCACGGTCTCAAACAGCGACGGCGGGATGGCAAGGTAGTGTGCCGGGCGCTCCCGAGCGCTTCTTTGCCAGACTTCTTGCAGACCTCTGTCGGCAATGAGTTGTAGGAACTGGTAAACTATAAAAGTGCAATATCTCTTGCTACTCCGCCTCCGTTGAGTGCGAATTCGGCCAGCAGATCGTTAGTAGAAATGCACTCTCCGCCAGAGCCTCAACATCGTGAGGAATCCCACAATCTAGTACCAATACGTCCCCGACTGCCACCTCTGCTTTTCGTGAATCCGGAAGATGTATGCGGAGTTGTCCTGCTAGACACTGAATCGAAATCCTGCCCTCGGCTCTATGTTGATCCATGCGGGTATTTGCTTTCATCGAAACCAACACCACCCTGAAGTCCGCATATTTCGCCAGGGTCTTCGAACTGCGACCGCTCGTTTGATCCCAAGCATCGGCATGATGGAGCTGTTCCAATTCTTTCGCCACGTTGAATTGGATAGTCGCTTCAGCCAATTGGGGAAGCCTGGTCAAACTGGCGCGATATTCGTCGGAATGGCAGCTCTCATCCTGTGTACTCATCGGTTCACCTCCGGCCAACCAGACGCACTGCCGATTTTTCGGAGCAAAACGTCCACTTCGGTAGGCATCACAATGCTCGGCGGCGTACAAGCTTCCGTAAATGAGTCAAGCGTCACTACTCTAGTGACAGTCGTACTCCCACAGCAAGGTACGGGTTGGTATAAGCTTTGCGACTGTCAATTGGGACAGGTACAAGCAGCCGACAGTATTCGATAAGCACATATGAGGAGCAGGAAGAATGGAACTCGCTCAACGGCGGCAATTCCTGATCTCGCGTGGCTGGATTCAGGCCGTAGCAATCGTCATGATTTTTGGCTTCACTGTGATGGGGATCTTGACGTACCGGACCTACACTGGTGAGCCGCCGATTCCGGCACGCGTCACGGATACCGCTGGCGATGTTCTGTTCACGCGTAGCGATATTCTAGCCGGCCAGGGAGTATTCCTTCGCAACGGCCTAATGGAATACGGTTCGATCTTCGGGCACGGCGCGTATCTGGGGCCGGACTTCACCGCCGATTACCTGCATCGGGCGGCGCTCAGCGTGATCGAGTTTTACGGAGGAGACTCCTCTGATCGCGCAAAGGCACAGACGGTAGCCGATTTCAAGAACAACCGGTTCGACAGTTCTGCCGACGTTTTGATCTATACGCCCGCGCAGGTGCATGCGTTTGAGCAACTGCGCTCCTATTACGGCGAGTTCTTCGGTGAGCCAACTTCCAAGTATGGCCTTCGGCCAAACGCCATTCGTGACCCCGAGCAAATTCGCCAACTAACCGCCTTCTTCAGTTGGTCGGCCTGGGCCTCATCGTCCCTCAGACCTGGCCAGCAATACTCCTATACCAATAACTGGCCGCCCGAACCACTCGTCGAGAACCGGGCGACTGCCGACGCCATTGTGTGGAGTGTTCTATCACTCATTGCACTACTGGGGGGGATTGGCCTGCTGTTTGCCGCATTTGGGCGCTGGAACTTCTTAGGCTGGCATGGACGTGAACAGCAGACGGTCTCGTTTCGTCCTCCGAACCAGGTTCTGTTGACCCCCGCACAACGGGCGTGTGCTTGGTTCTTCCTTGTCATGGGACTGCTATTTTTGCTGCAAACGCTCGTGGGCGGTGCCTCGCAGCACTATCGTGCAGATATCTCTAACTTTTTCGGAATCGACCTTGCGCGTCTTTTGCCATTCAACATCGCGCGCACGTGGCATTTGCAGCTTGCAATTTTCTGGGTATCGACCTCGTACCTCGCTGCCGGTATCTTTCTGGCGCCGATGATAGCCGGTCGCGAACCGCGAGGACAAAACCTTCTTGCGTATGGCCTTTTGGGCGCGTTGGCGATCGTGGTCTTTGGAAGTTTGTTTGGCGAGTATGCCGGAATCGAAGGATGGTTTCACAACAAGGCCTGGATCTGGTTTGGCAACCAGGGTTTTGAGTACCTCGATCTGGGCCGATTCTGGCAGATTTTGCTTACGGTCGGTCTTTTGTTTTGGGTGATCATACTCTTTCGTGGGCTTCGCGGGCGGCTCCAAAGCGAGCACATGGGCAATATGCCTTGGCTCTTCTTCTTTTCGGCTTTGTCGATTCCAGCGTTTTACGGGGTTGGTCTGCTCGCTCATCCTGGGGCGCACTTTACAACGACTGATTTCTGGCGCTTTTGGGTCGTGCATCTCTGGGTGGAAGACTTCCTAGAACTGTTCACGACGATCATGGTCGCCTACGTGTTCGTGTTGTTAGGCGTAGTACATGAACGCGTCGCGCTGACGATGATTTATCTCGATATGGTGCTCTACTCAGCGGGCGGTGTGATCGGCACCATGCACCACCTGTATTTTTCAGGAGAGCCCTCGATTCACATGTCGTTGGGCGCCTTCTTCTCTGCGGCTGAGGTGATCCCTCTCACGCTATTGACGCTGGAGGCATGGAGCTTTCTGCAACTCGGAGCGGAGGAGGAAACCAAGTCGAAAACCTCGTTCCCGCACTATTGGGCTGTGATGTTTCTTGCTGCGGTAGGGTTTTGGAATTTCCTTGGCGCAGGGATCTTCGGTTTTCTGATCAATCTTCCCATTGTGTCGTACTACGAAATCGGTACAGCCCTCACGCCCAATCACGGCCACGCCGCAATGATGGGAGTGTATGGAATGTTGTCGGTGGGACTGGCGTTGTTCTGCTTGCGCTACATCATTCCTGAAGAACGCTGGTCAGACCGGGCCGCCAAGATCAGTTTCTGGTCGCTGAATCTCGGGTTGGCGTGGATGGTTTTTGCCACGCTCTTTCCCTTGGGTGTGCTGCAACTCTACCATTCCATCGCCTACGGATATTACGACGCACGGACTCTGAAATTCGCAGGAAATCCAACCAATTCGATGATCGAGTGGCTTCGACTTCCGGGCGACACAGTCTTCATTCTCGGTGGCACCCTACCGGTTCTGTACCTTTGCTGGCTGGGAGTTCGTCATATGAGGGTACAGAGTATTGCCGAGGAACCAAAAACCATTCTATTCACGGAACTGACCAGCACGACAAAAGGAAGTTAGCCATGCACGGGATCGATGTTGAGGTACTGTTAGCATCTGGCTACGCTATCTTTCTGGCATCAGTGGCGGCAGCCTTTGAACTCGCCGCGCGTCATTCGCATCAGCGGACGCGAAAGATTCCCATTATCGGGTTCTCGTATCATCCGGAGCTGGACGTTTGGAAATGTCCCAATGGCAAACACCTATATCGCGCCGAGGCGCTGGAATCAAGCGCTGTACGCTATAGGGCGCAAGCACATCATTGCAATAGCTGCTCAGTTAAGAGCCGCTGCACTGATTCTATGGAAGGCCGAGTTATAGAGGTCCAAACTGACTCGTGGCTACAATCCGAACTCCGCAAATTTCATCGAGGGCTTTCGCTGACGCTTTTACTCCTCGCCGACCTGATTCTAGTGGTCACGATGCTGCGGCAGAACAGTGTGCGCGAGCAGTTGATTCTCGTCCTTCCACTCCTCTGTATCACGGGCACAGGCTTCAGAATATTGTCGAATTTCTTTCGCCCCGCTGAAAGAAACACCTGAGCGGCGCGATTATCGTGTGCAGAGGGTCTTCGACCGGTGGTGCGCAACCACGCAATCCGCGAGCGAAACAATCGTCGGGCTTGCAGGAAGTTATGCCTTCTTACGGCCCGCTGCCTCGACTGTTTGCGTTGGATCTGCACCTTCCCACGTAACATCTGCTGTCGGTCCATAGGTCGAGGGAACGCCCTTATTCAACAGGCGCAGATACACAGTGAGCTGAGTGCGGTGATGGCAGGTGTGGAGCAAACGTCGCCAGACTACCCAGATCCGTTGGCGAGCAACATCAAAAAACGGAACCTCCTCCAGCCACCATGCTTCGGTCTGTGCAGCAAGGAATCCCATGCGCGCATATGCCAATTCCCGCATTCGCATGCAGTAATCCTGTGGGTCTCACCGATTGGTAAAACTTCCGACGGCGGCGGTTCGGGCACCGTCATAAATTCGCCGAAGAAGCGGCGTTCCGAAAGCAGTTGATGCTTTAAGATGTCGAGTACTGTTCTGGATTGCGGATGGGGGCGAAATGACATGTCTGCCAAGTCGAAGCACCGCCACACCGAGATCACTTTATTGGTCTCGCTGGCATAGGTGTCCAGCATGTGCTGAAACACTGGCAGAGATGCGCGCGGGATATCTGAGTCCGGAATTGCAATGTACTCGTAATTCATTGGCATGACAAGTTCTCCACTTTCGATTTCTTGCTGTGCGCGTTCTCGCTTTGAAGTTGCCTATCACCATGGTGGACTCGCCAGATTGTAATCCATCAAACGACGAAGGGTTTCCTCGGTCTCGGTGGCAAGCTTTGCGACGAGCGCTCCGCCCGATTGGCGCCGTGCCATACGGACGCCTTGCCCCGCCCATAGCGACAGATACTCGGCTCGGTCCTGTTTTCCGGCAGCAATCCGGAGCGGGCGTGTCAGCGCGTTTTGAATTGGAAATGGGAGAATAGTATGAGACGTGCCCGGATGATCAACTTCGGTCATGAAACGATTGACGATGCCCCGCGCCGGACGGCCCGAAAAGGCCTTCGTCAGACGTGTCTCGTGCTCACCTGCTTCGAGGATCCGCTTCTTGTAAGCCACTGGGATGCCCGCTTCGTCACAACTCAGAAAGGCCGTCCCCATTTGCGCAGCACTGGCTCCAAGAGCTAACGCCGCGGCTATGCCGCGTCCATCCATAATTCCACCCGACGCAATCACCGGAATTTTGACGGCGTCGGCGACCTGCGGAACGAGAGCCATGGTCCCAACCATTGCTCCTTCAAAGTCACCCATGAAAGTTCCGCGGTGACCACCCGCTTCGCTTCCTTGTGCAACAACAGCGTCGACGCCGGCCTTTTGAAGAGCCACCGCCTCCTGAACAGTTGTTGCCGTCCCGATTAGGAACATTCCACGTGCTTTGATTGCATCGATTGCGTTCGTCTGCAGGATTCCAAACGTGAAGCTGAACGCCGACGCACCGCTCGCGAGAGCTGCGGTGAGCTGTTCGTCAAATGGAACACATTGTGCCGTCGAAATCGTCGAAGGTGTGGGAGCTGGTAGACCAAGCTCCGCGTAAAAGGGTGCCACCGTTTCCAGCGCCAGACGCAGCTCACCCACCTCAATCGAGGCCGGCATCGGCGCAAAGAGATTGATACCGAATGACCGTGATGTCCGCGCGCGCACTGCCCGCGAAACTTCGCCGATTTGGGTGGGAGTCAAATACGCTGCGCCGATGAAGCCTAGCGCCCCGGCCTCGCAAACGGCCGCCACAAGCTCCGGCGTATCTCCACCTCCCGCCATGGGAGCTTGGATGATTGGATACCTTATGACTAAGCGTTGCATAAAACTGTTCACAAGCTGCATGCACTGTCTCCTGACCATTCAAGGTTCACTCATTGCTGCCAGAGAATCGGAGCGACTTCCAAGGGCACACCAACGCCGGTACGACAAGGTATAACGCGCGCCGTATAGTCCGTTGCGAGACGGGTCGCCGAGACCGATGCGCGGTAGATGCACCCGGGCGCTTCGACAGTTGGTAGCTGGACACACGTCATCTCTTGTCGAATCGGACTGCTGCCACAAATCCCATCGGCATACAATTCGACCCGCACCGCGTTCGGATCGAGGTCATTGAGATACACCTCTGCCGTAATGACGTGCTGGGCCGCATTTGTCTGTATCTTCACGTCGCCAAAGCGCAGCGTGCCCCATTTCTCTGTCAGAGTATGTTCCCAACTGATTATGTTCCTGCCCGCCACGCCTTTATCTGCTGCGCGCTCGAGGTAGGCGGCGACTGCGGGGATGTAGTGTTGCTCGGTATATTCGCACACCGTGCGGTTGGCGGAGAAGCGCGGCGTCAATTGCGCCATGCTTTCCCGCATCCGCTTGACCCACGCAGTGGGAATGCCATTCTCGTCCCGGGTATAAAACTCCGGGATTACCTCCCGCTCGAGCAGCGCGTAGAGCGCGTCGGCTTCGACAGCGTCCCAAGCAGGATCGTCACCATGCTCCTGGCTGTCCCCCAGCGCCCACCCGACTTCAGGAGTGTATGCTTCCGCCCACCAGCCATCTAATTCCGAGAGATTGATTCCCCCATTGACAAGCACTTTCATACCGCTTGTGCCGCACGCCTCCCAAGGACGACGAGGCGTGTTGATCCAGACATCCACACCCTGCACCAAGTGCTCCGTCAATAGCATGTCGTAGTCGCTCAGGAAGACGATGTGGGGTCGGCTCTCTGGTTGGCGAATGAATTCGATCCATTCATGGATTAAGGCCTGCCCCGCACGATCCTCCGGATGAGCTTTCCCAGCAATGATGAGTTGCACTGGGCGCTCTGGATTGGTCAATAGACGAAGCAGCCTCTGAGGATCGTGCAGTAGCAAGTTTGGTCTCTTGTACGTAGCGAAGCGTCGCGCAAAGCCGAGCGTCAGTGCATTTGGATCAAATAGGTATTTTGCTTTTTCGACTGCCTCGGGCGACGCGCCGGAGGCTGCGAGGTCCCTGGACAATCGTTCGCGAGTGTACTCTACGAGAGACTTGCCCGCGATGGTCCTAAATTGCCACAGCTTGGCGTCGGAGACTCGGCGAATGTCCTGTTCCATGGCTTCTGTCGAACCGAGCCAGCGTTCCCTTCCACATATATCGGTCCATAACTCGTCGGCAGAGGCCGAGTCCCAAGTGGGCATGTGAACTCCATTGGTCACATGTGCGATCGGGACGTCGCCCTCCGGCCAGCGCGGAAACAGAGGCAGAAAGAGTTGGCGGCTAACCTTCCCATGCAAGCGACTTACCCCATTCACCGCACCACTCCCTCGGATTGCGAGATAGGCCATGTTGAAGCTCTCCGAGGAGTCGTTCGGGTTCTGGCGTCCTAATGCCAGCAAATCGTAGAGCGTTATGCCGAGCTTCTGCTCGGCATAAGGACCAAGGTATTGATCGATGAGGGCTGGAGCGAAACGGTCAAAACCGGCGGTCACCGCCGTGTGGGTGGTGAAGAGATTCCCCGCTCGTGTGACTGCCAGTGCGACTTCGAAGAGCTGGCCTGTCTCTTCCATGAAGCCGCGGGCTCGTTCCAGGATTGCAAATGCCGCGTGTCCTTCATTCAAATGACAGACTTCCGGGCGAAGCCCGAGCGCAGAGAGCAGTCGCCATCCTCCAATCCCGAGGAGCAATTCCTGCTTCAAGCGCAGTTCCGGTCCACCCCCATACAACTCGCTAGTAATCCCCCGATGAATGGGGAAGTTCGCCGCGTCATTGCTGTCCAGTAGGTAAAGTTTCACCCTGCCGACCTGGACCTGCCAAGCGCGGAGCCAGACTGAGTATCCGGGCAACGCAATCTCCAACCGCAGCCATTCTCCATTTGGTTGGCGCAACGGCGTGATAGGCAACTGTCCGGGATCGTTGTATGGGAAGAGAGCCTGTTGCTCGCCGTATCTATCGATCAACTGACGAAAATAACCCTGCTGATAGAGCAGGCCCACGCCGATGACCGGCACACCCAGATCACTGGCGGCTTTCAGTTGATCGCCGGCCACGTTGCCAAGGCCGCCCGAGTAGATGGGCAGAGCCTCGCTCAACATGAATTCCATGCTGAAATACGCGACACAGGTCAGCGGGGACCCTGAATGGTTCTGCTGAAACCATGCCGGCGCTCGCGCGACCTTCCGGCTTGCTTCGACGAGGCCATTTACCGTGTTCCGGAACCCGGCATCGCTAAGCATGCGCTCGATCTGGTCACGCGAGACCGTCTGCAGAACGACCCAAGGGTTATGAGTGATTTCCCAAAGCTTTGGATCAAGTTGCCGCCACACTCCGTCGGTGGCATGATTCCAAGACCAGCGCATATCCAAAGCGAGTTCCACCAACGAATCGAAACCCTTGATCTCAGTGGGGAAAAGATTATAGATAGGGTGGCTGGCGCGGGATTGCTCGCTCATGATCGAGGTCACGGTCCTTCCAAGGTGAAACAGCCAAAAGTGTCACTGACGATTGCCTGTGCTTCTCCTAAGATGAGTCACGGCTACTCGTCCCGCAGAAGCTCATCACAATCGCGGCAAACTCGAGCATCCGATGCTCACTCCTACTTCATTCCGAGCTCGGTCAGGATCTTAGGATGTTCTTCTCCCGCTGCTAGAAGCAGATGGCAAGCGGAGCAGTCGTTGGTGATGGTCTGGCCATCGGTACTAATATGGCTGCCGTCATGGCAGCGGAAGCAGCCTAGCGAATCAGTGTGCCCAAGGTTATTCGGGTGCGTTCCCCACGTCACACGCATATCTGGAAAAATGTTACGGAGGTAGATCCTAGCAACCTCCGCAGCGGATTGCTCCACCGCCGTGCGTTGCCTCTGGTAGATCTCCGGGTAATTCGTCCGATAGTAACTATTGAGTTCGCCAATGATATGCTGCTGTGCCACATCGCGGGCAGGATAGTTCACCTTGAGAACCTCGACCGCCTTCTTCTTAATGAAGGGAAGTCCTGGACTAATTAGCCCGAGCGACATTTGCTTGTCCACTGCGTTTTCCGGCATTTCGAAGGCATGTGTTGGCCGGTTGTGGCAATCCACACAATCCATCACACGATGCTCGCCGTGGTCCAATTGTTGTTGAGTTGGTTTCGCTTCGCTCGAAACGAATTCGGTGACCTTTCCTTTATCGTCGGTGTAAACGACTATCGGGATAGTCTGCCGCTGGGCGTCCGTCGAGATATAGCGGATGCGCGCCGTATCAGCTAGGTGATGCCCGTGGATACCGACTAACCCCTGCCAAGTGCGTCCGCCCACTTTCAGGAGCAACACATCCGTCTGAGGAGTGTTCTTTTCGTCGTCCTTGTAACTGGTACTCACCAGGAATTTATCTCCAGTAAAGCGCTGCGGCCAGTGACAGTGCTCACATGTCTCACGTGCCGGCCGGAGGTACTTCACCGGTGAAGGAATCGGCCGCGAATAGGCATGAAATGTCACCGCAAATACCTGCCGGAGGCCGGAGAGCTTCGATCGCACGAACCACGAGGCTCCTGGACCGATATGGCACTCGACACAAGCCACATGCGCATGGGGAGAATTCTGATACGTCGTATACTCCGGTTCCATTACGGTATGACAAGTCGTGCCACAGAACTTCGTCGAATCCATGTACTCCACGCCGCGGTACGATGCAGTTCCGATAATGAGGAGGTTGAGTAAAGTTGCAAATGCGATGTACTCCAAGGTTCGACGAACTACGGGCAACCCGAGGTTGATGGCGGGGAAGACTCCTGGCAACTCGCCGCTGTCGCGCAGTTGTCGTCGCTTGAGCCAGACGCCGAGTGGAATCAGCAAAAGGCCCAGCACAAAAATACCAGGGAGGATCAGAAAGACCAGAAGGCCAATATAGGGATGCGGCGGCCCTGGCAGGAACAGGTCATAGAACCAGAAGGCGATTGTGGTAAGCGCTGTGCTTGTTGCGAGCACGGCCCCCGTAAGCGTGACTAAATTCTGCCCCAGGAAATATATCGGCTGCGCCCAGGCTCGGACGCTCTCTTGCGGATTCATTTGAACCGATGCCACCCTTTCTTGTATTACTCGCGGTGCAGACCTCTTATGTATTCGGCGCAGATTTAGACGCGAGGAGCTTGTTTCACGTTGTGCGGCGCTGCCACCGTTCCGTTGCTAGACGTTCAAATTTCTATCTAAAAAGTACAACCTCAGAATAAGACTGCAGAAGATTCCCATCTCTGGAGGCTCTCTGCACAGATCCGGTAGTTAGTACTCTCGCTGCGCTGGCATGCGCAGCATGGTCGATCATACGGCCACTTCCAGTGGAGAGATGGGTGAAACAGGTCGTGCGTCGTTCACCAACGTGCCATCCCTCAAGCCCCCCTCTCTTGCGATTACTAGCCTGGCTCGCGCCGCGCATGGCCACCCTGACGGTCGCAACTCTTACACCGACGTGTCCCTAGTGCCAGAGTACGGTCGTCATCAAGACAGTTACACCTGACTCATTTACTCGATTTCGTACGTGACCGAGCATCGTAAAGCTTCTCGAAGTAAAGCTCCGGCCTCGATGCAAAGTTGCCACGGCCGGAGATCAGCCAGTGAGTAATGAGAGCTGTGTTGCCGAACGAGTCACACCTAATGGAGATGAGATGGCGATCGCAAATAGCATTGCCGAGTTGATCGGAAAAACTCCGCTACTTTACCTCAATAAAATTACCCAGGGCGCCGAGGCACGAGTGGCTGTAAAACTGGAAAGCCAAAATCCCCTCGCCAGTGTCAAGGATCGCATCGGTTTGGCAATGATTGAAGCGGCGGAGCGCGAAGGCAAGATTCGTCCGGGCAAGTCGGTTTTGATCGAGGCGACGAGCGGCAACACCGGAATCGCATTAGCGTTCGTCGCGGTCGTGAAGGGATACGAGATAGTCCTCACAATGCCAGACACAATGAGCCTGGAACGGCGTGTACTCCTGCTTGCATTCGGCGCCAAGATCGTGCTGACGCCGGGAGCGGACGGCATGAAAGGCGCAATGGCCAAGGCCGAAGAGATTCTCGCCGCCACTCCGAATGGCTACATCCTGCAGCAATTCAATAATCCGGCCAATCCCCAGATCCACTATGACACTACCGGTCCCGAAATATGGAATGACACTGACGGTAAGGTAGACATACTGATCTCCGGCGTAGGCACGGGCGGCACGCTGACCGGTGTCGCGCGTTATATCAAGCCGAAGAAGCCCGATTTTAAGGCGATTGCGGTAGAGCCAACGGACAGTGCGGTGCTCTCCGGTGGCAAACCGGGGCCGCACAAAATCCAGGGACTAGGCGCAGGTTTTGTTCCCGGCGTGCTGGACACCAAGTTGATCGACGAGGTGATCCAAGTTTCCAACGATGAGGCTCTCGACTATGCGCGCCGCCTGCCCAAGGAGGAAGGCCTACTGGTCGGAATATCCGCGGGAGCCGCGGTATTTGCGGCTGTAAAGGTAGCGCGGCGCCCAGAGAATGAGGGCAAGTTGATCGTCGCGATCATTCCGAGCTTTGGGGAGCGCTATTTGAGCACGGTTCTTTTCGAGGAACTACGCAAGGAAGCACAAGCTCTGCCTACCACGCCGGTCCGCGAGCCAGTGGCTTGAACTGGAGCCATTGCCGCAATCGTGTCCGGCTTGCCCCAATTAGGTTTCTCTTGCGCCAAATAGAAGGCGTCCCAAATGCAGGACGCTTACTCCGTGTCTCCGGGGCGATTGAAGATCACTTCAATGAACGATTCGCAGGACAGCCAGGCTCGCCTCAGTATCGTTGGGATCAAACGAGACCGTCCCCTCGTTATCTCCGTCTTGAACCACCACACAGCCCGCAGTTGTCAGTTTGTGCCGGGACGAAACCCAACGGTCGGTTATTGTCACCGCCAACAGATCGTCCGTGTGTTGACAAATGTGCCCACTGATCCCCGTGACCGCAGGTCCGTAGTCGGTTGTGGTCACCTCCAGACGATAGTCCCGCGCCCATGACTCCAAGTCCGTGGGGCCTATAAATCTAAGGAACATAGCTGAATCCTAAACGATCTGAATGCATTCTGGATGGAAGCCGGTCAGCGCCTCGGCATGATTCAGATCAGGCATCGGAGCCCAGCGACGTTGGCGGGTTGATTGTGTCCGATTCGTCCGACCATAGGCGCGGCTGAATTGCCGCAACCCCCGCCCGGTCTAAGTTCGCAATTCTCGTCTGCCACTTCTCGACGAGCTTCGCAGCTCTTACTCGTTGGAGTTTTGCCCGCTTGAGCATCCGCTCTGCGTGTTCTCGCTCCCGATTTGTGCCCGACGTCTTCATGTTCGCCATACCAAAACGATCGCAACCAGCTCACCGGCTGGCCGACATCAGTTCTTAAGGTTATCGACCGCCATTTGCAGGAGGTGTTCGACGCCATCTTTGTCAGTGCTATCCAGCGTCTTTACCGAGCGAAGGAGCGCGAGAACCTTTTCAATGGCGAGCAGGGCGGCTTGGTGACTGGATTCCGACATTGTAATGTTTGCTAGTTCCTTGGTGTTGATTGTAGCGGAACATCGCTGGCCACTACACCCCGCGATCTTGGCGCGCCGGGAGGGGATGTTCCGACTGACGAGCTTTGAAATAGTTTTGATTGAGCTACCCCGCAAGCTACCCGAGCGAGATGGACCTCAACAAGCCTCCTTTGTCGAGGTGGAATCCACCGTCCTGGAAGAAATCTTGCCCCAACCCGAGAATTTCAGCATTACCCTCTTGCACAATAAGAGCAATAGTGACAATATGACAGATATTAAATATTGTACACGGAGGGTGTATGAACTCTTTTTTCTCGCGCATGAAGATCCGCTACGGAAGGTTCATGGCGATTGTCTCTCTCTTTACGCTGTTGTCGTTTCCCGTCGCAGGCACTGCTCAGAATCTTGGTAAGTCGCCAGCGGTCGGTCAGGCTGTGCAAGGACAACAGGCAACTCAGGTTGAGGGCACGGTGCTCAACGCCGTCAACTGGATATGCAACGTAATCTGCCCGGTGATCGCCGCCGGCTGTTTTGTCGCCGCCGCATTCAAGTATCAGGCCAACCGGCCATACATGAGCAGTATCGTGGGCGGCGGGATCTTCCTTGCGGTTTCGGCCGTCACGCGACTCATCGAGTACTTTATCGCACAAGGCCAACAGGTCGGGGGTAGCCTTCACCAGCTTCCCATCCTCACGAATCATCCAGTGGTCGCCGTGCTGCACCACTTCGTGAGGAATGTCTAATGATCACCGCTCTGCCGGATTTTGTGTCGGAGATCTCCGGCATGATGGTGACTCTTCTTCCGGTCGCCGCCCTAGGGGCCATTGTGCTCGCGGGGCTGAGGCTGCGGAGGGAAGGTGGCACCAACTACGACGAGGGTGGGAGCTTCTTCAAGTGGTTGTTCTGGGGAGCGCTTCTGCTGACTCTGCCCGCAGTCTTTTCCGCGACGATCCCCGGGCTGTTCTCTGGGGGGCCGTCTCCCGTGCCGCCATCCGGCGCTGGAACCGGGACGTTCGGGTCTGTGGCGAACAGCCTCACCACGGGAATCACGAGCTTTGTCAATAATGTCCTTGTCGGTCGGATTGTGCCGTTGGTGGCGGCTGCCCTCTGCTTCAAATCCATTCTCGACAGCTCCGAGGGGCATTCGCCGTTGCCGTCGATCATTTCGGCACTCTTTGTGCTTGGTTCGCAGGCATTCTGGACACTTGCGAAGACCTGGTCCACCTCTTCCAGCAGCACAACCTCCACCGTAGCGTTCGCGTCCGCCGACGTCCTCGACAGCATGTTCAACTACCTGGCCATGACGATCAGCCCGTACGTTGCAGTCCTGTGCTTCGTAGGGGCGGCGATCAACTACCAACGCTCCAGGCCGTGGGGCGTAGTGGCCCTCTCTGGGCTCGCGTTTCTGAGCTTCAGTGGGTTGTGGTCACTCGTCACGGGTTGGATGGGGGCAACGATCACATGGTAGACAACTCCCTTCATATCAAACTGCGCCAGTTCGTCTTCTTTGCGGTCCTCCTTGCCGTCGCGGCGATTGCCGTCGCGGTGCTGGCGCGCTTTCGGGGAGGCCTCATAGTGCTTCGGGCTGGGTTTGCGGTGTTCAACGTTCTCTCGTTTTTCTACTGCCTATCGCTGGTTGGTCAAAAGGCGTGGGAAACCAGCGCCCGAATCGCGAACGCACTTCGCCACCCAGCCAAGGAGTCAAGCAATGTCGAGTGCAACTGATCCGGCACAGGCAATCCTGGCGATGGTCAACTGGATTGGCCTGATTGTAATGCCGGTCATGGCGGCCCTGTTCCTTGCGAGCGGAGTTTACAAGTACTCCAAAGGCGAGAGCATGGAGCGCTGCGTTATCGGAGTCATGGTTGCCATCAGCATCTCCGGCATCACCCGCCTTGCGGAGTACTTCGTCGCAACGAGTGCTGGAAACTCGGTAGTCACCGACACCTACTCCAATGCACTTCTGAACCTGACAAATTGGGTTGCCAACGTGATTCTGCCGGTCTACGCGGCGATAGAGGTAGTGCGCGCCGGAATCTCGTTTGAAGACCTCACTACTATGCGAACCGATCTCAGACCCTTAAAACACTTTGCGACCGCAGTGATGTGCTGCGCGGTTTCGGCAATCATGCGGCTGATCGAGTATTGGGTCGCCAACGGCCAGCAAATAGGGAGCTAATCGAATGTCTCTGCAAGTTTCTCCGGTATCGCGCAACCTGCACAATCCGGTCTATCTCATGGGGCTCGAAATCGAGGACATGATGATCATCGGCGTTGTCTGCATTGGGGCTCTCATGGGTGGCCAGTTCCTCTTCCCGGACCGCTATCTGGTATTTCTTCCTCTCAACTGGGCGCTGATGCTGCTGGTTCTGATCCTTGGGGTACCCTCTCTGTCTATCTTCAAGTACGGCAAACCACGGGGCTACATGAAGGACCTGATTGCGTGGTACACGAAGCCGCGCGCTTATGCAGCGTGCGAGCGCGATGAAGACTTTCCCGCTCAATACCTGTCCGACGAGGAGGACTGATGCCAACTACAACCGCCGAACACAAGCGTTCTCTTGTCACTCCGGGAATTTACTCGCTGCTTCCCATACGCGATTTTCTCCCAGGAGCACTGACAGCTGCCGATGGGGTCATGGTCCGAACCGATGGCTGCTACGTAGCGGGCTTCCATCTCGGCGGCTCACTGACGTACTTCGGCGACGACGCCGCCATGAACGAAATGAAGGCTCGAGTCGAGGCCCTGCTTCGCACCGTTCCCGAAGAGAGCATGCGCGTCCAGTTCCGCTATGAGGTGGTTGAGAACGCGAACGGTCTCATCGATCGCTACGAAGTACTCCAACGCACGGAGTCCGATGTCGCGCGGCGCATGGATGCGATTCGAATCGAAGGCTGGAGGAAAGAAGAAGAGCACAGCGAATTCCTGACACGACTGGCCGCAGTGTATTTCATATGGGATCCCGCGCTCCACGAGCGCCTGAATCGCACTACAACCAGCGTGCTGGCCAGCCACAAAGATGACTCAAGAGCACAGGCTGCGCAGCCGGTGGAGTTTGAGCCGAGCGGCAGCTTTACAGGTGCTATCAAACGCTTCTTCAAGAAGACTGCAGCGCCGGTTTCGGCCGAGTCACAAGCCCAGATCGGAAAGAAGAAACACCTCTCCATTGTCACTCAATTTGAGAGCTTCCTCCGCGGCATCGAGTCGTCCTTGAAGACAGCGGGGCTGAATCCATCGCGCATGGCTGCGGATGAGTTCTTTGCGGAAGTGAGCCGGGCGTTGAGTCCGAATCCGATATCCAGGAGAGACTTCCGATCCCCGAACTACCTTGACACCCGCCCCCTCACCGCGCGCGAACAACTGGGAAGCGTCTCGATTCTGGATGAGACGGAAGACTACCTCAATATCGATGGGTATCTCTACGGTTGCATCACGATGAAGGTGCCGCCCGAGGCCACCTTCCCAGGGATCATCCGGGAGCTGCTTACCTGCGGCTTTCCTCTTACCATCTCCGTCCACATCGTCATCCCGAACCAGCAAAAGGTGATTGAGAAGTACAAGAGCCGCTACAAGAAGATGCAGGCGGCGCAGCTGGACAAGGATGGCAATCACAAGGTGGACGTAGGGGCCGCTGTCCAGGCGCGTGAACTGCTGGAGATCCAGGAGCGCCTCATCTCCGGCTCCTGCAAGACGACGCAGGTGTCCTTCTCTATCACGTACCGCACGTCCAGACCAGCGACGACTTCCAAGGAATACGAGCAAGCGGAGCGCCAGCTCGCAAGCTTCCGCCAGCAGCTATTGCAGGTGATCGCCAGGAGGAACGGCGCGAATGCGCTGGCGGAGACGCTCGCAAAACGCCGCATCTTCTTCGGTACATTGCCCGGTCTTGCCACGGGTGATCGTCGTGAAATGGACCTGCTCAGCGAACACGCCGCCGATCTGGTGCCGCTGGAGATGCCGTGGAGCGGAATGCAGCGCGAGCCGCTGACCTTGTGGCATACACCATACCGCCATCTGCTTCCGTATTCACCCTTCGACGCGAGCCTCGAAAACGCTAATGCGCTGATCTGCGCCAACTCAGGTTCGGGCAAGAGCGTTCTCATCGGCAAGTTGCTCCTTACGTGCGCACGCCGCGACACCAAGGTCTCCATCCTTGAGCGCGGTGATTCCTATAAGACCGCAGTTGAGTTGATGGGCGGCCAGATGCTCAAGATGTCGCTCGACTCCAAGTTCACAATCAATCCATTCGATCTTGAACCAGGACAGACGATGCCTTCCAAAGATCACGTCGCGTTCTTGAAGACCCTCGCCCGCTACATGATTGGCGATGGCGGCAACTACGACGCGGACATCCTGGACGGGATATTGGATCAGGCGATCAAGACCACGTATGACCGCATCGCTTCCAAACGCTCGGGCTCCAAAATTCCCGTATTCAGCGATCTCAAGGCCGACCTCGAAACCTACCAGGAGCGCGGCCAACCGAAGATCGAGGAATTAGCTCACATAGCGGCCTTCAAACTCGGTTCCTGGGTTGGGCAGGGAATGTATGCCAACCTCTTCGACCGTCAGACCACGGTGCCCATGACGGCTCCCTGGCTGTACTTCAACATCGAGCAGCTCAAGGACGATCCTCGCCTTGAGACCGCGATGAGTCTGTTGATTGCCTACGCGACAACGAACCGCGCCGCCGGTGAATCGGGCCGGCGCTCCATCGTGATTCTCGATGAGTGCTGGTCGCTGCTCGACTCGCGGGATTTGTCGGTAACGGTGGAACAGCTATTCCGCACGGCACGTAAGCGCAATGCCTGCGTGTGGGGTGTTTCCCAGTCGGTAGAGGACTTCACCGGAACGCCGGATAATCCCAAACCCATCGGCGCGGCCATCCTCTCAACGACGGCGACGCGCCTCATCGGCCGCCAGAAGGGCAACATCAAGGTCCTGGAACACTTCTTGCACTTCAATCCGATTGTCTGCAATGCGGTCAAGAGCATTGGCATGACCGAGAAGGGCAAGCAGAGCCAGTTCCTGTTAGCCGTAGGCGACAATCCGGAGACGACGCAGATCGTCTTTGTGCGCATCACGCCCTTTGAATACTGGACCATGACCACAATGCCGCGAGAAAAGACCTATCGCGACTACTGGCAGCGTCTGCACCCGGACCTTTCCATGTTCCACCAGCTGTACTCACTGTCCGAGCTATATCCAAATGGCATTTCCTCGCTCCCTGAATTGCCCGAGGAAGCATCGGGGAAGGTATATCAGACCGATCCAGCCGTATTCACGAGTTCACAGACGCAGGAGGCACACGCATGAGTTCATCTCCCACGAAAACCACCTTCTTCCGGCGGCTTGTCTTCGCCACCGCGCCGCTCGTTGTATTGCTGTTGGTGTGGCCGGCCAAACACGCCTATGCGGACATCTTTAGTGCGTTCACTGACTGTTTCACTACCGTGACCAGCCTGGGCGGCTCCACTTCGAACATCGACGGCACCAGTAACCAGCAGTCTCAGTTCTTAACTAATACGATCTACCCCCAATCCCTGATCAATCAGTTACACGCATCGATTTCTACGACGAGCTCCACGTACCGGCCATGGATGACCAGCGTAATGGCGCTCCCGACAAACAGCGCAACCATGGCCAGCTCCAGGCAATTGGAGTCTGCCACGCGAGGAGGCGCCAGCGTACCGCCGTCCCAACTGCAGTCATCCTTTCAGAGCACCTACGGTGCGCCCGTCTCGGCCACGGGAGCCGCAACGTTCACCCAAACCGTGACCGATATGTCCGATTCGCAGGCGCTGGATGTCTTCTCTCTCACTTCGGCCTCCGATTTCACGGCGAACACCCTCATCTCCCAGTCCCATTCGGTCGAAGACTCCGGCGCTGCGGTTGCGCCCGGGAACGCCGATCACGCGGCGCTTCAGGCGAAGGCATTGGAGCTGTACTCGGCCGCGATCCGCCACAAGCTCCTGGCGGCCAATCTCCGATTGGAATCGGTAGCGCTGGCGAACACCACAGGAGAGATCAAGCAGCAGATGGTTCATCCGGTACCAGCGAGCACCTATCTGGTCTCGGGTTCCAGCGCCTCAAACACATCCGGCGGTGCCAACAATCAGACTTCCACCCAGACCGCGAAATAGAGAGGATTTCATGTCACTACGGAACAAACTGAAGCAGTTCGCAACACATCCCGTCACTCGCCGCTCCGCGTGGATGGCTGGCGCTGGCTTGTTCATCGCTCTGTGCTCGCCGACTCCAGCTCGCGCCCAGATGGACCTCGCCGTCCTCATCCCGTATGTCGAGCAATTAAACAGCATGATGCAGTCCAGCCTCGGCGTGCCTCTCTCGGATATCGACGCACAGACATCCGCGATGAACTCGTTCACTCAGAACTCCGTCTACCCCCAGAACCAATTGCAGCAGTCTCAACAGATGGCAACGGGGCTGCAAACGCAAGCCAGCTCGGGCGCGTCAATCGTCCAC
>Ga0181528_10000227_pt1 | contig 49980 bp, 34 predicted proteins | sample PEATcosm2014_Bin_47_FD_119742 | JGI IMG/M metagenome (GOLD analysis project Ga0181528, IMG submission 119742) | Peatland microbial communities from MTU Mesocosm Facility, Houghton, MI, USA - PEATcosm2014_Bin10_10_metaG | ecosystem: Environmental > Terrestrial > Soil > Wetlands > Peat | place...
CTGCGCACCGAGATGCTGCTCACCATGCAGGAATGCGGGCTTAACGTGGAGTGCCATCATCATGAAGTGGCCAGCGGCGGTCAGGGTGAGATCGACCTGCACTACGACACTCTGCTCCGGGCCGCCGATGCCGTGATGCTCGCCAAGTACATTGTCCGCAATGTTGCCCGCCAGCACGGCAAGACGGCAACCTTCATGCCGAAGCCGCTCTTCCAGGAAAACGGAAGCAGCATGCACACGCACCAATCGCTATGGAAGGCTGGCAAGCCACTCTTCTTTGGCGACGGCTATGCGGGACTCTCCGAGACTGCGCTGTGGTATATCGGGGGACTCATCAAGCACGGCCCAGCGCTGGCCGCTCTGACCTCTCCAACCACGAACAGCTATAAGCGTTTTTCGTCGTCGCTGGAGGCGCCGGTCAACCTCGCGTACTCGCGCCGCAACCGCTCAGCCGCGTGCCGCATTCCGATGTACTCCTCCGCACCGGAAGCCAAGCGCGTGGAGTATCGCCCACCGGATCCAAGCTGCAATCCGTACATCGCTTTCTCCGCCATGTTGATGGCTGGGCTTGATGGAATTGAGAATCGGATTGATCCCGGCGCGCCGCTCGACAAGGATATTTACGACCTTGGGCCGGAGGAGTTACAGAAGGTTCCTTCGATTCCCGCATCGCTGGAAGGTGCTCTGGACGCGCTTTCGGTGGACTATCAGTTTCTGCTGAAGGGCGACGTCTTCACCGAAGACCTGCTGGAAACTTACATTGCTTACAAGCGCGAGAAGGAAGTGAACGCACTGCGCTCGCGTCCGCATCCGTACGAGTTCGCGCTGTATTACGACGTGTAAACCGAGCAATCGAGCTTGGATGTTGCGGCCGCTCTCATCGGGGCGGCCGTTCTCATTTACGGAGACGGTTCTGCTTGCGCAGCATTCCTGCATGCACGGCAGCGCGAACCGTTTCTTTTGGGAGGCACGTGGGGTGCCAGAATGTCTGGCATGCACGGGTGTTTGTAAGGTGCTGATTCGGCATTGAGAACAGGTATTGCGAGAGTAGCGCGAGAGTGCTGAGAATAGGCGACTCTGGATTCTGGACAGAAGTTTGGAATCCGAATCCTCTGCGCTGCCGGTCTCGGCGCTGCGACAGCGCATGCTATTCTTCGGGCGAGGTTTTACTGAGCGTGACCCGGGCCGACGTAAACTTTCAGGAAAGCGCTGCCGCCTTCTCATTTATCGAGGCCGCATCAGCGTCGCGCTACGTGAGACTCTGCGGGCAACTGCCGGAGAGCGCACGCCCCCTGCTACCGCAGTTTCTTGCCGAGTCGGGCAATCCAGATCAGGCGGTTCTGCAGTTAGAGATGTTGCTGCAAAGGCATCCGGCGGAGGCGGCCGCAGCTTTTGCGAGTAGTGCGCTAGCCCTGCGCGCGAGTGTTCTCCTGTTTGGAGCAAGTCATTGGCTCGCTCAGTCGCTGCTGCAAAATCCTGACCTGCTTTCGTTATTCGCCCGTCCCTCGGGGCTGGCCTCCGCGCGCTTGTCCGAAGACCTGCAGGAGCAGTTTGCGCGCTTTCGCCTGCGCTTCCATGAACTCGCATTGCCCGTACTTTTGGCTCGCTTCAAGCGTCGCGAGTACGTACGAATCTTCGTCCGCGAGCTGCTGGGGCTTGCTTCCTTGTTGGAGATTACAGAAGAGATCTCGGTGCTTTCGGATGTGCTGATCGAGCAGGCGCTGGCACACTGCGAGAATGAGTTGCGCGGCCGCTACCAGGGATGGCCGCAACTGCGCTCCAGCCGGGGACGCGTCTATCCGGCGCGGTTTACGGTGCTGGCGCTGGGAAAACTTGGCGGCAATGAACTGAACTACAGTTCGGACGTCGATCTGTTGTATCTCTGCGACGACCTCGGCGACGCCGGAGCCATCTCGATTCCGGTTCGCGAGTTTTTCACCCGCCTCGCGCAGGAGCTTACAGCGGTGCTTGCCACTGTGAGCGCTGACGGCCAAGTTTTTCGCGTTGATCTACGCCTGCGTCCGCAGGGAAGCAGTGGAGAGATGGTGGTGGGCTGTGCACAGGCGCTGCGCTACTATCGCTCCGAGTGCGAGGACTGGGAGTTGCAGGCGCTGTTGAAGCTAAGGCACAGCGCAGGCGACGAGAGCCTCGCGCGTGAGTTTATCCAGCAGGCACAGGAATTGATCTATCGCGATCAACTCAGTCTCATAGCCATCCAGACCGCGGCTCGTTCGCTGCAACGTATTCAGCGCGGCGTAGTGCGGCATGGCGCGCACGAGCTGGACGTGAAGATCGGTCCGGGCGGTCTGCGCGAAATCGAATTTGTGGTGCAGTGTATGCAGCGCGTGCACGGCGGAAGAGAGCCATGGCTGCGCTCCAGCGGCACATTGTCAGCCTTGCAGAAGCTGCACGACAAGGGACACATCGGCGATTCTGAATTCCGCGAACTCTTTGAAACCTACGTTTTGCTGAGAGCCGTAGAACACCGATTGCAGTGCCGCCAGGGAGTGGCCTCGCACCGCTTGCCGCAATCGGCAGCCGAACAGGCGGCGCTATTCCGGTCGTTGGGAGGGAGCGCGGTTCGCAACTCCCGCGAGTTGAAGGAGGCCATGCGTTCGGCCGACGAGCTTTGTGCGCGCGTTCTGCGGCTAGGCTCAGGCGAAGGAGACGAGCAGGCTACCTCTCTCTCCGCGAACCTGGGCTCGCCAGGAGCCGATCACCTGATGCGAGAGCTGGCGGCACGCTCGGCCCCGCTCGCATGCGCCCTGACCGCCGACGTCGGCGACACAATGCTGCGCAATCTTCAACGTTTTCTGGCTGCTGCCTCAACCGATGAGGAGCGCGTGCGCACAACTCTAAAGAACGTAGAGTGGATTGAACGCGCGCTTCCGGTATTCGCACAGAGCTCGCTGGTCACTGATCTTCTGGCGCGTCATCCTGACGATATCGGCGCGCTTTTCGGTGATTGTGAGGGTGGGGATCAAAGTTCAGTGGCAGACCGGCTTCGGATAGAGGCGCGCCGCTGTATTTTGCGCAATGCCGGGCGCTCGCTGTTGGAAGACGTATCCCTTTGGGAGATTCTTGGCGAGCACTCGCGCTGCTTTGACTCGATCCTGCAACAAGCTCTGGCGGCCACTGATGCGCCGGAAGGATTTGCCGTCTTCGTTGTGGGACGCCTCGGCACCTGCGAGCTGGACGCTGTCTCCGACGTGGACCTGGTCTTCATGCGCAGCGCGGAGTGTGCTGCAGAGGATGCGGAGCGCTGCGCGCTAGCCCTGGTTTCACTGCTCTCGGGATACACCCGGGAGGGTTCGGTGATTGCCGTGGACACGAGGATGCGTCCTCACGGAGGAGAAGGGGAGCTGGTCAACTCGACGCGGCAACTCACGCAGTACTTCGAAAACGAAGCCAAGTCGTGGGAGATGCTCGCATTCAATAAATTGCGGTGGGTCGCCGGGGCCAGGGAGCTGGAAAGTAGCGTGGACGATGCGCTTGGCAAGCTGCGCTCGCGCTTTGCAGCCTCACCCGTATTCGTCTCGAAGCTGAGGGCCATGCGTAAGCGGCTGGAAGACTCGGTGAGCGGCGAGAGCTTCAAAACCGGCCCCGGGGGACTTTACGACCTCGACTTTCTACTCGGGCTGCTCGAAACACGCGCCTCTCTGCGGGCGGCAGGCAAGCAGCAACCCGAGAGGTTGGCCGCGCTGGTTGCGAGCCAGACGCTCTCACCCGAGCAGGGCAGGACATTGCTACATGCAGTCGAGCTCTTCCGGCGTGCAGATCATGCCGTGCGAATCATGGAAGGCCGCTCACGGCGATGGCTTCCCGAAGCAGAGAAGCTGCGCCTGGCGGTGGAGCGAACTGCCGGAGTTGCCGGACTTCCGGAAGCGCTGCGGGCTGAAATGGGAGTGGTTCGGTCCATTTTCAATTCCTATTTCTCCGATTGAAGAGTGGGTCTTACGGTGGTAGTCTCGGGTGTTCACTCGCAGGCAAGTTTTGGCAATAGGTAGCGGCGGTTTGGGGTGCTGCTGTTACGTGCGCGTGGCAACTGCCGGAAGCAGGATGGCGCTCCCGGCCCACTCCTATGCTCATTTCCCAGGAGGACTGAATGGTGGCTTCTTACAATGGAGTCCCGCTGCCGGTTGACGGTCGCGCGGTGGAGTTCGTAAACGGAAAGTTCTCGATTCCGGATAATCCAATTATCCCTTTTATCGAGGGCGATGGTACCGGGCGCGATATCTGGAAAGCTTCCAAGCGGGTGGTTGATGCCGCAGTGGAACTTGCATACGACGGCAAGCGGCGCATTGTGTGGTATGAGGTCTTTGCCGGTGAAAAGGCGAAAGATTTGTTTGGCAGTTGGCTTCCTGACCAGACGGTGGACGCATTTCGCGATCTGCGCATCGGCATCAAGGGCCCTCTGACGACACCGATTGGCGGCGGTATCCGTTCGCTGAATGTGGCGCTTCGCCAGATTCTCGACCTCTATGCGTGCGTGCGCCCGGTGAAGTATTACAGCGGCATTCCGTCGTCGGTGAAGCATCCCGAGCGCATGAACATGGTGATCTTCCGCGAGAACACGGAAGACGTTTATGCCGGAATTGAGTGGAAAGAGGGAACACCCGAAGTCAAGAAGCTCATCGACTTCCTGAATAACGTGATGCTGGCGGGCAACAAGAAGCAGGTTCGCCAGGATTCGGGAATTGGTATCAAACCCATCTCCATTACGGGAACCAAGCGGTTGGTGCGCATGGCCATCGAGTTCGCGCTCAAGAACAAGCGTCCCAGCGTGACCATCGTGCATAAGGGGAACATCCAGAAGTTCACGGAAGGCGCATTCCGCGAGTGGGGCTATGAAGTTGCCACCCAGGAATTTCGCGCTGAAACCGTAACCGAGCGCGAGAGCTGGATCCTTGGCAACAAGGATAGCAATCCGGCGCTCACCGTTGAAGAAAACGCGGCGTTGATCGAGCCCGGCATGGAGTTCGCTCCGGAAGATTTCCGCCAGGGGATTTACGCGGAGGTGCGTGGAGTGCTGGACGCGATCTCCACGACGCATGGAAATGGGCAGTGGAAGAAAAAGCTGTTGATCAATGATCGCATTGCCGACTCCATCTTCCAGCAAGTTGTCACTCGTGCCGATGAATACTCTGTGCTGGCCACTCCGAACCTGAATGGTGACTACATCTCCGACGCTTGCGCCGCGCAGGTTGGCGGACTGGGCATCGCGCCCGGAGCCAACATCGGTGCCGAGCACGCCATCTTTGAGGCCACTCACGGTACCGCTCCCAAGTATGCGGACAAAGACGTCATCAATCCCGGCTCGGTCATTCTGTCCGCGGTGATGATGTTGGAGTTCATGGGCTGGACGGAGGCGGCGAACCTGGTGGAGAGTAGCATGGAGCGCACCATTGAGCAGAAGCGCGTGACCTACGACTTTGCTCGCATGATGGAGGGCGCAACCAAACTCGGCACGAGTGAGTTTGCCTCAGCGATGATTTCGAACATGGCGGCGAAGGCTTCGAGTGCGCGATAATTCGAATGCTGCCTGCGGGCTTCGGTCTGCAGGCACACCGTCCTCATACCGTATTGATTGTCTAAAGCCCTGAGTGGCTTGAAAGGAAGAAGATGCGCAAGAAAGTATCAATCGTTGGAGCGGGAAATGTGGGGGCCACCGCCGCCCACTGGATTGCCTCGAAGGAACTCGCTGATGTCGTCCTGATCGACATCATGGAAGGGGTTCCGCAGGGCAAAGCGCTGGATCTTTTGCAGGCGATGCCGGTCGAGAAGCGCGACAGCAACATCGTTGGCACCAATGATTACGCCGACACCGCGAACTCCGACATTGTTGTGATCACCGCGGGGATCCCGCGCAAGCCGGGTATGAGCCGCGACGACCTGCTCAACACCAACTACAAAATCATGCAGGACGTAGTGGGCAAGGTGGTGAAGTATTCGCCGAACTGCATCATCATCGTGGTCAGCAATCCTCTGGACGCGATGGCGCAGGCTGCCTACAAGCTGAGCGGATTCTCGCGCAACCGCGTGCTCGGCATGGCCGGCGTGCTGGATTCGGCGCGCTTCCGCACCTTCATTGCACAGGAACTCAACGTCAGCGTGGAAAACGTCACGGCATTCGTGCTCGGCGGACACGGCGACACCATGGTTCCGCTGCCGCGCTACTCCACCGTTGCCGGAATCCCGATCACTGAACTGATTGAACCCGCCAAGCTGGCTGCGCTGGTTGAGCGCACGGCCAATGGCGGTGCTGAGATCGTAAAGTACCTGAAGACCGGAAGCGCCTACTATGCTCCCTCGGCTTCTGCTGTGGAGATGGTGGAAGCGATCCTCAAGGACAAGAAAAAGATTGTGCCCTGCGCCGTCTACCTGGAAGGCGAGTATGGAATCAACGGCTTGTTTGTGGGCGTGCCCGTGAAGCTGGGTGCCAACGGTCTTGAGCAGATCATTCAGATCAAGCTGACGGCCGATGAACAAGCGGCACTCAACAAGAGCGCTGCTTCCGTCAAGGAACTGACCACCGTTATCGGCGTTTAGTTTAAGGGTGGAAACAAGAAACCCCGAGGCCTCGGCCCCGGGGTTTTACTTTGTTGCAAAGCAGCTTGCGCTACACGCGCGCGATGGTAATGCTCTCGACGACAACATCGGTGTTCGGACGATCTTGCCGGTTGCGCGGCAGTGTGCTGATCTTGTTGTAAACATCCTCGCCCTCGATGACTTCCCCGAAGATGGTGTGATTTCCTGTCAACCATGGTGTTGCCGCAACGGTGATGAAAAACTGCGAGCCGTTCGTGTTGGGGCCGGCGTTGGCCATAGCCAGCTTGCCGGGCTTATCGAATTTGTAGGGTGAGCCCTTGGTCTCGTCCTCAAACTTGTAGCCTGGTCCGCCCATTCCCGTGCCGCTGGGATCGCCGCCCTGAATCATGAAGTCGGGGATTACGCGGTGGAAGATGGTTCCGCTGTAGAGTGGCCCGGGGCCTTTCTTTCCGCTCACGCTGTCTTTCCAGTCGCGCTTGCCTTCGGCAAGCTGAACAAAGTTTTCGACCGTCTTGGGCGCTTCCTTTTCGAAGAGGCGGCAAACGATGGTGCCCTGGTTGGTGAGAAGAGTGGCATACAATCCCGGTGTGCGTTCGGCCATACTGGCTCCTTGCTGTTGAAATATAGACTCGTCAGACTAACAGAAAATTCTTTGCTGCTTCCTGAGCACAGGACTGCGCGGGACTTGCCCGCGCAGCACGAAAGATCTCAGTTAATTCGTTGCCGTCTTCTTGGTGGCCACTGGTTCCTTGGCAGCGGCTGGCTTTGCCGCGCCACCTTCATCTATCTTGATGTGCTTGATGATGACAGGAGTGGTGGGCCTGTCACTTGCATCGCGTTTCACACGCGAAATCTTCTTCACCAACTCTACACTGGCATCGTCGCACTGACCGAAGATTGTATAGTTCCCGTTCAGAGAGGGATACGGCATCTCAGTGACGAAGAACTGTGAGCCATTGGTGCCGGGGCCCGCATTGGCATACGCAAGACGGCCCGGACGATCGAACTTGAGGTCTGCCACAGCTTCGTTCTTGAACTTGATGCCAATGTCGCCGTTACCGGTGCCCTTGGGATCACCGCCCTGGATCATGAAGTTCGGAATGACGCGGTGAAATGTCGTGTTGTCATAGAGCGGCACGCCACGCATCTTCTGGCCGGTCTTCGGATTGGTCCAGTCCTTGGTGCCACGTGCAAGGCCGATGAAATTAGCCGTTCCGAGCGGCGCGGCCTTGGGGAAGAGCGGGCAGTGCAGATCGCCCATGCTGGTCTGGATGATGGCAACGGGCTGCTCCTTCGTGCCCGGTTGCGCTGTTTGTGCGACGGCGCTCATGGCCAGCAATATCGTGCTGGCCGCAATTACGAGTTTACGCATAAAGCAGTATTCCTCCGAGTGTTGGCTATTTTGATTGCGGAATCGCGACCTCGGGCCGCTGGTCCGAATTTTGTTCGTGCTGAAATTGTTGCGAGACGCGCTCCACATCGGCAAAGACGCGGAGCAGGTTCCCGCCGAGAATTTTGTGAAGGTCATCCGCGCTATATCCGCGCTTGTGAAGTTCGTCGGTAATCTTCGGCAGGTCCTGCACACCGTCGATGCCCGCGGGCAGGCACTCCACACCGTCGAAGTCCGAGCCAATGCCAACGTGATCCACTCCTGCGATTTTGATCATGTGGTCGAAGTGGTCGATCAGCGCGCTGAGAGGCGGACGCGGCACCGCAGCCTGTTGCACGGCCATCAGCTTATCGAGTTCAGCCTGAGACTCCGGCGTCTTCGGGGCCATCCACAGCTCTTGCGCACGCTTTACTTCAGCGGGATGTGTTTGCTCGAAGGTCTTCGATTTCGTGTTGTACTCATCGCTGATGAAGCCGCAGTTGAAGTTTACCTGTGCTACTCCACCGTTGCGCGCCAGAGCTACCAGCATGTCATCAGTCATGTTGCGCGCGTGATTGGTGATGGCGCGCGAGCTGCTATGGGAGGCGATGACCGGCGCGCGACTGACCACCAGCGCGTTGTAGAACGAGCGATCGCTGACGTGGGAAATATCCACCATCATGCCGAGACGGTTCATCTCGCGCACTACGTCGCGGCCGAAATCGGTGAGGCCGGGATCCTTGAGCTTTCCGTCGTCACCTATCTTCACGTCGCCGGAGGACTGGCCGAGTTCGTTGGAGTTCGCCCATGTCAGCGTCATGTAGCGCGCGCCCAAGCGGTAGAAGTCACGCAGCACGCGAATATCGCCCTCGATGGCGTGTCCGCCTTCGACGCCGATCAGCGCGGCAATGCGCTTGTGAGGGCCAAGACGGGCCGCCTCAATGTCTTTGACTGAATAGGCCATCACCATGTCATGCGGATGCTTGCGCGCCGCTTCATGAACCGAATCAATCATGTCCAGCGCACGCCGCGTGGCATGGTCCTTGAACTTTGTGGGATCAACCCAGATGGAGAAGAACTCCGCGCCCAGGTTGCCGGCTCGCGCCTTGGCGAAGTCCCAATGTGCTTTGCCGGAATCGGTGGCGGGGTCAAACGAATCATCGACAAAGCGGCCCGGTGTGTCGGCATGAGTATCGATAACGATGGCCGACTCGTGGATTACCTTCGAGCTGCTCGCGTGAGTATGCATCCTGGAACTCCTGGCGGCTCTTCCCGATTGAGCTGTTGGTGGTTGCGCGGCCGCGGATAGCACCAGCAGCACGGTGAGAGACGTCACGGCAAGCTTGGTTCTCATTCAGTCTCCGTCAAAGTGTCCAGATTATACCGAAGAGGCAGCTTGCGCCATGGCGGGCAAAGGAAAACGCCCGGGGGAAACCGGGCGCTTCTAAAAGTGCGGCTTAGGCTAGCGGTTGGCGCGATAGTCCACGGGCGCGTCGCGATACTCGCTGTAACGATTGCTGACCATGATGTGGTAACAGGCTTGACGGCGCTCTTCGGCGGCTTCGACCAGGCCTAGCTGCTGCAACTTGAGTACGTATTGGTCAAACCAGGCGCGCTGCTTGCGGCTCATGGGACTCTTGCCGATGTCCACCGTAAGCCCGGCAAGGTGCGAGGAGGCAGTATCGCCGTCAATCGGCGCGGCATTGTGGTTCCAGCGCTGCAAACGGGCCTGCTGATCTACTGTACGCACGGCCGAAGTTACCTGAATGGGCTGATGAAACTGCGTGTAGAAAGACTGGCTCAGGTCTTCCAGAAAGGCGCGCGTCCAAGGACGGCAGAATCGGCGATTCGTCTCAATGTTCGAAGCAATCGCAAGCGCTCGAGATTCGTGCAAGTTGACCAGTTCGCCGCGCAGTTCAAGCTCTTCGAGCTGCTGGTCATCATTGATCCGCGTCAACTTCAGGCGGTCGATCTCTTCGTTCTGGCGCAGCAGGGAATCATGCGATCCACGCAGCACGGGATTCCAATGCTCCATGCGGACGTGGGCATGGGTACGGTGCAGCGAGCGCCGCGGAGTCCGGTAGGGGGAGCGTACGGTCGCCGCCGTGGCAAACGTGAAACTCAGCGCGATAAGGAAAAAGAGTACCGAGATTCTACGCGTCATGGAGGAAATCATGCTGCTCCTGCTACTTATGATGATTGAATGGACTCCAGTGTAACCCAGCGCAGCTGATTTTCTACTCAGTGAAACAACGTAAGAGGTTAATACGGAGGTACTACGGAGAAAAGCGCGCGGGGAGTAGCCGCGCGCTTCTTATTCCCGAAGCGGTAATGTCCAGCGAGAGCACTTTCTACAGGCGGAAGAAGTCCAGCACCGCTTTCTTCATCACGTCTCCGCCCACGTCACTGATTGATTTGGTGAGAGGAATGTCTTTGGGGCAGGCTTCCACGCAGTTTTGCGCGTAGCCGCACTCCTGGATTCCGCCGTCGCCCATCAGTGCCGCTAAGCGCTCTTCTTTCAGCACCTTGCCCGTTGGGTGCATATTGAACAAACGGGCTTGTGCGATGGTGGCCGCGCCGACAAATCCCGTGCTCTCGTTGAACTGCGGACAGGCTTCCATGCAGCAGCAACAGCTCATGCACTGCGAGAGCTGATAGGCCTGCTCCTGCACCTGCGGCAGAATCCGCGGACCGTCGCCGAGGGCGTAAGTACCATCGATAGGCACCCAAGCTTTGACGGCTTTGAGGTTCTCGAATAACACGGTGCGGTCCACCTGCAAGTCGCGGATCACCGGGAACTTGGAGAACGGTTCAATGGTGAGAGGCTGTTCCAGGTTGTCAACCAGCGCCGAACAGGCCATGCGTGCTTTGCCGTTGATCAGCATTGCACAGGAGCCGCAGACCTCTTCGAGGCAGTTGGAGTCGTAGTTGATGGGCGTGGTCGGCTTGCCGTCGCGCGTCACCGGGTTGATGGCGACCTCCATGAACAGCGAGATCACATTCAGGCCCGGACGCCAGGCCACATCGAATTCCTCCCAATATGCTTCACTCGTGGGAGACGTTTGCCGCTTGATCTTGAAAAGTACGCTCTTATTGGCCATGAGTTTCTAAACCTTTTCGGCGTCCGCCTCCGGAGAGGCGGACGCTTGGGATCTCGTTCCTACTTGGTGTCATAGCGGCGTGGACGCGGCTTAATCAGCGAAATGTCCACGGGCTCCCACTCGAAGCGCGGCTCATCAGCATCGGGCGCGAAAAACGCCTTGGTCGTCTTCAGGAAGTTGGCGTCGTCGCGCTCGGGGAAGTCCGGCTTGTAATGCGATCCGCGCGACTCATCGCGCAGGAATGCGCCCTGCGTAATGACTCTAGCCAACTGCAGCATGTTGTAAAGCTGCCGCGTGAAGAGGAAAGACTGGTTCGACCACATGGACTTGTCACTGAGATTGACGTTGCGATAGCGCTCCAGCAACTCGACCAGCTTGGTGTCCGTCTCCCTCAACTTGTCGTTGAAGCGTCTGACGGTCACGTTCCTCGACATCACCTCGCCCAGTTCGCGCCAGAGCTTGAAGGGATTTTCCGTGCCCTGGTTGTTGAGAAGCTGATTATTCTTCTCGACCTGCCGCTTCTTTTCATTTTCAAACGAAGAGGCAAGATTCTCCGGCGCGGCAGCAAGACTCTTGGCGTACTTCACCGCGTTCGGACCGGCGACAAAGCCAGCGTAAATGCAGCTCAGCAGGGAATTGGCACCCAGGCGGTTGGCGCCGTGAATCGAGTAGTCGCACTCGCCGATGGCGTAGAGACCCTGGATGTTGGTCATCTGGTCGTTGTCTACCCAGAGGCCGCCCATGGTGTAGTGCATGCCCGGGAAGATCTTCATCGGGACTTCGTGCGGATCGTCGCCAACGAACTTCTCGTAGATGTCCAGAATGCCGCCGAGCTTCCGATCCAGCGTGGCACGGTCAATATGCGAGAGGTCGAGGTAGACCATCGGCTGACCCTGAATGCCAAGGCCAAGATCATGCACCACCGTGTGAATCTCGCGCGTGGCAATGTCGCGCGGCACCAGGTTTCCGTACTTGGGATACTTGTCTTCGAGGAAGTACCAGCGATCTGCTTCGGGCACCTGTTTGCCGGGGCGGGTCTCGGCTGGATTCTTGGGAACCCAGACGCGTCCGCCTTCACCACGTGCCGACTCAGACATCAAGCGCAGCTTGTCTTCGCCAGGAATGCAGGTGGGATGTACCTGGATCATCTCGCCGTTCGCGTACGACGCCCCCTGTTGATACAGCGAACCTTGCGCCGACCCCGTGCAGACCACCGAGTTGGTGGACTTGCCGAAGATTGCGCCCACACCGCCAGTGGCGATCACCACGGCATCGGCGGGGAAGGTGGTCACTTCCATCGAGCGAAGGTCCATGGCGCAGATGCCACGGCAGACACCCTGTGAATCGAGTACGGCGGAGAGGAACTCCCAGTACTCGTATTTCTTGACCTTGCCCTCGGATTCGAAACGGCGCACCTGCTCGTCCAGTGCGTAGAGAAGCTGTTGGCCTGTGGTGGCTCCCGCAAAAGCAGTGCGATGGAAGAGGGTGCCGCCAAAGCGGCGGAAGTCGAGCAGTCCCTCGGGCGTACGGCTAAAGGGAACTCCCATGCGGTCCAGCAGTTCGATAATGCTGGGACCCATCTCGCACATTTGTTTGACGGGTAGCTGGTTGGCCAGGAAGTCGCCGCCGTACACCGTGTCATCGAAGTGAGCCCAGGTGGAGTCGCCTTCACCTTTGAGGTTCTTGGCCGAGTTGATGCCGCCCTGCGCGCACACCGAGTGCGAGCGCTTTACCGGCACCAGCGAAAACAGGTCCACATTGGCGCCCGCTTCCGCGACTTTAATTGCGGCGGAGAGCCCTGCGAGTCCTCCGCCGACGATAATGATTCTTGGAGTGGTTGTTGCCATAAAAGTCTCTGTCCTCGCCTATCTCGCCTGGCTGCCAGGAGTGCTTTGAGGGATCACGCTGCTCTGCTCGGGAGTCTCCGTGTGCTGGTCCCATGCAGGGTCACGCTCCTGCGTTGGGAACTTTGCTGCGAAGGCATAGATAGTGGCCAATCCCGCCAGGATTAGCACGGCGGAAAGGGCGACACCAAAGGCCTGAGCACGCTTTTGAGCTTTTGCTCCGGTGACGATGCCCCACTTGGCGGCAAACAGGAAGAGTCCGTAGCCGAAGTGCCACGATGCGGCGATCACGCCCACCACGTAAATGCCAAGGGCAAGCGGATGCGACAGTTCGTTCTGCACCTTCCAGAAGGAGGCCTGGTAGTGATCTACCAAGTGGACGCCCCCAAAACGCATGTACCAGATGTGATAAGTCACATAAACGAATACGACAATTCCGCTGTAGCGCTGCAGGGTGTAAAGCCAGTTGCCCTGCCATGGATAGTCGATGACGTTGTTCTCACCGCGCCACCAAATGTAAACCCCATACAGAGCGTGGAACGCAAGCGGGATAAAGATACCGAATATTTCCATTCCCAGGCGGAAGGGAAGTCCCGTCAGGAATTTCACCTGCGAATTGTATGCGGCCGGTCCATTCAGGGCTTCTGCATTGGAAAGGAAGTGCTCCAGCAGAAACAGCCCGACTGGAATGATGCCGGACAGTGAGTGGAGACGGCGCCACAGGAAGGAATTTCCGGTGCCCGCGCGAAGGGGTGCTACCCCCTTAGGCAAGGCGGTACTTGTGGATTGAACGGTAGAAGCCACGGTGTCTCCTTGGAACTTGTAAGGTGACGATAATGAGCAAGTGTTGGTGTCGTTTCAGAATTGTCAATTAATGTATGCCAAACTCAGCGACAGGCCAAGAAAAACTTTTACATCAGTCACATTTTCCTGTCCGATGCGATTTCTTGCGAGCGGAACTTGCTTGGCCCGCTTTCTCCAGCCAGACCTTTGAAGTTGGGCAGCATTTCTCAGAACGCGCTAAAATAGTTGTTCGCCCGCCGGTTTCTCTGCGCTCTGAGTTCTCGCGCAGCATCGTGTTCAGCGGCCAAATCAACGTTTTTGCAGGGAGAAGAAGCAATGTCGGATAGCAATGGCAACGGCCTTCGATTGAAGATCGGATTGGCGGAAATGCTCAAGGGCGGCGTCATCATGGACGTGATGAACGCGCAACAGGCGGAGATTGCTGAAAAAGCGGGCGCCGTCGCGGTGATGGCTCTGGAGCGCGTCCCGGCAATGATCCGCGCTGAAGGCGGCGTGGCTCGCATGGCTTCTCCCAAGGTCATCAAGGAAGTCATGGCAACGGTGAACATCCCAGTCATGGCGAAGGCCCGCATCGGCCACTTTGCCGAAGCACAGATTCTGCAAGCACTCGGCGTGGATTACATCGACGAGTCCGAAGTGCTGACCCCGGCCGACGAAGAGCACCACATCGACAAGCACGCTTTCAAGACGCCCTTCGTCTGCGGAGCGCGCAACCTGGGTGAGGCTCTGCGGCGCATCGCCGAAGGCGCTTGCATGATTCGCACCAAGGGCGAAGCCGGTACAGGCGACGTGATTCACGCGGTCAAGCACATGCGCCAGATCGTGAAAGAGATGCTGCAACTCACGGTGATGAGCGAGCAGGAACTTTATCTTGCGGCCAAGACTCACCAGGCTCCTTATGAGTTGGTGCGCATGGTGGCCAAGGCTGGCAAGCTACCGGTGCCGAACTTCAGCGCAGGCGGCATCGCCACTCCGGCAGATGCTTCGCTGGTCATGCAGCTGGGCGCCGAGGCGGTCTTTGTTGGCAGCGGGATCTTCATGAAGGGCGGCGCAACTCCGCTTGACCTCGCGGTTAAGAGTGAGCGTGAAGAAGCCGAGTCGCGTGCCAAGGCCATCGTCATCGCCACCACGCATTACAAGGACCCCAAGATCCTTGCCGAGGTCAGCGAGCAGATGACTGGCTCCATGAAGGGCCTAGCGATCTCCGGTATCGAGGAAAAGGATCTGCTGCAAACGCGCGGCTGGTAGATGAAAGTTGCACCACAGAATAAAAGGCGCAGCCCGCGGGCTGCGCCTTTCGATGTCATAGAACTCTTCTGTTTGCTTCTTGCAACGCCCTTCCGCGAAACCCGATGTTCCGCAACCTGATAAATTAAACAGTAATGAAGATTGGAATTCTAGCCCTTCAGGGCGACTTTGACGCGCACAGCCGGAGGCTCACCGAACTTGGGGCCGAACCTATCCTGGTGCGCAATCCAGATCAACTGGAGCACATTGATGGCCTCATCATTCCGGGAGGCGAATCCTCTGTATTTCTCCACTTGCTCGGCGAGCACGGTTTCAAGAAACTCTCGGAGTTCGTCCTCTCCAAGCCCGCCTTCGGCACATGCGCTGGGTGCATTCTGCTGGCACGTGAAGTAGAGAATCCCTCGCAGAAGGGTGTGGGAGCGTTGGACATCACCGTGCGCCGGAACGCTTACGGACGTCAAATCGATTCGATCATTCTGGAAGGACCGACGAAACTTCCGGGTGGGCCGCTGGAACAGGTTTACATCCGAGCGCCGCGCATCGAGCGCGTTGGCCCCGAGGTGGAAGTGCTGGCGGAACGAGATGGGCACCCGGTGCTGGTGCGTCAGGGGAGACTGCTGGCCGCGACCTTCCATCCGGAACTGAGCGTCGACTCGCGGGTTCACGCCGAATTTCTCAGGCTGGTGGAGCAGGACGAAAAGTAGGTACGCACACTGCGGCGAAAGCGTCCGCGGTGTCACTCACCGCGGAGAAGATGTCGGCATATCTGGACAAGAATCGCGCCAAAAGCACAAGATAGCGGGTTTTACGGTGTGTCCTCCCCTGCAACTTGTACCAGCCTTTGCACTTATTTCTCAAACATGGTAACTTGAAGTGGTTACAACAACGAAAAAGTAGAAGCAGGAGCGCGTCAGTTCCCAGTGTTAGCACGAGAGCAGAAAACCAATATCATCGAGAAGTACAAGACCCACACCTCCGACACCGGCAGCCCTGAAGTACAGATTGCCCTTCTTAGCGAGCGCATCGGCCAGTTGACCGAGCACTTCCGTACGCACAAGAAGGACCATGCTTCGCGTCGTGGTCTTCTCATGATGGTCAGCAAGCGTCGCAGCTTGCTTGATTATCTGAAGAAGTACGACACCGAGCGCTACAAGGCTGTGATTCTGAAGGTGGGTATCCGCAAGTAAACCTCCGCCGGAGCCAGGCATTGTGTCGGGCTCCCGTGTATTCCGCTGGCGTTGCTCCTGAAAGGGTTGCGCCAGCGTACTCCCAAACTGTTGCAGCGCCGTGTGGCTATGCTGCTTGGGAGTGCCAGCGAAACTCGTTGCGGCTGGAACTGTACCTGTTCGCATTCTTAACTGCGGTTTGTCGCGTACTGCTCGCGCTTACTGTGGTGGAGTGCTCCTATCGTGGACGCGCCCCCCTGGCGAAAGGGTATTGATGAAACAAGAAACAAGCGTAACTCTCTCCGGCGGTAAAACCATTTCATTTGAGACCGGTCACTGGGCCAAGCAGGCCCATGGATCTACGGTTGTTCGCATTGGCGAAACCGTTGTTCTCGCAACCGCCTGCGCCAACGCGGAACCCCGCGTCGGCATCGATTTCTTCCCGCTCACCGTTGATTACCGTGAGTACACGTACGCCGGCGGACGCATCCCCGGTGGCTTTATCAAGCGTGAAGGCCGTATGAGCGAGCGCGAGATTCTGACCAGCCGTCAGATCGACCGCCCCATTCGCCCACTCTTCCCCGAAGGCTTCCGCTCCGAGACCCAGGTCATTGCGTTCGTCCTCTCGGCGGACACTGAGAACGATCCCGACGTTGCCGGCATCAATGGCGCGTCCGTTGCGTTGACTCTTTCCGACATTCCGTTCGCCGGCCCCGTTGGCGCCGTGCGCGTCGGACTGATCAATGATGAGTTCGTCATCAATCCCACATACGCTGAGCAGCGCGAGAGCAAAGTCAACATCATGGTCGTCGGCACCGCCGAAGGCATTGTGATGATTGAAGCTGGCGCCAGCGAAGTAGATGAAGACCGCGTTGTCGATGCAATCGAGTTCGCGCATGGCGAGATCAAGAAGATCTGCGCCGTCATTAGCGAGTTCGCGCAGAAGTACGGCAAAGCCAAGCGCGCTTTCGAGCCGCCGGTGATCGACCAGGAGTACCTCAACGCACTTCGTGCCAAGGTTGGCGAAGCGCTGGCCGATGCCGTCAACACTGAGAAGTACACCAAGATCGACAGCTACTCGAAGATCAAGGCCCTCAAGGATAGCGTGAAGGCCGAAGCTCCCGAAGACAAGCCTGAAGAGAAGGTAAAAGCGGGCAAGTACTTCGATATGCTGCGTGAGTTGGTCTTCCGCGAGGAAGTCACCAAGAGCAAACGTCGTCCAGACGGCCGCGCATTTGATCAGATTCGCGCGATCTGGACCGAAGTCGGCGTTCTGCCGCGCACCCACGGTTCTGCCGTCTTCACTCGCGGTGAAACCCAGGCGCTGGTCACGACCACGTTGGGCACCAGCGATGACATGCAGCGCCTCGAACGCTTCGAAGGCGAGACCAAGAAGCGCTTTATGCTGCATTACAACTTCCCGCCGTTCTCGGTTGGCGAAGTCGGCTTCCTGCGTGGAGCCGGTCGGCGTGAAATCGGCCACGGTGCTCTTGCCGAGCGCGCACTGAACGCGGTGCTGCCCGACATGGATGATTTCCCCTACGCCATTCGCGTGGTCAGCGACATCATGGAGTCCAATGGCTCCTCGTCGATGGCAACCATCTGCGGTGGCTCGCTCAGCCTGATGGATGCCGGTGTGCCGTTGAAGGCACCGGTAGCCGGAGTTGCTATGGGTCTGGTGAAGGAAGGCGAAGACTATGCCATCCTGACCGACATTGCCGGAGCGGAAGATCACTACGGCGACATGGACTTCAAGGTTGCGGGCACCAAGGACGGAATCACCGCCCTGCAGATGGACATCAAGATCGGCGGCATTACACCGCAGATCATGCGCGAAGCATTGGCCCAGGCCAAGCGTGGCCGTCTCTTCATCCTCGACAAGATGAGCGAGTCGATCACCTCGGGTCGCGACAACGTCAGCGAGCATGCACCGCGCTTCTACACCGTCATGATTCCGACCGACAAGATCCGCGAACTGATCGGACCGGGCGGCAAGGTGATTCGCGGCATCGTGGAAGCCACCGGCGTCAAGATTGACGTTGAGGACAGCGGTCAGGTTCGTGTCGCTTCCAGCGACGCAGCAGCCGCGCAGAAGGCGTTGCAGATGATCGGTGACATTACGGCTGTGCCAGAAGTTGGCAGAACCTATCTTGGCACCGTGACGCGTCTCGCCGAGTTTGGTGCGTTCGTCGAAATCATTCCTGGTACCGACGGCCTGCTGCATATCAGCGAAGTCGCCGAGCACCGCATTAAGGACATCAAGGACGAGTTGAAGGAAGGCGACCAGGTTCTGGTCAAGGTCCTCTCCGTTGAAGGCAACCGCATCAAGCTCTCGCGCAAGGCTATCCTCAAGGAGCAGCGCGCGAAGATTGAGGCGGAAGGTGGAGTGGTTGCGCCAGTCGGCGAAGCAGTACACGCTGCCGTGGCGGCTCCTCGCTCGCTCGAAGGCTCGGCCGTCACACTTGAAGGCGGCTTCGATGGCGACGACGATGAAGATGATTCCAACTTCAATCGTGTGGACACGCCGAACGAGCCTCCGAGCCATACCGATCCGCGTCCTGGCGGCCCGGCCGGAGGAGCGGGTGATCCGCGCCGCCGTCGTCGTGGTCGTCCTGGTGGCGGTCCTCGTGGTCCTAGAGGTCCTCGCCAGTAACTTGCAGGTTTCACCAGAAGGCCACGGTTTGCGCCGTGGCCTTTTGCTTTCCTGCGGATTTCGCAGTGTTACAATCCTCCGTGTTTCCCCTTGCGAGGCGTCATGCACGACATGTTTCCGTTCCTCGACAGAACACTTCACGCTTCGACGGCGATTACCGCGGGGATGGCGACCCAGCGACTGATTGTGGCTGCGCTGCTTGGCGGCATTATTGGCGTAGAGCGACAGATTAAGCATCGTCCTGCCGGACTGCGCACCAATATGTTCATCTGTTTCGGCTCGGCACTCTTCACCGTCGTCTCGGGGCTGATGTCAGGCGGAGGATCGGAAGACACGAGGATTGCGGCCCAGGTTGTGACAGGCATTGGCTTCATCGGCGCGGGCGTCATTCTGCACTCGCGTGCGAGTGTGCAGGGTGTAACCACTGCTGCCACAATCTTTGTGGTGGCAGCCATCGGCATGTGCGCTGGCGCCGGACTGATGTTTCCCGCAATGCTCGCCACCGTTCTCGTCATCTTTGGCCTGCTGATCCTCGGCCTCCTTGAACAGCGCGTCTTCGGAACTTCGTACCCGACTGCCTATCAGGCATCTTCAGGCGATGCGCAGGAGCTTTATGGCATTCTCACGAGCGTGGAGCAGGATAAGCACACCAAACTCGTGGATGTGAGGCTCAGCCAACACGAAGGAAGCTCGCAGCTTGAGTTCACGCTGGAAGCGCAGCAGCAGGTTCACGACCGCTTGCGCCGCCAACTCACCAGCGACTTTCAAAACCACAAGATCGTCGCGTTCACTTCCAGTAAACAGGAGTAGCAATTTGTCATCAGTGACCCGTGTTCCTTTCGTCAAGGCAAGCGCCTATGGCAATGATTTTCTGATCGTCCGCAAAGAGTTTCAGGGCGTGTACGCACCGGCGCTCACACGCAACCTTTGCGACCGCCATAATGGTGTCGGAGCGGATGGCGTCGAATGGATCAGTGAAGTACCCGGCCACGCTGCCCGCATCGAGCTGATCAACGCAGATGGATCTTTTGCGGAGCTTTCCGGCAATGGAACCCGCTGCGTCGCCGCGCACCTGGTGGCAAACGGCGCAGGCGATGACTTGCTCATCGCTACCGATGCTGGCGCCAAGCGCTGCCGGCTTACGGGGCGCAAGGGGAACAGCTTTGATTTCCTGACCGACATGGGCGTGCCCTTGGTCGGAGAGCCCTTCGAGGTGGACCTGGGTCACGTGAGCTACACAGGAGTGCCGGTCTCGATGGGCAATCCTCACTTCGTCATCTTTGTGACCGATTTCCCAAAGGAGTGGCAGAAGGACTCGCGTAAGATTCAGGCTCGCACCGATCTCTTCCCGGAAGGCATCAACGTGGAGTGGGTGCAGTTCAAGCGCGTGCCAGACATTATGATCCGTATCTACGAGCGCGGCGCAGGTGAGACTCAGTCTTCAGGTACCGGAACTTCGGCATCGGCCGCCGCATCGATCGCAGTGCGCAATGCTTCAGAGAAGCTTGTTGTGGTGGCCCCCGGCGGCGTGCAGCGCGTGGAGTGGAAGCCCGGCACCTCGCTCATGCTCGAGGGCTCTGCCACGCTTATCTGCAACGGAGAATTCTTCCTCTAGCATTTTTCGTTTACCATCGAAGGATGCAGTCAGAAACTCATACCGGTGTGCGTCCTCACGCCCTGGGTTCGCATAGCAAGGTTGGCGTTGTCAGTCCGGCCAGCAGTGCACATGCGGAGGAACTCATCGCGGGATGCAGCGTGCTGCGCCAGCTCACCGGCTGGCAGGTGGAAAGCTGCTGCACCGAACCCGACGGCGATTTCGCCGGAAGTTCCGAATCGCGTGCGGCAGCGCTGACCAAACTCTGGAAGCGCGAGGACCTCGGCGCAATTCTCTGCGCTCGCGGCGGCTACGGATCAAACTACCTTCTGCCGCTGCTGGATCTTGCCGCATTTAAGTCCACGCCGAAAGCATTTGTTGGTTACAGCGACAATACATCCTTGCTGCTCGCGCTAGACAGGCTCGGCCTGGTCTGCTTTCACGGCCCGATGGTGGCCAGCGACTTCTCTTCCGGACGTGCCGACGCGGTTTCCTTTCGAGCCGCGCTAAGCGGGCAGCCGCTTGACTTCAGCTTCTCCGCGACTTCGGGTGTGCAGTCCATCATCGACGGCGAAGCGGACGCTCCTATCATCGGAGGCTGCCTCTCCGTAGTGGTCACCTCGCTTGGCACGCCGTGGGAGATTCAGACGGAGGGTCGGATTCTCTTTCTGGAAGATGTGAATGAAAAGCCATTCCGCATTGACCGCATGCTGATGCACCTGCTGCTGGCAGGGAAGTTTCGTGGCGTGCGCGGCATCATTTTCGGTGCCATGTGCGGGTGCCAGCCACTCACAGCCGATGAGGAGACTCTTCAACAACTCATCCATCGCATTCTTAGCGGGCTCGGCGTGCCCATTGTCTTCGGCGTGCCTTCCGGCCATGTGCACTCTGGAAACCTGACTTTGCCCTTTGGCGTTCCGGCCCATCTATCCAGTTCTGCTTCAGAGGTTCGCCTCCAAGTGGAACCATCAACGACGACGGATTGAGAATCATAATCGCATCCATAAGGAATTGTTCGCTTTGAAGAAGGCTCGCACTGTTCACCTGATTGGAATCTGCGGCACCGCCATGGCCTCGCTGGCTGGTATGTTGAAGTTCCGCGGACTCGACGTGCGCGGCTCGGATGCCGCCGCCTATCCGCCGATGTCTACATTTCTGGAGTCACTCGGTATTCCTGTCTTGCAGCCATTCAGCGAGCGGAATCTCATGCCGGTTCCCGACGTGGTTGTTGTTGGCAATGCCATCTCGCGCGGCAATATTGAGCTCGAGTACCTGCTCGATCAGCGCATCCCATTTGTCTCCATGCCTGAGGTTATTCATCAGGAGTTCATCCGCGGACACAATTCGCTGGTGATATCCGGGACGCACGGCAAGACGACCACCACCAGCATGGCCGCGTGGATATTCGAATCGGCCGGACGACACCCATCGTTCCTCGTTGGCGGCATTGCGGAGAACTTCGGCTCCAGCTTTGCCGTCACGGATGGCAAGGAGTTCATCATTGAGGGCGATGAGTACGACACCGCCTTCTTCGACAAGGGACCGAAGTTCCTGCACTATTTTCCAGACACGATGATCCTGACCTCGGTCGAGTTTGACCACGCAGATATTTATCGTGATCTGGAGGCCGTGAAGTTCGCCTTCAAGCGGCTCGTCAATCTTGTTCCACGTCGCGGCCGAGTGATTGCATGGGACGGCAGTACCAATGTGACCGAATGCATAGAGCGCGCTTTCTGTCCGGTGGAACGTTATGGCTTCGATCCCGCATCGTTCTGGCGGATCGAAAATGTGCAGTACAAATCGGCCAGCACCTGCTGGACTGTGTTGCGAGATGGCCAGCACTTTGCTGATTTCGAGTTTGCGCTGGCCGGTGAGTACAACGTGCTCAATGCCACGGCCGCAGCGGCCATGGCTCACGCATACGGAATCTCGGCTGAGGAAATCGGGCAGGCTCTGCGCGGCTTTCTCTCCGTCAAACGGCGCCTCGAGGTTCGCGCAGAAATCGACGGCGTCACGGTCATCGACGACTTCGCGCATCATCCTACGGCCATTGCCGCCACCCTCACTGCGCTACGTAAGCGCTATGCGGGCCGACGCCTCTGGGCGGTTCTGGAGCCGCGCTCCAACACGCTTCGCCGCAATGTCTTTCAGCACGAACTCGTCGGCAGCCTTGCGCTGGCCGATCAGGTTGCCATTGCCAGTGTCTTCTTCAAGACCACCGACGTGCTTAAGCCCGACGAGCGTCTCAATGTGGATGAGGTTGTTCATGACCTCAACGCGCGTGGTGTGGTGGCAAAGCAGTTTGCGGATGTTGACGCTATTCTCAGCGGCGTGGTGCCACAGCTCAAGTCCGGCGATGTGGTGGCTATTCTCTCCAATGGAGGCTTCGGCGGAATCTATGAGAAGCTTCCCGCGGCGCTTGAAGCTCGTGCAAGGTGAACATGATTAGATTGAATCGCTGGCCGTTGCTCCTCGCAGTGATGCTTCTGGCCGCCACCATGATGGCGCAACAGCAGCCTGCCTTCTGGTGCCCAGCTGAGGGCGTTGCTTACGGCGTCTCGCTGAAGCGAGCGGCAGACCACGTCGTGCACGTGGAGGCCGTCACTCGCCAGCCAGCCCAGCGCCTGCAGCTCCCTGTCTGGAATGCGCTCTACCAGGTTCGAGATTTCGCCGTGAACGTGAATCACGTAAAGGCCTATGAAGGCGTCCCCGAGTGGATGTGTGATCAGTGCGATACGCGCGACGCCACGGCCGTGAAGATCGACAAGACCACCTGGAGCCTATCCAGCTCTGGCAATCACCCTTGCATCACCTTCAGCTATGACGTCACCACGAATGATCCGGGGCCGTTCGGCGCGAGTCTCGATCAGCAGCGTGGTTTTTTCAATTGGGCCGAAGTCCTCGTCTATCGCCCGGACCAGCGCAATGCGCCGGTCTCGGTGCGTCTGTTCGATGTCCCTGCTGGCTGGAAGCTTCGTGATGGTGGAGTCTTCGGTCTGCGCACGGCTGATGAACTTGTCGAGCAACCGTCGGCTGCCGCTTCCAACTATGACCATCTCGTCGATTCGCCAGCGTTATTCGGCCGCCTCAACGAAACTACCTTCGAGCAGGATGGCGCTTCGTACCACATTGTGGTGGATTCGCAGGACGTCGATCTTCAGGCCATGCAGTATATGCTGCGCCGTATCACAACGGCTGCCGTGGACTGGATGCAGAATCGTCCCTATGACGATTACACTTTCCTGTATCTGACACATGGTTCCGGCAGTGGGGGCATGGAACACGCCTACTCCACCGCCATTGACGTTGCTGCTGATCACCTCAAGCAGGATGCGCTCTCTGCCGCCGGAGTTTCTGCCCATGAGTTCTTTCACCTCTGGAACGTCAAGCGTATTCGTCCCCGCTCGCTGGAGCCTATTGATTACACGCGCGAGCAGTACACCCGTGCGCTATGGTTCAGCGAGGGAGTCACCAGTACCGCCGCCGATATTATCCAGGCACGCGCCGGACTCTCCGATGAGAAGCATATGCTTGCGCATCTCGCCTCGGTGATTGGCGGCTTACAGGCCCGCAGCGCACGTCTCTCGCAGTCGGTGGAAGAGTCCAGCTTGGAGACTTGGTTCGATGGCTATCCTGAGTATCATCGCCCCGAGCGGAGTATCTCCTACTATCCCAAAGGCGAAATTCTGGGCTTCCTTATCGACCTGGAAATGCGGCGCCTCACTAGCGGCCACCGGTGTCTGCGCGACCTCTTTCAGTACATGAACGCCCACTATGCCAAGCAGGGAACCTACTTCGACGATTCGGAAGGCGTGCGCGCCGCACTAGAAGCTCTGACAGGAAATGATTTCCGCGACTTCTTTGCACGCTATATTTCAGGTACCGATGAACTGCCTTATGACCATTCCTTTGAATACATCGGACTGACCCTGGAGCACCATCAAACAGAGCAGACTTACGCGGGACTGGTGACATCGCACACACCAGGCAAGGCAGCGACGGTCTCTCGCGTAGATGAGAATTCGGCCGGCGCGCGCCTGCATCTCCAACCCGGTGATGTAATTCTTGAGGCTGACGGGAAAGCAGTCAGCGGAGACTTCAGTCAACTCGTGCAGAAGCACCACCCCGGCGCCAGCCTGCATCTGAAGGTCGCGTCGGTGAATGGCAAGACACGTGAGCTCGACCTGCCACTCACTACGCGAAAGGTCGACGAATATCAATTTGCGGATACTCCCGGCGTCACTCCTGCGATTCGCAACCGTCGCGCGTTGTTCCTGATTGGTGAAGCTGAAATCGATGGTCCCGCGCCCGCCACTTCCAAACCCACTTTAGAGAAAGACATGCCGGAGTATATTCCCCAGTGATTCGTCTACTTTTCTGCGTGGTGGCCTGGGTGATCTGCTCCACCCCCGCGGCGGTTGTCGGCTTTCCTGCGCTATACATCACCGGCCGGGTGGACCTGCTGTGGACGCTCTCTCTGTGGGGCGCGCGTGCTGGCTACACCTTGGCCGGAATCCGTGTACGCGTCGTGGGGCGAGAGCGACTGAAGCAGGATCAGGCCTATCTCTTCATGGCCAATCACACATCGAATCTTGATCCGCCGGTTATTACGCCATTGCTTGGTCGACGCGTCTCCATCATGGCCAAGCAGGAACTGTTCAAGATTCCTATTTTTGGCCGAGCAATGCAGGCGGCCGGCTTTGTCTCCGTCAACCGCTCGAAGCGTCGCTCCGCGATCGATAGCGTGCGCTCGGCAGTCGGCGTGTTGCATTCAGGGCTGGGAATGCTGGTGTTTCCGGAGGGCACACGCTCGCGTGATGGGCGCTTGCTGCCATTCAAGAAAGGTCCATTCCATCTGGCGATGGAGGCCGGAGTACCGGTCGTGCCGATCACGATCGTGGGCAGCCACGACGCGTGGCCGAAAGGGCGGTTCTCACTTCACTCCGGCGAACTCGTCGTGCACTTTCATCCGCCCATCGATCCGCAGCAGTTCACCGGCAAGGATGAACTTCAGGCCGCAGTGCGCGCGGCCATTCAAAGTGCCTTGCCTCCGCGATATCAGGACTCCGCTACGGACGAAGCTGGCGCTCGCTGACCCTCATGCCTTCGCCCACTTCGAAGACTATCTCCACGGGACACTTTGCTCCCAAGTCGTAGTCGGTCGCGTACTTCGTCCCAGCATCGTCCTGAAACTTGAGATTGAATTTGCAAGGCGCACCGATTGGAGTCATGTGTTGGTGCGTCTGTCCGTTCCGCAATTCAGGCAACCCGAAAGTTCCGGTCGGATGCGTGAGCTCGATATTCCGCATCGCGTGGCCAGAGACATTCGCGATATTGATATACATGACCGGCTTAATGTAGTTGCAGGCTGAGAACGGCAGGGCAGCGACCAGACAGGCAGCGAGCACACGGGCAGCAATCTTCATGCAAGCCATTCTACTCTGGGCGGGCGTCTGTCTTATTTTCTCTCAATGAGCCGAGCGCTCAGTACCACTCCATCTCGTCCATCGTGCAACTTGATAGGGAAGACCAGTACATTCCACTGCCAGTGATGGGACTCTGCTGGCAGATGTGAGATCGCATGGTGATTCCGCCGATCGATATAGGTTTCGCGGGTATCGGCCACCGTGCGGATAATTTCGCCCCACTCCTCGCGCATCTCGGGAAAGCTGTCGAAGATATTGCGTCCGGTGTACCACGCTTTCCGCTGATGGCTGAGCGCAGCGAAGTAATCGTTTACATATTGCCAGTTGCCATCGCGGTCCAATATCTCAATCACCATGTCATCGCCCATCGCCATGATGATGCGTGAATAGTAGAAGTCGCGCGAGTCGACCACCACTGGTTTGCCGCGGCGCTTGGCCTCGAAGCTGCGCAGCGCCTGCACCAGATCGTCTACCGAACTGCTGCCCTTCAGCAGATGCATATCGGCAATACCACCGAACTTGCGCTCCAGGGTGGCAGACAGAATGATGATGGGCACCTCGGGACGCTTTTCTCTTAGCGTCTGAGCCACCTCAGTTCCAAACTTGCCGGCGCCCAGGTGATAGTCCAACACCGCAATATCAATATCGTCGAGCTTGCTCTTGGCCTCTTCGATGGAGGCAGAGGTCACGATGTTATAGCCCTTTTGTCGCAGGATGGTGGAGCGCACCAGCAGATTCTCTTCGCGGTCATCGAGCAGCAGGACGCAGATCGGCTTCTGCTCGTCGGACTTGCCGCCGTGAACCACCTCGAACTGCTTGCTCTCATCCATTCCAAATCTCCGGGCCTTCTAGTATGGATGCAAGAAACGCCCGCCATAAGACTTCAATTGTGTTATTCCGTGCCTTTGCCAAGCTTACGGATGGCCTTGGCCATCTCAGGCAGCTTGTGAAAAACCGCAACCGCGCGCAGCCATTGACGGTTCTCAATTGCCGGATAGCCACTTACCGTCGTGCCCGCTGCAACATCTCCAGGGATACCGGTCTGCGCGGTGGCGATTGCTCCATCGCCAATTTTCAAGTGTCCGGCCACGCCCACCTGCCCTGCAAGAATCACGTTATTGCCCACTGTTGACGAGCCACCCAGCCCCACCTGTGAACACAGCATGGTGTGCTCGCCAACCGAGCAGCCGTGTCCCACCTGTGTCAGGTTGTCGATTTTCGCGTCTGTTCCCACCACGGTCTCGCCAATGCTCGCGCGGTCGACACAGGAATTCGCCTGCACTTCAACGCGATCGGCCAGCCTCGCAATACCGGATTGCACAATCTTGTGCCAGCCCTTTGCTCCGTCACGGGCGAAGCCGAAGCCATCGGCACCGATCACCACGCCGTTCTGCAGAATCACGTCATCACCCAGTTCGCAAAATTCGCGCACCTGCGCGTGAGAATGTGCGAAGAATCGGTCGCCAATTTTCACTCCGCGATAGATCACAACGTGAGCCAGCAACACCGCATTCTGGCCGATGACCGCGCCTTCATCGATCACAACGTAGGGACCGATGTGCGCGCCGGCTTCCACCTTGGCTGTCGGATCAATCACAGCAGTCGGGTGGATTCCGGCCGCGTACTTGGGTGGCTGGTAAAAGAGTTCCAGCGCGCGGGCAAACGCCAGATATGGATTGGAACAGCGCAGTACCGCACGGCCTTCGGCGGGGAAATCTGGTGTCACCAGGATGGCCGCTGCCTTCGTTGTCCTGGCTTGTGCCGCATATTTAGGATTCGAGATAAACGTGATCTGCTGCGGGCCAGCCTCTTCAATGCCTGCCACTCCGCAAATGTCTGCTTCCGGCGAGGCGTTCTCCAGCGATGCACCCAGAAACTGGGCAATTTCTGAAAGTTTCATTTGGGCATAGCCTACAGGAGCGGCCACCTTAGACGCTAGAAGAAGCTACGCGAGATTTTCCACAACGGGCGGCAGGCGCGGCTTATTCGGCGGGAAGTTCGTTAAACAGCAGCGGCGTCTGGTGGGCGGCGTCCGCCTGTCTCCGCCGCTTTGCCGCCGATCCGATCACTGCGAGCACGGTCAGCTCTGAAACGGCTGAGCGCGGGGCGAAGATTCTCTGCACATTGCCCCGGGTGTCTGGCGGATTCAGGAAGTAACCCTCCGCTCGAACCTGACTGAGGTCGTTCGGCATCAGGCCTTCCAAGGTCTCTCCATCGCGAAAGCGAAGCCGCACCCAAAGCCCCTCCACGCGTGGCCGGGTGGTAAAGGTCTTACGGGGCAGAGAGTTGGAATCGGCGAAGTCTCTGACGTAGTAAACGCCTTTGATCTCAGCGAGATCGACCAGCACAACATTGCCGGCCGTGTTCAAGAGCTCCACCTTGCTGCCAACCAGAAAGTCTTCAGCCGCTACATACCCTTGGACGCTGTCGCGATCCATCTTGCGGACAATCACTTTCTTGTGGGTGGAAGCCATCTCGTATCCCATTAGCGGCGGTTCGTTTTCGACAACCACCATCCGCTGCGTTTACTGATTGTCGCACCCCGGTGGCTTTGCGCAGGCAAGAAAAATTGCGGAAAGGTGATGAATCGGTTAACCGCGCCCGGCCTTCAACTCTGCATTTTCGGGCAGTTCAGGCGCACAATTCAGGAACTCTAAGGTTTCTGAGTAGCCAAGTGAGTCTCCCATGTGTTATTGTCTGGAGCTTGTAGCAGGAGTGTTGCACATCGCTGTAAGTGGCTATCTGCAAAAGAGTTATTCAGAGCTGGTGCCGGCAAGAGGAATCACGTATTTGCTTCAACCAAATTCTCGGGAGATGCAGGTAACTTTTTGATTCTACTGCCTTAAAAATCATGGCCGATTACATTTATACGATGGAAAGCCGGTTGTCGCCCGATCAGATGCGGACGGTCAATGCGGTGCAGGAACTCGCGCGTGCCCACGGCATGAATGTCTATTTGACCGGCGGGGCCATTCGGGACATTCTCACCGGATTTCCCATTCGTGACTTGGACTTCACCGTTGAGGGAAATCCACTCAAACTTCAACACGACATTGAAAAATCGGGCGGCATCGTTGACCTGGTAGATCAGAATTTCTTCGTCATCCATGGGATCATCGCGGGAATCCGGGCCGAAATCAGCATGGCCCGTGCCGAAGTCTTTGACAAGCCTGGCAAGCCACCGCTGGTTACGCCTGCAACCATTACCGAGGATCTGCGTAGGCGCGACTTTACGTTCAACGCAATGGCGCTCTCGCTGAATGAGGGCTCGCGCGGCTTGCTGCTGGATCCGTTCAACGGCGCCGCTGACATTGAAGCTCGCGCGATCCGAGTTCTGCACAGTTACGCCTTCCTCGAGGACCCGTCGCGCCTGATCCGTGCCAGTCGCTTTGCCACCCGCTTCGGCTGGGAGCTAGAGGAGCGCACCCGGGCTCGCTACACCTCAGCTGTTGAAGGTGAGTACATCCAGTTTGTCGGCCATCGGGCCATCGGATACGAGCTGGAGCAGATTGCTCACGAAGAAAATCCGATTGCCGTTATGAAGGCTCTCGAAGCCGCAGGCTGGCTCAAAGTTCTCTGCCCCAAATGGACCGTGGCCAAGGCCGATATCCCGGAACTGGCGCACGTCCTAAAGACCCGCGCTACCATGGCAGATTTCAATATTGGCGTGGATGCTGCTCCGGCGGTCATGCACTTTCTTACGCTCAAGCTGGGCGAGTCCGACGTAGCGGCGATTCAGAAGGTCATTCCGCATCGTGAGTTTGTCGCCTCGTGGAAACGCCTGGATGCAGACGCAAAGGATCTCTCCAAGAAGCTGCTCTCCAAGGAAGCCTCGCTGAATTCTGGCGCCTGGAAAATTCTGGCCTCAGCTAAGCCGGAAGCTCTGCTTTATCTCGACGTGACTGGCCACAATAAGGTGGTAGACGAGAAAATTAAAAATTTCTTCGGTAAATGGCGTGAGGTGCAGGAGAAGATTCCATACGCACAGATGACCGAGCTGCGGATCACCCCACAACTTCCCGTGTTTCAGCAAGTCTCCCAAGAGGCATTTTTCCTGCTGCTCGACGGCAAACTTCGCTCCGAGGGCGAGATTGCAAAATTCCTCGCGCCCTTTGAGCCGCCTCTGCCGCCCCCTCCGCCAGCTCCAGTGCGACGTGGACGCGCTGCTGCCAAGAAGGTCGCTGCGGTGGCGAAGGCTCCCGTGCAAGTAGCGGTTGCTGCTGCTGCGGAGGCTGCGGCCCCGGTCATTGCTACTGGGGCACCAAAACCAGCAGGTAAGGTATCTCAGGGTAAACCGAGTGCAGCAAAGCCGATTGTTGCCGCAGCCAAGAAGCACGCTGAACCAGCGAAGGCTCCTGCGGCTGCAAAGCCAATCAAGGCGCAAGAGGTGAAACACAAACCTGCTCCGGTGGTCGCAAAGAAGAATTCGGTAAAAAGTGCTGCGGTCAAAGCCCACGCGAAACCCGCGAAGGCCGCTCCAGTAGCCAAGAAGAAAGCGGGAGCAAAGAATGCCCCGAAGAAGCAGGCGAAGCCCGCTCCAAAACCGGTTCACAAGGGCAAGCCTGTCGCCAAGAAGGCCGCTCCGAAGAAGCCCGCGAAAAACATGCCGGTGAAGAAGCACGGTAAGCCCGACAAAAAGCACAAGAAGCGCTAGATAGGAATCGTCCCGCTGAGCGGGCTAGGGCAGGCCATTGGGCCTGCCCTTTTTGTCTTAATGGAAAAGGCTACCAGCGTGCGCGTTCGTATTGCTTGGGCCAGGCGATTTCCTGTTTAAGGGCGTGGGCGGCGCGAAGAGGCCAATAGGGATCGCGCAGGAGTTCGCGGGCGAGCAGGACGAGGTCAGCCTGTCCGGTCGCCAGGATGTGCTGGGCCTGTTCGGGAGAGGTGATCATGCCAACGGCTCCGGTGAGGATTCCAGCTTCCTTGCGGATTCGCTCGGCGAAGAGCGTCTGGTAGCCGGGGCCGAGGGGGATCTTAGCCGAGGGGACAATGCCTCCAGAAGACGCGTCAATGAGATCGACACCGAGCGGTTTGACCTGTTTCGCCAGCGCGATGGAGTCTTCGATGGTCCAGCCGCCTTCGGTCCAGTCGGAGGCGGAGATCCGCAACCAGAGGGGCAGGCGCTCAGGCCAGACCTTGCGGACCGCTTCGATGATTTCGCGCAGGAGACGGGTGCGGTTTTCGAAACTGCCGCCGTACTGATCAGTACGAGTATTGACCAGCGGCGAGAGGAACTGATGGACGAGGTAGCCATGGGCTCCGTGAATTTCTATGAGCTCAAATCCAGCGTCGAGAGTGCGTCGCGCGGAGTCGGCGAAGGCATGGACGATGCGAGCAATACCCTCGAATGTAAGAGCCTCAGGTTGGAGTGCTTCCGGGGTGAATCCCTTCGCCGTTGAGGAGTAGATGGGGCGCCATCCGCCTGCTTCCACAGCGACGTACTTGCCTTGTGCCTTCCAGGGAACTTCGGTGGAGGCTTTGAAGCCGGCGTGAGCGAGCTGGGTTCCGGCGACGGCTCCGTGCTGGTGGAGGAAGCGGACGATGCGCGCGAGGTTCTCGATGTGCTCGTCTTTCCAGATACCGAGATCACCGGGGCTGATGCGGCCTTCGGGAACGACGGCGATGGCTTCAGTCAGGACCGTTCCGGCCCCGCCAACGGCACGCGAGCCAAGGTGGACGAGATGCCAGTCATTGGTGAAACCGTCGTCAGCGGAGTACTCGCACATGGGAGAGACCGCGACGCGGTTGCGGAAAGTAATATCGCGAATTTTGAGAGCGTCAAAGAGCTTCATAGGTTTTGGATGATAGCAGGGTGAGATTCGGTGCAAATGCGTGGGAGATGGAAGCTGAGATCGCAGCTAGAGCGCCTATTGTTTGGGCACCAGCATTGGTCCCGGATTCCCTCATGAAAGGAATGCTTGGAAGGGAGAAAACTCACTGGTAATAGCTGAAAGTAAGCATTTTTGGTGCCTTCCTTCGCGAAAGGTTGTAGTCTTCGGAAAACCACAATCAAGGCTTGGTAAGATTGCATGCGACGTGCCGGGACCCTAACTTTCCGCAAGTGGCGGAATTCAGCTGGAGTTTGTTGCGCGCCCACATCCGCAGTGACAGGCCTGATTCTGGGGCTGTTGCTGCGACTCGTGCTGGTGCTCGGCGCGGTTATCCTCCTTCCGGCGACGATGCAGGCGACAACGGCCATAATTCCGCACGTGAGCCGTCCTCCACGGCTGGAGGACTTCGAAAGCATGAAGCCCACCGGGGCGGCGTTGGAGATGGTCAAGACAGGCGGGTTCACTCAAAATTTTCCCGCTGACGGCAAGCCTCCGACTGAAACGACCGACGCCTACCTTGGCTATGACAATGTGAATCTGTATGTGGTCTTTGTATGCCGGGATCAACACAAAGACGTGCGTGGGAGCCTGACCAATCGCGAGCCTTCCTCACCGTTTGACTCAGACGACTACATTGAGATCAATCTGGATACGTTTCATGATCAGCGCCACGCGCTTGTCTTTGACGTAAATCCGCGCGGCGTGCAAGCTGACGGCTTACGCACCGAAGGGCAGGGGACAGATTACTCTTGGGACACGCTGTGGAATTCGCGCGCACGCATTACGGCGGAGGGGTATGTCGTCTGGGTTGAGATTCCCTTTCGCAGTCTGCGATTTCACAAGCAGGACTTGAACGGCTGGGGCGTTACGCTGATGCGATACGTGGCGCGTAACAATGAATTGGATTACTGGCCAGCAGTGAGTGCGAAGCTTTCGGGATTTCTGAATCAGGAGGCGACGGTTACGGGCTTTGAGGGTATTTCGCCGGGGCGGAACATGCAATTCATCCCCTACCTTGAAAGCCGTAGTTTCCGCAACGTCGACACCCGCGATCCAGTGGACCCGTTCTACAGCACGGCAACCTTCCTCGGACGCGCGGGGATCGACGGTAAGTTCGTTTTTCACGATAGCCTGGTGCTCGATGCGACAGTCAATCCGGACTTTGCGCAGGTGGAATCCGATACGCCTCAGAATGTGCTGAACCAGCGGTTTGAGGTTTATTTCCCAGAGAAGAGGCCATTCTTTCTAGAAAATTCGAACTTCTTTGAGGCTCCGCTGATTTCTGTTACGCAGCAGTCAAGGCTGGTATTTACGCGGCGCATTGCGGACCCCAAGTTCGGAATCCGATTGAGTGGCAAGCAGGGACCTTGGAACGTGGGCGTGCTGTATGCGAATGATTGTGCGCCTGGAAACACCGTTGCTCCGAGCGATCCGAATTTTGGCAAGTGCGCCACATTCGGCATTGGACGCATCAGCCATGACCTGGGTAAGCAGTCGAGCATTGGTGCCATGTTCACAGACCATGAGTTGAATGGTGCTTTCAACCGTGTTGGTGGCTTGGACGGAACCTTCACCCTGAACAAGAACTGGACGGCCAGCTACCGCGGATACATGAGTTCCACGCTGAACCCGACCGCTGGATACCTGTTTGGCCAGCATCATGAGGGCGTACTCTTTGGGAGCGGCCTGCGCTTTACCTTCAACCTTCAATTGCTGGATATCACGCCGAACTTCCGGGCAGAAGCTGGCTATGTGCCGCGCACCGACCAACGCGCAATCACCCAGTACGGGCATTTCTTCTGGCGACCGAAAAACAGGTTGTTGTTTGCACATGGGCCCGAGGAAAACGCGACGCAACTGTGGGACAACCACAACACCACACTGCAACAGGTGGTGAGCTTCGACTACGTCTTCGAGATTCGGCCGAACATCATCATTGCGCCAATTGTTTTCTACGAGTCGGATGTGCTGAGGCCGGTGGACTTCGCTGGATTGCCCGGGAATCGGCAATACGCACAGGATGGCGCGGGACTGATCTTTCGCGGCGGCCCACGCCGTTGGCTGAACTGGAGCACGAGGATTACGCGCGATGGCACGCCGGTAGTGGTGACCCCTGCGGGGCAGATGCCCTATACCGGCGATGAGACCGCTATCACACAGACGCTGGGGCTGAAGCCTTTTGGACGGCTACAGATTGATAACACGTACATCCTTGAGCGCATCTTGAATGGTGGCGTTCACCACGCAGTGTTCAACAGCAACATTATCCGTACGCGGGTGAATTACCAGTTCACGCGTGAACTGTCATTGCGCGTGATTGGCCAGTACAACGGACTCATTGCGAATCCGCTATACACGTCACTGACGACGGATAAGAACATGAACTTCGACGTTCTGCTTACCTATCTGCTCCATCCGGGAACCGCAATATACCTGGGATATAACTCGAATATGGAGAACGCGGCCCCTGGCGATCCGAACGGAGTGGGGTTGCTGCTCCCGCGAAATCAATTCAGCAATGACGGACGACAGCTATTTGTGAAACTGAGCTATCTGTTCCGCAGGTAGGACGTTATCTTCCGCTGAGTTCGTCCTTGACGATGACGCCACCCTTCATCACCAAGCCAACATGCTCCAGCGCTTCGACGTGAGTGAGTGGATCGTCCTTCACGGCGATCAGGTCGGCGTAGTGGCCCGCGGTCAGGGAACCGACATCGCTGGAACGCCCGAGCAGGTCGGCAGCATTCCAGGTGGCTGACTGGATGGCCTGTGCCGGAGTCATGCCGTACATCACCATGTAGTGGAATTGCTTGGCATTGTCGCCGTGAGGATAGACTCCGGCGTCGGTACCAAAGGCCATTTTGACGCCTGCCTGGAAGGCTTTGCGGAAGTTCTCACGCTGAGTGCGTCCGATGGCGCGCTCCTTGATGAGTAGCTCTTCCGGGATGCCATACTTGGGCGCAGTGTTGAGGATGTAATCGTCGTTGTAGATATCCATTACGAAGTAGGTGCCGTGTTGCTTGGCCAGGCTGATTCCCTCGTCGTCCACGAGCGAGGCGTGCTCGACGGAGTCTATGCCCGCCTGAATAGACCACTTTATGCTCTGGGTACCGTGGGCGTGGGCGGCGATCTTGCGTCCCGCCTGGTGGGCGGTGTCTGCTGCGGTCTTGAGTTCGTCGAAGGAGTACTGCGGAGCTCCGGGCTGGTCGCCCTTGCTGAGTACTCCTCCCGAGGCCATGATCTTGATGACATCCACGCCGTACTTTACCTGCTCGCGAACAGTTTGCTGGACCTGCTGCACGCCGTCAGCAATCTTGAAATCGCGATGCTCGGGAAACATAGCTTGAGAAGTTTGGGGCGAATAGTTGTTCAGGTCGCCATGGCCGCCAGTGATGGAGAGTCCTGGGCCGGAGGCGACTATGCGTGGGCCCGGGATGAGACCGGCGTCAATGTTCTTGCGGAGATCAACGGCGAGAAAGGGTCGCGAGCCCAGATCGCGCACGGTAGTAAAACCCGCCTCGACGGTCCTGCGGGCGTTAACCACCGCGACAATCGCGGAATCGAACGGCGTGTCCTGAAAATGCGTAATCTCGGCGTAGTGATCAGCGCGGGAGCCGAGGTGAACATGACAGTCGATGAGCCCGGGAAAGACGAAGTCATTCGAGAGATCAAGAACGTGTGCGTCGGCGGGAAGTTTGAAGCCTGAAGGCTCGACGGACTGGACGCGGTCGCCTTGAATCACCAGAACAACGTTAGAGCGATAGGTCCCAGACTGGCTGTCAAAGAGCTTTCCGGCCTTGACATAGGTGGTTGCGCTGGGCTGACTCAACGCGGGGAAGCATGATAACAATACGGCGACAAGAGCAATCCAGCGGAGCTTAGGCAATTCGACCTCAGAAACGAGCTGATGTTTGCTGCTGAAAGAGTTTACCACCGGGCCGTGCTGCATGAACTTTGCATCGGTGACTGGATTCTAAGGCTCACTGTCTGTGGCCAGTGCGGGCTGCGCCTGCCAGAGGCGACCACGCCCACGATTTCAGCTATCCTAGTATTTTCCCTATGAGAGGCCGTCCTAACTGATGAGCAACTTTCTGAAAGCCGTACAAGAGCGTGTTGTGGTGTATGACGGAGCGATGGGTACGAACATTCAGTTCCGTAACCTGACTGCCGACGACTACTGGGGCAAAGAAGGTTGCAACGAACTGCTGGTGCTCTCGCGTCCGGACGTGATTGCAGATATTCACGCAGCCTTTTATCAGGTGGGCTGTGACGTGGTGGAGACGGACACTTTTGGCTCGACGAGGATTGTGCTGGCTGAGTATGGGTTGGAGGATCGGACGCGGGAGTTGAACCTGGCGGCGTGCAAGGTAGCTCGCGAGGTGGCCGCGCAGCACTCGACGCCGGGTCGGATGCGCTTTGTGGCAGGATCGATTGGGCCTACGACAAAACTTCCCTCGCTGGGGCATATCACGTGGGACGCGATGCTGGCCGCGTATGTGGAGCAGGTCGAAGCCTTGATTGAGGGTGGCGTGGATGTGCTGCTAGTGGAGACCTGCCAGGACATTCTGCAGGCGAAGTGTGCGGTGGCCGCCTGCTTTGACGCAATGCAGAAGTTGGGGAAGCGCGTTCCGGTGCAGGTGCAAGTAACACTTGAAGCAACCGGGACGATGCTGCTGGGTACGGAGATCGGAGCGGCGCTGACAGCGCTTGAGGTCTTCGACGTGGATGCTATTGGATTGAACTGCGCCACCGGACCGTTGGAGATGAACGATGCTGTGCGCTACCTGGGAGTGAATTCGACGAAGATCGTTTCGGTGCTGCCGAACGCAGGGTTGCCGCAGAACGTGGGCGGGCAGGCCGTGTATCTGCTGAAGCCGCAGGAACTGGGTGCTTATCACAAGCACTTCGTCGAAGACTACGGAGTGCGGATTGTCGGCGGCTGCTGCGGTACGACTCCCGAACACTTGAAGGCCGTGGTGGAGGCCGTGAGCGGACTAACTCCGGCAGTTAGAGATGTAAAGGCGACGGCAGCAGCATCCAGTGCGTACACAACGGTGCCACTGGATCTCGATCCAAAGCCGCTGATCGTGGCCGAGGAAATGAATACCACAACGCGGCTGGAGACCTTCCGCAACATGGTTCGCGGAGGCGACTACGACGGCATTCTGACGCTGGCAAAGAAGCTGGTGAATGATGGTTCGCACATGCTGGACCTGTGCTGCGCGGTGGTGGGCGAGGACGAGAAAGCGTACATGAGCGCCGTGCTGGAGAAGATTGCCACGCGCGTGCCGGCACCTATCCTGATTGACACGACTGAGGCAGAGGTGCTCGAAGAGGCGCTGAAACGCACTCCGGGCAAAGCGATCATCAATTCGATCAATCTTGAAGATGGTGAGAAGCGCAGCGGCAAAGTGTTGCCGATGGCTAAGCGTTATGGAGCGGCGGTAATTGCGCTGACCATCGACGAAGATGGTATGGCGCTAACGGCAGAGAAGAAGATTGCGATTGCGAAAAGGATCTTCGAACTGGCGGTGAACAAGTACGGGATGCGTCCGCAGGACTTGATATTTGATGCCCTGACCTTGCCGATTTCAACAGGGCAGGAGGACTATCGCTCGGCGGGAGTGGAGACGCTGAAGGCCGTGGAGGGAATCAAGAAAGCACTGCCGGAGTGCAAGACGATCCTTGGCGTTTCCAACATTTCATTTGGGCTGAATGCGTACGCGCGGCGGGTGCTGAATTCGGTGTTCATGCGCGAGGCGGTGGACCATGGGCTGGACATGGCCATCGTCAACTACTCGAAGATTTATCCGGTTTTCAAGCTGTCTGAGGCTGAGGTGGAGTTGGCGCGCAAGTTAATTTACGGAGACCGCCAGGCGGGCGATCCGCTGCAGAACTATATGGCTCACTTTGCTGCCATGAAGGGGCGGCAGGAGGTGGTGCCGACTGCGCAAGCTGAGCAACTGGAGGTAGAAGACAAGCTAAAATTCTGCATCATCCAGGGAGAGAAGGGCGTCGGCGAAGGCGCGACGCGGCAGACGATTGAGCAGATTCTTGAGACGGCTCTGGAGACATACACGCCGCTGGAGATCATCAATACAATTCTGCTCGACGCAATGCGAACGGTTGGCGATTTGTTCGGCGCGCGAAAGACGCAACTGCCCTCGGTGCTGGATTCGGCGGGAGTAATGAAGGCCGCGGTGGCGCATCTGGAGCCGAAGATGGAGAAGGCGGAGGGTTCACAGAAGGGAACCATGGTGCTGGCCACGGTGAAGGGTGACGTACACGACATCGGCAAGAACCTCGTGGATATCATTCTGACGAACAACGGTTACAAGGTTGTGAACCTCGGCATCAAGCAGGCATCGGAGACGATCATTCATGCGGCGATGGAGCACAAGGCGGACGCGATTGGGTTGAGCGGATTACTGGTCAAGTCGACGCTGGAGATGAAGTACGTCATTCAGGATCTGGAACTGCGAGGGCTGAAGCACCCGGTGATTTGCGGCGGAGCAGCGCTGACGCGGAAGTTTGTGGAAGACGATTTGCGGCGCGAATATTCGTCGGCCGTGTTCTACGCGGAAGATGCATTTGCCGGTCTGCACGCGATGGAGAAGCTGAGCGGTGCAGAACGCGAGGTGACAATCCGCGAGGGTGCGGTGGTGCGCGAGACGGCAAAGGCGAAGGCTGTCTCCGATGCATCGCTACCGCAGGAGCCGCGTGATCCAATCGCAGAGGCAGAGATTCCTCAGCCCCCGTTCTGGGGCGTGCGCACCGAGAGGGCGGCAGATTTCGATCTGAAAGAGCTGTTCGAATACATCAATTTGACGGCACTGTTCAAGAATCAGTGGCAGTTGAAGACGGCCTCGCAGGAGGATTACGCGCGGCTGATCGAGGAGAAGTACAAGCCCATTCTGGCAGCGCTGGAACGGGATGCCATCGAGGCTGGATGGTTCGATCCTCAAGTCGTGTACGGATATTTCCCGTGCCAGTCGAAGGGGAACGATTTGATTGTGTATGCTCCGACGGCGGGACTGACGCTTGAGAATTTCCGGCAAGCTAGTCCGAGCTTTGAGCCAGATGCGCTAAAGGCGGGCGGTGCGTTGCCGATCGATCTGCCGGAGTTGTTGCGCTTTACTTTTCCACGACAGGCGGAGGGTCGACGGCTGAGCATATCCGATTACTTCCTTCCACAGCGTAGCGGGCGAGCTGATGTAATTGCGCTGAGCGTGGTGACGATTGGTGCGAGGGCGAGTGTGGAAACCCAGAAACTGTTTGAGAGGGGCGAATACACTCGCTACCTGTACCTGCATGGGCTTTCGGTGGAGACAGCCGAGGCGCTGGCCGAGTACCTGCACAGGCGGATACGGCAGCAACTGCATATCGCGCAGGAGGATTCGCATCGGATCGGGGACCTATTCCACCAAAAGTACCGCGGCTCGCGCTATAGCTTTGGGTACCCGGCGTGTCCGCACATGGAAGATCAGACAAAGCTGTTCGCGCTGCTGCGTCCAGAGGAGAACATTGGGGTGCACCTGACCTCGACCTTCCTGCTGGAACCGGAGCAGAGCACTTCGGCGATCGTGGTGCACCATCCGGGAGCAAAATATTTCGTTGTGTGAGGCGGCGGACTTCCACAGACGACAGGTGACGGACGGCGGATGAGTTTGCTACACTCGTGAAGCGAGCGCTTGCTCGTTCTGCACCGCGGAGAGGTGGCAGAGTGGCTGAATGCACCTGACTCGAAATCAGACGTGGGGGTAACTCCACCGGGGGTTCAAATCCCTCCCTCTCCGCCATAAATTTCCTTCCTTGTAGGAACCAAGCTGCAGTACCAACAGGTTTGCTCAAAACCTCAAGCATTGCATATCTGTTATTCTGCTCCGTCACACGAGAGAGGGGACAGACATGTTCGCTTTGGGTTTGCTACGTGGGAAAAGAGCACTGATTACCGGTGGCGGCACGGGACTAGGAAAGGCGATGGCGAAGCGATTCCTGGAGCTTGGAGCGAGTGTTTATATCTGCGGCCGGCGAGAAGAAATTCTACGGTCCACATGCGCGGAGCTTACGATCGCAACTGGCGGGAGCATCCTCGCGGTTCCTTGTGATGTGCGGGATGTCTCGGCTGTGGAAGAGTGCATTTCAGAGATCTGGCGTGATGGCCCGCTCGATATCCTGGTTAATAACGCCGCGGGGAATTTTTTATCGAGGACGGAAGACCTCTCTCCTGGAGCCTGGCAAGCTGTGATCGGCATAGTTCTGATGGGAACCATCAACATGACGATGAGTTGTGGCCGACGTTGGCTGGCGGATAAGAAATCGGGCACAGTGTTGAATATTGTGGCTACGTACGCTTCCAGTGGTTCAGGTTCTGGCTATGTTGTTCCGTCGGCTGTGTCTAAGGCGGGTGTGCAGGCTTTGACTCGCAGCCTTGCGGTGGAGTGGGGACCGCGTGGGATACGGATGAACGCGATCGCACCGGGGCCAATTCCGACGGAGGGCGCGTTTTCGCGCTTACTGCCCAAGAAAGATCTGGAGAAGATCGCGGTTGATCGCATCCCATTAAGGCGATTTGGAACCACTGAGGAGCTGGCAGACCTTGCTACTTTCCTGGTAAGTGACGGAGCCGCGTACATCAACGGTGAAGTTGTCACCATGGACGGCGGGGAATGGCTCCAGGGCGCTGGCGAGTTCAACTATGTCGGTCAGATGATGAGTGACACCGATTGGGAAGTATTCAAGCCAAAGAAGAAAAGCTAGCACGTCGGGGCCGATGGCTGATTGCATCCAAAGGGTAGAAAATTTTTTTGCGTTCAAGAGAAAAGGACGGGGATACGCAATGAAAGCAGTGGTGCTACGCGAGTATGGCGGTGCTGACAAACTAAAGTACGAAGATGACTTTCCGGATCCGCAAGTGGGCGGGGACACCGTTCTGATTGCGGCGGCGGCGACGAGTGTGAATCCGATTGACTGGAAAGTTCGTTCGGGTGCGAGGCAGAAGGACTTTCCTTTAACGTTCCCCGCGGTCTTAGGCCGCGATGTGAGTGGCGTTGTGCGCGCGGTAGGTCCGTCGGTAAAGCACTTCAAGCCGGGCGACCGCGTCCTTGCATTTACAAATGCAACTTATGCTGAACTGGTGGCAGTGGCTGATTCGCTGGTGACGCACTTGCCAGATGGAGCAAATATGGTGGACGCGGCGGCGATTCCGCTGATTGCGCTGACGGGAGACCAGTTGGTTCGCCATGCGGCTCACGTGCAGAAGGGGAAGACCGTGCTGGTGACGGGGGCAGTGGGTAGCGTGGGGCGAGCTGCTGTGCATTCGGCAAAGAAAATAGGCGCGCAGGTCATTGCTGGCGTTCGTAAGGCACAGATGGAAGAGGCCCGGTTGCTGGGCACCGCCGGTGTGGTGGCTCTGGACGATGATAAAGCGCTTGCAGAGCTTGGTAATGTGGATGCGATTGCCGATACCGTTGGTGGGGATGTTGCCGCAAAGTTGATTGCGAAGATAAAGCCGGGCGGCTCTTTCGGGTATGCCTCGGTAATACCTGAGGGAACGGCGGCGAAGTATCCGAATGTTATGATCACGAGGGTATTCGCGCAGCCTGATCCATCCAAAGTCCGCGAGTTCGCTGACGATGTGCGCGATGGAAAGTTTGTGCTGCCGATAGGTCGCCGAGTGCCTTTACGTGATGCTGCTGAGGGGCAGGAGTTATCACAAAAAGGTGGGGTTGGAAAAGTGGTCTTGGTTGTGAACGACTCCCAATAACGACTGTCTAGGCTGAAATTGCGAAAGGCCCGGCGTTGTTCACCGGGCCTTTGTTTGTGTCACGCCTATTCTAGAAGCCGGAGCTGCGGGCCTCCTCGGGATCCTTCCAGTAGTTCTGGTCGCGGAAGAAATACTTTTCGTTGTAAGTGTTGAGGGCGGTACGGAAGAACATGCGGACGATTGTGAAACGGCCCATCTTCTGGAAGCGGCGATTACTGGTTACCACTCCGCCGGTGACGATACCGAATCGAAGTGGCGAGATCTGCTTGCTAAGCAGGTAATCCTCCGCATAGAGGGCCCGCTCGTTGAAGCCACCAAGCCGATCGAAAACTTCTTTACTGAACATCATGAACATGCCTGTGGCGAATGGCTTTGTCCATGAAGCGAAGTACTGAACAAAATTGTTACCGGCGTAAAGAGCCCGGTCGAGAAGGGAACCGCCAGAGCACCAGACATTCGTAGTGAGGCAGTACAGGTTGCGGCGCTGCATTGTTTCCACGGCTCGGCGGAGTAGTGTGGAATCGGCCAGTTCGACATCAGCATCCACAAACAGTACGTAGCGGGTGCTGGCGCGACGGGCTCCTTCGTTGCGTCCAACGGAGGGAAGGCCGCCAGGGATGACCGAAATGCACAGTTCGTTGGCGAAGCTGTGGGCCACGGCGATGGTGTCATCGGTAGAACCGGCGTCAGCAACGAAAATACGCGTGGAGCGCAGCTGTGCGTAGTCCTGAGAGCAGAGGGACCTGATGAGGCGAGGCAAGTTCCGGCTCTCGTTCTTAGCCGGAATTACTATGGTCAATTCGGGTAAGGGATTTGCGGGTTGCGACGCGGCGCGGATATCGGACGCTTGTGGCATGGTCAAGCATGCGCCCAGTGTCGTTACACTGTGATGAAAGTAGCGTGAAACCCCGGAGAAATCTGGCTGGCAAGGGTGGGATGCCAGGGGAGGGTCGTGTTCTCTCCCCTGGCATCAGTTTAAACGGGTTGCGTTCCTAGATCGACGGGCACCATGCCGGGAATAACGTAGGCCTGGAGTAGGACTAGTGCGATCACAAAGAGCAAAAGAATCACGGAATAGCGTAACGTGCTACGGAAGATATCTGTCTCGCGGCCGACCAGTCCGGTAGCAGCGCATGCCACTGCGATGGATTGCGGTGAAATCAGCTTTCCCATCACTCCACCAAAGAGATTTGCAGAGGTGGTGAGAACGGGATTGACATGGATTGCCACGGCGGTTACCTGCTGGAGCTTTCCGAAGAGCGCCGCTGAAGAGGTGACGGAGCCTGTGAGGAAGACCCCCAGCCAGCCGATGACAGGAGAGAAGGCGGGGAAGGCGCGTCCGGTCTTGGCGAAGACAAGGCCGAGTGTGTACGACATACCTGAGTAGTTCGCAAGGTAGGCGATTCCGAGCACTGAAGCGAGGGTCACAAGCGCGAAGGAAAGCTGCTTGAAGGTCTTCTTGAAAACCTTCAAACCGCGCGCCGGACCGATGCCAAGGATGATCATTGCAACCAAGGCGGAGATCATCATTGCCGTACCGGCGGCGGTGAAGAACTCCCACCGATAGCTGGCCGCATACTTGGCAGGTTTTGCCACGATAGGCGCGGAGCGGAACACAACTCCATCCAGCCATGGCCACGATGGAATGGCGAGGAACCAGTGAAGCTTGTTGAGAATGAAATTCTTGTATGCGGGAATTCCCCAGATTCCCATAATCGCCATTAACGCGACGAAGGGCGACCATGCCTTCATGACCTGTCCGGAGGTATGCGGAGCGGCCAACTCGCGCGAGACTTCAGGATCGTTATTAAAACGCCAGATGGTCTTCGGTTTCCAGAATTTAAGGAAAACGATCAGACATACGATCGAGACGAAAGATGAGAGGATGGCGGGGAGTTCTACTCCTATGTACTGGGTGACGAAGTAGCAGGTAATGGCATAGCTGACACCCGCGACGAGTGCAGCCGGGAGCACTTCGAGCGCCTTCTTCCAGCCCGAGAGAACCACAAGCATAAAGACCGGAATGATCAGGGCCATGATGCACATGTCGAGGCCGATTGCCCGTGTCATCACGCTGTCATTGATCTTGGTCACAGAGATCATCATCTGGGTCGGAACTCCGACGGGACCGAAGGGAACTGGCGGAGTGTTGGCGACGAGGCAGACGATTGCGGCGGAGAGCGGCGGGAATCCCATTCCGATGAGCATGGCAGCTGCGACCGCAACCGGCGCACCTTGTCCGGAAACGCCCTCCATAAAGGCCGAAAAGCAAAAAGCAATCAGCAACGCCTGCAGTCTACGATCTGCCGAAATGGAAGAGATGGAACTCTTAATGATTTCAAACTGGCCCGCTTCGACCGTCAGGTTATAGAAGAAGACGGCGGTAAGGATGATCCACCCGATTGGGAACAAGCCATTCAACATGCCGAGAACCGAAGCAGATAGCGCAGTGCGAATCGGCATATGGTAGGCAAAGACTGTGACGATCAATGTGAGAAGGAGTGTAAGGAGCCCGGCAACATGCCCCTTCATTCGTTTGAATGCAAGAGCCCAGAAGAGAAACAAAATTGGGATTGAAACGACAAGTGCGGTGAGTCCCAGGCTGTTTCCAACTGCAGAGTAGTTATGGTACCAAGGCATAAGTCGGCCTCATCTTCCAGATAGGATTGCTGCAAAATTGCGACGAATTGATCGTCGGACATCTTCTCTCACAAAATCCAGAATGTCTATGATTTCCAGAGACTCTGCATCTGAATGCGGAAAATGAGAAAGGGCAGCCTCTCGGCCGCCCTTGAGTTTTATTGGGTCCGTTTGTCAGCGGGGAAAGATGTCAAAAGCATAATCATGAGCGGCTAGTGCGGACTTGCCGACAGTGCCAGCCGCAACACGCTTCACAAGTTCCTCGCGCGAGAGATCAAAAATCGCTTCAAGAATCTGAGCTCTCTCCTGCCCGGTTGCGGCTCCTACAACGAAGAGGACGCGTGCGCTGTGCTGAATGTACCGCGGCGATCGCAACTGTTTCTTCAGCAGTTCCATGATCACCCCTGCCTTTGAGCGGTCGAAGCGACCGGGGTCGCCGCGACGGTCAAGTTCCGCAAAGAACTCGGCGGTCCACTCATCGTGATAGTCAAAAACCTTGTCAAACAACTCGGCAGTAAATGGAGTGCCAGCTTTGACCGAATCGGCATTCAGCGCCGGAACCACGCCATCTTCGGTAAGCGTTGCGCGTTTCAAAAAGCCATCCTTGGTGATGACTGCTTTGTGCTGCACCAGCGTCCAGAGCCACGACATGTCGATGCGATAGGTCGCAAGGTCATTCATGAAACGCAGGAGAAGCTCATAGTCATCGATGGCTGCTGCGAAGTTCCCGTTCAAAATCTGGAAGCCGTAGTTCGCTGCCATGTAGAAGGCGTGCTGAATGTGCTCGATCGTGATATCGCCCGTGGGAACAGCGTAGATTGAGTCCCAAAGGTCTCGAGACAGCAACTTTTCAGGCGAGTCCAGCGACTCCTGCGGGATGACGTGTGGCGTGATCTTGCCAGAGGCGTCGACGAGTCCGCGCGATTGCAGCAGCTGCCGCTCGGCATCGCTCAGACCGCTGCCGACGGTTGGCACGGGCTTTCCTTTGACATCGACGGTTTGAATTGGAGCGTCGAGCATTCCCTGCAGTTCGGCCAAAGATGCGCGCAAGGGCGCGTTTCCAGCCGCCACGTATGCCTGCTCGGGACTGGCTACCCAGCTCTGGCGGTAGGCGTCATACAGCTTACCTTTTACCTTTCCCGCGAGGATTGCTTCGAGTGTGGGCTGCGTGTCAGAGGCTGTTTCCGTGACAAACATGAGGCCGAGCAGCCGCTCCCGCAGTTTGTCGATGGCCATCGCCCGAAGCGCAAGCTGGTTATAGCGTGCCCGTCCGTACGTGTCGCCAGACTGGTAGATCATGACGGCGGCCATGCCTCCGATGGGCGCACCCTGACTGAGTTCGCCATGCTTCATGCCAGCCATCAACATCATCAAGGCGTTGTAGCGCTGGTAGGCGATCATGTTAGGCGCAGCCATGCCAATTGTCTGGGGATCGGGAAATACGCCGTGCGGATCGTCTTTCCACATCTCGATGAGACTGCCGAGGTAGTCCCATCGGCCGACGTTGGTGCCCAACAACCGTCGACGAAGCGTCCAGGCAATGGCAGGCAGGAAGCGGCCCCCGTTGCCCTCCTCGTAGAGCATTTTGATTTTGATTGTGCCGGCAGGAACACCAATCAGGCCTTCCATCCGCGACAGGAGCTTCTCCACGATCAGGGCTTCGTGCGGAGTCTGCAATTTTGGGATGTAGAAATAGACGCCAGTGCCGTGCTTCTTCAGGGACTCGTAATTATTCAGAGTCCAGATGACGGCCACCACCACGAGGCCGGGAGCCGGCTGGTCATCCACGAGAACATGATCGAAGCGAAGGTGGATACTGGGAGGACGGACGAAGCGTGTGGGCCACTGCCCGGGTGCCTTGCCGATCTGGTATTTGCGGGTGTGGCTCTTCTTCACCACCTCGTAAGGACGGTCATTCCAGCGGTCTTCGAAAATTTCCTTGGCATTTTGCAGAGCTCCGAAGACTCCTATAGGACCGTGGACGGGGGTACCATCAGGACGGAAGTGGGTTGGCGAGGCGTCCTCGAAGTCAGGCATATTCATGGGAGCCGCGCTATTCAAAGCGTTGAAGGCCATATCCAGCGGATACCACGGCCCGGTCAGTTCCAGCCCGGGATTCTTCAGAGGGTGCGCATCGGCTGGGATATCCACTTCGTCATTCAGTCGCCAGCTATGTGGACTCTTGCGATCGAGAAAATTGTCGATCAGGCCCTGGATGATTTCACGAAAGGTCCACGGCTTCCCGCTGACTGGGTCCGTGAAGCTCTCGTCCCACTTTGGCCACGCATACTTCTCGCGGACCGGTGCGGGGGAGCGGAGGATTTCACGTCGTGCAGAGAGCGCCCGAGCAATCTCTGGATTCAGCTCACGAGTAAGGAGGGCAATTGTCTCTTCAACGTCGAACTCATGCCCACCAACCTTCTTTTTTCCAAAAAGTTCAGGATAATTCTGCAGAATGTCTGCATGGATCATCGCGCCTGCTCCTCTCGCTCAAATTGAGCACAACAGAATTGGATATGGAATCTTTGCCCGCACGGCGCCCGTCGAACGCGAATGTGGATCACGCTTGACCGCACCTGCCCAACCTTGGCAGCCCTGCCGAAACTCATAGGAGAGTGTCTTACCAGACTCGGCTGCGCCCACTGCTCCGTTAGATGCAACTCTGGACGCAGAGATGCAGCGATGAGAGTGCAGTCCAAAACATGTTTTATGCACGGCGCGACAAAGCCGTGAGAAGACGCAAGGCTCGAAGATACATGGGTTTAGCTCCCAAAGCTGCCAAAGTGAGAGGCACCATGGGCATTCCTGCTCCGTAGTGGACGTTGAACCATGGTGCACGCGCGTGCTGCCTTCCTCTGCTCACAGGGCTGGCACATTCAGAGACGGCTCGAAGCAGGACGGGCTGACGCATTGTTCCGTTCGACCTTGGACACAGGGGCAGGTATAGGCGCTCGCCGAGTTGTAACGCTGACCATCGAAGAACGCAAATGACGTACGACCGCATGTGATCTAGCCAACGCTGTGTAATAGCCTCCGAGGTACGCCCGCGATTCAAACCAATTATTAAGTATCTTCGAGGGGAGAGGAAGCAATCTCATTCGAAAACTCACTTCTCAGTATCGGTAGACGTTAGGGTAAATCCTTGATGCGATCAAGCCATGGGTACTGGAATGCCTATGGGGTCTGCGTGCCAAGTTACCCAAGTAACAAGGCAAAGCATTAGGCGCATTAAGTAAGAGTAATTGAATCATCTACGCGCCGCCCCGTGTTACAAAGCTTCCTTCTCATACTTCTGACTAGGCAATCATCGTGACATCACGCCTGTGATCATGTCCCTGGGCACTGCGCCGCATAGGTCCCATCAAGATCAGACACGAAAGAGGATGGAGGAACGCTTCGGTTACCAAGGTAATGGACTTGGTTGCGAAGCTAAGCAATATCTGTGCGTCCGACCCACATAGCTTGAAGTTCCGCAGCCTTTGGTAATGCTGAACAAACTGTCGTGATGCGTTATAAAGCCCGTGAATGCAATGTGCGCATGGATTGCAGCTGTGTTGCAAGGAGTAGGAAGTTATGAACAAGTTATTGGCTGTCTTGTCTTCTATAATCTTCGTTATATCGGTCGGTATTGCACAATCTGCGCCGCCACGAATCTATTATTCTGACTTGGCGTCAGGACCGAGCGTTGGAGGACAGGACAATGCCGGTGCGTTTGTGACCGTTTATGGAAGCGGATTCGGCAGCGCACGTGGAACTTCGTCAGTAACTATCGGTGGAGCGAAAGCGGCCAGTTACCCGATTTGGTCCCAAACTAAAGTAACGTTCCAAATTGGCAAGTGGGCAAAATCCGGTAACGTCGTGATTAACGTTGAGGGAGTTGCGAGTAACAGCATCCCCTTCAAGGTGACACAAGGAAAGATCTATTTTGTATCGCCTGCGGGCAGCTCGGTGAACTCGGGAACCTACAGTTCTCCATGGCTTTCACTGCGCGCCGCGAAGAACAGAATCGCTCCTGGCGATATCGTCTATGTGGAAGACGGGGTGATGGTGACGAGCGCCGAGTCCGATGGTGCGAGTCTGGTGCTGAATAGCGGTGGCACCTCTTCGGCGCCAAAGGCAATTGTTGCTTATCCTGGCAGCAAAGTGGTGGTTGGATCGAGCACCGGGGCAAATACAGGAATTGAAGTCAGGTCGAAGTACTGGGTTCTGTCGGGGCTCACGGTGCGTGGTGTCGTGTCCGCGATTACTCTGTCAAACGCGATGGGAACGCATGTGAGCAGTAGCGACATTTCATGCCCCAACGGGTTTGGAAACGCATCGTGCGTAGATGTCAAAGATTCTTCATCGCTCGCAATCGATGGCAATTACATACATGACAATGGGTCGATGAGTAGCAGAGATATCGGCTCGTATAACTCAATTAGGTTCGCGGACAGCGATGATGTCGAAGTGGGATGGAATCAGATTGGCAATACGCGCGGATGCAACGCCTTAATGTTTGAGTCCGTGGCTGGTGCTGTCCATACACTTTCAGTCCACGACAATTACATCCACGATGCACGATGTGGAGGAGTATCGATCAGCACTGCGGAACCCACTGTCGGCGGAGTGAACGTGTACAACAACGTAATCTCCAATGTGGGTAGTGGGCCTGTTCCAGATGGGGGGACGGTTGGCGGTGAGTATGCGGCGATTGCAGTTGGAGGTGGTTCGTCGACCGCTCTGCATGTCTTTAACAATACGATCTATCATGCCGGGTCGATTGGCGGCGGTGAAGCGGGCGCTGTACATGCGTCCGGTGCTGTGGAACTAACTAACAACATCTTCTATCAGGGTGGAGAGCAGTACATTTCACTGGATACAGATCTGAACTGGATTTCCGGATCGAACAACTTGTTCCACGGATCTGGAAATCCGGTGGGAGTGCTCGGAAACAGTGTAGTGGCAGATCCCGAACTCGTGAGCCCAATCAGCGGGAACTTTCATCTGCTGGCAAGTAGCCCCGCAATCAGCGCCGGCGCGAACACTCCTGTCGCGACAGACTTCGACGGAGTGATGGTTCCGCAAAGCACCACCCTGAGCATCGGCGCATTTGATTATTCGTCGCGGCATAATTTGCATGGGATGCTTTCTGCGTACCCTGCGAGCATCGCGTTCGGAGCATTGAATGTTGGTCAGAGCGGGACTGCGACGACGGTGATCACCAACAGTGGAAGCGCCACGATCACAATTTCACAAGCAGTTATCAACAATCCGCAGTTCACGGTTGTGAGCCTTCCTGCGACTTTGAGCCCAGGGCAGTCAGGAACCTTGACCGCCAAATTTGCTCCATCCGTATCGGGGGCTCAAAGCGGCACGGTGTCAGTAACCAGCAGCGCGAACAATCCAACTATGAATATCGGTGTTAGCGGCACCGGTGTGACGGCAATTCCCGTTGCCAGCCTCTCGGCGACGGGCCTTACGTTTGCGAGCCAGATTGTGAACACGAACAGCGCGGCGCAGTCGGTGACGCTGTCCAACACCGGGAACGCGAGCCTGAACATCAGTTCGATTGCTGTGACGGGCGACTTTGCTTCGACGAACACCTGCGGCGCAACTCTGGCTGCTGGTTCGAACTGCAGCATCAGTGTGACGTTCACTCCGACATCGACGGGAGCCCGCACGGGCACGCTGACGATCACTGACAACGCGAGCAGCAAGACGCAAGCGGTTACGCTGAACGGCACGGGAGCGGCCGCGCCGACAGCCACGCTACTTGCGAGTTCGACGACGCTGGCCTATGGCAACGTCACCATGCCGGGTAGCGGAACCCAGAGCATCACGATCACGAACACGGGCACGGCCAGTGCGACGATTTCGAGCATCGGCAGCAGCAACGCAGTGTTTGTCATATCGGGCATCACGGCTCCTGCGAGCATCGCGGCAGGTTGCTCGGCAACGATGACGGTAGTGTTCACCCCTGCAACTGCTAGCACCTATAGCGGCACGC
>Ga0181528_10000228_pt1 | contig 49946 bp, 49 predicted proteins | sample PEATcosm2014_Bin_47_FD_119742 | JGI IMG/M metagenome (GOLD analysis project Ga0181528, IMG submission 119742) | Peatland microbial communities from MTU Mesocosm Facility, Houghton, MI, USA - PEATcosm2014_Bin10_10_metaG | ecosystem: Environmental > Terrestrial > Soil > Wetlands > Peat | place...
ACCGCTGCGCCTTCGCGCCGGCTTTCGACGATCTGAAGATAAGCGCGTCCGGCGGAGGTTTTGTTGCGGAAATACATGGCGGGAGGCCGAGTAGCGCACGAATCGATGGTGCGCACGCAATCCCGCCGATCTCAGCAAGACTCAAGCAAGATCAATGAAAACGTGGCACTACACCGATAGGCAAATTTCGAAACCCAGCCAATGATGTCAGCGCGTTACGCGAGGCAGCCCCTCTCCAACTGTAGAAGATCAGCGTGACGCGAAGTCGATATCGCGATTCGCCGCGACTTTCGCTCTGCTTATGCAGGGTCGCTTTTCCGTACGTGGACCATAATTACATTACATCTCTTCGCCGCCGAAGGAGACCTCCGGCTCGGCGATTTCAACGAAAGTCAATCATACGGCAAGTTTGCTATCGCGGCGTCGCTGACCTCGACGGCGACGCAACACCTGCCCGCCGGGCACGCCTGCGCTCACCCTGACCGCGAGTTGGGGCCTGAACCAGCGGCGCCCAACAACCAGTTGAAGGGGACCTCCACCGGCAGGTTCATCCCCCACACTCTGAACCTGCCCTCGATCGCCACATTAACCGGCTCGACGCAAATCGCCTAGATCGCCGCAACCATCCCGGCGCAGGCGGTGTTGCCCAGCGTCCCTATACCGACACCGTCGTTCTAACCCCAACTGCTGAGGCGTCCGATTAACTCGAAGAGTACGGAGATCGTTTACCTTAAGGAAGGCTGATCCCGCCCGGGCGACGCGCTTGGCTGCGGCGGAGGCGCGCTGATTGGCGAGACCGTCAATAACGCGAAGGCCGCGTCTGCGGCCATGGCTGATATCAGCGGCGCCGCGCGCATTGAGTGATTTCGTGGCGCGTCGGTCACAACTCTCCGCGCCGGGCTCTCTGCGCGGCGGTCATTTCGCCGCAGCGGCGGAGCCGGTCAAGCCGACTTCGCCTAGAACGGTGCGTGCGCCGAAGCCGCCAAGGAATGCCGTGATCACGTCCACGCCCGCGCCCCAGGTTGGATTCGAGGCGAGCAGCACGACGCCCGCAAGGCAGGTGGCGCCCAGCACCGCGAGATTGGTGACGAGCTCCTGAAATCGAATCTCCTTTCGGATATCGGCGACCGATCTGCGCAGCGAGAGATCGAACACAGCGGCGACGGGCGCGTCCATCGAAACCAGCGGGGCCGCCGCGCCAGGCGCCGGCGGGGCGGCGGGCGCGCCGAAGGATTGCGCCCCACCAGCGGCCGGCGGCTCGGCAAGTCTGCGCAGGATGGAAATGCGCGCGGCCGCATCGGCCGCCGCATCGAACCCATCCAGCTCCGCCAATGTCCTCTTGGCCGCCGCGTCGGCCGGGTTGGCGGTTGCGTCGGCGGCCGCCTTCGTGCGGAATCCCGCCGAAACCGCTTGCAGCGCCGTCTGCGTCGCGGCTTCGGCCGCCGTCGTCGCGGCGGTCAGCGCGTCCGCGCGCCTGCCGATCTCCCCGGCGCCGGCGCTGACGTCTAGCGGAACCGTGGCGTTGGCGGCGGCGTCGGCAAGCGCTTTGGCGGCCGCCAGCAGTTTGGTCTTCGACGCGTCGGCCAGCGGCAGCAGCAGGGCGGATTGCACCAGATCGCGCGCGCCGGTCGCTTTACGCGCCGCAGTTTCTAGCCGCCCCCAATCGTTGATGGCGGCGCCCAGGTTACGCCGCTGCGCATCGAAATCCGTTCGCTCCTTGTCGCTGTCGCCGGCGGCGGCGGCGCTGTCGAGCAGGGCCGCCCGCAGCGGCGCCAGCGCCGTGCGTCCCTCCGCCGGAAGCGCGGAGAAAGGGCCCTCGAGCGCCGCCGCCGCCGCGAGCAGGTCGACCTTGTGGCCGAGCTTGTCGAGGTCGGCGGTGATATCCGCGCCGGCTTGGCATTTCGCTTCGAGCGCGGCGATCTGGTCGTCGAGCGCGGTGCGCAGCGGCTTGATGGCGCCAGAGGCGTCGCCGAAGCGGCGCAGCCGGTCGCGCAACTGCGCCAGCCCGAGCAGTCCGGCGAAAGCCCGCCGTCCGCTCGAACGCCAGTTTTGCACCAACCAGCCGGTCCCGACTCCGGCGGCGATGACAAGGAACGCCAGGAAGAAGGAATGACGCACCGAGATTTTGACGCTCCGCTGCGACCAACCGCCATTCTGGCCCGCCACTCCGAAATCGAGCGCATATTCCCCCGGCCACAGCGGTTCGGCGAAGGTGATTTCAAGCGGGCAGCTCTCGCTCGGGCCGAGCGGGCTCGGGCAATGTGCGGCGTCGATGGTCGGAACGGCGGGAGCGCCGACTGCGGTGACGCGGTCGCCGGCTTTGCTCGCCAGCGCCAGCACGATCGGGGTTTTGAAAGCGATCGAATCGGACGAGGCGTTGCGCATCTCGACCAGCGTTCGAGTCTGGCCGGCGCCGCATAGCCAGGCCGGGCAATAGACGCGCTCCAGCGGCTTGGGCTCCGCTAGCAGATCGGCGGGCAAAGGCGCGGGCGTCGGCGCAGGCGCGGGCGCAGGGGCAGTCGTAGACGCGGGCGTAGGCGCGGTCGCAGGCGCAGGTGCAGGCGCAGGAGCGGGCGCAGGTGCAGGCGCAGGAGCGGGCGCAGGTGCAGGCGCGCCGAGGGCCGGCGCGGCCGCCAGCGCGAACACAACCGCAGCCGCCAGCTTCGCGTGACTTTTCATGAGGCTTGAACCTTTCGTTGCGTGCGGGGGAAGCGAGACCTCAGCCGGCGCCGAGCGGCGCTTGCGCCAGACCTTCGCCGCGATCGACGAAGTCGAGTTCTTCAAGGATCTTCAGTTGTCCGCGCAGCATGGAGCGCACGGTGTCGGCGCGCGCGACCCGGTTGACCTTGAGCGCGCGTTGCCACCACAGCGCCGCAACGCCGGCGACATGCGGGCAGGCCATGCTTGTGCCGCTCATCGCCGCGAGGTCGTTGTTGCGGCCGGCCGAGACGATGTCGAAGCCCGGCGCGCAGACCACGGGGTTGATGTTGGAGAAATCCGCCACGGCGAATTTGCCGCCCTGGCGCCGCACCGCGCCGACCGACAGCACGTCGAGCGTCGCGGCCGGCATCGCGACGTCGATGACATATTCCGGGTTGCGATCGCGGTGGCTGTCGTTGCCGGCCGCGGCGATCACCAGCGCGCCGGGAACGCCAGCCCCCTGCTGGCCGAGCATAGCGATGACTTGCTCGAACGCCTTCATGTTTTCGCGATAGGCCTGCAATGTGCGCGCAACCGCGTAATCGGCCGGTTTTCCCTCCTGCATCAACTCCTCGACGCGGCCCGCGTAGTTGAAGCCGAGCGACATCGAAACAATATTGGCGCCGTTCAGGAACGCCCAGTGAAGCGCGTTGAGGACGCCGATCGTCGACCCTTGGCCGTCCTTGTCGAGCACCTTGGCGACGAGCGCGTTGGTCACCCCCGGCGCGACGCCGATCCGCACGCCATCGTGCTCGCGCCCGAAGATCACGCCGGCGCAATGGGTGCCATGTCCGCTCTCGTCGGTGACGTCGTCGTCGGCGCCGCGGCCGGTAAAATTCTTGACCGTGAAGGTGACGCCCTGAAAAGCCGGATGGCTCCGGTCGACGCCGGTGTCGAGCAAGGCGACCGTGACGCCGGCGCCGTCATAAGGCGAGTTCGTCGCGCCGACCGCGGCGACGCCCCAGGCGCAGCGGTTCGCCTTCGCTTCGGCCAGCGCCGCCGCGCCGGGATCGGCGCCGTCCGGCCCCGGCGGCGCCCGCAGCGGTTTCACCAGGGCGACCGAAAGGCGTTCCGCGACCACCTTGTTGCTGGGATCGTCGCGCAGGGTCTTGGCCTCGTCATGGGTCGCGGCGACCGCGTTCGCCGTCAGGACCTGCCGAGTTGCGCCGAGACCGAAACCTTCCAGCCTCCTGAAAAGGGCGGCGTGGGGCAAAATCGTCGCCGCGACGCTCGGCGTCTGGGCGCCGGCAGGCCTTTCGGATCGCAAGACGAAATATTCGCTCTTTTCAGGCGGGCCGCTAGGCATCGAGGTCTCCTGGGCGCGGGCGATCATTTGGCGGAATGGCCGGCGGCCGGCATCGGGGCGATGGCGCCGAATGTCCTCATCGGCTGCGGCGGCGGCGCGGACAGCACGCTATAGAGCGGCAGCCGGGCGTAACGGATGGCGGCGTCGAGATCGGTCAGGCGCAGGCGGCCGTCGAGGCTGGCGCTGGCGAGGTAGCGGCCATCGGGTGACAGCGCCATCAGATGCACCACGTCGCCGTGGCCATGAATCTGCGCCAGTTCGGTGACGACGGCGGTTGGCCGCTCCAGCGCGTAGACGCGGATGATGTCGGAGGCGTCGACGGTGACGACCCGCGTTCCCTCGGGCGAAAGCTCGGCCGAAAGCACGGGCGGAAGCTGAAGCCGCTTTGGCTCGCTAACGGACGGAATATCTTCGCCGCCCACGAACACGACGTACAGCGCGCCATCGCGGCTGCGCGCGAGCACGGCGCCGCCGTCGGCCGAGAGTTGCACGGCGTCGATCGGCAGAGCCTGATCGGGGCCGCCGAGGCGGAGCGTCGCGACGTTCACCAGTTCGGAGGCGCCGACGTTCGGCTCCCGCTTCACCCTCAGGAGGGTCAAACTTCCGTTTGCGCTGGCGACGGCTAAATTGGGCATAACTGCCTTGGCGTCGCCGAAGCTGGAGCGGGCGGCGAGCGCGGTGACCGGCTCGGCGGGCGCAGCCGGATCGTCGAACGGGACGACCTGATCGGCGGAGTTGAGAGGGTTGAGCAATGGCAAGAAATATAGCTTTCGACGATCCGTCACCGCTACGACGGCGTTCAACCGCGGCAGGCTGGCCAGGAAAACGAGTTCGCCGCCGCTGTCGGGAATGGTAAAGGCGTTCTCGACGCTGCGTTCTTTTGCGACCGGAAATTGCGCCGGGTTGGCGCCGTCGCTGGCCGAATTCGATCCGCCGAGCGCGCCGGCGGCGACGCGAATGCGCGTAACCGGGGACGCTCGCCCGGCGTTCGACGCCGGCTCCCGGCTTCCGGCCACGACGACCCCGCGGTCGGCCACCGCGAGCAGCCGGTTCGGCGCCGTGAACGAGAGCGTGAGTGGCTCCTTTGTGTCGGACGACGCGGTCGGCGTATCCAGCCAGCGGACGAAGCCCAGGGGATCGGCGTCCGCGTCGGCCCGGAGGTAAAGGAAAGTCGCCTTGCGACCGGAATCGTCGCCCGCCGGCGCCGGAAATATGCCACCGACCGCGCCGAGCTTGATCTGCGACGTCGGCGCGAGAGCAGAGTTTCGCCGCACCCCGCGGCGATCGAAAACCGCGACTGCGCCCGACTTGCCGCCGACGAACAAAGCGTCGTCGGCGGACCAGCCGAGCGCGGTGGGCAGATCGCCGAACTGGCTTTCGAGCGCAATCTCGACCGGCCCGGTGACGAACCTGCTAACCAGGACGGCGCTCAGCGTCGCAACCGCCAGCGTGAGCAGGGCCGCGCGATTGGCGCGTCGGATGCGCAGCGGAAAGCGCGACGCCATCGCCCGCCGCGAGCCGGATGCGCCGCGCGCTTCAACGGGAACGGCCCTGAGGGGCGGCGCGCTCATTTCAGAGACGCTCCCGTGGCGTTTCCGGCGGCGCCCCGTCGGGCGTCTCAGCGGTCTTCTCCGACTCGGGCCACGGTGGCTCGAACCGCTGCGAATCGCGCAGCGCCGCAGGCTCTGGTTGCTGTGTCTGCGCTGGCGGCTCGCTTTTCAGCGCGAACGGCGCGGGCGCTTGCGTCGCATCCGGCGCCACTGTCGGCGCCTCGGCGGGCCGTAAGCTCTCGACCGTCTCGGCCCGACGCGCGGGCCGAACCGCCACCGTCCCGATACGCCGCCGCAACCGGACAACGCCCCTCCACACGCCGTCCAGAACCTCGTAGCGATAGATATAGGCGCAGCTCGCAGCCGTCGCCGTCAGATAGGCCGCCAGCGGCCACCAGCCGCCGAGCGGCTGCGGTCCGCGGTCCGACGGCGGCCAGAACCACCGGCCGCCGAGCCCCCAAAGCCCCGCCAAAATCATGCCCGACGCATAGCCGCGCCACGCCTCCCAAAGCGCGAGGCGCTGCAACGCGCCAAGCTCCGGGTTGGCGGTTGTGGGCACCAGCTCGTCGTCGCTGTCACCGAGCATCAGATCGACCATGACCTTGTCGATGGCGACGTCGCCGCCGCCGGCCCGCGCCGCATCGCCGCCTTCTCCTTGCTTTGCATCGCCGTTCAGCAGCGCGGCGACCGCCTCCCTAGCCGCGCGCCGCTGCGGCGGCGGCAGCGCGGAAAAGGCGGCGCGGCGCAGCCATTGCGGCATCCGGCCGATGCGAAACCAGGGCAGCAGCGACAGACGCGCGAGCAGGCGCTCGTCGAACAGCCGCGGCTGCCGGGAATCGGCGCCGCGATGCAGGGTCTGGCCGAGGTGCAACGTGACGGCGAAGCGCAATTGCGGAAACACGGCGCAGGCGGCGAACCAGAAATAGCCGTGTGGCCCGAGCCAGGCGCGCGTGTCGCGCAGGATTTCGCGCCGTCGCGCCTCGCCGAGCGCCGCTTCCGAGACCAGCGCCGGGTCGTCGAGCGCCAGCGCCAGCGGCCGCGCCGGCATGAAGTCGAAGGCGAGCCGCTGGTTGAGGAACTCGCGCCAGTTTTGCGCCCGGCTGGCCTCGCCGGCCTCGCGCTCCAGCGCTTGGACATGAACCGCCTTGGCCTCGTTCGGCCGCAGGCCCGTCACCAGATCCTCCAGGCCCTCCACGGTGGCGCGGCCGATCAAGCCGCCGAGCGCCGCCGACAGCCGCAGCTCGCGCTCGCCCCATTCGGCGCGCGGCGTCGGGGTGAGGATCATCCGTTGCGGCCAGCGGGCGAGCTCCCCGCGCACGAAGCCGCGCGGCCGACGCGAGACGAAATCGAGCAGTTCCTCGCCGTCGGTGACCAGGATCAGATTGGCGTGCGGATAGGTTTCGGCCAGCGCGCGCAGATCGAGCGGCGCGCCGCCGCGGCTTGCCGGCGCGAGCGCGCGGCCGCCGCGGATCGCCGGCCACAAACGCCGCGGGTCGGCGTCGTAGTCGAACGCCTCAATCGGCGCGCCGCCGCTGCGCAGCAACTCCAGCAGCCGCAACACGCGGTCGCGCTCGTGGTCGCGCCGATGCTTGCCGGCGATGAGAAACAGATATTCGATCGCCCGGCTCTCGGGTCGCATCTTCGGGGTGAGCAGCCCCTTGTTGTCGAGCGTCGCGCGGATGCTGCGTTCGGCGTCGAGCCGGCGGCCGGGAACACGCCGCCGCGACCCGAGCCGGCGCGCCAGATCGCGCGCCGAGCGGCCCTGCGGCGGCGGGATGGCGGCGAGCGGCAGCCGGATCGGCGCGCCGCGCTCCTGCGCCTCAGCCGCCCGCAGCCCCGCGCGCGCCGCCTGCGGCAGCCGCAGCAGGCCAACGAGCGAAAACACCGCCAGCGGCGCGAAGACGAGCCAGCGCGGCAGAGTTAACCAGGCGGATATGGCCGGCTGTCGCCGATCGCGCGCGGTCGGAGTCCAATTGGGCGGCGCGATCGTTTGCGCCTGAGCCGCGGCGCGCTGCAGATCAACTTCGCTCTGGCGGTAGCGCAACGCGGCGATGGCGATGGCGTATTGCCTGATCTCCGCCGCGGCTTGCTCGCGATCGGCGGCGACATGGTCGGGATCGCCCGGCAGGCGTCGCAGCATCGCGATCAGATAGGCCTGCGCCGACGGGCCGAGCGGCCAAAGGAACGCCTCGAACTGCGCCAGCATGCGGGGCGAAAACGCACCCGAGCGCGCGGCGAGGTCTGTCGCCTCCTGGTTCACGTCGTCATAGGCCTGCACAGCGCTGAAATCGAGCTTTTGCGCCCCCGAGCCGCCCGGCTTGCCCGACGAACCGGGGTTCACGGCAGTCCTGTCCAGAATCGTCTTTTCCACCCATTTGGCCCCGCCGAAGGCCGCAACGAGGACGAACGCGACCATCCCCGCGCCCACCCCGGCGCGCAGCAACCAACGACCGACCGGCGGCGGTTGTCGCGACGCCGGCTGCGACTGAGACGGCGGTGGATCGACAATCACCGTTTTGCCGACGACCGGAGGCTCCCAGTCTTCCGCCGCCGGCTCGAAACGCCCTGGCAGGGCGCGCTCGGCGGCCGCGCGCAACGCTCCGCCGGCCTTGGGCGTTTCGGCGAGCAGCGGCGCGAGATGGCGCAGCCAGACCGACTCGGGGCTCTCCGCGTCAAGCCGGCGCCAGCCGCCCGTGGCGTTGAGGCCGCGCACGATGGCGAGCGCGTCAATGCGCTGCTGCGGCGTCACGCGTTGCAGGTTCTGGCCGAACCCGCGCTGCCGGCGCATGTCCTCGTAGGTCGCGAAAAAACGCTCGAGCTCCGCCCAGGACTCTACGACGAAGCGCAGCTCGGCGCTCGGCGTCGGCTCGCTCACGGCGCGCCCGAGCGCAATTGATCGAAGGCGACGCCGTCGCCTTTGAGCTTGGCGAGCGCGGTGCGCGTCGCCTTCAGCCGCGCGTCCAGCGGCGGCGGCGGCGCGCCCGCGGGATAGGCCACCAGATGCGCCGCGTCGATCATTTCCGAAATGCCCGGCTTCTTCTCGATCGGTTGATCGCGGAAGGCGAGCAGCAGATCGATCAGCGCGTCGCGATCGTTGTCGGCGAGCGTCAGATGGAAGCCGGGCGCGATGCGGCCGCTCGACTTCGCCAGCGCGCCGGCGATGATCTGGCGCAGCACCGGCGGCTCGGGAAACGGCACCTGAAAGAACACGCAGCGGCGCAGAAAAGCGTCGGGCAGCTGGTTCTCTTCGTTGGAGGTGATGACGATGATCGGCCGATGTTCGGGGCTGATTTCGGCCCCGCTCGGCGTCGCGCCGCCCGGCGCGCCGGGTGCGTCGCGCGAGCCGCGCAGATATTCGGGCACGCGAAAGCTCAGATCCTCGATCTCGCGCAACAGATCGTTGGGGAAGTCGCGCGTCGCTTTGTCGATCTCGTCGATCACCACCACAGAGCGGCGCGGTCCTCCGGGGTGCTGATACCAGGGGCTGCGCAGCAGCGCCGTCACGGCGCCGCGCGGATGCGCGTCGAGAATCGCCTGGCCCAGCGCCTGATACTGGATGTATTCGCCGACATCGGGCAGGCGTCGGGCGCCGCCGGCGGCGGCCAGTTGCTGCGCCTGCGCCTCGCCGAAGCGCTCGATCGCATCATAGGTGTAGAGCACGTCGCGGGCTTCGGAGTTCGACTTGACGCTGAAATAGTAGAGCTGCGCGATGGCGAGGCGGCGGGCGATCGCATAGCCGAGCTCCGTCTTGCCGCAGCCCGGCTCGCCGGTCACAAGCAGCGGGCGGCCGAGGCCCATCGCCACCTCGACCGCCGCGGCGAGATCCTCGCTGAAGACATAGTTCGTCCCCTTTTCCGTCAAGCGGCCGTTTTCGCTCAACTCGGCGGCGGCGGCGGGATGGCGCGGAAACCCCTGGAACCAAAGCGCGGGAGAACTCATCGCGATCTCTGCTCCCTCAGCCGCAGATGCTCGGCGGCGTAACCGGCGATATCGGGGTGCAGCGCGCTGTGCAGCTCGCGCATCGCCAACTTGCGCCCATCGGGCAAACGCAGGCGAACGTCATTAAGGATTCGCAATTGCGGAATGCCCCATTCCTGGCTGATGATCTCGCTCCAGGGGGTGAGTTCGGCCGCGGCGACGTCGGCGAGCCGAAGGCAGGCGCCGCAGCGCTCCGGCGGATGATTGCGCGCCCACAGTTTCGCCAGCCGGTCGCGCCGATCGTCGTCGCGAAGCCCGCTCCCGGGCGCGTCGTCCTCGTAGTAAATGACCAGCGCCTGCAAGGTGTCGTCAGGCGCCTGCTGCGCGCACAGTTGCGCGAACCGCTGCAACAGCGCGAGGTCGCGCTCCGGGCTCCACTCCTGCCTGCTCACTTCGGCGACGATGAGCGTCGGCTTGCCTCGGCGCCCCTCATCGTCAAGCACACGTTGCAGCTCGATGGCGAGCGCCTTATACGCCCATTCGGGGTCTCGATCCGCGGTGGGCCAGTCAATCCTCGCGCCGCCCCAGCCCGGGCCTTCGCCGGCCAGACGCGCGACGCCGGCGCCCGCGGCGCCTTTGACCGGCAGCGCAAGCTGCCGCAACCGCCTGATGAGCGTCGTATATTCGTCGACATCGCGACAGACGACGACATGCACCATCGCGCGGTCGACGGCGCGGCTGCCGAGCAGATCGCGCACCGCGTCCGAGCGGTCGAGCAGGCATTTGGCGGCGTCGACGAGGCGGATCAATTCGCGATCGTCTGCGGGCGCGGGCGCGGCGGCCAGCCGCGCCCGTCGCTTGGGATCGGGCGGCGGCTTGCGCAATTGGGCCAGCAAGCTCTCATCGCCGGTCGCCTCGAGCCGCCTGGCGATCGCCGAGATTGGAATGGCTTGATTGAACCTGCCTCTTTCGCCCGGCTCGCTGTTCGGATCGGCCATGTGATGCAGCGCGAGAAAGCGCCAATCCTGGGAAAAGCAGGCGCCGCCGGAGGAGCCATACTCCGTCGGCGCGTCGTGGCGAAGCCGCCTGTCCCCGTCGAGCCAACTCAAGATGCGACCGGAAGACGTTCTGACCGGGTCCTGGATCATGCGCGCCTGCCGGAAGCCGAACCTGCCGGGATGATGCAGGATCTGGATCGGATCGCCCTCCGGGGGAAAGTTGTCCGATCCGAACAACATCTCCCATCCGCGCGGCGGCGCATCCACGTCGGCGTAGCTGAGATCGCCGACCGGCCGCTCGCCGACCCGGTCGGCCAGGCGCACCAGGGCGAAATCGAGCTCCGCGTCAGTGAAGCCGCCCGTCGCGCCCCGCTCGTCCAGCAGCGAAGGCGGGCTTTTGAACACATCCCAATCGACGGCGAATGGCGCCGAAAGCCCCTCGCCGTCGTCGGTGTAATCCAGTCGGACGCCCAAGCCGCGCACGGGCGCAGCCGAGTTGAAAAAATTCTTCAGCACGTGATGATTGGTCAAAACCAGGTCCGGCCCGACCAGAACGCCGGTGCCGAGCGGCGCGCCGTCGTTTTCGATGGCGCAGACGCGCTGCATCGCCGCGGTGATGCGCTGTATGTATTCCGCGCTGGAGGGCGCGTCGCGTTGTCCGCCGTCGACGACGCCCTGGAACGGGGTCGCTGCGATCCTGACGCGCGCCACCGCGCGCCGGAGCAAAATCATCATGGCGGGAGCATTGGCATCTGCTCGACCCGCAGTCGCACCGCGGGGTCGCCTAAGATGATGTAGTTGCGCGCGTCGTCGCGCGCGATCCATTCGCGCGCAAGCTGCGCGGCATCGCCGCCGCCCGCCCTGAGATCGTCGGACAGCGAGGTGGCGATGGCCGCCCAGCGCATGTTGAAGGCGTCGGTCGCCTGGCCGATCCGATGGCCGAGCATGAGGTTGGTGAGCACGCTGCGCAGGCCGGTGATCTGCGTTGCGCCAGAATCGCTCTTGAACGAATAGCTCCAGGCGCGGTCGACATGGCCGATCGTCGCCAGCGCGCCGCCGTTGGGATGGGCGAGCATGGCTTGCGGCAGACGCGAGAACGCGGCGGCGGGCGCGATTTGCAGCGCCGTTCCGTCGGGACCGTCGCGGAACGTGTCGATCTTGCCCCAACCGCCGCCGTAACAGGCGAACATGAAGTGGATCATGCCGCGCAGCCGCGCGTAGGCGGGCAGGTCGCTGGCGGCGAACCAGTCGGTCTCGGCGACCGCGCCGTAGCTGCTCCAATCCTGGCAGACCAGCGCGCCCTGGCAATCGGCGAGCCGCGGATCGTCGGGCGAGAACGCCATGCCGTGCGAGCCGCTGAACAGCAGCGCCGGCGAACCCGCGGGGTCGCTCAGCAGCTTGGCCAGCGCCAGTTTGGTCGCCTGTTCGCCCATCCGCGCCTCGCGGGCGAAATTCTGCGCCTTGCCGATCGGATCGTGGAAACCGTCGCCGTCGCGCATCGGCTTGGCGACGAGCTTGCTGAACATTTGCGTCGCGCCGTCAAAATCGTGCTCGGTGGCGAACAGGCCGATCTTGCGCAGCGTTGCGGGTATGGTCTCCGGCTTCTCGTAGTCGACGACGCTCTGCGCGTAGCGCGAGTATTCCTCGGCGCTGCGCAGGAAGAGCCGGCCAACCGCCCAATAGAGATCGAGCGTGTATTGAAACGTCATCGGAATCTCGTCGGGCGAGCCGACCAGCATGAGATAATAGGGCACGCCCTGCCTGGGATTGACGACATCGAGCCCGACGTTGTGGCGGCCGAGCCATTGCACCGCGGTCTCGCCGGCCTGATAGCCGTCCTGCCCCTTGAATATCTTGCACCGCGTTTCGTCTTTCACCTGCGTTTTGCGCAGCGCGATCAATGGCGCGAGCGCCTGCTCGATCGCCGTGCTGTCGCCCGCGGCGGGGAAGATCAGACCCCAGCCGACTCCCGTAAGCGCGTTGGGGTCGTAGTCGGGATCGACGCTGTAACTCCTCATTTTCCCCGCGGCGATCTGCGCCAGCCGCTTGTCGGCGGCGTCGCGCTCGTTGTGGACGCTCGCGGCGACCGGCTGCGGGATGAGAAGCGGCGCGCCCGGCAGCGGCCGCCCGGTATCGGCCATGACGCCATTGGCCAGGATTTCGTCGTCGTCGCCCAAAGTCGCCTCCGCTTCAATGGCTGCCGCTGTCGTGCGCTTCAGCCGCCCGGCGCGAGCAGATAGAGCGCCGTGCTCGCCTGCCATCCCGCGCCGCTCCACGGCCGCGAATCCGGCCCGACGCCGCCGTGCGATTCCAGCGTCGCCCCGTCGACGATCAGCGCAACATGGCCGATGCCGCTCGCCGTCGCGTTCGGCGACAGGAAGGCGATCCTGACCGCGCCGTCGCGGGCTTTGCCGTCGGCGACCGTTGCGCGGGCGAAACCCTTCTTGTCGACCCATTGATGCTGGATGACCGAGCCATCGGGGAAAGACGATCCCAGGTTGGTGGCTCGGCGCATGATTTCGCGCACGAAGCCGCTGCAATCGACCTGGGTGAAATCGCGCCCCGGCGTCTGGCCGGGCAAGATCTTCTTGCCGAGCCCGTAGGTCACGCGCGGGTGCGACGTCTCGCAGGCGTCGAGAAAGGCCTGCGCCGTCGCAATCGAGAACGCGACCGTCGCCACAGCGAAGGCCTCGGGCAGATCCAGCCCGGGATCGCCGGCCGGAAAATCGCCGGCGCCGCCGACGCCGAAATTGGCGATCCGCTTTGCCTCGTCGTCGACCGCCGCGCCGACCGGCGCGGCGGGATCGGTTTGCGCGTCAACCATGAATTCCTCCCGCAGATTTGCGCCGACCGCGCTCAGGCGCTCATCGCCGCGCTCCAGATCGCATGCGCCACTTCCGGCCCCGCAATGTCGTTGTGCGCGCCGGCAGGGCCGGTTCCGTTCCGGATGACGGCGCTCGCCTCCAGATTGGTGACGGCGCCGGGCGGAAAATCGAAATCCTGATCGGCGGCGCGCAGCGCGACTTCGGCGGCGGGCGCGGCCAGCCCTTGCAGCCCGAAGCAACCCATCGCGCCATAGCGCGGCAAGCTTAACGCGGCGAAATCGACCTGCCCCGCTACGCCTGCGCCCAACGGATAAAACACCCGGTTTGCGGTGTCGAACGGGCTGCGGGTCGTGACGATCGCGCCCGCGACCCTGCGATCGGCGAGGAGGGCGTGAAAGTAGCCGGACTGGCCGGGACTGACGGGTATCGATTCGCACATCGACCAAAGCGACATCGCCCCTTGCGCCAGCATCAGCGAGGCGATCGGCGCCAACGCGGCGCCGCCCGGCCGCCCGGCGATCGCCGCGCAGGACAGGATGCAGCCAAAACTGTGGCCCATCAGATGAATCCGCGTCGCCCGCCCGGCCAGCGCGGCCTGCAAGGCGCGCAGGAAATCGTTCACTCCGGTCTGGCCGACCTCGCAGCCGCGCTGCTTCATCTTCCAGAACGACAGCACGCGCAGCGGAGCCAGAAGTTTTCCCCCGAAACCGCCGCCGCCGAAACTCGCGGGGCCGGCGAGATCGCGCGCCGCCGCGAAACAGGCTTGCGGATCGAAAGCGGCGCGGTCGCTGCCGGGTGCGGCGCCTTCGCCGCCGGCGCCAAGCTCAACCATGAGCTGGTCGATTTCCCGATAGGCCTGCTCGGCGGCCGGCGGCAGCCGATCGGCGTCAGGATTTCGCGCCGCCTGCTGGAACACGATTTCCAGACGCTCCTTCAGGCCTTGGCGATCTCCGAGCCGATTGGCGTAATCCGCCACGAGATCGACAGTGCCGGCGAAGGCCGCCGCCGCGCCGAGCGTCTCGTCGCCCCAGGCTTTGCTGGGCCAATGCACGCCGATGCGGTAGGGCTTGAAATTCGGCCGGCGCTTGAGCATCGCGGCCTTGTCGGCCGCCTGCGCCTCCATCGCGCCGATCCAGCGATCGTATTGGTCGATGGCGTCGGCGATGTCGCCGTTCCAGCCGTGCGCGAACAGGAAGACATCAGTGACGGCGGCGTCGGCGCTGAGTTGATCGAGGATGCGCTGGCTGAGCCTTCCGTCGGCGCCGTCGGGATCGTCCCGTCGTTCCGCCCCGGCCTCGTCGAAGGCGAGCAGGGCGTAGCTTGCCCCCCCGCCGGGCAAATTGCGCAATGGCATGCTCGCCCCCCTCCTGCTGGTTGGACCTATTCGCCCAGAGCGACGCAGATCTGTCGCGCCCTCGACTTGAACACGGCGCCGTAAGCGGGGCTGCCGCCGATGCGCGTTCCCATCGCGACGAGCGATCCCGACGCCGTCCCATTCAGCCCGGCGTCCGTCTTGGCGAGCGGCAGGTAGCCGCCGGCCTTCGCGTGCAGCCGGATCGCCGCGCACACCACTTCGTTGTCGGTGTTCTCGAACAGATCGTCCCAGTCCTGGGTCGTGCTGATCGTGGCGACGCTGTCGGCCGGCTTGTCTTTCCAGCGCTCGCCATAGCCCTTCAAGCGCGCGTTCGGGCCAGCGTAAGCCTGAACGAACTTCACGAGGTCGACGTAGTTGTTGCGCCATGTCGTTTGAATGAGCCCACGGCCGCGAAACTTGAAGAAATCGGTCTGCAGCACGTAGCCGGCGATCGCCGGATCGCCGGAAACCGGGAAACTCGCCTGCGGATAGGTCGCGCCCATCCAGACTTGATCGGCGCTGTTCCTCAGCCGGTCGGCGAGCGCCAGAGCGCCGTGCGTCTCATTGTATTCGGCGTCGCAGAACGCAGCGCCGGCCAGCTTGTTGGGCGCGCGGTTGTATGAGGCTTTGCGGAACGTCCGGCCGCCCGAAGTCGTGATCTCAAAGGAATCGAACAGATAGGCGATTCCCGGATGGCCCTTCATCCCGAACAGCTCCGACTTCGACGCCAGATCGCCGTTCCTCTCGTTGATGAAGATGCTCATATAGGCGACGAACTCCATCAGCGTGACCGGCGAACTGCGGGCGTAGCTGTCCCAGAAGGTCTGGAAATGCGCGTCGACATTCGCGCCGGAGATCGCCTTGCCGGCGAAGGCGCCGCGGTTGGCCACCGCGCCGTTGAACCAGGCGATAAACGAGGCCGCGGTCTTCGCCTTGAAGAACGCGTCGATGTCGGCGAAGCCGGCGAATGTCGTCGCGCCGAATGTTTCAGCCAAGCCGGGAGGCAGATCGGGAACGCTGGTCACTGCGAATTCGGCGTCGTCGCTGCTCCAGACGTTCGAAAAGTCGGCGTAGCCCTCTTCGACCGGCGCCGTGACCCCAAAGGGCGCGAGTTCCTGCGCTTGGGAAGACATCGTGACGCTCCCTGAGAATTCTTATCCGAGAGTTGGCCGCATTTGCCCATAGTTTACGGCTGATAACAACGGCAGCCAGCGCAACCACGTTGTTATTTTCGTCACCCATCGGCGCCCGCGGCGTTGCGATTGCGGCTGAGGCGCTCAACGTACAACTCACACCAGGCGGCGGTGAGTTCTCGCCAGCGCCAGTCGTCGTTTTCTCCACCGACGCGACCAACCAGCTCCGAAGCTGTCGAACTGATCGCTCTGAAGGCGTTGCGCCGAAGCGCAAGGGGTGTCGAAGTCGTTGCGTCGGATTTTGATATAGAGTTGTTTTGGCGCGCCATTTCAACGGCTGCAAACTCCGCGGCAGGGGCAGGTCCGGCGCCCGATTTCGACCAGCGTCGGCCAGCGTAGCCGCGGGCCCGCGCGACCCGATTCGCAGCCAAGACTGACGCGGCAGAACTCGGCCCCCGCCGGCTTCCCCTACGAAGGCGGCTCGGCCCTGACGCCGCCGCCGGGTCAATGCGTGATCTTCGCCCCGCCGCGCCGTCGAACAAGAGGGCGATGTGTCGGCGACCTCGCTGTCGGGTGGGCTGCGCGCGGCGCAATTCGGCAGGCTCGACGCCCGGAGCGCCGCCGATCGATCGTGGCCAAGAGCGGCAGAAACGCATTCTCGACGACGGCGTCGTGTTGGCGCGCGACGTCGAGCGCCCGCGCTATACGGTGACCCTGTGTCCGCCTGGCGGCGCCGACGCCGCGCGATTCAAATCTGCTCCGGCCGATCGGCGCAGCCGCAGGCGATCACGCTAGCTGCGCGGGGGACCCGCCTTCAACTAGAGCCGGGACTCCACCTCGCCGAGGGGCGAACCTGCGCCACGGCTCTGCGGTGACGGGCTCGCTCGATCTTGTCGTGAGCGAGACTGGCGAAGCGGTGCGGAGCGCGCCGGGTCCGTTCAAGCTGCCATCGCGCCCGGTGCGCCCGGCGATTCGATCCGGACCCGGTCAGCGCGATTCTCGGGTTCGTCATCGGCGTCGCCGCGGCCGACACAGGCGCGTCGCAGGCGCCTTGATCGTCTGCACGCTATTTCCCTTGTATGGTCGGACAAATCGCGGAACAAACTCCGCATGAGCGTTCCGGCCGAGCACCCCTTCGATTTCGATCCCACGCACGGTTTCGGCGTCGAACAGCTTCTCGCGGTGCGCCCGCCGGCGGCGCCGCCCGGCTTCGACGAATTCTGGCGCGGCCGCCTCGATCGCGCCCTGCAAGTCGATCCGCGACCACAGCTCAGCGAAACCGCGCCGCAGCACGCGCGCTGGCGCGTCCACGACCTCGTCTACGCCTCGACCGGCGATTTTAGCATCGGCGGCTGGCTGCTGCTGCCGCGGGAGGGAACCCTATCGCGCGGCCTCGTCGTCGGTCACGGCTATGGCGGGCGCGACGGACCCGATCTCGACATTCCGGTCGAACATACGGCCGTGCTGTTTCCCTGCTTCCGCGGGCTCTCGCGCAGCCGGCGGCCGCCGATCTCCAGCGACCCGTACGGGCACGTACTCAACGAAATCGACAGCCCCGAGCGCTACATTCTGGGCGGCTGCGTCGAAGATCTTTGGCTCGCGGTGTCCGCGTTGCTGCGACTGTTTCCCTGGCTCGACGGCAGGATCGGCTACGTCGGCGAGAGTTTCGGCGGCGGCGTCGGCGCGCTGGCGCTGGCTTTCGACAGACGCCTCGATCGCGGTTGCCTCGTCGTGCCGACCTTCGGCGCCATGCCGCTGTGGCTGACCCTGCCCACGGTCGGCAGCGCGCGGTCCGTGCAGAACTTCCAGCAGGCGAACGGCAGCGTGCTGCACAACCTCAGTTTGTTCGACGCCGCGACGGCGGCGACGCGGATCGCGGTGCCGATGCTGATGGCGGTCGCCCGCTTCGATCCTGCCGTCGCGCCGCCCTGCCAGTTCGCCGTCGCCAATGCGCTGTCGACGTCAATCCTTCATGAAACGGTCATCCTGGACGCGGGTCATTTCGAATATTCAGGCCTGCAACAGCAACACAAATTAGTCCAGGGTAAAATCGGACAATTCTTCGAGGCGACATGTGGCGAGACTACCGACGCTGGCGCAGCCCGGCGCTTCAGCGAGACATGGAGCTCTTGATCTTCGGCCACGCCGGCGCGAAGGCGCTGATGTTTCCGACACGGGACGGCCACTTCTGGGAATACGAGAAGCTCAACATCGTGGGCCGCCTTGCCGACAAGATCGAAGCCGGCCATTTGCAGCTATTCTGCGTCGAAGGGTTGGCGCAGGAGACTTTCTACGCCGCCGGGCGTCATCCTGCCGAGCGCATACGCCGGCATGCCGCGTTCGAGCGCTACCTGTTGCATGAAGTGCTGCCGCTGATGTCGTGGATCAATCCGCACGATTGCACGATGGCGGTGGGTTGCAGCCTCGGCGCCTTCCAGGCCGCCAGCCTCGTGTTCCGTCATCCCCACCTGTTTCGCAAGCTCGTCGCCTTCTCGGGCCGCTACGACTTGACGCTGAAGGTGGAGTGCTTCGGCGATCTGTTCGACGGTTACTATGACGACGACATCTATTTCCACACGCCGCTGCATTTCCTGCCGGGGCTGACCTGCCCGTGGCAGGTGGAGAGCCTGCGCCGGCTCGATATCGTTCTGGCGGTCGGGAGCGAAGATCCCTTTCTCGACAACAACCGTCGTCTCAGCGACCTGCTGCACGGCAAGGGCGTCTGTCATCATCTGCATGTTTGGAACGGACGCGCGCATCGGGCGAGCGCGTGGCGAGGCATGGCCGGCTTGTATGTCTGAATCAGATCTATCCGCCGTTCGCAAGCCGAAGTCGTCGGCGGCGGTATGCCGCGGCGGCTTTGGCGGCGCAACGGCATGTCTTGCCGTCAGCGCCGCCGCGCGCGTTCAGTCGGCGAGACAGGCCGCAAGGCGATCCAGGCCGCAAAGCAGGTCGGCTTCGGAAATATTCGCGAAAATCCTCGCTCACGGCTTCTCGCCGCGCGCCAGCCGCGCCTCGATGGCCTCGATCACGGGCGGGATGTCGGCCAGCCGGTTCACGACGTAATGCGCCCCGGCGCGCGCGAGCTTGTCGGCCGCCGCCACGGTCAGCCGCTCGCGCTCGGCGCCGGGCAGGGCGGCGTATTGCGCCGCCGTCAGCCCAACCTCGTTGCCGCTCGCCGAAAGCCCGATCGTCCACATGCCGCCGTTGAGGCCCTCCTCGACGTCGACCACGGTGTCGCCGATCTTGACTGCGGACTCCACGGGAGAGATTGACAGCTCCACCAGCGCCTTCAGCGCCATGAACGGCCCCGGCCGGCCCGCGGGCGTGTCGCCGGCGCAGACCATGACGTCGGGGGCGTATCCCTGGTCCTTCGCCACGCGGGCGACGACCTCCATCACCTCGCGCGGGTAGCCGGTGGTCGAGGCGATCTTCATGCCGCGCCCGCGTAGCTGCGCCACGGTCTCAACGACCCCGGCGATGACGTCGGAATGGCGCGCGACAGTCTCGATCTGCAGCGGCAGGAAGCGGGCGTAGAGGGCGTCGACGTCGGCGTCGGTCGGCGCTTCGCCGTGACGGCGCGTCCAGGCCGCGGCGACCCGCGCCATCTGGGTGATCGCCTGGATATGGCGCCATTTCGGCAGGCCCATTGGCTCGCGCGCTTCCGGCGTCGTGATCTCGACGCCGTTGGCGGCGAAGGCGGCGATGAAGGTCTCGGCGGGGGCCATGCAGCCGTGGTCGACCGTCGTTCCGGCCCAATCTAGCACGACCGCTTTCAGCGGACCCGTGTAGCGTCGCGTATAGGTCAGGCTCATCGTTTCCTCCTCAGGCGGCCAGCGCCGCGGCGGGCGCGCCCGAGCGCACGCCCATCTCGTCGAGCGCGGCGCGAACGGCGGCGAGCGCGCCCTCGATCTCGCTCGCGCCGATGCGGCCGATGCAGCCGACGCGGAAGGAGTCCGCCACCGTTAGCTTGCCGGGATAGATGGCGAAACCCTTGTCGCGCAGCCGGTCGTAGAACTCGGCGAAGACAAAATTGGGATCGGCCGGCATGTGGAAGGTCACGATGATGGGGGCCTGCAACGCGCGCGGCAGCAGGCAGCGGAAGCCCATGGCCTCCATGCCGTCGACCAGCCGCCGGTGGTTGTCGGCGTAGCGCGCGCCGCGTCCGGCGACGCCGCCCTCGGCCGCGTGCTCGTCGAGCGCCTGCGCGAAGGCGGCGACGACATGGGTCGGCGGGGTGAAGCGCCACTGCGCGTTCTGCTCGAAGCCGCGCCACTGGTCGTAGAGATCGAGGCTGAGGCTGTGCGCGACGCCTTCGCAGCGAACGAGAACGTCGCGGCGGATGAGCGCGAAGCCGACGCCGGGCGCCCCTTCGAGGCATTTGTTGGCGGAGGCCATCAGCGCCGTGAACGGGACCGCGCCGGCGTCGAGCGGCAGGGCGCCGAACGCGCTCATGGCGTCGATCAGCAGATGACGGCCATGTCGCGCCGCGACCTCGGCGACGGCTGCGACCGGATTGAGGATGCCCGACGTCGTCTCGCAATGGACGACCGCGACATGCGTGATGGAATGGTCCTGCCCGAGGCGGCGGTCGAGCGCGCCGGGATCGACAGGCCGGTCTTCGGCCCACTCGATCGCCTCCGCCGCGCGTCCCATCACCTCGGCGATTCTCTTCATGCGGCGGCCATAGGCGCCGTTGATCAGCACCAGCAGCTTGCCGTCGCGCGGCAAAAGCGTGCCGATCGTCGCCTCGACGGCGAAGGTGCCCGAGCCCTGGACGGGGACACAGACATGGCTCGCCGTAGCGCCGGCGAGTTCGGGCAGACGTTCGCGGATCGCCGCGTTCATGGCGATGAAGGCTTTGTCGCGCGAGCCCCAGTCGCGCAGCATCGCCTGTTTGACCGTCGCCGAGGTCGTCAGCGGGCCGGGAGTGAGCAGGATCGGGTCTTTCATCGGCGAATGTCCTTGCGGCAGCGACCCTCTCTTGCGTGCGCACTCGCATAGTGCAAATCTATTCTATAAATAACACATATAGCTGAGGCCTATGGCATCGACGCTGCTCAACGCCTTTCACGCCGTCTGCGCCGGCGGCGGCTTCACCCGCGCCGCGAAGCTCAACAACGTGAGCCAGCCGACGCTGAGCCAGCAGGTCAAGCTGCTGGAGGAAACCTATGGCGTGCGTCTGCTCGAACGCTCGGCGCGCGGCGTCGAGCCGACCAAGCTCGGCGAGCAACTGTTCGCGATCACGCGCCGGCTTTGCGCAGCGCAAGCGGAAGCGGAGGAGCTGCTCAGCGGCGCGCGCAAGCTGGCGAGCGGACGGCTGGCGATAGGCGCCGACGGCCCCTACCACGCTCTGCCGCTGATCCGGGCGTTTGAGGCGGCGCATCCTGGTCCGGAGGTGACGCTCTCCGTCGGCAATTCCGACGAGATTCTCAAGCGGCTGTTCGTCACCCAGCTGGATGTCGCCGTCGTCTCCTCGGGCCCCGGCGATCCCAAGCTGTTCGTGATCCCGCTGCGCCGCGACCCGATCGTGGCGATGACGCCGAGCGACTGGCCGCTTGCCCGCCGACGCTCGGCGACGCTCGCGGAACTGGCGAAGTATCGCCTGATCCTGCGCGAACAGGGCTCCGTCACGCGGCGCGAGATCGAGCGCGCGTTTCACGAGGCCAATCTGTCGCCGCAGCGGCCGATGGAGGTCCAGGGCCGCGAGTCGGTGCGCGAAGCCGTCGCCTGCGGCCTCGGCGTCGGCTTCGTCTCGCGCGCCGAGCTGGCGCCCGATTCGCGCATCAGGGTCCTGGCCATCGACGGCGCCAGACCGGAGATGCACGAATACGTCATCTGCCTGCGCGAACGTCGGCGGCTCGGCGTCGTGCGCGCCTTCCTCGATTTGGCCGAAGCGCAGGCGCGGGCCGCGCGAGATTAGCTTGACGCGCCGGCATGCTGCAAGGCTACGCGCCCGCCGGCCTCGACAAGCTCAAGACAACGATGCGCGACCCCGCGACCCCGCCGAAATGGGTTGGCATGGACGTATGGGCGTCCGCGCTCTGTTTCAACACGATCGAGGCCGGCATCGATCTCCCGGGCGGACCTGCTGAAGTCCGAATACGCCGGCCAGGTCGTGATGCCGAACCCGGCTTCCTTCGGCACGGGCTAACTGATGGTCTCCGGCTGGCTACAGATGTTGGGCCAGGACGCCGGCTGGAAATACATGGACGCTCTGCACAAGAACGTCGCCTCCTGCACCCATTCCGGCTCCAAGCCGCGCCGTCAGGCGGCGGCGGGCGAATATATCGTTGGCCTGTCGTTCCAGTATCGCGCCAACAAGACCAAGAAGGACGGCGCGCCGATCGCGACCGCATCCTGACCGCGTGGACCAAGCGCTACGACGGAAAGTCCGAGAAGAAATGATGCCGCGCCCGGCCGCCGCGCGACCGCCGCCGGAGCTTCTTCGCCCTTCGGCCCGGTGATGGTCATGAACGCGCCGCTTGTCGAAGAGCACCATCTCGTCATCCGCGCGGTGACCAAACGGTGCGGTTCGTTCACCGCGCTGCAGGACGCCGATCTCGACATCGACAAGGGCGAGTTCGTTTCATCGAAAGCGCTTCGACCGTAACGCTGCGCGCCCGCGCCGCCGGGTGGCGAAACCCGTGCGCCAGAAGGTCCGTGCTCAAACGGGTCGACCGCGAGGTCGAGACGTTGGCGGCTTCGCTCAAGGCGCCGTTCTATCGGTCTTTCCTCGCCGCGATGCTGCGGGTGTGCCTGCTCACCGTGCTCGATATCGCCATATATCTGTGCGTCGGCGCACTGACGACGGTGTATGCGGTCGTGTTTCTCTATTCGCCGCAAACCATGCTGGCTTCGATTGCGGCGCCGAACATGGACGACGCCGGCGACGTTGCTTCGGCGGCCGCGATGGCGATGACGATCTTCCTGACCGACGCTGGTGCGTCTGGCTTACGCCGCGGCGCTCCGTGGGCTGTTCGAGCGCACGCAGGCATCGCAGCGGCGCTGACGGCGTTGCTTCGGAGCGGTCGCATTGGCGCAGATCCGGGCGACAAGTCTAGCCCACAAGCGCGGGCCGTCCACCTTCGCTGAGGCTTCCGATCTATTCCTACGACCACGTCAATTGGCGAGCCTCCACGACTCGCCTACACGTCCCCACGTTCGCCCTCAAACAGGCTCTCGCGTTCCGCGCTCCAACGAACCAATTCGCTTCAACCCTTCCTGCGTGGAACGTCCGCTGGAGACAATCGACAATGTGGCTCGCTTCATGTTCCGTACTCCCGTCGTACGTCGACTCGTTCAGGCGTTGGTCCCTTCGTTGCGCAGAAGGTCATGAACGTAGCAGTAGACCCCTTCGCGATTGGGAAAGAAGTCGCGCCAGATCCTGGTCGCCGCCGCCAAGCCCGGCAGCGCAAGTCCGAACGCCTTGATCGTGCGCCAACCGCCGTAGCCGCCGTGCTTGAACGCGCGCATCGTCGCCGCCCAGGGCAGATGAACTTTTCCTGACGCGCGCGATCGTTCTCGCAGAAATGCGCGTGGTAGATAAATCGCAAGTTCGGCGCGAAGACGCCGACCGGATCCATTTCGTCGATATTGGCGTGGAACGTATCATATAGCGGACCGCAGTTGGATGCGCCGGCAGCCCGCACGAGGTCCGCGGCGTCGCCGACGGTGTCGAGCACGCAGCATTCGAACGGGTTCAGCCGCTCCACGGAGATGCTGATGCCTCTCGCCGCCGCATAGGCCGCGGCTTCGCGGTGAACGCTTGCCAGCTGCGCCTGGTCGGCGTCGGTCGGCGGAGCGTCGGAAAGCACGCCGAGCGGTTGATGCAGCGGCCCGCATAAGGCTTCGCCGCCCGCCGCCTCAAGGCAATCGATCGCCCAGCAGATATGCCTCACCGCCGCCGACTGCGCGGCGGCATAGTCGCTGGCGGCGTTGCGCGCAGCGTCCGGCATCACCGCGACGGCAAGCAGAACGGCGACCGCGGCGATCTCGCACACAAATGGTTGTTGGCAAAAGGGCGCGCCGTCGTCAGGCGTGCACGCGACCACGAAGAACGCGCCATAGAGATGGGCCGCCGTCAGCGACGCCAGAAGCACGAGGCAGAAGATCAGCACGATGACGAACGCCGCCCGCACCGGCGCGCGCGGCGCCGTTCTGGCGCGACAAAGCGGCGGAAGATTGTTGACGAGCCGGGCGACGACAACCAGCGCGCAACCGATCCCAAAAAACGTCAGACTGAATGGTTAAAAGGTGAGCGCCAGCGCGAACAAGCCGAGGCCAATGAGGGCATATTCCATCCGCCGCGCCGCCGGCCCGCTCATGCCGCGTTTGGCGCGGCGCGCGGCTGCGCCCCGTCGTCCGCGGCCTCGCTCATTGGCGCACCGCCCGTCCGCGGATGTCAAACACGTGGGTCCGCCGCGCGCTTCAGAGGAAGCCCCTCGCCGACACGCACCTTGATCGCGCCCGGCACGACAAACCTGATCTCATGCCCACCTAGCGTTCGCCGATGGACCGTCGCTTCCGCGCCCTATGGGTTCGATCAGTTCGGCAAGTCCGGTCACGGTCTGAGCAGACGGCGCCGGCTGAGGAACGAAGAGATGCAGCAGGTCGACCATCTCGGCGATCCGCCGGTTGGCGACCGCGACCTCAAGGCGATCATAGGGAAGAGGAATCATGATGTTCTCCCTCACCGTCAACGCAGGGTAAAGCGCGTAGAACTGGAACATCATCGCAATCTCGCGTCGCCGGGGCGGCAACCGGTTCATGCGCCTCCCGCCGATTAGGACATCTCCCGAGGTCGCTCATTCGAGACCCGCGATGATACGTAGCGCCGTCGTCTTGCCGCAGCCCGAAAGGCCGAGCAGACACACAACCACGCCAGCAGTCGCCGCGATGTTGACCTCAGACACGGACGCGAACTGGCCGAATCGCTTGGTCAACTGCTTGTGTGCAGCCGTCGACATAGCGAGTCCCATGCGCGGCGGCCGGCGCTTGACTGTGCCGAAGATCACACCGCGCAACAGTTGAGTCCGGACTACGAATGTGACGACGACGGGAATCATTAACAACGTTTTGATGGCGGCGAGCAAGCCTCAGCGTACGCCGATGTTTCCGCCAATCGTCTGCAACATCGTCACCGGTACGGTCCGCGTCTCGACGCCGGGCGGCAGCAAAGCGAACAGGAACTCATTCCAGGTCGGGACCCACCCAAACACCGCCGTCGCCGTCAACCCCGCGAGGACCTGCGGCAAGCGAATTCCGACGAAGACTCGGATGTCCGAGGACCTGCCGATGCGTACGGCGTCTTCGACGTCGAGCGACTGTCTGTCGAAGAAGCCGTTGATCATCCAGATTGCGAATCACAGATTGAACGCTGTGTAGAGCGCCGGTCACGCGCAACATGATGACGATCGGAATGATCACGACGATCGCCGGCAGCATGCGCGTCGACGGGGTCGTGGACAGATAGGTGTCGTTGCCCTCCAGCAATCACCGCGGGAAGCCGAACGCAGCGACCGTGCCAATCAGCAGCGCCAGCAGCACGCTGACTCCGGCGATGAGCAACGAATTGAAACAGTAGAGCGCGAGCCTCGCATTCTGCGCCTGATCGCCCTCGGAACAGGCGCGGTTGAATACTTGTGCGAAATTGACCAGCGCCGGTGTGAGGAAGAGCTTGGCGGCAACCGGATCGCGGCGAACGCCGTGCGGCCCCAAGCGCTTAGCGCACGCCCGCCTCGGTTCGCCGACCGAAGCGCTCCCGCCAAGGAACCGTAACGTCGTTCGCACTTGCGATTGCGTCAGCCGATTCGTTTCGCATGTCGAGTCAGGCTTTCTTCGCGCGGTGGCTGGCGAAATGGAGATATGGATTGGTGAGAGCGATGACAGTGAACAGCAGGATGTAGGTGAGCGCCGTCGCGTGGTTGGCAGGCGCGACGGCAATCGCGGCATTCGCTTGAACCGACGTTTGATATGCTCTTAAGTCCAATCCGATTGTTCAAGTGCGCCGGCTCGTCCGCCATGTCGGGCCGCGCGACCAGCTTGCGCCAATCCGTCTCGGGGGACTCGCAGCCCCATTGCCGAGCACGCACCTCGACCATGACGTGTCCTTACGCGTCGTTGGTTCGGTCTCTATTGCGCCCAGCCGTGGGCTTCGCGCACTCGGATCATGACGGCGAGAATCTCGTTCCAGGTCTGCTGTTTGGTCATCTCGGAAATGGGGAACTGGCAGCCGTCCCAGCAAATGTGCGTGCAGACGCGGGTGAGCCGCCCGTCGTTGTCGCGCAGCCAGAAGCCGGCATGTCGGACAATGTCAAGCTTGCCGTCGGTATCTGCGGCCATGCCGTGTCGGCCCGTCTTGCCGTGGGAGCCGCCGCCGTTCAGCGTGGCGTCGCTTTGCGCGACGTTGAAATCGATCGTCCAGGGGCGCAGCGCGTCGGCGACGGTCCTTAGAGCCTCGTCGAATATCGCACGGTCGCTCCAGTCATAGTCGTCAGGCAGCAGACGATGCTCCGGCGCGTTATAGCCGAGCGTGTAAAGCAGCGTGTGCGCCATATTGGCCTGGAAGCCTAGAGTTTCCGGCCTGCCGACCATTTCGAGCAGCTGGACCATGTATTTCCAACTATGCATGCCGCCGCTGGAGATCTCGCCTTGCGCCGCGAGCCGTTCGCCATAGCTTTCGGCGACCGCGCAAGCCTGCGCGACGGTCTGCGCGATCGTTTTCTGATTGCCCGGGGGATCGGTCGCCCATTCAACGACGCTCGCGGCGGAGTCGATCCGCACAACTCCCGAGGGACGAATGCCGATGTCGCGCAATTGCCAGCCGATCTGGCAGGCCTTTTCAACCATCGTCACGAAACGCTTGCGCTGTTCGGGCGAGCCCATCGCCGAGCCGCCGCCCAGCGGCGGCCAGAGCGGCGCGACCAGTGAGCCTACAGCAAGTCCATGGCCAGCAACCCTGTCGGCGAGGCGGTTGATGTCGTCGGGCGTTGAATGGATCGAGATGTGGGGATCGGCGAGAAACAGATCGATCCCGTCGAAGCCGACGCCGTCGACGCGGGCGTTCGCCGTTATTTCCAGCATCGCGTCCAGGGCGAGCGGCGGTTGGGAATTTGGACCTTTGCCGACCGGACCGGGCCACATCGCGTTATGCAAACGCGGGAAGTTGTTAACGCCCACGTGCGGCCTCCCTAATATGTCCTCTCCGGGATTCTGGCCCGTGAGCCTTATATGGCCAACCCGCCACAGGTTGAAAATGGCGCATGGCGAAGTTGAAACTGTTATACTAGTATCACCATTTGTTGCGTCTGCAAGAAGGAAACTGTGATCAGGTCAATGTTCGCAAGGAAGGACATACAGTTCGTGGGAAATGGCGCCGCAGCTATGGGTGCGGACATTTCTGGCGAGAATCCGAGAGATTGCGTCGTTCAATCACGGCCGCTGCGCGAGCAGGTATATGCGATTTTGCGTCGCTCGATCCTGACCGGTGAATTCGCGCCGGGGACAACGCTCGACGAGAATGCCATCGCGCTGAAGTTCGCGGTGTCGCGCACGCCGGTGCGGGAGGCAGTGAAGAAGCTCTCGGACGAGGACCTTGTCGAGGTGAAAGCGCAATCCTCGACGCTGATCGCGCCGATAGACGCTCGGCTGATCCGCGAGGCATATTTGATCCGTCGCGCGCTCGAAATCGAGAACGTCGCACAGGCGGCGGGGAAGATGAATGAGTGTCACAGGGATCGGCTTGAGCAGTTGTATCTGTTGCACGAACACGCCATCGAGCGAAAGCGTTACATCGATGCGATCGATCTCGATGACGCGTTTCATCGTTATATCGGTGAAATCAGCGGCCTTTCGCGGTTGTGGAGAGCCATCGCCATCTCCAAGGCCCAGCTCGACCGCTGCCGCTACCTGTCGGTCCCAAGGCCGGAGCGGGGGCAGGCGACGTTGGCTCAGCACCGACAAATTATCGACGCGCTCGCCTGTGGGGACAAGCGGCGGTCGCGCAAGACAATGAGCGATCACCTCGAGAATTCGTACCGCGACGTCGTGAGTTTGCTGCGCGCGATGAACGCCGGAGCGGCCGAGAGCCGCCGCAAAGGCGCAGCGTAAGACCCGCCGGGCTTGGTTGCCGCCGCCGTCATCGGTTTATAAGTTCCGCAACTTTTCGTCGGTCAAATGCCTAAGAGAGATCGAGTTGGGCAAGGGAGCCGCCAGTATGGGCGATCGGGTGGTGATTACGGGGGCGGCGGGCGGCATCGGGCGCGTGACCGCGAAGACGCTGCGCTCCGCCGGCTATGACCTGCTGCTCATCGATCGACCAGGCACAGGACTCGAAGACCTCGCCAAACCGCTCGATTCGCCCGCAGTCGCCATCGAAGGCGCCGGCGTCGAGGTCGCGCGTGCGGCCCTCGGCGCCGTGGAGGGGCCGATATACGGCCTCGTGCACATGGCGGGCGTGATGGAGCCGGACCCGGGACTTGCCGACGAACCCGGCGTCTGGGAGCGCGCGATCGCCGACAATCTCGCCAACGCCTATGCCTTCGCCACGGCGATGGAGGCGCGTCTGCCGAAGGGGCGGATGGGCCGGATGGTCTTCGTCTCGTCGTTCGCCTTTCGCCGGGGCGCCGGGGACTATGTCGCCTATTCCACCGCCAAGGGCGGGCTGGTCGGCCTGACCCGCGCCCTGGCCCGCCGTTTCGCCAAGCGCGCCACGGTCAACGCTGTCGCGCCCGGCGTCATCATGACCAATATGTCGGTGCCGCTGATCGCCGAGGCCAAGGACCGGCTTCTGGCGGAAATCACGCTCGGCCGCTTCGGCGCGCCGGAAGAGGTCGCGCCCGTCGTCAAGTTCCTGCTCGGCTGGGACGCCGGCTATATCACCGGGCAGACGCTCAACGTCGATGGCGGCATGACGATGGCTTGATTTTCGTCAAGCCTTAGTGACAGCGCATAAGTAAAGGTGACTTGACGCAGGCGCGTGGGTCCCCGCGCGGCGGGGAGGGCTGGCTATGCGGATTGTCCTGATCCATCCGAACTACCATTCGGGCGGCGCGGAGATCGCCGGCAAATGGTCGCCGGCCTGGGTCGCCTATCTCGCCGGCTATCTCAAGGCCGGCGGCTATACCGACATCCGCTTCATCGACGCGATGACGGACGACCTGACCGAGGATCAGCTCCGCGCCGAACTGGCCAAGGAGAAGAGAATCGACGTCGTCGGCTGCACCGCGATGACGCCCTCGATCTACAAGGCCGAGCGCGCGTTGCAGATCGTCAAGGAGATGCACCCGGAGGCGGTCACGGTCCTTGGCGGCATCCATGGCACCTTCATGTATAATCAGGTGCTGAAGGAAGCGCCGTGGATCGACGCCATCGTGCGCGGCGAGGGCGAGTCGGTAATGCTCAACCTCGTCGAGTCCGTCCACGCCGGCCGCTGGCCGAACGATCGCGGCCAGATCTGCGGCATCGCCTATCGCGAGGGCGAGAAGGTGGTCGCGACCAAGCCGGAGCCGCCGATCCGCGACGTCGACACCATCGTCGCCGACTGGTCGATCCTCGACTGGCCGAAATACATCTACATCCCGATGAATACGCGCGTCGCCACGCCGAACATGGCGCGCGGCTGCCCGTTCACCTGCTCGTTCTGCTCGCAATGGAAGTTTTGGCGCGACTATCGCGTGCGCGATCCCAAGCTGGTGGTCGACGAGATCGAGAACCTCGTGAAGGTGCACAAGGTCGGCTTCTTCATCCTCGCCGACGAGGAGCCTACCATAAACAAGAAGGCTTTCGTGGCCTTCTGCCAGGAGCTGATCGACCGCAAACTCGGCATTCTGTGGGGCATCAACACCCGCGTTTCCGACGTGTTGCGCGACGAGGCGGAGCTGCCGTTCTATCGCAAGGCCGGCCTCGTCCACATCTCGCTTGGAACCGAGGCGGCGGCGCAGCTCAATCTCGACCTGTTCAACAAGGAGACGACCGTCGCCGAGAACAAGAAGGCGGTCCGCATCCTGCGCGAGAACGGCATCGTCACCGAGGCCCAGTTCATCATGGGCATCGACTCGGAGACGGTGGAGACCATCAACGAGACCTACTTGATGGCGATGGACTGGGGCGCCGACATGGCCAACTGGTCGATGTTCACGCCGTGGCCGTATTCCGACCTGTACCGGGAGATGGAGGACAAGGTCGAGGTGCTCGATTTCGAGAAGTACAACTTCGTCACCCCGATCATGAAGCCGAAGAACATGAGCCGCGGTGAGTTACTCGATGCGGTAATGAACAACTACCGCCGCTTCTACATGCGCCGGTCGCTGTTCCATTATCCCTGGGTGCGCGATCCCGTGCGGCGCAAGTATCTGCTCGGCTGTCTCAAGGCGTTCCTTAAGAGCGCCTACGAGCGCAAGTTCTACAATCTCGGCAAGGTCGGTTACTGGGGTCCGCAGACGATCAAGAAGCTGAAATGGCAGTTCGACCACTCGCGCAAGCTCGACGAGAAGGTCGACTTCGGCGACGTCGCGTCGTGGAAGAGCCGTAGCGCGCGCAAGGAATCCGAGGCCGAGGCGCGCATGAAGAACGCGGAAGCCGAACTTGGACTCGACATGGGCGACGCCAAGCGGACGGTGGCGGCGCCGCAGAAGAAGACAAGTCTGCTCGCCCACGCCAATGTCAACGATCTCGCGCAGGGGGCCGCGGCCTGCGGCGGCGGCGGCGACCAGCAGATGAGCGAAGCCGAGATGGAGGCGGTGCTCAACCGCGCCCGTGAGCACGCGGCGACCGCGAACCCCAGCCGCGCAGCCGGCAACCCGCAGATGCCGGCCGATTAACCCTCGCGGCGCGCCCGGACGGAACCGGGCGCGGCCGACCTCAGCGCTGGCCGCGCGGCGCCCAGACGTCGTCCTTCGCGCCGTTGTCGTTGAAATAACGCGCGACGATGAACAGGAAATCGGCGAGCCGGTTGAGATAGCGGGGAATTTCCGCATTGACCTCCTCGCCCGCGAACTGCCCGAGCGCGACGACGCGGCGCTCGGCGCGGCGCACGACCGTGCGCGCCAGATGCGCATAGGCGCCGGTCATCGCAATCCCTGTCGGCAGCACGAAATTGGCGAGCCGCGGCTGCGCGGAATTCAACTCTTCAAGCTGCGTCTCGATGCGTGCGACCGGCTCGGGCTTGAAGCGCAACAGCGCGCCGATGTCTCCGGGCATGTTGAGGTCGGCGCCGATGTCGAACAGATCGATCTGGATCGAGCGCAGCCATCCGTTCAAGCGCTCGTCGGCCGCCGCTGCCGTCCGCAGCACGCCGATCACCGAGTTCGCCTCGTCCACCGCGCCATAGGCCTCGACCCGCGGCGCGCTTTTGAGCATGCGTCCCTTGCCGACCTGCGTCTCGCCGGCGTCCCCGGTGCGGGTGACGACTTTGGTCCGCTTTTCCGAACTTGCGCCCTTCGCTGTCATGGCTTCTCTCCCTTTGCGATAGATGTGCTCGCAGCCTTGCTTGCAGACATGAGCCTCGCGTCCTTCGAATGCAAGCGGCGCGGCCCGCAGCCGTTCCGAGGCTCCAGTCGGTTGCGGCGTAGCGCAAGAACTGAGCGACGGGAGCTTGCGGCTCAAGCGTCGGGCTCATGGCGAAGGCCCCCCTGTACGCCGGCGGGCGCCCACGGCATGACGAAAGGCTGCTCCTCGTGCACGTCCCGCAACGTCGACACCGCGTAGACTTGGCCGATCAAGTCGTCGGTCAAGGCTTCGGGCGGTCCGTCGAGAACCTTGCGTCCCTCATCTAGCAGGATCAGGCGGTCGCAGAACCGGGTCGCCAGCGCGAGATCGTGCAGCACCACGACCACGCCGGCGCCGTTCCGCGCCTCGCTGCGCAGCAGCTCAAGGATGCGAAGCTGATGCAGGGCGTCGAGGGCCGCGATGGGTTCGTCGGCCAGCAGCGTTTCGGCTTCGACCGCAAGCGCGCGGGCGAACAGAACCCGCATCCGCTCGCCGCCCGACAAGGTGTCGACGACGCGCGAGCGCAACGGCGCGATCTCGGCCGCGGCGATGGCGCGCTCAATCGCCGCGCGGTCGGCATGGCTGGGGCCGGCGAACGGGCGGCGATGCGGCAGGCGCCCGAGCCCGACCAGGTGATCGACGCGCAGCGGCCATAGGGATTGGCCGTCTTGCGCGAGGAACGACAGGCGCTTGGCCAGCGCCGCGCGGCGGGGGGCCGCCGCGCCGTCGTAGCGGATTTGCCCCCGGCCAAGCGGCAGCAATCCGGCGATGGTCTTCAGCAACGTCGACTTGCCGGCGCCGTTGGGGCCGATGAGCGCTGCCAGCTCGGCCGGCTGCAATTCGAGGCTGACCGAATCGAGGATGTTCGCGCCGCCTCAGCGGACCGTGACGCTGTCGACCGAGACTCTCATGCCGCCTCGCGCCGCAGGCGGTAGACGAGGCTGAACAGGAACGGCGCGCCGAGCAACGCCGTGATCACGCCGAGCTTCAATTTCGGCCGAATCGGCAGCAGCCGTGCGGCGACGTCGGCGCCGAGCAGCAACAGCGCGCCGGTCAAGCCGCTGACCAGCAGCAGCCGGCCGGGGCGATGCTGCACGAAAGGACGCATCAGTTGCGGCGCCACGAGGCCGACAAAGCCGATGGCGCCGCTGACGGCGACGGCGGCGCCGGCCGAGAGCGCCGCGCCGGCGATCAGCTGCGCGCGCAGCCGCAGGAGGTCGAAACCAAGGCTCGCCGCCGTCTCCTCGCCCAAACTGAGCGCGTCGAGCGCGGGGGCCGAGAGCAGCAGCAATACCCAGCCGACCGCCATCAGCGGCGTCGCCAGCCAGACTTGCGGCAGACTGCGATCGGCCAGCGAGCCCATCAGCCAATCGATGACCTCAAGCCCCGCGTAAGGGTTGGGCGACAGGTTGAGCGCGAGGCTGGTCAGCGCAGCGGCGAAGCTGTTGACGGCGACGCCGGCGAGGATCAGCGTCGTCGTGCCCGCGCCCCGGCCGGCGAGGGCGAAAAAAAGTAGCGCCGCGAGGATGGCGCCCGCGATGCCGCCGAGCGGCAGCGCCAGCGCAAAAGCGCTCGAAAGGCCGGAGTAGAAGGCGACGACCGCCCCGAACGCCGCCGCCCCGAGACGCGACGACGCCGGGCTCGGCGAGCGGGTTGCGCAGCAGCCCCTGCATCGCCGCGCCCGCGAGGCCCAAGCTGAAGCCGACGAAGCAGCCCAGAAGCGCGCGCGGCAGCCGCAGCTCCTCCGGCACGAGCGCCGGCAGGCTTCGCTCGCCTCTCAGCGCATCGGCGAGCGCCGCGCGCAAGTCGAGCGCGGCGTAGCCGATGAACAGCGACGCCAGCCACGCCAGCGCGACCCCCACGGCAAGCACAACCACGAGCCGGCGCCGCCGCGTAGCGTCCAGATCCGATGCGGCAAGCGCAATCGTCATAGCGCCGCGGCCGTCGGGCCGCTCGCGCCTTCGATCATGAGCTTGATCGCGTCGACTGAGGCGGGTCCGGCGCAATCCCACAGCCGCGAAGGCATGGTGACCACCCTCAACCGCCGGCCGAGCGCGGCATTGACGGGATGATCGAGCGCCTCCATCGCCGAGGAAGGCGGGCCGTCACGCTCGCCGTTGACGATGAGCACGTCCGCTTGCTGCAGGACGACCGCTTCCAGCGGAAGCTGATAGTAGGCGCGGCCGTGTTGTCCAGAGCGGCCCGCGTCATCAGTTCGTCGGCCAGCGAGCCCTTGGCGACGGTGAACCCGCTCGGGCGCAGCACGACCGCGCGCAGCGGCGGCTTGTGCGCCGACGGCGCGAGAGCGGCCAATTCCGCGTCCATCTCCCGCACGAGCGCCTCGCCGCGCTCCACCTCGCCGATGGCCGCCGAGAGGTCGCGGATTTCCTTGCGCATCGCATCGAGCGTCTGCGGTACCGCGAAGGTCGCCACTTTGGTCCCGGTGCGGCGCAGCGCCTACATCGCCGCGCGCGCGGCATAAGGTTCCCGCCAGCACGAGGTCGGGACGGTGGGACGGCGCCTCCTCCGCCAGTCCGTGGTTGGCCGGATAGGCCCGGGCGGCTTGCGCCATGTTGGCGTTGCGCCCGTCCTGAGAGAGCCAGCTGACGGAGGCGATGTGCGCCTTGTCGGCAAGGCGCAACAGCAGTTCGTCGGTACAGATGTTGATGGAGACGATGCGCTACGGGCGAGCCGGTTCGGCGCGCGCCGAAGCGGCTGCGGCGAGCGCCCAAGAGTAGCTGCCCGCTTAGGTTCAATGGGGAGCCACGGAAAATCAAAAGGCCTCGCAACGGACCGCAACCCCTGTCACCGCGACCGAATCAGCCCCCGCGCTTGCGTCAAGATAGCCGGTTGACCCAGACCGCCGGAATGCCCCGTCCGACCTTATCGCGCGTGACCCGTTCCGACGGCAGGTCTCCTGGCTGGCCGGTCGCCGCTGTCCGCGGGCCTTCCCAGAGCTTGCCGCTCCGGTGGCGTATTCGTGTGAAGCACGCCGCTCACAATTGTGGGGTCAGCCGCGCTTGACGCCGTCCCCGGCGTCTGTCGCGTTCCCATTTGATCCCTCGCGGGAACCGTCAAGCCGGACGCTAGAAAGAGCCGAATCGCGAGTCAAGCCGCCTTGCCGACGCGGGTCCCCTCCGAAGCCTGAGGACGCTGCGCGCCGATGGGGCGAAAACTGCGCGAAATCGCATCGCTTTTCGCCGGGTCGCGCGGCGGCGAACCGACGCCTTTACATGTTCGCGCAATGTTGCTACGCGGGATCCGTGGTTTTCCGTCCGGCTCAGCCGAGCGGAGTGAAAAGGGAACACGGTGCGTCGCCTTCGGGCGATTATTCCGAGGCTGCCCCCGCAACTGTAAACGGCGAGGCTCGCCGTACGCATCCACTGGCCTTGACGGGCCGGGAAGGATCGGCGAGCCAGGGACCCGTGAGCCAGGAGACCTGCCGCACCCGCCCGCCTTATGCGGGCGGACGATGTCCGACGCCGGGGTAGCGCGTCAGGGAACATGGCGGTCGGCTTCGACCGCGTGCGCCTGCGCGACCCCTGCCGGTAAGCTTGAGGCCTGACGCGTCCAACAGGACGGCGCGTTGAAATGGGGAGATTTCGCTATGAGCGTCGCCGCCGCAAATATCGTTTCGCCGGTCGCGTTGGCCGCCATTCCGCTGCGTGACGTGCTTCCCTGGGTCATCTTCGCAGGGCTGCTCTGCCTGCTCGGGGTTTATTTCGTCGGCGCCGAGGAGGGGGCGACTTCGATCATCAGGGGCATGTATGTACATGAGTTCGTGCATGACAGCCGGCATCTGCTGGGCTTCCCCTGCCACTGACGCGCCGGCTTTCCGACAGCCGAACTTGTTTGGATTGGACGAACCGCGCGCGAGCGTCGCCGCGGAACGGCGTCGTGTAGCTGCGGGGCGATTGCGATGACGACTGGGTCTTTGTTGTTGCGGGGGATGATCGTCGGTTTCGTCGCCGCGCTGCTCTCCTTTGGCGTGTTGAAGACCTTGGGCGAACCCGCCGTCGATCACGCGATCGCCTTCGAAACGACGATGGACGAGGCCAAGGCCAAGGCCGAGCACGACGCCGCCGTGGCGAGGGGCGAAAACCCGCCGCCGGTCGAGCAGGAGCCTGAACTCGTCAGCCGGCCGGTTCAGGGCGGCATCGGGCTATTTACCGGCGTGACCGTCTACAACCTTGCCTTCGGCGGCCTGTTCGCGCTCGCCTTCGCCCTTTGTAACGGCCGGATCGGCGATTGGAGCCCTCGCGTTGTTTCCGCAGCAATCGCGCTCAGCGGCTTCGTCGCCGTCTACGCCGTTCCGATGCTCAAATATCCCGCCAATCCGCCCTCGGTCGGCAATCCCGATACGATCGGCCTGCGCACGGCGATCTATTTCGGCATGATGCTGTTGTCGCTGGTCTCGATGATCGTCGCCTGGAACGTTCGCAATGGTCTGGCGAAGCGATTGGGCGGCTGGAACGCCACGCTGCTCGGCGGGGCTGTCTTTCTTGTCGCCGTTATCATCGCCGGCTTGGCTTTGCCGCCGCTGAACGAGGTTCCCGAAGGGTTCCCGGCCGTGGTGCTCTGGCAGTTCCGCATGGCCTCGCTCGGCGCGCAGGCGGTGATGTGGACGGCGCTAGGGCTAGGCTTGGGCGCCTGGGTCGAGCACGATTACGCACAGGCGAAGACCGGCCCGCTGCGGACGGTTTGAACCCCGCGGCCGGGGCGCATGGCCGTGCGGCTCGACCTCATCGCCCACGGCGCAACGGCGGCGACGCGAGGCGCGCGCTTTCCCGACGACGAGGCGCTTGAGGACGGCGCCGCAGCGCCCGGTCGGCGCCTGAAAAGCTACGACGCCGTGCTATCCGCTCCAGCCCGCGCCGCCGTCGAAACCGCGCGCGCGTTCGGCCTCGAAGCCCAGGTCGAGCCCGCATTGCGTGACTGCGATTACGGACGCTGGCGCGGCCTCGGCTTGAAGGACGTCGCCGGTCAAGAGCCCGACGCATTCGCCAACTGGCTCGCCGATCCCGCCGCCGCGCCGCACGGCGGCGAGTCGTTGGTGGCGCTCCTGGAGCGGACGCGCGCCTGGCTCTCGGCCTGCCTCCCGCGCGACGGCGCGGTTCTCGCGATCACCCACGCCGCGGTTGTGCGCGCGGCGGTGGTCTGCGCGCTCGGGGCTCCGGCTTCTGCGTTCTGGCGCATCGACGTCGCGCCGCTTTCGCTCGCGCGCATGAGCGGCCGCGCCGGGCGCTGGAACCTTCAAGCGCTTGGCTCCTGGGGCGCGCCGACGTGAGCCGGCTCGCCGCTTGGGCTATGGCCCTGCTGCTGTCGCTTTCGCCGGCGCTCGCCCATCGCCTCGCGGAGCGCAACGGCCCGCCGCCGCAGGGCCTTTCCATTCCCAGTCTGACGCACGGCCAGATGGCGGTCATCAGCGACAATCTCGCCGCGATCCGCGCGCTGGCCCGCTCCCGCAACGGCTTCGACCTCACGACGTGGCGGTTGGAGGATTACCTCAACCTGCAATCCTTCGCCTGCCTGTGGGGGCTCGTTCCCGGCAGCGTCGCCGACGAAGACAGCCCCTTCAACGAATGCGCCCACGCCTATCTCGCCGCTGGCCGTTCGCTGCTGCTCCAACTCGCCAAGACGCCCGGCGTCGAACGCAAAGCGGTCGATGCGCTGACCCGCAAGATCGAGATGGAGATGATCGCCAACGGCGCCGCGCTGACGCTGTGCCGCTACAGCGACGAGCCGTTCAACAGCAACGAAGTGATCTGGCCGCATTGGGAGATGGTCGCGCGCCACCCGCCCACGGCGGCGCTGCTGGCGGCGGCGCTCGCCGTCCTCAGCGCCGCCGTCTGGGCGCTTTGGCCGCGACGGGCCGCGGCGCCGGCGCGGCAAATAACCGACGTTTAAGGCCGCCGCTAGAATTCGACGCCCTGCTGCCCCTTGATCCCGGCGGCGAAGTGATGCTTGACCGCGACAAACTCGGTCACGAGGTCGGCGGCCTCGATCAGCGCCGGCTTGGCGTTGCGGCCCGTCGCCACGACATGCAGTCCCTCGCGCCGATGGGCGAGCGCCGCGACCGTCTCGTCGAGCGGCAGATAGTCGTAGCGTAGCGCGATGTTCAATTCGTCGAGCACGACGAGGCGGATGTCCGGATCCGCCATCATGTCCTGAGCGACCCGCCAGGCGGCCTCAGCGGCGGCGATGTCGCGCGCGCGGTCTTGCGTCTCCCAGGTGAAGCCCTCGCCCATCGCGCGCCAGACCACCTTGTCGCCGAAAGCGGCGAAGGCGTGCTTCTCGCCGGGGTCCCACGCGCCCTTGATGAACTGGACGACGCCGACCTTCCAGCCGTGCCCCAGCGCCCGCAGCGCGAGGCCGAAGGCCGCCGTCGATTTGCCCTTGCCGGGACCGGTGTGAACGATCAACAGCCCCTTCTGCGTCACCGTCTTGGCGGCGACCTCGGCGTCCTGCACCGCCTTGCGCTTGGCCATCTTCTCGCGGTGGCGGTCGGCCTCTGCGTTGGTTTCCGTCATCTGTCCAAAGCCTGTCGAGATACGTCCGGCGCAGGGTTAAGGCGCGGAACAGGCTTGTCTTTGGACTAACGGCCGGCGACGCGCAACGCCTCCGCGAGACGCCGGGCGGCGCCGGGGCGCTGCGCCAGCGGCACGTGCAGATAGCTGGCGAGCAGGCCGCGGTCGGCGTGGCCTGCCGCAACCGGCTCCGCGCGGCTGGCGCCCGTAACGCTCCACGCGGGAGACGGCGGCTCCTCGACGTCCCAGACGCTGAAGTGGAACTCATGGCCGCGCAATGTCTCGCCCTGCCGCGCCAGCAGCGTGTCGACGCTGGCCGTCGCCTCGCGATAGCCGAGGGCGGCCAGCTTCGGCGTCATGTGCGCGGCGCCGGGGATAAGGCCGCCCATGCGGTGACAGACGCCGTCGCCGTCGATCAGCGCCTCGGTCAGGGCCATGAAGCCGCCGCACTCGGCCAGGATCGGCGCGCCGCGCTCGTGCAGACCCCGGATGTCGCGCCACAGATCCGTATTGGCCGCCAGCGCGCGCGCATGCAGTTCGGGATAGCCGCCGCCGAGGTAGACGCCCGCCGCCCCTCTCGGCAGCCGGTCGCCCGCCACCGGACTGAACGGAGCGAGGCGGACGCCCTCGGACGCGAGCAGATCGAGATCGTCCTCGTAGTAAAAGGAAAAGGCGGCGTCGCGGGCGATCGCCAGGATGGGCCCCTGCGCGGGCGCATCGTTGAGCGCGCCCTCGTCAGCCGCGAGCGGCGGCGCGGAGCGCGCCAGCGCGAGCACGGCGTCGAGATCGAAATGCTCGGCGACCATCGCCGCGGCGGCGTCGATCACGGCCTCGCGCCGTTCGGCCTCCGCGGCCAGATGCAGCCCCAAATGCCGCTCCGGCAGGGCCAGTGCGGGCGAACGCGTCATCCATCCGAGCGTGGTGAGGCCGGCAAGCTGGGAAATCGCCTCGGCGCAGCCGAGCGCGTGTCTCTCGGAGCCGGCGAAATTGAGCACGACCGCGGCGACCCGCGACGCCGGATCGAAGTGCTGAAATCCCAGCGCCATCGCCGCCACGCTGCGCCCGACTTTGGAAATGTCGAATACAAGCGCCACGGGAGCGTCGAGACGCGTGGCGATGTCGGCGGTCGAATGGGCGCTGGACCCGAACAGCGCTCCGTCGAACAGGCCCATCACGCCTTCGATGATCGCGATATCGGCGCCGGCGGAGCCGCGTAGCAGCGCGCCTCGTAGCGCGTCCTCGCCCAGCATCCAGCTATCGAGGTTGCGGCAGCGCCGGCCCGCCGCCGCGCTGTGCCAACCGGGATCGATGTAGTCCGGGCCGCATTTGAACGGCTGCACCGTAAGCCCTCGGCGCCGCAGGGCGCCGATGAGCCCGAGCGTCACGAGCGTCTTGCCCGTCCCCGAACCGGCGCCCGCTACAACGATCCTGGGAATCATTTCTTCTCCGATCGACGCCGGCCTGGAATGGCGTAGGTCGCCGAACGGCGCGATCAAGCCAATCGGGGACTGACGGCCGCCTTGCGTCGGTTAGTCGCGAGCGTCATTGAACTTCCTCAAGGTTCTCTGCGCTTATAAAATTGAAACGCGGCGCGCGCGTCGTCGCGCCGCAGCGGACGTCAAACAGCCCTTGCCAAGGCTATCGGAAGGCGCCACTAGCAAAAGTTGATGGCGCCTTGGCGTTTCACGACGCCGAAGATAATAGGGAACGCGGTGAAATACTGCGGCCCGTCTGCAACGGTAAGCAGCGATCCTGTTTCGCTTAAGGCCACTGACCCCCAAGGTTGGGAAGGCGATGGACAGGCGAGAATCTGCGAGCCAGGAAACCTGCCATCGAGATATTCGCTCGACCGCCAGGCGAGGCGGGGCAGGAGGCCCAGTGAGTGGACGCCGTGATCGGAGGCTGTCGCGGCGGTATCGGCTGAATTGCGGCTGGCGCTGGCTATGAGGCTCGCGCAGAACAGGGAGCGTCGCGCTGGGCGTAGCGCCGTAACGGCGTGGCTTGCTCACGCCGGCGACCCCGAGGCTGCGCGCATAGACTATCCTGGCCGGCCGTTCACGTGGAGGCAGGGGATGGCGGCCGGACTATTCGGCCTTGGCGCCGTGGTGGGACTGGCCGTCGCTTCGCCGCGTTCGGCCGGGCTCGGCGCTGCCGCGCCGCTTTCGGCGAGGCGCCTGATCGGGGGCTATGCCGGCGATGTTCTCGGCGCGGCCGTATGCGTCTGATCCCGGCCAACGGCCTCGTCGCCACGCGGGCAATCGAGCGGCAGCAGGAAAGGCGCCGGGTCGCCGCCGGCGCCGGCTCCAATGCGATCGATGGCGTCGACCATCCGGCCGCCGCGTCGCATGAGATCGTCGGCCAAAGAGACCAGCAGGCGATTGGGCGTCGCTGTTCGCGAAGCCCGACGCAAGCTGTCGGCGATCGCGCGTTCTTCGCCTTGCGCGCGTGCGCAGGCGACGATGAAGGCGGCCGCCGGCGAGCGGCTGACTCCCATCCAACAGTGAATCAGCACCTCGTCGTCGGGCCCGCAGGCGCGGCCGAAGTCGATGATGGCGCCGGCTATGCTCTCGTTGGGGGCCACGTAGCCGGGCGAGGCCGTCGTCAGATCGTTGAACGCAAGAATCAATCTCGCCTCGGGCAGTCGCGACGTGTCGAAGATGACGGTTTGCCAGGGCGCGAGCAGGGAAAGCGAGCGGGTGATCCGTCGTTCGCTCAGAAGCCGTTCGACATCACGAAGCGCACTCACTATGATCATTGTCAATTTCCGCCGATTTTCAAGAAGCTAAGTCCATCGGAGCGCCGCCTTCGGGTCGGTCGCGCATGCCCTTTTCGCCTCCCATGAGCCCAAGATGACACCTGCGCAAGCGTCCGAATTGATCGCCAGGATTAGCTTTACGCCGCGCTTGGGCGGCGGAAAACGCCGCGCCCGCAGCCTGATGATCCAGGGCACGAGTTCCGACGTCGGCAAGAGCATGGTCGTCGCCGGTCTATGCCGGGCGTTTCAACGGCGTGGCCTCGTCGTGCGTCCGTTCAAGGCGCAGAACATGAGCAACAACGCGGCGGTCGCGGCGGATTCCGATTTCGGTCCCGAAGCGCCGCGCGGCGAGATCGGCCGCGCCCAGGCTCTGCAAGCGCGCGCCTGCCGCGCTGCGCCGTCGATCCACATGAACCCCGTGCTGCTCAAGCCGCAGAGCGAGATCGGCGCGCAAGTGGTGTTGCGCGGCCGCGTGCTCGGCAATTGCCCGGCAAAGATCTACCATCATATGCGGCGCGCCCTGATGCCGGGGATCCTCGACAGTTTCGAGCGCCTCGCCGAGGAGGCGGACCTTGTGCTGGTGGAGGGCGCCGGCAGCGGAGCCGAAGTCTATCTGCGGTCGTCCGACATCACCAACATGAATTTCGCCCAAGAGGCCGATCTGCCGGTCATCTTCCTGTCCGACATCGACCGCGGCGGAACCATGGGGGCGCTGGTCGGCAGCCATGCGTTGCTGAGCCCGGAGGATCGCGCGCGCGTCGTCGGCTATATCGTCAACAAGTTCCGCGGCGATTTCTCGCTGTTCGAGCCCGGCTGCCACACGATTACGGAGCATACGACTTGGCCGTTTCTTGGCGTGCTGCGCTGGTTTCCGGCCGCCGATCGGTTGCCCGCCGAGGATTCGCTGGCGCTGGAGCGCGCTGCGGCCGCTAGCCGCGGCAAGGTCAAGATCGCGGTGCTCCGGTTGGCACGGGTCGCCAATTTCGACGATCTCGATCCGCTGGTCGCCGAGCCCGACGTCGATCTGCAGTGGATTCAGCCGGGCTCGGCCATTCCCGGCGACATCGACGTTGTCGTGATCCCCGGCTCGAAGGCGACGCGGGTCGAACTCGATCTCTTGCGGCGCGAAGGCTGGGACATCGACATCCGCGCCCATGTGCGCCGCGGCGGACGGGTCGTCGGGCTGTGCGCGGGATATCAGATGCTCGGCCGCGTCGTGCGCGATCCCTTAGGCATTGAAGGCCCGGCGGGCGAAACCGAGGGGCTCGGGCTGCTCGACCTGGAGACGGAGATCTCGGAAGAAAAGCGGCTAGTCGAGATCGACGCTTTCGACAGCGAGCTGAACGCGCGCGTGACCGGTTACGAGATGCACATGGGGCGCACCAACGGACCCGGGCTCGCCCGACCTTGGCTGACCCTAAACCACGGCGACGGCCAGACGATTCCTGAAGGCGCCCGCTCGGCGAGCGGCCGCGTCATGGGCGGCTATCTGCATGGCGTGTTCGCGGCGGACGCATTCCGTTCCGCATGGTTGCGTGAGGTGGGAGCCGAGGCGTCCAATCTCGCCTTCGAGGAACGCGTCGAGCAGACCCTCGACGCGCTCGCCGATCATTGCGAGTCCGGTCTCGACCTGACGGCGCTGCTCGAGCTGGCGCGATAGGAAGAGCGGATGCGTACGATCTGTGTCATCGGCATGGGGCCCGGCGGGGCGGAGTATCTGACCCTGCAAGCGGTCGAGGCGGTGAAGGCCGTCGACGTGTTCCTGATTCTCGAAAAGCAGGGCGTCGGCAAGGAGGCGCTGACAGAGGCGCGGCGGCGAATTCTCGACGCCTGCCGCGGCCCCGGCGGTTATCGCGTCGTCACGGCGCCTAGCCCGCCTCGCGCTCCTGCGGGCGAAGACTACAACGACGTCGTCGCCGACTGGCATGCGCGCAAGACCGAGGGGCTGGCCGCCTTCATCGCCGAGCATGTCGCGCAAGGCGAGACCGCCGGGCTCTTGGTCTGGGGCGACCCCGCGCTCTACGACAGCACTGTCACGATTGTGCGCGAGCTTCGCGATAAGCGCGGCTTGGATATCGCGCTCAAGGTCATACCGGGCGTGACCAGCCTGCAAGTGCTGGCGGCCCGGCACGCGACGCCGCTGCACGAGATCGGCGGCGAATTCCTTGTCACGACAGCGCGCCGGCTAGGGGCAGCGGCGGCGGAACGGCGCGAAAGCATCGCGGTGATGCTCGACTCCAACGCCGCTTTCACGCAGATCGATGCTTCCGGCTATGATATCTATTGGGGCGCCTATCTCGGAACGGAGCGCGAAATCCTGATGTCGGGCCCGCTCGCCGAGATAGGACCTGAACTGGCCGAAATCGTGCGACGCGAGAAGCAGAGCAACGGCTGGATCTTCGACATCTATCTGCTCAAGCGACGCCGCGCGACGGCATGACAGGGGTACGCGAGAAGCCATGGGCGATCTGATCTATCTCACCGGTCCCGTGCGCAGTGGCAAGAGCGCGCGCGCCGTCGAGATCGCACGAGGCTGGGGCGCCGGCGTCTTGTTCGTGGCGACCTACGCCGTCGACCCCGAGGATGCGGAGATGGCCGACCGCGTGCGCCGTCATCAGGCCGAGCGGCCGGCGGCGTGGCGCACCCTGGAAGCCCCGCAAGACACGGCGGGCGCGCTCGCCGAGGTTTCGCCGCCGCCCGCGGGCGTGATCCTCGACAGCCTCGTCATCTGGACGGCGGCGCGGTTCGAACGGCCGGACGCCGACATTGCTCGCGAGTGGCGCGATCTGCTAGAGACATTGCGCGCTGCGCCTTATCCGGCCATCGTCGTCGGTGACGAGATCGGCTGGAGTCCGGTCCCGATGGATGCAAGTCTGCGGCGGTTTCGCGATCTCGTCGGCACATTGGGGCAGGCAACGGCCGCCCATGCGTCAGAAGCCTGGCTTGTCGTCGCCGGCCTGCCGGTCAGGTTGAAATAGTGGGGCCGCATCCTATCTCGCCAGACACGAAGGGAAACGACATGGAGCCAAAAGACTCAACGACAAACACCGCCTACATGGGCTTCACAAATTCGTCCTGTCCTTTCATGCCGTGCCATCCGGGCGTGGAGCGCGAATTCAATTGTTTGTTCTGCTATTGTCCGCTCAGCGCCTATGAATGTCCGGGACCGTACAAGGTGTTCGTCGACCGCAACGGCATGAAGCGCAAGGATTGCTCCGCGTGCATCCTGCCGCACAACGGCTACAAGAAGTCGTGGAACTTCATTCAGCATTGGCTGGAAAAGCCCAAGGTTTGGGATGGACGCGAACAGGACCCTAGCCGCGTCAAGGAAGCCGAGGCCGACTAAGGCTGCGCGTCGCTTCCAGGAAGCTACGCCGCTCGGCCTGCGGCGTCTCGAGGCGCACGCCGTCCGGGCTGAGGAAATAGCGGTCGTAGGGCGCGCCGGAATATTTGTCGCGGCCGATCGCCTGCTCCTGAAGATCAACTTCCGAGCGGTCCCAGCGTTCGAGCGCAATGCGGATTCGGCGCGCGACCAGATAGCTGCCGCCGCATCCAGTCAGGCCCTTCGTCGCCGACCCATAGGACTTCATCGAAGCTGCGCGGCAGGTCGGGCGGCGCCGCAGCCGGTCGCGGGGTGTTCGAGCCGTCCTTGAATCCCATGAGATTGCGCGGATCGCCCGCGCCCGCCGGGTCGCCGGTAAACCCGGTCTGCGCCCAACGGAATCGCGCGGCGCCGTAGGACAATCGCGCCAGCCCGCGCACGGCATGGAACGCGATTTTCGGATCGTCGGCGCAGGCCTGGATGGAGATATCGGCGCCGGTCGACTGCGCTTCGAGCCGGTCGCCGTTGAACTTCGGCAGATCGACCAGCGCCGCCGGCCGCCTCGCGGCCAACCCATAACGGTCGGCGCCGTCCTTGATGAACAGACCCGGCCCGAAGCCGAAGGTCAGCGTGAACCGGGATGGCGCGAGGCCGGGCGCGGAGCCGCCGTTCGGCGCCTCAACCGATGCATCTTTTCCCAGCTCGCGAACGGTCTCGCCGGCGCACAATCGCGCCGCCCCGTCGGTCCAGAGCCGCAGCATCGCGACGAGGTCGTCGCGGGTCTTGGCGAGGCAATCGAAACGCGGCGAAGTGGGTGTGCTACTGCTGCGGCGTCGCGATCCCGCCCTGATGCGGTCCGAAGAATGGCAGCCGGCTGGAGACCGGCTCCTGCGCGGCGCGCGCGGGCGCGCCGGCATTGACGCTCGCTAGCGCCCCGCCCGCGCCGATCAGAAGTCGGCGTCGGGTCGGTCGCGCGCCCGATCCGGAGAACGGACAGCTCATCTCGCCCGCACCAGCGTATTGTTCTCGTCCTCGACGAAATAGAAGTCGTCGCCCTCGGGCGTTATCGCGATGCCGAATAGGTCGCCGCTGCCCGGCGGCATCTGGGTCTTGTTGGGATCGATCCAGCGCGCCTTGATCTGCTCGCCGCTGGCGACGACGGTCTGGCTCGTCACCTGCGGCGGCTCGCCGGGCTTGATGGAGAGATTGAGGCGCACGACGGTCTGCTGATTGACGACGCGCGGGTCGCCGTCGGGAGAGCCGACGCCGAAGCCCGTATTGCTGACGAAGATCGTCGCGCTGTCGCCGTCGTCGCGCGTCGCCATGTTGCCCCAAGGCATGTTGATCCCGTCGTTGGCGATGATGCTGGCGACCTTGCCGTTGGCGTCGAGAACGACGAGGCAGCCGGGGCCCTTGGCGCCCGTCATGCCGTTGGCGCTCGGCGCGCTGCCGACGATCACCCAGCCGGATTTGAGCATCGTCATCGCCGTCGTCAGGCCAACGCCGCCCGGGCAACCGCTGAGACTGCGCGGCAATGACGCGAAGGTCGTAAGCTTCTTCGTGGCGGGATTACAGCTGACGATGGTCGTGCCGAGACCTTGCAGTTTGCCGTCGTTGTTGAAGTTGGTGACGAGGACGTCGTCCTTGTGGACGGCGCCGACAAAGGCCGGGGCGACGACGATCGCATAGGGGTTCTGGTCGCCGTTCTCCGGCACGGTCGACGTCAGCGTCGTCTGGCGGTGGATGCGGTCGGGGAAGGCCTGCGACGGCGCGGCCGCGACACAGGGCGCAAGCGCCAGGCTAAGCGCAGCCGCTGCAATCAGAGCCGGCAAAGGGCGGGTCAACAGGGTCATGACAGGTTTTCCTCGATTTGCAGGGTTGCGACGCGCCCCGGGCTTTGCAGACCGCGGGCGGAGACGAGTTCGGCGCTTCCGCTTGCAGCCTCGGAGCCAGCGCGGGGGTAGGCCATCACGAGCCCATCGACCTGCAGGCGAACTTCGTCGCCGGTCCTGGGCGCGCGGTAGCCGGGCAGCCGGCTTGCGACCGTCACTTCGCCCAAAGCGAGGCGGACCATCGCGTCGCAGCCGTAGAACTGGACGCCGACGACGCGCGCCGCCACGGCGTTCGCGTTCGACGCAGTGGCGAGGCGTATCTGCTCCGGCCGCAGCATCACGTCCGCATTTCCTTCCGCGGCCGGGCGCGCCAGCGGCAGGCGGCCGAGCGCGCAAGACGCCGAGCCGCCCCGGACGGCTCCCGGCAAGATCACCGCCTCGCCGACGAAGCGCGCCATCGCCGCGTCTACCGGCTCGCGATATAGCGTTTCCGGCGCCGCGAACTGCGCGACGACCCCGTCCCGCAGCACCGCCACGGCGCAGGCCATCGACAGCGCCTCCGATTGGTCGTGCGTGACCAGCAGCGCCGTCGCGCCGGAAGCGGCGAGCGCAGCCACCACGGCTTCGCGCGTTTCGGCGCGCAGCGCGGCGTCGAGCGAGGAGAACGGCTCGTCGAGCAGCACGAGCCTGGGGTTGGGGGCGAGCGCGCGCGCGAGCGCCACGCGCTGCTGCTCGCCGCCCGAGAGTTGGTGCGGCGCGCGGTCGGCGTAGCTTGCGGGCAGCCCGACGCTGGAGAGCAGGGCTTCGATTCTCGGCCGGTTGCGCCGCTCCGCTCGCGGCAGTCCGAAACCGATGTTGTCGAGCACGCTGAGATGCGGAAACAGCGCGCCCTCCTGCGCGACATAACCGATCCGGCGCTTTTCCGGCGGCGCATGGACGCCGCGCCCGCTGACAATCTGGCCGCCGAGTTCAATCAAGCCCGAGTCCGCGCTTTCGAAGCCGCAAACTAGCCGCATCAGCGTCGTCTTGCCGCTGCCCGAGGCGCCCAGCACGGCGACGAGCGAGCCCGCCTCGACGGCGAGATCGACGCCCCTGAGAACCGGCCGGCCGGAGAAGGATTTGGTCAGCCCCGTGACGGAGAGCCGCGCCATCGTCAGCTCCCGCCCACAGAGGCCGCCTTGGCGAGGCGGTTGGCGAAGCCCCAAGTGAAGACGAGCGACAGACACAGGATCGCCGCTGCGAACGGCGCCGCCGCGGCGAAGGCGAGCGAGGAGGTGTCGGCCCAGACCTCGGTCGCCAGCGTTCGCGCACCGGTCGGCGCCAGCAGCAGGGTCGCGGTCAGTTCGGTCGAGACGAAGACGAACACCATCGCCGCGCCCGCGCCCAGACCATTGGCGGCGAGCGGCAGAACGACGCGGAAAGCGGCGGAAAGCCCGCTCTCGCCGAGGACACGCGCCGCCTCCTCCAAGGAGGGCGGGATCTGCATCAGTGCGGCGCGCACGCTGACCAGCGCCAGCGGCAGGAACAGAACCGCGTAGGCGAGCGCGAGCAGCGGCAGGGTCTGGTAGAGCGGCTGAACGAAGCGAACCGATAGCGAGATCAAGGCCAGCGCGACGACAATCCCCGGCGCGCCCTGCGCGAAATAGGCGCAGCGCTCTGCGAGCGCCGTCCAGCGGCTGGGATAGCGCACCGCGAGATAGGCGATTGGCGCGGCGAGGATCAACGCCGCCGCCGCCCCCGTCAGGCCGAACTCAAGCGAGTTCAGCGTCGCATCAACCAGCGCCGGAATCGAGGGCGCGAGCGGCGACGTCGCGGCTTCGGCGTGCTGCAGCAACCAATAGGCCACCATGCCGACCGGCACGCCCAGCGTCGCCGCCACGAGGAGCGCAAGCAGCGCCAGCGCCGGCCCGCGCATGCGGCCGAGGTGCTGCGGCGCCGCCGCGCGCCGCGTTCCGGAGCCGACGCGCGCATAACGCGCACGTCCGCGGATCTTAAGCTCGGCGGCGACCAGAACCAGGCAAAGCCCGACGATGACGAGCGCCAGCACCGACGCTTCCGGCCCGTCAAGGCCGATGCGATATTGCGCGTAGAGCTCGGTCGTGAAGGTGCGAAACCGCAGCAGAGCGAAAGCGCCGAACTCGGTGAGAACATCGAGCGCCACCAGCAGCACGCCACCGAGAAGGGCCGGGCGAAGCTGCGGCAGCACGACGCGACGAAACGTCCCCCACGGCCCCTCGCCGAGGGCGCGCGCCGTCTCCTCCAGCGCCGGATCGAGCCCGCGCAGGGCGGCGGCGACCGGAAGATAGACGAGCGGGTAGTAGGCGAATGTCACAACCAGCAAGGCGCCGCCGAAGTCCTGCAGCCTGTTGCTGATCGACACCCAGGCGAAGCTGGAGATGAACGGCGGGACCGCGAGCGGCGCGGCCATCAGCACGGACCAGACGCCGCGCCCCGGAATGTCCGTGCGCTCGATGAGCCACGCGGTCGCGGCGCCGATCAGCGCCGTCGAGATCGACGCCGCGACGACGAGCGAAATCGTGTTGAACAGCAGCGCGCCGACGAGTGGGCGAAACAGAATCGCGGCGGCCGCGCGAGGATCGACACCGGCCGCGTCAATCGCGGTCGCGACGATGGGCAGCAGAACCAGCGCCAGCCCGGCGAGCGCGGCGAGGACGAGCGCGACCGGCGGGCCGGCGCGGCCGCCGATCCCGTCGGCTGCGCTTGCCGATAGGCTCATCAGATGAGGCCCGCTTCGCGCAACAATTGCCCCGCGTCGCGGTCGTCGCCGATGTCCTTGACTGCGATTTTCGGCGGCGACAGCTCCGCCATCGGCTTGAGCGCGGGATTGGCGGCGACGCCCTCCGCCAACGGATACTCGAACGTGATGTCGAGGCGCGACATCAGCTCCTGCGCCGGCTTGCTGACCAGGAAGGCCAGGAACTTCTGCGCCGCGGGCTGTTTGCGCGAGGCCTTCACCACCGCCGCGCCGGAGATGTTGATGAGGCCGCCGACGTCGCCGCCAGCGAAGTGATGGATGTCGCTCTTCATCTTGTCCGCGCCCACTTCCATCCGCAGCCGCGCCCAATAATAGCTGTTGACGATTCCAACCGCCGCGGAGCCGCGTTCGACCGCCGCGGCGACGCCTTCGTCGTCGTCGAAGACGGCGGCGTTCTCGTGCAACCCCTTCAACCATTGCAAGGCCGCGTCGCGCCCTTTCAGCGCTTCGACGGCGCCGACGAGCGGCAGAAAATCGGCGTCCGCCGGGGCGATCGCCAGCTTGCCCTTCCACTCGGGCTTGGCGAGATCGAGCAGCGAGGCCGGCAGCTCCGCTTGTTTGATGAGGTTCTTGTTGAAGGCGAGCACATTCTCGCGCGCGAAGACGCCGACCCAGTCGCCGTTCGCGCCGCTGTCGGCCGAAGGCACGTTTGCGAGCGTCGCCGGCGCGACCTTCGCCAGCAGGCCCTTCTCCGAAAGCAGTTCGAGTTCCGGAGAATTCTCGGTGAAGAACACGTCGGCCGGCGACGACGCGCCCTCCTTGACAAGCTCGCTCGCGAGCTCAGGCGCCTCGCCGTTGCGGACCTTGACGTCGACGCCGCTCTCCTTGGTGAACGCCTTGGTCAACAGATCGACCGTCTGTTCGTGCTGGGCCGAGTAGACCGTCAGCGTGACCGCGCGCGCCGGGGCGATCGCGGTCGCGGCCAAAGAGACCGAAGCGATGGCGAGAGCTGCAGCAAGCCTTGGCGCGGCTCGATCGGCCGGAACGTTTGGACGGCATATCGGCATGACTCTCGCTCCTCCGGCCCGTCGCATGGCGTAACCGCGCAGGCGTCGGGCGCCCTGCAGGCGAACTCCTCGACCGGTCGTTACGACAGGCTCGGCGGAGGTTCGCTACTAGGCGAACGCTAGCTTCGCCCGACTCGTAAGACAAGACTGCCTCGGTGAACTTGAAATGGTTTCAAATTGAAAGAGTTCCAAATTCGGTCGGCTTCGATCGCTGTTTGACCAGCTGGCGCCGCGCCAAGCAGGCGGCATCACGGCCGCAGGTTCAAATTGAAATAATTCTAAAGTGAGATCGCCGTCTTATCGGTGAGGCGAAGGCCTCCGAGAGAGTGGCAGGAACTCATAAGGCCGCAGCTGGAGGAAATCGGGGGCGCGCAGGCCCGCTTGCAGGATGAGCTCGAGCGCCTCGCCGCTCGGTCCCGGCGCCGTCAGCGCCTTGCACGAACGACGCTGCAAC